>TARA_B110000971_G_scaffold221995_1_pt1 | contig 13787 bp, 14 predicted proteins | sample TARA_B110000971 | Tara Oceans TARA_B110000971 (sample SAMEA4397842) | marine metagenome | biome: Polar Biome; feature: [SRF] surface water layer (ENVO:00010504); material: water (ENVO:00002006), including particulate matter (ENVO:01000060) such as... | depth 5 m | reverse complement strand
TGAACTTATGACCTCTACGATGTCAACGTAGCGTTCTACCACTGAACCACACGCCCAAATTAGCTTTTAAGAATAACCTTATTTTAAGCTTAAATAAATAGAACTTTTGTTGAAATAAAGAAAAATTTTTGCTTTTTAAACTAAGTTCATTTTTTTTTATCCACAAGTCTAATTCTGATTCAAATTCATGAAGGTGAATTGAAGAGTAATTATTTTGATGAACTCTATATACCGCTAAAGGTTTTGCTATATAGGCAATTTTATATTTTACACTTAGTTTTGTAAAATAATCAAAGTCACCAATAATATTGTATCTCTTGTCAAACAAATAGTTTTTAAAAATTGATTTTTTCAAAATTACAGTAAGTATTCCTATTGTATACTTGTTTAGTAATTCTTGAGTAATATTTCCAGATTTTAATTTTTTATTAAATTTTAAATATTTTTTTTTTTTTATTCCTTCCTGAACATAATAATTAGAATATTGAATGTCATATTCCTTATTTTTTTCCATAAATTTAATCTGATGTTCTAGTTTATCTTCTGTCCAAAAATCATCTACATCTAGAAAACATACATATACGCCTTCAGCCTTTTTAATTGCTAAGTTTCTTGCTTCGTAGAGATTGGTAAAAGTATCGGACTTAAAATATCTTATTCTTTCATCGTTAAAATTTTTTATAATAACGTTTGAATTATCAGATGAAATATTATCCCAGAATATGATTTCCCAATTTTTATATGATTGATTGATTATACTTTTAATTGAATGCTCTAAATATTTTTCTCCATTATGACAATTTACAATTACACTAACAAGAGGATTAATGGTTGTTTTCATTGTTTTTAATTAAAAAAGCTAATTTTTTTTAAAAATTCCTCTAATATAACAATTATCACCTGTGTTATTTAAAAACCAATCTAATCTTAAATCTTTTTTTAAATTTTTCATTTTCATGTAATCATGTCTTAAGCTTATTATTTTATTTGGGATTATTTTTTTTAAAATTTTCTTAGCTTTTAATATTGAAAATATTTTATCCTTATCATTATAATATTGTTGCTGGGATTCTCTTTGATATTTATGATCATTGGAAAAAGAATATGCAGAAAAAGAAAGATTTATAATTTTAAAATTATGAATTTTTGCTAATTTTTCAATACTATTTTTTGTAAAAAAAAGTATATGAGGGCTATCATAAGGTCTACCCTCGAAATATTCTTGGGTGCAATTAGGAACTTCAAAAAAAATATAACCTTCAGGGTTTAGAAGGTCTTTAAATTTCGTAAAAATACTATTTATGTCTGTAAGATGCTCTAAGCAATGCGTAGCAGTTATTAAATCAAAATTATATTTTATTTCGTTTAGGCTTTTTAAATTTTTATATTTTCTTTCATTGAGAATTTTTTCACAATAAGAATCTCCTTCGGTACAAAATAGATTTAATTTTGGGAACTTTTTTTTTAAAGCAAAACCTAAATCTCCATTTCCACAACCAAAGTCATAAAAATTTTTTATTTTTTTAACATCCATTAACGTTGTTATATAAGAAATGTAACTTAAATTTTTATCGTCTAAATAATTTTTTTTTTGGTCCTCATAATTTTCACCTACCAAAAAAGGAGGTCTGTTATTAGATCTATAAATTTTTTCATAAAAATAATCTAATTCTTCATTAGGCGGCATTGGGTTTACAAAACTGAAATCACATTCAGAGCAACGAAAAATTTTTGCATCTTTAAAAAACTTTTCATCCTCTTTTATTTCTAATCTAAAATCGGATAAATAATTTACGTTTTCACTTTTGTTACAAATTAAACATTTCATAAGTTTATGAGTGGTTCAGTTCTTTTTTAAAATTATTTTTTTTATAAATTTTTATTAATTCGTCTCTATCTCTTTTTACATCCATACATTTCCAAAAACCATAGTGTTTAAAAGCCACAAGCTCTTTTTTTTTCGCAGCTTGCTCTAATGGCCATTTTTCTAATATTTCTTTGTCATTTCTTATAAATTTTAAAAAATTAAAATTTGCAACAAAAAAACCACCATTAATCCAGCTATTCGTAGTTTGAGGCTTTTCTTTAAATAATATCACTTTGCTTTTTTTAATTAAAATTTCTCCAAACCTTGCCGGAGGTCTAACAGCGGTCACGGTAACAAGTTTTTTTTTATTTTTATGAAAGTGTAAAAGATTTTTTAAATTTACACTTGAAAGTCCATCCCCATAAGTAAACATAAAATCTTCATTTTTTTTTAAATAATTTGATACTCTTTTAAGCCTTCCTCCTGTAAGAGTTGTTTTTCCTGTATCTAATATATTTATTTTACATTTTTGATTTAATAATTTTGTTTCAAATTCAATTCCATCCTTTTTAAAATTCTTAAAGTATTTCTTAAATACAAAACTTTTGTAACCTGTGGCTATTATAAAATCATTAAATCCAAATTTTAGATAATGATGCATAATTCGTACAATTATAGGAAAGGGTCCTATTTTAACCATTGGCTTAGGTATAACTTTTGTATACTCCGATAATCTTGTCCCTAAGCCTCCAGCTAGAATTACTACTTTCATTTAAACTTTCCAATTGTATTTGAAATAAGTATCATCATGTTTTCTTCGAACCATTTCATTTTCATCATGTGGTAAGCTTATGCAATTAGCAACTATTGACTCTGATTCATCCAAACCTATGAATCCATTCCATATAAACGTTGGAATAGTTATAAGAAAGTAATCTTTTGGTGTCAGAATATATTCGCTGTATTTTCCTGATGTCTTGCTATCTTTTCTGTCGTCAAATAAAACCAATTTCACCTCACCACTTATGCAGGTATAATTTAAAATTGCTTTTTTATGTAAATGCCATGCTTTAATTGATTTTGCAAAAATAGTAGAAAAATATATTTCACCAAATGATTTAAATATTTTTGAGTCCGATCTTATCATTGGTAAGACAGAGCCTCTATTGTCTTCTATCTTATTCAATTTTGTTATTTTTACTCCATCTATCATCATTTTATTTTAAAATATTCTTTAATTTGAAAATAAGTAATTTCTTTCAGATCATTCTTTTTTAAAAAGTAATTATACCACATAGCTGTCTTAACAATTGAACTTCTCATGCTCCAATTATTTTGCCATTTTAATTTTTTAAGACTTTTAGAAGAGTTTAACTTAAGTAAATTTGCTTCTTTAAAATTACCTTTTTTAAAAATTATCTTCGTTTTAGATTTTAAAGATTTAAAAAATAATTCAACTATATTTTTGACCTTCATTGTTTCATTAGATGAAGGGCCAAAATTCCAAGATCCGTTATATTTTTTTTTGTTTTCGCATATTTTTTTAGCTAATAACAGATAACCAGACAAAGGCTCTAATACATGCTGCCAAGGTCTTGTAGACTTTGGGTTTCTAATTATCAATGTTTTATTTTTTTGAATTGATCTAACACAATCTGGTACAATTCTATTTTTAGACCAGTCACCTCCACCTATTACATTTCCTGCTCTAGCAGTCGCGTATCCAAAATTTTTTTTAAATTTAAAAAAAGACTCTGAATAAGCTTTAAAAATTATTTCTGCACTTGCTTTAGATGCGCTATATAAATCTTCTCCTCCCAAAATATCAGATTCTTTATATCCTCTAGTTAATTCTTTATTGAGGTAGCATTTATCTGAAGTAATTATTACTAAAGAATTTAAACTTTTTATTTCGCGAGAAATATTTAAAATATTTGTTGTGCCAATAGTATTTGTGGCTACTGTTTTCATAGGAAATTTATATGATTCTGAAACTAAAGATTGTGCAGCTAAATGAAAAATTATTTGTGGCTTAAAACTGATCATTTTACTTCTTAAAAATTTATAGTCCAGGATGTCTGCGTAGGCATTTTTGACTTTGTTATGATGACACATACTTTTATAAATTTTTAATCTATCATCTGGCTTGGAATAGCCCATTATTTTTGATCCAAATTTTAAAAGACAAGCAGTCAGCCACGTTCCTTTGAATCCTGTGTGACCGGTAATAAATACTCTTTTATTTTTGTAAAAATCTTTTAAATTACTCACTGTTTTATAAATCGTATGCTAAAGAATCAAAGTCAGATTTGAGAAATTCTTTATAGTTGTTTGAGTCGACAATATGAAATATTGGAAGATGAAATATCAATTTTCCACCTTTTTTTAAATAATCTAATTCTTGTTTTATAACTTCTTTTCTAAAAGACCAAATTAAAACCAAAAGATATTTTGGTTTTTTAATTCTCATATTTTTTTTTGAAATTATCTTTAAATTACTGCCAGGAGTATATTTATTAAATTTATAGGGGTTCGCATCACAAATATATTTAATTTGTTTATTATCTATTTCACAGTGGTTTAAAACTATATTTCCCTTAGTTGAAGCTCCGTAAGCAATTATATCTCTCTTGCTAATTTTTGTTAAAAAAAAGTTTAGCATTGTTTTTGTATTTTCAATTCTAGCGTTAAATTTTTTGAATGAATTACTATTGATTGATTCTTCGTAAGAAAGTTGATTTTTAATTTTTTCCTTTTTAGGTAAATGAGAGCTATTTTTTTTGGCACAAATTATTTCAACACTTCCACCGTTTATTTCATTAAATGAAAAATCTAAAATTTGAAGGTTATGTTTTGAAATGATCTTATTAAAACTTCTAAGTGTGTAATAACATAAATGCTCATGACATATTTGATCATACGTAAGATTTTTTAATAAAAGAGGGAAATAGGAAAGTTCCAGCATCCAAATCCCATTTTTATTTAATAAATAATTAATATCAGAACAAAAACTATTTGGATCTTCAATATCGTAGAACATAGCAAAAGACGTAATTAAATCAAATTTGTGATTGACATGTTTTAAATTTTTTTTTGAGAAGTAATCAACTACTAAATTTACATTTTTCTTATAATATTTTTGAAATTTAGCTGCAGATGGATCGATACCATATAGATTTAAATTATGATTACTTTTAGAGAAAAAATTTAAAAATGTTCCATCATTAGATCCAATATCTAAAATAGATGATTCTTTTTTTAAATATTTTTTCTTATTAATATATTTATATTTTTCTTTAATATGGCTTATCATTAATGGACTTAGTGATGTTCTATATCCATATGTTGAACCATACATATCTTGAAATGGAGGAGTTTTTTTGAATTGAACCAATTCACAATAATCGCATTTATACAAATCTAAAGCATACTTTTTAAGATTGTTTTTAATTTTTTCTGGAAAAACACTACTTATACATTGCTTTCCAATATTAATAACTTTATTAGATAATTTTTTTTTACAATTTCTACAATGCATTAGAGTAATAATTTTAATTTAGAATAATAAATAAATTTTACCATTAAAAAAGGTTTTTTACTATTATAAATAGCCTTCTGAAAAAAAAATAAAATCCGAATATATACACTCCCGGATAGAATGAATTTTTTATTACATGCCTCCAAATTTTTACGTATTCTAATCCTTTATGCTTTGGTTTAAATATCATGTTATAAAAACCTGGTAAAAATCTTCTTAGCGCATAATTTTTACATATAAAAAATCGCAAAAAAGACATTCCGTTATTACGATAACAATCTAACACCTCGGGAATTCTCACTGCTTCTACAAAAGCGTACAGGTCACCCCAATCTTCATCTCTTGGACCATGTATATTAGCTGAGAGAGGTTCATGTAAAAAATATGAAATTTTATTATTGAAAGCTGCTGACCATATTTTTATATGCGGGGCAGTGTTGTCAAAATTTGAGTATAGTGTGGCATCAGAGATATTTTTTTTATCAATAACATTGACGTTTTCTACCCAATATTTTTTTTTAAAAATACACAGATACATACTAAGCATAAATTCAAAAGATTTTAGAGGATTAATTAATTCAAAAAATTCCTGTTTTTTTGATATTTTATAATCAGAAAATCTTTTTAATTTGGTAAAATCAATTTTTCTAGTGTCTAATGGAGTGTCAAATTTATCGATTATATCTTTGTTCAGGTGAAAAGAATTAATATAATAAAAATTTACGTCTAGATTATTTTTAATAAGTTTTTCAATAATTTTAAAGCTGTTAGGCAAAATTAAATCATCATTTCCTAAAATCCATGCAAATTCACCTTTTGCAATTGAAACGCTTTTTAAAATGTTATTGCCTAAACCAATGTTAAATGCGTTTTGATTAAAAACTATATTAATTTTATTTTCAAATTCTTTTACAGTTGAATACGTATCTTCATCTGAACAATTATCTGAGATGCAAACTTCAATTTTTAAACTACTATTTTCACAGGCTATTAATATTGAATTTAAGCAGTTTTTTAAGTATTTAACTCTATTATAAGTTGGAATGCAAATTGATAAGTCTATCATATTAGATTTTCTATATAGATTTCTTTTAAGTATTTAACTCTATTATAAATTGGAATGCAAATTGATAAGTCTATCATATTAGATTTTCCATATAGATTTCTTTTCAGTAATAAAATTTCTTACAATTTTATTACTACTCTTAAATTTTAATTTTAATTTTTTATTTTTCCCTACTTTTGAAATAACAAATTCTTTTACAGTCATAGGTATACCGCTTGCCACATGCCAAATTTGAGGAAATTTCTTCGATTTTTTTCTAAAGTCTATTGCATCAATTAAAGTATCAGTTACTTTTCCTATTTCGATGAAATCTTTCAATTGATAACTTGAATTAATTATAAACTGTATTTTTTTTTTTGATGCTGAATTTAAAGATGAAAGTAATTTTTTTTTGTTTTCTCCTTCACCATAGACGTTAAATATTCTCATTACCCTACACATCGCTTCATTTTTTTTGGACAAGGATAAAGCTAATTTTGAAAATAAATATTTACTTTTTTCATAATTTGTCTGCGGTCTTGCTATAGTATTAGTCTGTAATTTTAATTTCTTTTCTGCACTTTTCCCATACTCAGATGCTGAACCAATAATTATCCATTTCTTGCATCCATTTTTCAAACAATTCAATAAGAGCTGATGTGGTTTATAAACATTTTCTTTTAACGACTCTCTTATGCTAATATTTTTTTTATTTACTCCCGCTGCCGCAAAATGAATTAGAATATCTGTTTGTTTAAGTTGGTCATCAAAATTTTCATCTACCTCTCCTTTTAACCAAATAACATTTTTAGAATTGTTTTTTTTTTTTTTTCTAGATAGTGCAAATATTTTATAACCTCTTTTTTTTGCTTTTATTAGAAAGTTTTCTCCTAAAAATCCAGTAGCGCCTGTTATAAATAAATATTTTCTATTTTTTTTCATTAATTTTTTTAAAATATTTAATCGTTCTTAAAATTCCAATCTTCCAATGTACTTTGGGTTTCCAATCTAGAAGTCTCTTAGATTTATTGATTTCAGGATAAATATTTAACCCTTCATCTTTTCTAAGTTTAATTTTTCCATAAATAGGTGAAAAAAAATTTGTTTTTTTTCCAACGTAAGACATAATATTTTTCAAAACAAAAGATCTGCCGTAACCTATATTAATGATTTGACCATTGGTATTTTTAGAAGCAAGTGTTTTAAAAAAGGCACTTACAGCGTCAGAGATGAAAAGAAAATCTCTTTTTTGAATTCCGTTTGATGAATAAAAAAAATTTTTCATCAAACATGCTTGTATTAAAATTGATAAAAATCTATTCGTATCCTGGTTAGGCCCGTAAACTTGATAAAGTCTTAGAACTGTAACAGGAAATTTTATTTTTTTATGTTTTTGAATTAAAAAGTTAGAACTTTTTAATTTGTTTTTTCCATAAATTCCTGTTGGTTTACAACTAAAATTTTCTTTTTGCGGTACTATACTTTTGCCATATTCTGCAGAACTACCAACTTGAATAAATTTTTCAATTCTTTTATTACAAAAATATTCAAACAAATTTTTTACAGCTAAAAAATGATATTTTTTAACTTTTATTTTATTAACATGATCCACATACCCACCTAAATTTATTACATAGTTAAAATTTTTTTTTTTTATTTTTTTAAAATTTTTTTTATTGGAAATATCGAAAATTAAATAATTTACATCAGCTAATTTTCTAATTTTTCTTGGTTTATTTAATGATATGCTTGTGACTTTCCATTTTTTTTTAAGACAAGCATTAGCTATATGATAACCAATAAATCCAGTTCCACCTACTATCAAAATTTTTTTAGGTTTAGAGACCATTATTTTAAATTTTTTTTAACTTTTTTCCTATTAATCTTATTTTTTTATCTTTAAAATTTTTAAGTAAATAACTTCCTGAAAAATTACTAAACATTTTACCAACAAAATTTCTAAGAAAAAATCTCAAAAATTTTTTAATAAAAAGAGGAATTATGTTATAAAAAAAATATCTTACTAAAAAAATATAATAACTTTTTTTAAATTTATTTATACTTTGTGTATTTAATTCAATCTCAACATATAAATTTCTAAAACTTGATTTTGGTTTGATGTGTTTTTTTATCTGGAAGCACTTAAATAAAATTTTTTCTACATCTTTCATCATATCTACATCATCAAATAAAATTTTTATTTTATTTTTATTATGTATATTTATACATGCTAGAATTTCTTTAAATATTTTGTTAGGTCTATGATCTCCGTCTATATGGTATAGATCATAGCTAGATTTAATTTTCTTCAACATTTTAATGCTATCACCTAAAAAAAAATCAATTTTTGATTTTATAAATTTATTTTTTAAATAACTTATAGCTTTTGGAGCAAATCTTTTATCGATATCTATGCATGTTATTTTTAAATTAGGATTTGATGACAACATTATTAAAATTGAGTGACCCATGTAAACACCAACTTCTAAAATACGAGAATTTTTTTTTGCTAAATTGTATAATAGCAATTGTTTAGCTAGCATCCTTTTGTCATATTTGTATTTGTATCCATTAATAAGATAAGACCCGCAGGTAAATAAAAACTTGTTTCCACAAGCTTTATAAATACCTTTAAAATTTTTTTTTAATTTTTTTTCTAAATTCATTTAATTTTCTTATCTTTTTTAATATTTTCTTTATGGGTAATCATTATGGTGTTTTTTTTCTTTTATTATCAAAATGTTTTAAGACTTCACGTAGCATTTTTGGGGCAGACATAAAATTCATTGTTAAAATATAACAGATATAATAATAATGTTCAAATTATGAACAATTTTTAGCTTTTTTCATTTTAACTATTAATTAAATCCTTTGCTAAGTTGTCAATTGAATTCTTTGATGGCTTTAAATTAAAGTTTTTATTAAACTCAGAAATAGCGGATTGGCGCCCATTTTTCATCCACCAGTTATCTATTTTTTCCCAATTAAAATTAATGTGTTCAATTATTTTTTTTTCATCCTTAAACATTATCTCGTTTTCAAGGAGCAATTCGTATTTCTTTTTAAAATTGTTTGTTAAATTTTCTTTGAATTCTTTATTATTCAAAAAAATTGTTGGGACATTAAGAACTAGATTTTCTAAAACTCCAGTTGAGTCGTATGTATAAAAACTTAATTTGCAATTTCTTATTAACTCATAAACAGGAGATCCTCCATCATCACATTTGAAACCTAAATCTTTAAATAAATCAAAATATTTTATTCCATAGAAGTTCTCATAATAAGATTTGTTTAATCTTATTATTGTTTTTTTTCTTATTTCTGGTTTTAAATTTTGTATTATTTTTGCTAAATTTTTAATCCTATCAAAAATATCAATATTATTGGAATGTAACGTATTAATAGATCCGTTTACCCATGGAAAAAATATCACAAGATTTCCATCATTCTTAAATTTATATGACTTACCCAAAGTTTTAAAATTAAAATTATTTTTAAATTTATTACTTCCATTGAACCCCCAAGTAATAAAATTATCTGAGAACGTTAATTCAGGTAAAAAATTATGACCGATCTGTGTAAAATAATTTTGACCGTGTTGACCAACATAATAAGCAACTTTTTTATCTGTTTGTAGTGCTGTATAAATTTTAAAGCACTCGTCATGAGCATATAATATCGAGGTAAAGATAAATTTTGGAAACTTTGGATATAATTCTCCCTCAGCAATATTTTTTATTTCGTGGAAATTTTCCAAAGCAAATTTTGGTAAAAATTCTTTAATATTGGTTCTCAGGAAGTTCTCAAATTCAGAATAATTTTTGTTTAACTCTAAAGAAACTTTAGATCTTAAATTTTTATTTTTTTTTCCGTATTTTAAATAAATATCGGGCCAATCAATAATAAATTTATCGACTTTAAATTGTAATTTTTTTTCATAAAAATAAGGTAGAGCTGTTTTGGTTATAAGAGCTTTGTTATTGTAATTAAAAGATTTCTTAATAAGATAATTAAAAATTTTATGAAAAAGTTTAAAATTTTTAAATGAATTGTTATTTTCTTGCTTAAGAATAATTTTTTTCAAAGATTTTTGAGATGGCAAGTTGTAAATAAACTCAACATCTTTAAAAAAATAATCAAATAATTTTGCGCTTAATAAAAAAAACCATTGATTATCTTTAGAGCTTGCCATTCTAAAAGAATAAGTGTCATCAGTGGTAAAATCAAAATTTTCAAAATCTAATGAATATATCTTTTTTATATTATAATTTTTTTTAATATATTTCATCTGAGAGTAAATTTTATAAAAAATTAATATGTAGTCTGTTAGCCAGGTTCCTAAAATAATATTCCAAGCTCTCTCTGAAAGATTTGTATTATGTATTTTATTTAGCGTTTTAGCCAAGTCAGGTAAAATTCTATCAAATATTGATTTACAGTATTTATATCTCTCTAGAATTTCACTCTCTTTTAAATTTGGAAAATTTATTTTTTCGAAATTATTTTTTAAATAATCTTTATAATTATGTGTAACCAGACCAATTATGCTTTCTTTAGGATCTGTAACTTTTAAGTTATCCGATAAAAATAGGCTATATTTTTTCAAAATTAAAAATTAAATAGTTATTTTATATTTTTTTAATATTTCAACGCCTTTTTTGTAGGATGAAAAATCTACGATATCATCTGTTTCGATAGAAATATTAAAGCCTTCTTCAAGTTCAGACATTAAAGTCATATGTCCAATAGAGTCCCATTCGGGTAACTCATTATATTTTAGTTTTTCACTAAAATCATTTTCTTTAATTGAAAGTGATTTAATAAAAATTTCTTTATATTTACCTTTATTCTGCATAATTTTAACCTATGTTAATTTTTATTTTTTCTATAATCTTATCTGATGATAGTTCATATTTGTTTTTAAGGTAGCTGTAACTACCTCCTTTAACATATTGATCATTGATTCCAATGATCAGCATTGTTGATCTACTCTTTAATTTCACAAGCTGTTCAGATATTGCGCTTCCAAGCCCACCGATAACATTATGTTCTTCAACACTTACGATCAATTTTGAGGTTTCAGAGGCATTTTTTATAGCATCTTTATCAATAGGCTTAATGGTGTGCATGTTTATCACGCTACAAGAAATTTTTAATTCTGCTAATTTTTTTGCCACCTCAAGACAAGTACTTACCATTGCTCCAGAACAAAATAACGTAAGATCTTTACCAGATTTTAATTTTATAGATTTACCAATTTCGAAATTATAGTCTTGATTATAAATTATTGGATTATTTGCAGAACCAGTTAATCTTATATAAGTGGATTTTTTAGAATTAACTGCTGCATTTAAAGCTTTAATAGTCTCAAACGAGTCCGCGGGAGAAACTATTTGAATGTTAGGAATTGACCTTAAGATACCGATATCTTCAATGCAGCAGTGGGTAAAGCCAAGATTTCCCAAAGCTAATCCACTTGCAAGACCAACCATGCATAACTTTTGTTTCATGTAACCTGCATTAACTTTAATTTGTTCACAGCATCTGGCGGTTTGAAACGGAGCAAAGGTGGTTGTAATTACGTTATAACCTTCACTAGCTAATCCTGCGGCAACTCCTATCATATTTTGTTCAGCAATTCCTAAGTCTAGATATTTTTCTGGGTAAGTTTTTCTAAATCGATCTAAGCCTGCAGAAGTTGAAACATCACCGGTTAGAACCATCAAATTATCAATTTTTTTAGCTAAATCTAGAGCACCCATGCCAAAAGTTGCTCTTGGACCAATTGTAGACCACATTTTTATATTTCTTTCGTTTACTTCCATAATATTTTAGTCAATTTCTTTTAAAGCCCTTTCGTACTGCGATTTTGATAAAACAGCATGGTGCCAATTGTTATTATTTTCTGAAAAGGAAAAACCTTTTCCTTTAATTGTTTTTGCGATTAAAGCATTGGGTTTATTATTTGTTTCTTTATTTTCAAAATAATCGTTTATTTCTCTAATGTTATGACCGTCTAATGAAGAAGTATTCCAGCCGAAACTTGACCATTTATTTTTTAAGCTACTCAGACTCATTATTTCGTCGTTAGAACCAGTTTGCTGAAAATTATTATTATCAATTATTATGTTTAAATTATCTAATTTAAAATGTGAAGCAGCCATTGCCGCCTCCCAGATTGACCCTTCATTACATTCACCGTCTCCAATCACAACATAAACATGATTATTTTTTTTCTTTTTTTTTAATGAGATTGCTACTCCAATTCCTAGCGATAAGCCCATTCCTAAAGAACCATTAGAAAAATCTATACCAAGACTTCTGTTAATTACGGGATGACCTAATAAGTTACTGTCATCTTTCTCAAAAGTTTTAAGTTCTTCTTTTTGAATATAACCTATTTCACAAAGAGCTGCATAGTATGCCAAACAAGCATGTCCTTTACTTAAAATAAATCTATCTCTATCTTGCCATTGTGGATCATCATTTATCTTCATTTTTTTTCCAAAAAGTACTGAAACAATTTCAACAATGGATAAGGCTCCACCAAAATGTGAACTGGACGCACCTGCAAAAAACGCCATATCTAAAATATTCCTTCTTATTTTTTTTGAAAATGTCTCTACTTTAGAAAATTCATCATTTGTCATTTAGTATCCTCCAGTAACAAAAATAGTTTCACCTGAAACATGATTAGATAAGTCTGACGCTAAGAATAAAGATGCGTTTGCAATATCAGAAGGATTTGCTATTTTATTTAAAGGAGTCTGACTAATTACTTCGTTAATTTCTTTTTCTGAAGTTTGATTTTTCATTTCAGTATCTGTTAGACCTGGAGCTAAAGCATTAACGCAGATTTTATGTCTTCCTAGTTCTTTAGATAAAACTTTTGTAAAAGCAATAATTGCTGCTTTACTTGAAGCGTATCCAGATCTACCAGGGCTACATAAAGTTGCTGCATTAGACGATATATTAATAATCTTACCATTTTTGCTTTTCATTATTAATTTTAGTAGTTTTTGGGTAAAGCTATAAGTTGAGAAAAAGTTAATCTCAAATATTTCTCTTAAACTCTTTAATGTTGTCATCTGAAACAAAGAAATTTGATTTATGCCAGCATTATTAATTAGAATATCTACTTGTGGGGATATTTGTTTAATTTTCAAAAATCCTTCCTCAATCTCTCTTTCATCTAAAAGATCGAACTCGACTATTTCTATCTTATTTTTACTATTTTTTGACAGTTCATTAATAAACTTTTCAAAATTTTTATTACTTTTTCTTACGCAAGCAATTATTTTAGCTCCATTTTTATAATATGTTTCTAATATTGATAGGCCAATTCCTCTATTACAGCCGGTTATAACTGCTGTTTTATCTTTTAGTAGCATATTTAA
>TARA_B110000971_G_scaffold83368_1_pt1 | contig 13791 bp, 10 predicted proteins | sample TARA_B110000971 | Tara Oceans TARA_B110000971 (sample SAMEA4397842) | marine metagenome | biome: Polar Biome; feature: [SRF] surface water layer (ENVO:00010504); material: water (ENVO:00002006), including particulate matter (ENVO:01000060) such as... | depth 5 m | reverse complement strand
TGTTTCGTTTGATTGTAGTAATTTTAAATTATGACAGAGGAGGAAATCGCAACGGAAAATTCAGCTATAGCAAAGGAGTATAAAGAACTACTAAAAATTAGTTACAGAACTCTTACTGCTAAAGACAAAAAGCTAATCAGAAAAGCATTTGAAGTGGCTCTTGATGCCCATTCCAATCAGCGTCGTAAATCTGGAGAAGCTTATATATTTCATCCCATCGCAGTCGCAAAAATAGTAGCTTCAGAAATTGGTTTAGATGCCAATTCAATTGCAGCAGCCCTACTTCATGATGTTGTAGAGGATTGCCCACGCTACACCATAGACGACATTCAACAACTTTTTGGAGAAACTGTAGCTAGAATTGTAAATGGCCTGACTAAAATATCAAACATAAAAAAAGACATGAATGTGTCAATGCAAGCTGAGAATTTTAGACGAATGCTTCTCACACTTCATGATGATATCCGAGTTATTATTATAAAAATTGCTGATCGACTTCACAATATGCAAACGATTCATTCTATGCGTGAAGACAAGCAATTGAAAATTGCTTCTGAAACTCTCTATATATATGCACCTCTTGCACATAAGATAGGGCTATATAACATTAAAACTGAGCTTGAAGATCTGGCTTTAAAATATACAGAGCCAGAGATTTATAACGGAATTGTAAATAAACTTAAGGAAAGTAAAGAAGAACAAGATGTTTACATAAAAGACATCAGCAAGGTTCTGACAAAAGCCCTTAACAAAGAGAAATTAAAGTATGAAATAAAAGGGCGACCAAAATCAATTTTTTCAATACGAAGAAAAATAAGGGATCAAGGCGTTTCTTTTGAAGAGGTATACGATAAGTTTGCGGTAAGGATCATTTACAAGTCTGATATTAAAGATGAAAAGTTTTTGGCATGGAAAATTTACTCTATAGTTACCGATCACTTTAGACCCAACCCTATTCGTTTACGGGACTGGATTTCGGCACCAAAATCTACAGGCTATGAAGCATTACATATTACTGTCATGGGGCCTAAAGGACGTTGGGTAGAAGTTCAAATTAGGAGTGAACGAATGAACGAAATTGCTGAAAAAGGATACGCTGCACATTACAAGTATAAAGAAGGGGAAAAAGAACAAGACGAAAATCTAGAGAGTTGGATTGGAAAGCTTCAAGAAGTGATAGAAAACCCAGATTCAAATGCTGTAGAATTTGTAGAACAGTTTAAACTTAATCTTTACGCCAAAGAAATATTTGTTTTCACTCCTAACGGAGATTTGAAATCGCTCCCAAAAGATGCAACTCCTTTAGATTTCTCTTTTAGTATACACACCGAAATTGGAATGAAAACAAGGGGAGCCAAAGTAAACGGAAAATTAGTACCTCTTAACCATGTATTACAAAGTGGTGACCAAGTAGATATCATAACTTCAGAAAATGCAAAACCAACCTCTAACTGGTTAGATTATGTCACTACTACACGTGCAAAAAGTAAGATAAAATCATCACTTAAAGAAGAAAAGAAAACCATTGCAGAGGATGGAAAAGAAATTTTAAGACGGAAACTGAAACAGTTAAAAATTTCATTAAATGAAAAATCCATAAATGAACTGGTAAGTTATTTTAATCTAAATACCAGTTTGGATTTATTTTACAGAGTTGGAATTAGCAGTATTGATAATACAATGTTAAAAAGCTTTGCAGCTTCAAGAAGTAATGCACTTGTAAGTTTTATAAAAAACAAAATTTCTCGCAATAAAGGGCTCATAAAAGAGTCCGTCGAAAAAGATGAAATCACTTCTAAATACGACATGCTCGTATTTGGCAAAGAAGAAGAGAAACTAAATTATAGACTTTCATCATGTTGCAATCCAATTCCTGGAGATATGGTATTTGGATTTCTTAGCATAAAGGAAGGTATTAAAATTCATAAAAAAGTATGTCCCAATGCTTTAAGCCTGCAGTCTAACTATGCTTATAGGATTATGTCTGCAAAATGGATTGACTCATCTCAGCAAGTATTTAGAGCGGTTGTTAAGCTCACAGGCATTGACAGGCTTGGCTTGGTTAATTCTATAACAAAAGTAATCTCTGAGAATATGAATGTAAATATTAAAAGCATAAAATTTGACACCGACAGCGGGTTATTTAACGGAGAAATTACTGTTGAAGTAAATAATAATAACTTTGTTGAAAAGCTGATGGAGCGTTTACAAAAAATAAATGGTATCGAAAAAGTGTATAGAGTCTAAAATTAGTTTAAATTTGACACTATTATGAGTGTAAAAACCAAAAATAAAAATCAAGAAATCGTGAAAAATGTTTTTACGAAATTTCTTGGCGAAAATGGGCACCGTAAAACACCCGAACGTTTTGCTATTCTTCAAGAAATCTATGACAATGAAGATCATTTTGACATAGAGTCACTTTACATCAAAATGAAAAATAAAAATTATCGGGTTTCTAGGGCTACGCTATATAACACTATCGAGCTGCTGTTAGACTGTGCTTTAGTGAGAAGACATCAATTTGGACAAAATCAAGCACAGTACGAGAAATCCTACTTTGACAAACAGCATGACCATGTTATTTTAACGGATACTGGAGAGGTGTTTGAGTTTTGTGACCCAAGAATTTTATCCATACAAAAAACAATAGAAGAAGTGTTTAATATCGATATTGACAAGCACTCTTTATACTTTTACGGAACAAAAAGAAATACTAAAATTAACGACTAAATAGCATGGCAGTAGATTTACTACTTGGATTACAGTGGGGTGACGAAGGTAAAGGGAAAATTGTAGATGTACTCACATCAAATTACAACATTATAGCACGATTTCAAGGAGGGCCAAACGCAGGTCACACCCTTGTATTTAACGGAATGAAGCATGTATTACACACCATTCCTTCTGGGATATTTCATGAAGAAGCAGTGAACTTAGTGGGTAACGGTGTGGTTATAGATCCAGTAATATTTAAAAAAGAACTAGACAAATTAGCAATTCAGAATGTTGACTATAGAAAATCATTAGTAATTTCTCGAAAAGCACATTTAATATTACCAACACACCGTTTATTGGACGCCGCTTCAGAAACAGCTAAAGGAAAGGCTAAAATTGGATCTACGCTAAAAGGCATTGGTCCAACTTATATGGACAAAACAGGTCGTAATGGAATAAGAGTTGGTGATTTAGAACTGAATAACTGGAAAGAAAAATACAGAGCATTAGCTAACAAGCATGAATCAATGGTTAGTTTCTATAATATTGATTTAGAGTATGACTTAGAAGAACTAGAGGTTGAGTTTTTTGAAGCTGTAGAAGTGTTAAAATCTTTAAAATTTATTGACTCTGAAGAATACTTACACCAAGCTCAACGAGATGGAAAGTCTATTTTAGCTGAAGGAGCACAAGGGTCTTTGCTGGATATTGACTTTGGAACCTATCCTTTTGTAACCTCCTCCAACACAACTGCAGCAGGTGCCTGTACTGGGTTAGGAATTGCTCCTAACACAATCGGAGATGTTTTTGGAATTTTTAAAGCTTACACAACTAGAGTGGGTTCTGGCCCCTTCCCTACTGAACTGTTTGATAAAGATGGTGAAACTATGGGACGTGTAGGAAATGAATTTGGAGCCACTACAGGAAGATCACGTCGTTGCGGATGGTTAGATTTAGTAGCTCTTCGCTATGCTTGTCAAGTAAATGGAGTGACACAACTAATGATGATGAAAGCCGATGTCTTGTCAGGATTTAAATCTCTGAAAGTCTGTACAGCCTATAAATATAAAGGAGAGGTGATTCATCATTTCCCATACAATGTAGAAGCTGAAAACATTACTCCTATCTATACTGATTTTGAAGGTTGGGCTGAAGACCTAACGGAAATGAACAATGAATCAACACTTCCAAAATCATTAAACGATTACATTAATTTTTTAGAGAAAGAATTACTAATACCTATCAAAGTAGTTTCTGTAGGACCTGATAGAAAACAAACGATTTTTAGATAATAATTAAAAATCTATCCTAACGATAGATTTTTTTTTGGTCTTAAAATAATCTTAAGTATCTAACTAAAGAACCCAATATTACTTATTTTTGATATAAACAAATGACGCTGAAGTATAAAGGTTTAAATTTTATCACATGCTTCCTAATTTTATTAGGTACATCCCTTTATGCACAAGAACGTAGGAAGATTGAAATAAAGTATGCACCATTCATGACTTTTGATGAATCTAAACCAGATGCTACTATACTAACTAGGGATGATACAAAACAAGTTCACATTAAACATGAAGGCATTGAAATGTGGTGTGATGAAGCTGTGTATGATGCCAAACAAGATTTCATTGAAGCTTACGGTAAAGTCAGAATAAAGCAAGGTGATACCATTAACATGAACTCAAATTACGTGGAATACAGTGGTAAAACTCAACTAGCCTTTGCAAGTGGCGCTGTTGTTTTGAAAGATCCAACATCCGTAATAACAACCGACACTCTTTACTTCGATAGGTTAAAACAAGAAGCATTCTATCAAAGTAAAGGAAAAGTGGTACGCGATACAACAGGCACTATTACGAGTACAATTGGTCGTTATTATATGAAAACTAAAAAGTATCAGTTTGTAAATAATGTTAAATTGGTTAATCCTGAATATCTAATTGACTCTAATCGTCTTGATTTTTATAGTCTTTCAGGATATGCTTTTTTATATGGCCCTACAACAATTACAAGTGAAACTAGTGTGATTTATTGTGAACGTGGATTTTACAACACCTCTAATGATACTGGATATTTTGTGAAAAAATCAAAAATAAATTATGACGAACGCGTTGTAGAAGGAGACAGCCTTTACTTTGACCGAAACAAAGGTTTTGCGTCAGCCACCAATAATATAGTAATTACAGATACCCTGAACAACACAATCGTAAAAGGGCATTATGCAGAAGTTTTTAGAAAGAGAGATTCTTTATTTATGACAAAGCGAGCACTTGCAATTACCTTACAGGAAAATGACTCTATATTTGTACACAGTGACACTTTAATGGTGACGGGGAAACCTGATAAAAGAATAACACGAGCTTATTATAACGCTAAGATCTATAAATCGAATTTAAGTGGTAAATCCGATTCTATTCATATGCAACAAAGTACGGGATTAACTCAACTTATAAATCTAAATCACAATATTAATAAAGATGCCTTTTATAAGCCTAAAAAGCCCGTTTTATGGAATGTTAAAAATCAAATCACAGGCGATTCGATCCACTTAATTTCAAACTCAATTTCCGAAAGTTTAGACTCTTTAAAAGTTTTTAATAATGCTTTTGTAATAAGTAAGGATACTTTAGGGGATGGATATAATCAAATATCAGGTAAAAAACTATTTGGACTATTCGAAAACAATAGTCTGTTTACCATTGATATAATTAAAAATGCAGAAACTATATATTTCCTTAGAAATGAAGCTAATGAATTGGTTGGAATAGATAAATCTAAATCTGGTGCGATTAAAATTTGGTTAACTGACAATGCTATCGATGAAATGCGAAAGTACAATCAAATTGGAGGCAATACTTATCCAGAGCTTGATTTTCCTGAAAATGAAAAAATTCTACGTGGGTTTAATTGGCGTGAATCAGAACGCCCCACAAGTGTGGAAGATTTATTTAAAGACGATCCGACATTATCTTTAAAAATAATAAAAGGATTAGATGCGTACACACCTCAAGAAGAGTTTTTTGATTCTAATTTATTAGAACGCATCAAGGAGGCACAGCCAAAATCTGACACAAAGAACCCAGATAAAAAAACAGAAATATCCAATAAATCCGCACGAAAAGTTCCGTCTAAACTATTGAAAAATTCCTACAATAATGAAAAGAATTTAAAAAAGAATCTGAAAATAATAGATGATTAACGATTTCCTTAAACACCAAGCTCAAACCACTCCACATCCTTTAGGAATGGAAATCTCTTACGCAGAAGGCTCTTATATATATGATCAAAATAAAACACCTTATTTAGATTTTGTTGCTGGAGTTTCAGCCTGCAGCTTAGGACATAGACACCCAAAGGTTATTGAAGCCATTAAAAAACAGTTGGACTGCTATATGCACGTCATGGTTTACGGCGAATACATTCAATCTCCTGCCGTAAAGCTTTCAAAGCTATTGTCTGACCATCTACCACCAAAACTTGAAAAAACATACTTAACAAACTCTGGGACAGAAGCAATTGATGGCGCAATGAAACTTGCACGACGTTATACAGGAAGATCGGAAATCATAGCAGCAAATAAAGCGTATCATGGAAATACCATGGGTGCTTTAAGCATTATGGGATACGAAGAAAGAAAACAACCCTTTAGACCTCTTATACCAGACATAAGGTTTATAGAATTTAATGATATTGAAGAGCTGTCAAAGATCTCCGATAAAACAGCAGCTGTAATTTTAGAAACCATTCAAGGAGGCGCTGGATTTATTCAGCCTATAAACGGCTATTTAACTAAGGTACAGGAGAGATGTAACGAAGTGGGTGCTTTATTAATATTAGACGAAATACAACCTGGAATTGGAAGAACAGGGAAACTTTTTGGGTTTGAAAACTACCACTGCATCCCTGATGTAATTGTAACAGGAAAAGGGCTGGGTGGCGGTATGCCTATTGGAGCATTTACAGCTTCTAAGGAAATGATGGACAGTTTATCTGACCATCCTAAGTTAGGTCATATTACAACCTTTGGTGGTCACCCTGTCATAGCCGCTGCTGCTTTGGCAACTCTAAAAGTAATTACAACCAGTAATTTAATCCCGCAAACGCTTGAAAAAGAAGCGCTTATTAGACAACATCTTCAACACCCATTGATCAAAGAGATTAGAGGCAAAGGGTTGATGTTAGCATTAATGCTAGAAACTCCTGAAATAGCGAACAAAATAGTCTTAGAGGCTAAAGAAAATCAATTGATCTTATTTTGGCTACTTTACGAGCCAAAAGCCGTTCGAATTTCACCGCCGCTTACAATCTCTAAAGAAGAGCTTAGAAGAGGTTGTACTATCATTATAAATATTTTAGAGTCCATTTAAAATAATGTTAATTAGTTTGTTGAAAACATTAGAACACAATAAGTGTTTGGAGTGCTTATACTGTTAAATTTAATATTGTAAAAAAACTAGTTATGGAGTTCGATCAATCTGACGAAAATCAAGAAGTTACTCTCTCAAAGTTTGAGTCAATGTTAAAAACCAACAGCGTTTTTTTCTTTGATTCCAATGAGTTTGAAAACATCATTCATCACTACCTAGAAAGTGGCAAAATTGCACTTGCAAAAAAAGCTATAAAATTGGGATTAAGTCAGCACCCAAGTTCTTTAAATCTAAAATTGTTTCAGGTTGAAATCTTTATTTTTGAGAACAAATTAAATGAAGCGGATAGGCTCTTAACACCACTATTTGAAATAGAACCTAATAATGAAGAGCTTTACATACAAAAAGCAAATATTTATTCAAAAAAAGACCAGCATGAAAAAGCTATAGAAATTTTTAAAAGTGCTATCGAAATTTCTGATGATTGTGCGGATCTCTATTCACTAATAGGCATGGAATATTTGTTTTTAGATCAATTCCAAGATGCTAAATTGAATTTCATAAAATGTATAGAGCTTGATGTGGAAGATTATTCAGCACTTTATAATATTATTTATTGTTTTGATTTCTTAGACGACACCCAGGGAGCTATAGAATACCTAAATAGTTACCTTGACAAAAACCCCTATTGTGAAGTTGCTTGGCATCAACTTGGAAAGCAGTATACAGAAACAAAAGAACTATTAAAAGCCGTCACTGCCTTTGATTTTGCTATTATTTCTGATGATACTTTTATTGGTGCTTACCTAGAAAAAGCAAAAGTCTTAGAAAAACTAAAACGTTTTGAAGAAGCCATTGAAAACTATAAAATAACCATAGCGATTGAAGAATCCAATCCGTTTGCATTAATTAAAATAGGCTATTGTTTTGAGCGACTTGGCAATCCAGATTTAGCACTTAAGCACTACTACCAGGCAGTTGAAGAAGATCCTGCTTTAGATAAGGGGTGGATGCGAATTACTAAGTTTTTTAACTCTAAAAAAGATTATCAAAAATCCTTATTCTACATAAATAAAGCCATTGATATTGACCCTGAAAATGGCGCTTACTGGAGATTATATTCAACTATCAATGAAAGGCTAAATAAACTAGAAGAAGCAGAACGTGGCTACAAAAAAACACTAGAACTTGGTGATAGCGAATTAGACACATGGCTTTCAAGAGGAGATATTTTAATTAAACTGGGCGAAGATGAAGCTGCAAAATTTAATTTTGTTCAAGCATTAGAGTACCACCCAAAAAGTGAGGAATTAGAATTTCGTCTTTCTGGTATTTGTTTAAAACTAAATAATATGGAAGCTGGGTACGCCCATTTACTTACTGCTTTACATATAAACGCAGAGCATGTATTTATTTTAGAAGAATTATTTCCAGAAATTTATAGTCGAAAAGCAGTACTTCAATTAATTGAAAATTTCAAAAATACTTCCAAGTAAAAATCCATATATTTACTGTAAATACGAGAGTATTTAGACTTTAAATAAAAAAACAGACTTACGACCCAAGGCATGAAAAGATCCCTAATTGATTATGTAGTAATTTCTTTGAAAGGAATGGCAATGGGTGCTGCCGATGTAGTTCCTGGAGTTTCTGGAGGCACAATTGCATTTATATCTGGTATATATGAAGAACTTATTGAGTCCTTAAACAACATTAATTTGTCTGTTTTCAGAGGACTCAGATCCAAAGGAATCAAGCATTCCTGGGAGGAGTTGAATGGTTCCTTTTTACTAGCGCTTATGATTGGAGTATTTATAAGTGTTTTCTCTCTTGCAAAAGGGGTTGAGTGGCTTCTTGAACAGCATTCTATACTTTTATGGGCTTTCTTTTTTGGCTTGGTTGCTGCTAGTATTATATACATAGGTAAACAAATTAAAACAACTTTATGGAACCTAGAAGGGGTCAAGGTTTTTTTAGCTATTATTATCGGAGGTAGTATTGCTTATATTATCACAACCCTAAACCCCGTTTCGTCATCAAACTCCAACTTGTTTCTGTTTTTTGCTGGGGCATTAGCTATATGCGCCATGATCTTACCAGGAATTTCAGGAGCTTTTATTTTAGTAATTATTGGAGCATACGGTCCAGTACTAGAAGCTATTTCAAATAGAGATCTTAAAACAATATTAATTATTGGAGCTGGCGCCATAGTCGGACTTCTTTCTTTTTCAAAACTTTTAAAATGGTTATTTAAATACTATAACCAGTTAACATTAGCGGTTCTTACTGGGTTTATGATTGGATCTTTAAATAAGATATGGCCATGGAAAGTAGTCCTAACTTACAGAACAAACTCTAAAGGGATAGAAGTACCTTTAAACGAAAAAAGTGTTTCCCCATTTAATTTTGATGGAGATCCACAATTTTTACATGCAGTTGGGTTAATGTTATTTGGTTTTTTAATCATTCTTTTTTTAGAAAAAATTAGTAACAAAACAAATACAGTTGATAGATAGCTACAATAAATCAAAACTATTTTCATTGATTCTAAAAGGAATCATTATGGGGGCTGCTAACAAGGTGCCAGGAGTCTCTGGTGGAATAGTAGCTTTTGTAATGGGATTTTATGAAACGTTTATATATTCATTACAGAAATTTAATTCAAAATCTGCTGCCTTATTTTTCCGGGGACACTTCAAAAGTTTCTATCAGTATATAAATGGACGCTTTTTATCATTACTTTTTATTGGGATGGTTATCAGTTACTTTAGCATCTCTAAATTACTTGATTTCCTAATAGTACACTATGATCTCTATATATGGAGTCTGTTTTTTGGAATGATCATTGGGTCCGTTATTTATATTTACAAGGATTTTAAATCTTGGAATTTAAATACCCTACTAATGGCCATAATTGGAATTGTAATAGGAGTTAGTATCAGTTTTTTAGATCCTGCCACTCAAAACGACAATCTTTGGTTTGTTTTTTTCTGTGGAATTGTAAGCGTAACTGGGATGGCATTACCTGGTTTTTCTGGTTCCTTCATACTTATTCTTCTTGGAAATTATGTACTGTTATTAGTAGACTCTGTAAACACACTTTTTGATACTTTTGTATTCATAATCAATGGAGATTTTAGTTTTATTTCAGATGCTCAGCATATGAGACTGTTAAAAGTGCTTTTGGTGTTTACTCTTGGCTCAACCATTGGGTTGATCACTTTATCGCATGTATTGACCTATGTACTAAAACGCTACAAAAACAAAACTTTAGCTCTGATTATGGGTTTTATAACTGGCTCTTTAGGCGTAGTTTGGCCATGGAAAAATACGGTTTACAAACAGGACAAATTCGGAGACATACTCCTAGATGCTAATGATATGGCAATAACAGAAAACTATGAACGATATTTTCCAGACTTTAACATTCAAACTATTTACCTCATACTTATTATTATTCTTGGTATCAGTATTGTATTGGGATTAGACTGGTATGGGAAAAAGCGAAAACAACTCTTATGAAAACTTTTGGACTGTTAGGTAAAAACATTGATTACTCTTTTTCGAGAGGCTATTTTAATGATAAGTTTGAAGCCAATAAATTAGATTGTACTTACAAAAACTTTGATCTTGAAAGTATTGAATCCTTTAAAGAAATAAAAGAAAATAGTATCGCATTTTCTGGCTTCAATGTGACCATTCCATATAAAGAAGATATACTTCCTTACTTAGATTCTGTTGATTCAGAAGCAAAAGAAATAGGGGCTGTAAACACAATTAAAATAAAAAATAAAAAATTAATAGGTTACAATACCGATCATTACGGGTTTATAAACAGTCTATTGCCCCATTTAAAACCACATCACCAAAAGGCCCTGATACTGGGAACTGGAGGGGCTTCAAAAGCAGTTGCTTTTGCTTTAAATAAAATGGGTATAGACTATGAATATGTATCTAGAAGCAAATCTGAAAAAATTAAACACACCTACGATTCCATAAAACCAAGTGATATTGAAGCTTGTAAGTTGATTATAAACTGCACTCCTTTGGGAACATTTCCAGAAATCGAAACCTGCCCAGAAATACCCTATGATAGTGTCAGTGATCAGCATTTACTGTTTGATTTAATATATAATCCAGCTGAGACCCAATTTCTAAAAAACGGTATTTTAAATGGAGCTAAAATCATAAACGGATTAGAAATGTTGAAAATACAGGCTGAAAAATCTTGGGAAATATGGAATTCTTAATAAAAAATCTTTATTTATAATAATTAGATAATTTGCAGTTTAAATGGATAATGTTATATTTATATAATAGTATTTAACACACTAAAACATTGAAAAAAATGTCACAGCACGATAACCTGCAAGATGCAGATGGAGAAAAATTAAACGCCACTCCCCCAAATACAGAAAGTACTCAAAATACTGATGCTTCCACCGAGCCTGTAAAACAGCCTATTTTAGCTGGAGATAATTCTGAAGAATCAGACGAAAAAACTGAAAAAGAAGAAACCAAGGTTGACCTTACAGAAACTGAAATTAGTTCAGAATCAAAAGAAGAAAATTCAGAAAAAAGCACTGAAGATGAAAGCTCTGAAGATGAAAGCTCTGAAGATGAAAGTACTGAAGATGAAAGCTCTGATGATGAAAACTCTGAAGATGAAAGTACTGAAGATGAAAGCTCTGAAGATGAAAGTACTGAAGATGAAAAAGTTGAGGATGAGAGTGCTAAAAATAATTCCATTACGGAGGCTGCAGCCACAAACTCAGAAGAAACTTTGGAGAACTTATCATTAGAAGAACTTGTCGATAAGTTTGACTCTCTTTTAGATAATGAAAACACTCAAAACGTTCGGAACAGTATTAATAAAATAAAAACTAATTTTAACGCTAAGTTTGCGCTGTTAATAGCAGAGAAAAAAGAAGCTTTTTTAGCTGATGGAGGAAATGTAATTGACTTTAACTTTACTAGTCCTTTAAAGAAAAGGTTTAACGACTTATCAAAAGACTTTAGAGAAAAACAACAATCATTTCAAAAAAGCAGAACTCAAACATTAAATCAAAACCTCGAAATTCGTATTCAAATAATTGAAGAAATTAAAGGTTTAATTAATGTAGAAGGCGATATCAACTCCTCATATAATACTTTTAAAAGACTTCAAGAACGTTGGAGAAATACAGGACAAATACCTTCCTCTGAAAACAACAACACTTGGAATAACTATAGGCATCATGTAGAAATATTTTATGGATTCCTACATCTAAATAGAGATTTAAGAGATTTAGATTACAAGCATAATTTAGAACAGAAACAAAAAATTATCCAGAGCACCGAAGAGTTAGCAAATGAAACTGACTTAAATAGAGCCTTCAGAGAGCTTCAAGCACTTCACAAAATCTGGAAAGAGGAACTAGGTCCGGTTGCTAAAGAATTTAAAGATGAACTATGGGATAAATTTAGTGCTGCTACAAAAATAATTAATGATAAGCGTCAAGTTTACTATGGTCAGCTTGAGGAAAAATTTGATGAAAATCTAGTAATAAAAAATACGATCATAGATCAAATCAAAGCCATCTCAGAAAAAACTACCCAAGTACATAAAGAATGGCAGGCAAACATAAAGGAAATTGAGACTCTTAGAGATGCTTTTTTCAAAGCAGGTAAAGTCCCTACAAAACACAACGAAAAAACATGGACAAGCTTTAAAGATGCCGTAAGAACTTTTAATAAAAACAAAAACACTTACTACAAAACCTTAAAGAAAGACCAGTCAGAAAACTACCGAAATAAATTAGAGTTAGTTGAAATTGCTGAGCAAAATAAAGATAGTTTGGATTTAGAAACTACGTTATCTTTAATGAAAGATATTCAAAATCGCTGGAAGTCAATTGGACATATTCCAAGGAAAGACAGTGATAAGTTATGGAAACGATTTAGAGGCGCTTGTAATATGTTTTTTGACCGTTTTCACGAACAAAAAGACAATGGATCAGAAGAAGAAGTTAAAGCTTTTGAAGAAAAAAGCAAGTTACTTGAGTCTTTAAATTCTTTTGTAATAAGTGATGACAAAGATGTTAACTTAGAAAGTTTAAATACGTTTTCTAATGATTGGAAAAAAATTGGATCTCTAGTTCAGAGTAAACGATTTTTAGATGGTAAATTTTACAAATCTCTAGATGGTTTATATTCAAAAATTGGATTAAGCAAAGAAGCCTTAGATCAATTGAAGTATAGTCTTAAGCTAGAAAGCATATCTAAGGATCCGCGCTTGTTTAGCAACGAAGTTATTTTTATTAGAAAAAAGATGGACGAGATTAAAAGTGAAATAATCCAACTTGAAAATAACTTGCAGTTTTTCTCAAATGTTGATGACAACAACCCTCTAGTAAAAGAGGTACATAAAAACATTAATAAGCACAAAGATGATTTAAAAGTGTGGGATACTAAGTATTCTAAAATTAAAAAACTAATAAATTAATTAGTTATAAATTTTTAGCTTCTTCCCAGTAAACATCCATTTCGGCTAAGGTCATATCAGAAAGCGATTTTTGAAGCCCCTTAGCCTTTTTTTCTAGAAATTTAAATCGCTTAACAAACTTCTTATTGGTTCGTTCTAATGCATTGTCTGGATTAATATTTAGAAACCTTGCATAGTTTATTAAAGAAAATAAAACATCCCCAAATTCATCTTCAA
>TARA_B110000971_G_scaffold82001_1_pt1 | contig 13802 bp, 6 predicted proteins | sample TARA_B110000971 | Tara Oceans TARA_B110000971 (sample SAMEA4397842) | marine metagenome | biome: Polar Biome; feature: [SRF] surface water layer (ENVO:00010504); material: water (ENVO:00002006), including particulate matter (ENVO:01000060) such as... | depth 5 m | reverse complement strand
GATGATCCGCTTCCACACATTTCGTGTATGTCGTGCCAATCGTATTTCACTGGTGCCGGACCTTGATCGATGTCTGTGAAATAGCTATCACCATGACCGTTTGGCGCTTCGCTCATACCCCAGAACATTTCTTTGCCGCGTCCTTCGTTATTGTTTGCTCCGCCCCAACCGCCGTGGCCGTTTCTCCAACGTCCGTGCATACAGCAGCCTTGAATATTGTGACCAGCACAGTTTTGGCAGCACTGATAAGCAGTTCCGCCTCCGCCGCCTGCACTTGGCAAGTTACATGCATCTCTTTGCTTGTTGCCATAACATTGGCCGTTATAGCCTTGTTTCATACAAATACAGTTACAGCTCCACGAAATCGCAGCTTCTCTGTTAATATAACCAATGCCGCCGCCTCCGCCGCCTGCTGGTCCACTTTGTGCTGTAGCATTTGTATTATTATAAGCATTTTGGCCTGCTCCACCTGTGTTCCAAATCCATGATCCAGCTGATCCGCCGCCTGCATACTTGCCTTGACAACAGCCGTTACTATCGTGTGACGGATCCATTTGTCTTGCACTAATTCCAGTCCATACTACGCAGTATCCGCAGCATTGGGTGCTATACTGACACACGCAACTACCACAATAATGACTGTAGCTGCCGCCGCAGTAGTTACAATTTTTTCCTGCTATGCCGCCGTTTGAGTTCCAATCGCCGCCTGATGCAGTTCCTATGTTACAACCGCCTGCTCCGCCTGCTGTTAATGCAATACTTTGAACTGCTGCATTTGTGTATGAAATAGTAGTATCTTGTTCCTGTCTTCCGACAACAACGGTAACCGTTGTAGTACCTGCAACAGTGTCCCATTTTTCAGAATAGCCGCCACCTGCGCCTGCATAGCCGCAACAAGTCTGTGTACATTTTGATTTACCGCCGCCGCCGACAGCAATTGTTCTTAAACAAGTTACTCCGTCTGGCACTTGAAATGTGTAGTTTCCAGGAGAATCTAGTATTACTCTATTCTGGAAATCACTATTTGCATCAAATGCATACTTATGTGTGTCTTGATGATAACATTCCGATGTTACTACTGTCTTTGTTGCGTTTGCTGGCGCCGTGCCAGTTGTTGCATAACGTCCCATCTTATGTCTCCTTATAATAAATTATGGCCATACCTTCGCCTGCATTACTTACAAGAGAATCTAGTAGACACGGTGTAAATGCAAGTGCTGGTCCACTACCATTACAGTTATCGTATGTGCCGCCGTAGCATACACATACTATGTGACACCAACTTTGTCCTGCGCCACCACCTGCTCCTGCTTTTTGGTTATAGTGACACCAGTTTGTTCCACCAGAGCCTCCAAGTGTTCCTGCATATGTTATATGTGATGGTACTATTTGTCTTTGCATCTTGTATGCTTGTGATTCCCAGTTTTGCGTACCTAAGTGGCAAATTAGTTGCCAGTTCACGTCTCGATTTTGTGGACCACCGTAGTTCATACCAGCTTGGGCAAGATAGCCATCGTAGCCGCCAGTGCCACCAGTTCCTGCGCCTTCGCCTGAATTTTCAGGCCACGATCCAACTCCTGCTCCCATACACGCACAAGTTCCGGCCCATAGTCTGCCTGGTGCTCCTGGTGATCCGCTGCCACATATGTCTGAGATATCCCACCAATCAACCTTAACTGGGGGTGGACTTGGATTTCTCATGTAAAATTCTGGAATTTGATATCCAGCGCCGTATGGATAAGCACAAATTTTATGATATCCATATTCAAGTGTGAAGCCGTTCATATTGTGGCCTTCAGGTCCTCCAGAGCCGCCTTCGCCTGTGCGATAAATGGCGCCCATACATACACCTTCAAATCCACGGATACCTTGCTGGCCAATACCAGAAGAGCCACCGCCTCCACCTAAAGATGGTGGGTAGCAAGTACGATTTGAATAAGAAGTACAATAAGCGAGACAGACACAGTGACAGCAGTTATACTGCCAGGCGCCATTTCCGCATGAAGTTTGTGTTCGACAAAAATCTCCAATGCCTGCACCGCCTGATGCTGTTTGGTTTCTGTATCCACATGCATTTCTTGCATTGCCGCCTTTCAGATGCTTTGGTGACCCAGCACTTGCTCCGCCTACTGCTAACATGTTACAGCAGTTTGACGAGCCTTCGTTAGCGTTCTTGTATGCATACACTATGCAATAACCGCAACAAGTAGTAGTGGTAATATGAGTACAACTACCACAATAATGACTGTATGATCCACTGCAATAGTTACAAGAATAACCAGCGTCTCCGCCGCATGAGTTCCAATCGCCGCCTGATGCTCCACCTGGTGTACAGCAAGTTGCGCCGCTTGCTGTGTGTACAGGAGTGCCATTACACGACACTGTTGAATCTTCTTGTTGTTTGCCTACAATAACACAAAATGTTGTGCCTGAACCTGTTGCCATACATTTTTCAGAATAGCCGCCTCCTGCTCCGCCATATGAGCAACAAGTCGATGTTGGGTGTACGGCTTTTCCGCCTCCGCCAACTATAACACTTCTAGCACATGTAACGCCTGCTGGAGCTGTCCATGTATAAGCACCTGGTTCTTTATATACAGCTTTATACTGCCAACACTGTTTTCCATCGTAGTAGACTTTTGCACCAGGTTGCCCTGTAGCAGTCTTTTCTGCAACTGTTATATCTAAATTTACTGGTACAAAACGTCCCATATTAATAACTCCTAATGTTTATGCTGCTGATGTTTCTATACCGTATGCTACAACACTAACGTTAATTACGTCCGAATATACCACAAATCTCTGTGTTGCTGCCAGTGCTAGTCCAGTTCTTTCAAGGACTGCTTTTGCTGGAATGCTAACATCGTATTCTATATATTCAGCATTTGTGGGAGTATCTGTTGCAGCAATTGCTAGACGTACCACTGCTGCTGATGCGCCTCTATTTAATATGTTTACACTAGCTACTGCAAAATTGTCTGCTGGAACTGTATAAATTGTAGTAAGGGTAGCTGCGGATAAATCTGCTGGTGTACCTAATCTGCCTGATGCCATTTTCTAAATCTCCGTTTATCTTAATAAGAAAAAGTTTAACGCTAACGGTGTACCGTCAACACCACCCTTAAACTTTACTTTAGTATTTATGTCTATAGGAACATTTCCCGTAGAGGTTATTACATTACTTGAAATCTCAACAGTACCAGCAGTTAGTTTGTTAACATTTAGTGAACTGCCTCCTCCGCCAATTTGTCCTTCTAAGTAAGTCTTAATTGCTTTTTGTGTAGGAACAATATTATCGCTGTTAGCAGCAAACGTGCCGTCTGTACTAAATTCGCTAATTGAAGTGTTTGAACTTCCTAATGACACTGAACCTAATTGTAGTTCTTGCAAGCCAGCTAAGTTAAAGGCATCAGCATTTAGTGTTGAACTACCTGTTGCTTGTTCTACGCTAAACAAGTCACCAACTCTAAAGTTACCGTCTTGGTCAGTACTTGTGTAGAATACACGACCGCCTCCTGCTTCAACTGCTTCACTAGCTTGTAATGGAACATTGCTAGGCGTTCCTGGATAGTTAGTATCTGCAAAGTTACCAGTGCCAATGTCTAAGAAATCGTGTCCTGTTAGACGTACTTGAGAATAACGAATACGCATTTCTAACGCATCAGTCTGCTCAGGAGCAGCAGGGATTGTTATTGCAGGACTTATTTGCAATCTTGCAGTATAAGGTCCTGAACCTAATAACTCTGTTACAGTAACTAGTTTATAAATTGTTCCATCAAGATTAAATTCAACATTTGATCCTGCAACTGGAATTGCTGTTAACGCAGCAACATTAATAAATTTGCCGTCTTGGTATTGATCTTTATACCCATCACCTGCAACTGTTGCAGTAGAAGTACTAAACCCTGTTCCTCGAGCATTAAATGTTGGTGTTGCTAACGCTCCGTCACCTGTTCTTACAGTAACAGTTGCTTCGACAGTATTCGCCGGATCAACAATAGTCATTGTAGGAAGAGAAGTATATCCTGAGCCAGGCTCAAGAAGTACTATTTTTGCAATCTCGCCGGCACTAGTTGGTCTACTTCTAGCTTTTGTAGTAGCAATATTTCCAAACGTTTGTGCGGCGAATCCAGCAGCCCCTGGTATAGTTACTATTGGTGCATCACCATAGCTTTCGGATACTCCCCCAATCGCACCAACCCATGTTGGTCCTGCTGTCGTGTGCGCAACAAATGCCCATACGTTGCCGCCGTCAACGCTAGAAGTTCTAGTCGTCCAAGTAACACCGTCTTCACTAGTTTTTATTCTCCAGAAGTTAGGAGTATAACCTTGTGCTACAAACAAACCTTGCCCGTAACTAAGTTGTTGTATAGAACCTAATGTAGCTGCTGCATTATTTGTGAATGTAATACCATCTGTACTATATGCAAGTTGGCTACCAAGTCCGGCAACTACCCAAATATTATTACCAAATGTAACATCTCTATAACCATCTGTTTGTGATGGCATAGTACATGCAGTCCATGCAGTACCACTATTTGTTGAGTAATAAGAACTATCTGTAGTAGTGTTGGAAGATATAGCTACCCATTTGCCTGCACCGTATGCAACACCTTGATATCCATTTGCGTCGTTTGGTGTAGCTAAGGAAGTAGCACCTACCCATGTATTACCGTTAGATGTTGTTGCAATTTCGCCTGAACGTGCAACTGCCATAAATGTGCCAGCTCCGTATCCTATTGATTCCCATATTACATTAGCCGGAAGAGTCATTCCGGTCCAAGTAGCACCGTTATCTGTACTATATGCACCAGCAGTTGATGCTCCGGTATTACTTGGAATTGTTAACCAGTATGTAGTTCCTGCAATATCGCCTACTGCAATTTGTTCCATGTTGGCTGGCAGTGTTCCACCTGCTACCCATGTTGCTCCGCCATCGCTACTTACGTCGGTTTCAGTGCCACCAATAGCAAGAACAGTATCGCCGTACGCTGCTATATCATTATTTGTTTTTGAAGTTGACATTGTCCTTGAAGTGGTTGTAAATGTAGGTGAAGTAAATTCTATTGTTGGTTCAACTTGATACAATGATGTTAAATCTAAAGTAGCTTGTGATACAGTTCCTAGCACAATGTTATTCCAACCTGCAACACCATATCTGTTTTCTACTGTTGCAATTTTAGTGCCTGAATCGTATGTAGCAATTTTACCATACTGTCCTACGCCTTTGCCAGCTTTGATGTACACAGTCATTCCTACATAATCAGGAGATCCTACACCATCTGTTGCTGATAAAGTAATACTTGTAGTGTTACCAGTTTGTGCATAAGATTCTGCGAAGCCGTAGTCAGTACCTGCTGTTAACATTCTAACTTCAAATACTGCTTTGTCACGAATTTCGTTTCCAACTACAGTATGACCAGAGCCAGTTGTAAATGTATACACGTTATTTGATGTAGTATAATTAGTGCCAGCGTTACTATATTCAACGCCAAGTAAGCTAGTAGCATTTGTTTGTACCAAATCGATCGTTGCTTCGTAAACTCTGTTATCAACAGTACCTGTAATTTGAGTTTCAGTAGCGTCAACGCCTTCAGCTACAGTACCGAAAGTACCATATGAGCTGTTACCATTTGTTGCACGAATCTTTCCGCCAGCTTCTGCAAGGTATCCGATGTGACCATAGTACGAGAACACACTAACAAGTTCTGCTCTGCCTAAGTTAGTAACCCATGCACCAATGCCGTCTGATATAATCTGTGTAAAGTCGTTTGCAACAATACTATCATTGCCGCCCGCATGCAAGTCGCCGTCTACTTTTAGACCAATACAGCCTGTGCCGAAGTTAGTTACGTTTTGTACATATGGAGATTTGTTTGTAATCCATGCGAACGTATCAGCTGTGCCGTATCCTGGATCAAGACTTACAAATGCTCCTGCTGTCGGACGCTTAGTTCCTAATGCATTTGCACTTCCTAATGTACCTGTTAATCCAGTTAATGTACAGTTTCTTAAACCAGTGCCATTACGTAAGTAGAACATGTCTTCTAGTAATGATCCGTTAACAGCATTTACATAATAACGTGCGTATAGTAGTGATTTATAATTACCTGTATAAATCATATCATATTTGATAGCATCGAGATATCTATCAATATCTCTTGCACATTTAGCAGCATCAAATGTATATGTTGTATGTGTTACTGCTATGTAAGCGTTAATTTCTGCTTTTATAAATTCTCTATTTGCTTCAATCGACTGCACAGCATATGTGTAATCTGTTGTTGTATTTGGAGTATTTGTGCCGTAAGTTACAGGAACTGTCGAGTCACCTGAAGCTCCATTTACACCCCAGTCTACATAGTCAGATATCTGTTGTACTAATTCTGTTGCAAATGCTCCAGCAGCCGCGGTTCCTATTAATGGGGCCATATCAATTGGATTGAGTGCATTACCGGTAGATTTGGTAATATTACTCGGGTCAGTTACAATATCGGTCATGATTGTTTGTAATCTAGACAAGCCGTCAATACTATAAGGAGTATCAGCTGCTGGTACTAGTCCAACTGGGCTTGGTGCCATTCTTGTTGAACGCAATTCGTCACCAACAACAGCAGTATCCCTTGGTACAACTATAGGCAATACTTCTGCATATTGTCCTGTTTTTACAAAAACCGTATTTTGTGTTCTGTGTATTGCAGGAAGTGTAGCTGTATTAACTGCCGTAAGTGTAGTAGTAATAATTCCTGTTAGTGATGTAGCTTCAGCAGATGCTTCTGATTCAGCAACAATACCACTAATTGTTTGTGCTGTAATAGCACCTACTGTAGTGTAAGTAATTGCCCCTGCGCCGTTATCAAGAACATATTTAATTACTGTCAACCCGTGATTAATACCTGTAATTGTATCAGCAATTTCGCCTGCGATAGATGCCAATAATGTAGTAGCATCAGTAAAATATGTTAATGTTGCTTCTCTTATTCTTACGTTTCCGCCTGTGCGTAAATCTTTTATAATTGCGTCAATTACTTGACCCATATCTCTTCTGCAAGTTTCCTTGTTAGTTAATGCACCATTTGCTGCATAAATTGTTTCAACAATCTCTTCTGCAATATAGCCTCTGTTTAATTCAAGTAGTCTAGCAGCTTTATCTCTTACAATACCTTTTGCAACTTGCTCAGTTGCGAAACGAACTGTTTTAAAAGTCCTGTCAGTAGTATATCCAAATCCAGCAGCGTCGGTGCCTGTTGGAGACACGTAATATACATTATTGATATCTCCCCAACGATCCCAAGTTACGTTATCATCTTTGATTACAAGAACATCGCCTTCGTTGCCAATAGGTAATCTTGCTGGGCCTGCTCCTGCATATGTAACTAAGTCGCCAGCAGTAGTAAGTGTTGCAACACTAGAACCAGCAGCTAGTAAATTCCATTCACTACCGTCTAAATCTTGATCTGGTCTGTTTTGTAATGTTGTTTCGTCTGAAGTGTGAGTTAGTACACAAACATAAGTGTTGTCTCCATGCCTAGCAGTATCTCCAAGTTCGTATACAGTAGCGTCAGCCCAAGTACCTTGCCATTTATACCCGTAGTTTAAACGCTGCCAGAAAGTTGCGGAAGGTGGTTTATTACCTGCGGCACTAGTATGATCACCAGTAGCTAGATACGAGTAGCCGTTTAGTCTTACAATATCGCCTATTTTGTAGGCTGTGGCATCGACATAATCGCCGATGAATTTAAATCCTGTTGAAAACAAGTCCCAATTAGTTAATGCTGTAGGAACACTGTTTGAATGGTTAACTGTTGCAACATACTGGTTACCACCATAAGCTACAACATCGCCTGGTTGATAAACTGTAGAATTTGACCAACTGTCTTCAAATTCTAGACCTTCAACAAATTGTGCCCAGTAGCCAGAATCTTCGTCTGCTTCAAAAGTAGTTCCAGCATCTGAAGTATGCGGAAGTACGGCAATCCAAAGTCCGCCGCCGTATTTGACAACATCATTTTTCTTATATCTTACTGAAGCATTTGACCAAGTAGCTTTGTAATCAAAACTTTGAATTACAATATCCCACTTAGATTGATCTGCTTCTAAACCAAGTGTAATGTTTGCTGCTGAAGAGTGGCTAGTTTTACATCTATATACAGTACCGCCGTATTTTGCAACATCGCCTAATTTGTAATAAGTGTTAATAGCCCAGTCTGTCTTCCAATCAAAAGATGCAACAGCAAAAGCATCCCATTTAGATTGATCGTCTTCAAGGTAAGTCTGAGAAGTATGTCCAGTAATACAAATATATATTAAGCTGCCCCATTTTACAGTGTCGCCTACTTTATAGTAAGTTGCTCCTGCCCATGTATTTTTCCACTCTTGACCATCGCTAACTAAATTCCATTTAATTGCTGTCAAATCAGTGTAAAAGTTTACATTCGATGCATGTCCTGCCACACAAATATATGTTTTACCACCATAACGTACAACATCATCGATGTAGTATGTTGTACTAGAATCCCATTCATTTTTCCAAACAAACTTAATTCTTCCTAACTTAAATTCTGCCATTTTTAACTCCAGTTAATAACACTTGTATATATTTATCAGTTTATCGCTTTGCTGCCATAGCCATTGCGATCATCATTTCGTCTAACGTACCATCTTTAAAATTCATTTTGACAGGTACATCTATTGTTGGCACACTTGCCGAAACATCACTGCCTGATATTGTAATTTGTCCCATAGTAATTTCGTTTACGTTTACATCTGCACCGCCACCGCCAATTCTACTTTGAATAAATGTAGCAATTGCACGTTGCGTTGGAACAATATTATTTGAATTGGCACTAAATGTTGCATCTGTACTAAATTCTCTAACGACAGCTCCTGTGCCGCCTAATATAACTCCGCCGAGTCTTAGTTCTTCAAGTCCTGACAAACTAAACGAATCTGCATCTAGTGTAACAATACCTGTTGCTTGTTCAACTTTAAATAACTCGCCTACTCTAAAGTTACCGTCTTGGTCAGTACTTGTGTAGAATACACGGCCACCACCAGATTCAAAGATTTCATTTTCAGGTGATATTACTGATCCAACGTTGTTTGGGTAATTTGCGTCGCCGATATTACCGATTCCAATATCTAGAAAATCGTGTCCTGTTAGTCGTACTTGGCTATAACTTTCTCTAATTGTTACAGCAACGTTATCTTCAGGAGCGTTCCAAGTCTTTAACGCCGGTGAAATTCTAATTTTAGCACTAATATTAGGCGCTGTTCCGGTTACGTCACTAGCTAATACAAGTCTGTATACAGTAGAGTCACCAGCAATTTCAAAGTTAGCGCCTGGTCCAGGCTCGAGACTTAATCCCGACACCCATAGAAATTTGCCTGTTTGATATGAATCTTGATATCCCGTTCCAGTTAGTGTAGCAGATGCTGTTAAGAATCCTGTTCCTCTATTACTGAAAGTTGGTTGAGTTAAAACTCCGTCTGCAACTCTTACAGTCCATGTTCCATCAGATGTGGTATTTGGGTCTGTAATAGTAATAGTTGGAGGAGATCCACTTGCATATCCAGATCCTGGATTTACTATTCTAAATCCAGCAATTCTTCCAGATGCAACACCAACTCTAAGAATTGCAGTGCCTGTGCTTACTATAACTCTAGGTTCGATTTGATATCTAGAAGTTGTGTTTGGTGCCACAGTAGCTATTCCTGTCCAATGGTTCCATCCAGCTGTTCCGTCTGATTCTTTAGCCATTGTTGCAACTTTTGTTGTACTATTATATGCAGTAACATAACCGTATTGTCCTGCGCCAGCACCTGAAGTTACAACTATTCTCATTCCTAAATAATTAGCTTCTACATTTTCGTCGCCTTGACTAAGTGTAATTGTAGAAGTAGTTCCATCTTGTGCATTATTTGCAATAAAAATATAGCCAGTTCCGCCGGGGGTTGTGGTAGAATCAGGAGCAGTTAATCTTACTTCAAAAATGCCTCCGTTAACTACATTTGCTGTTGCTACTGTTGCGCCAGCTCCACTTCCTGCAAACACATAAGTTGTGCTTGCGTCATATCCTATGCCTGCATTTTCGTATTCTAGTGCAAGTATATTATTGCCATCAGTAGTTATAAACCCTACTGTTGCTTCTTGTGAAAAATTATTAATGTTGCCAGTAATTGGAGTTTCAGATGCAGCAACACCTTCGGATACAGAACCGTATGTACCATAAGAATTATTGCCGTTTGTTCCTCTAATTTGTCCGCCTGCTTCTGAAAGATAGCCAACATGGCAATAATAAGTAAACACACTAACAAGCTCTGATCTACCTTGTCCCGTTACCCATACTCCGATGCCATCTGATATAATTTGTGTGAAGTCGTTTGCAACAATACTATCATTGCCGCCATCATGTAATGCGCCGTCTATTTTTAGACCTGTACACCCCGTGCCAAAAGTTGAAACATTTTGTACATACGGTGATTTGTTTGTAATATGTACAGTAGTATCTGTAGGGCCGGCGCCTGGATCAAGACTTACAAAAGCTGTATTAGTAGATGGACGTTTGGTTCCGTACGAGTTTGCATCACCAAGTGTAGTGTTAAGTCCTTGCAACGTACAGTTTCTTAATCCAGTTCCGTTTCTCATATAAAACATATTAGAAGCTTCATATCCAGAAGCTGGCATAATTACTGTGCTACGTAATTCATCACCAATAATAGCTGTATTTTGAGGAACAGATATAGGTAAAATTTCCTTATAAATTCCAGTTTTAACAAATACAGTAGCATTATTTGTTGAAGTATCTATATTGGTACGAATGTATTCACATGCATATGCAACAGTAAGAAACGGACGGTTTAATGTTGTGCCCGAGTTATTTGAGTCTGTGCCATTAGGTGCTACATAGTATACATTAGTAGTATCGCCGAACAAGTCCCATTCTAATGTTGTTCCTGTACTAGATACTCTTAGAGCACTGTCTTCAACTCCTTTTCCTAATCTTGCTTTGGCGCCAGACTGATATGTTAACAAATCACCTTGCTCTGCCATTACGTTGTTTAAGTCGCCTTCGACATGCATTGTCCAAAAAGTTGCAGAGCCTGCAACATCTGTGTCAGGTCTTTTTCCAGCATCTGCTACGTGTGCAAGTATACATCTATATGTATGAGAACCGTAAGTAGAAAGATCTCCAAGACTATATGAAGTAGATACAACCCATAGTCCGGCCCACTTTTCGCCTGGTATAACTACTCTCCAAAAAGATGCGTTAGGTGGCGTTTGTCCAACATTGTCAGCAATAGCTTCGTAAACGTATCCGTTCAATCTTACTACATTGCCTGGATTATACGCACTTGCCACAAGCCAATCTTGATTAAAGTTGAATCTTTCAGAAACTACGCTCCAGTCATCTGTATTTCCTGGAGGAGTAACACCTACATTATTTCGTACTGCTCTGTAACTATATCCACCGTAACTTATAACATCACCTTGTTGGTAAGATGCAGTTATATCCCAAATGTTATCAAACTCTAGTCCGTCTAAATATATAGACCAGTTAGCTATATCAGCATTAAACGCTGTTGAAGTATGTAATGCAGTAGATTTCCATAATGATCCGCCGAATTTTACAACATCATTAATTTTATATTGTGTGTTTGTAAGCCAATCAATTTTATAATCAACTTCTTGAATTACTATTTCCCAGTTGCTATAGTCTACTGAAAACAATGGATTTGAAGTGTGTGCTATGATACAACGATATATTGTTCCGCCAAATTTAACTAAATCGTTAACTAAGTACCGTGTAGTCGATAGCCAATTATTAGTCCAGTTGTCTGAACTAGATACTACAATCCAATCTTGGATGTCATTTTCTAAACCTAATAATGTTGTAGCCGCGCTTGTGTGCGAACGTCGACATCTATATACTGTGCCGCCATAAACTACAACATCGTCTTCATTATATAATGTAGATATAGTCCATACAGAACTAAATGCCGAGCCTTCCATCATTAATTCTAATTTAGAATTTAATATTGTAGTAATACTATTACCAGCATTAGGCGTAGCTGTTTCAGATGTATAATAATATAAAGTTGCAGGAGTGTACTGATCTACAGTAATTCTTAATTCTCTGCGAGCTGTTCCAGCGTCACCAAATGTTGCCGAAGCATATACAGCATTACTAACTTCTACTCTGTTTATGTAATACTTAACATTTCCAAGATATGCTACGCCGCCGCCAGTGTTACTACCATCAGATATTGTACTTAAATGTATTGGTTTTTCTGTGCCTGCAATATTAGTGCCAGAATCTTGATTAAATATATACGTTCTGCCACGTCTTAGTTCTAAGGTTTGCTGTTCTCTTCCATTTATAAAAAATACATCAGCTGTGTCACCTGTATTTCTTCCAACTGTTACTGTTAAATCAGTAGGATCTAATCCAAAATCAGTATAAAAGCTACTAGAACTAGTATGTGTTTCGGTTATTACAAATGTACTGCTGCCATATCTAACTACATCATCTTTAGTGTAATTAGTTGCCGCGGCCCAATCGCCTTTCCAGTTATATCGTATACGATTTAATTTAAACTCTGCCATGTTATTTTCCTATTTTAACCTTCTGAACTAGTGCCTGTTGGGTATGTATATGCTTTATTTAACCTTACTACAAGTTCGCCTTCTGCGTTAACATAGTAATACATCTCTCTATTATCCCACCTAAATTGTTCGTAATTTAAGTTAGCGTAAACTAAATTATGATAAACATCTCTGCCTTCATAATAATCTTGTCCTTCTTCAAAATCAGTAAAGTTATTAGATGCTTCACCTGGCTTATTCATTACTATGTCATCAGATGCACTTAATTGATCTGATCTTCCTAGAAATAATTCACCTTCGTCTGTTCTACGTAATCCGTATAAAAATCTAGAAGTTACACTATTTTGCAAATAATCACTTGCGCTATATCCTACATAATTACTCATAATCTATTCCTTATACAATATCTACATAACTTATAATAGCATCATAACCTGCGTCTTGGTCTGCTATTAATAATAACTGGTTGTCGGGTGCAAGAATTAATTTCTCTCCTGCGCTTAATGCTCTCAAACTAGATCCTGGCGGTATCAATACATCTTTCAAAAAGTATCCTACGACACTATCATCTGATTTAACCATAATACTTGCATATATTATACCGCTAGTAATGTTTGCAAGACTTATACTTACAATAGTACTTCTGGTAGCTGCATTAGTTTCTATTGCAATTATAGGCGAGATTCCTACTTCCTTAATTACTTTATTTTTAAATGTTGTTGCCATCTTATTTTATCCTAATGTTAGTACGTATTCAATTGCAAGATCTTCTGCGGCAGCGAATGTAATCGCGCCTGAGGCGCCTGCTACAGATACCCAGCTATTGCCGTCCCATATTTCTAAATAACCTTGTTCGGTATTGAAACGAGTCATACCAGTTTCTCGGTATGCCGAAGCAGGACGCTGTCCACTATTTCCAGTAGGAACAACAAATCCGTTTGTTCCTTCTATCTTAAAGTAACCACTGCCTGCTTGTTGAAAGTTTAATATTCCATCTACTTCAGTATTTGTTATAGTAGAATCTTTAAATGCAATATTATCAATAACAACTGATCCTGTTCCGTTAGCACTTAGTGCTAAATCAGTGTCGGCTGTTTCAGTTGTTATCGTATTACCGTCAATACTTATGTCATCGACTTCTATTCTCGGAGTTTCTAATTTATTTGCATCAATTGTAGTAACTACACTATCTTGA
>TARA_B110000971_G_scaffold62014_1_pt1 | contig 13804 bp, 13 predicted proteins | sample TARA_B110000971 | Tara Oceans TARA_B110000971 (sample SAMEA4397842) | marine metagenome | biome: Polar Biome; feature: [SRF] surface water layer (ENVO:00010504); material: water (ENVO:00002006), including particulate matter (ENVO:01000060) such as... | depth 5 m | reverse complement strand
GAAGAAGAAGAAGAAAAAGACGATTTTAACCTGTTCGGTGACCAGGTAGATGAGTCTGAAATAGACGAAAGCCAGATAAATGACGGAAAACCAACAGACTAAGCGACTCATAGTAGTAGCAGGACCTACCGCTGTAGGTAAAACAAGTTTTGCAATAAAATTAGCAAAATACTTTGATACTGAAATACTATCTTGTGATTCTCGCCAGCTATTTAAAGAAATGAAAATAGGTGTAGCTAGACCTACCAGAGAAGAACTAGCAGAAGTGAAACACCACTTCATAGCGAGCCATAGTATACACAGTCCCTATGATGCTGGTATGTATGCGCAAGAAGTCGACGCATTACTAGCTAAGTTATTTGCAAGACAGAATACCGTAATAATGACTGGTGGTACAGGTTTATATATAAAAGCAGCTACCGAAGGACTAGATGCACTACCTCAGCAAAATAAACAGCTGCGTGAGCAACTAAGCTTCATACTGAAGTCAGAAGGTATAGATGCTATCCAAGATATTGCCACAGGAGCAAAAATATCAAAAGAAACTGTAGATTATAGTAATCCTCAGAGACTAATGAGAGCCATAGAAATAGCACAAAGCGACAGTCCCGATAACCAACAAAAAGAAAAGAAGGCGGAATACAACACGCAGTATTATTATATGGACAGAGACAGAGATGCTCTCTATGAGCGAATTAATACTCGTGTGGACATAATGATGAATGACGGACTAGAGGATGAAGCTAAGGATCTATATGAATACAAAGAGCTAAATGCATTGCATACCGTAGGGTATACAGAGTTTTTCAAAAACTTCAGTGGAGAGTGGACCAAAGAACATGCGGTAGAAAAAATAAAGCAACACTCCAGGAACTATGCCAAAAGACAACTTACATGGTTTAGAAATCAGGGTAACTACCAGAAAATAAGTCCTGATTTCGATGCCTTTATTCAATTGATAAATGAGTAAAATACACCCAAATCGATAGTACGTAATTCAGAAACGTATAAGTTCCTCATGAGCATGGTTTACACTGCTGTGCTTTCCTATTATAAATCCAGTCTGCTACGTATTTAGTATCTTATTTACAAGACGCTAAATAGCTCTATATCAAAAACCAGCACTGCATTCTTTGGGATAGATCTGCTGGGTGGCTGACTGCCATAGGCTAAATGAGACGGAACTATTAGCTTTATACTTCCACCCTCTTTTATTAGCGGAATCCCAAGTTTCCAGCCTTCTATAACCCCACCAAGACTAAAAGTAGACTTATCACCTCTATCATACGATGAGTCAAAAACATTACCATTGAGTAAGTAACCATTATAATGTACGGTGACTCTATTACTCACAGTAGGTCTAGTCCCTTCACCCTCTTCATTTATAATGTAGTATAGGCCTTCATCTGTCTTCTCAGCTTGTAGGCCGTTAGATGCTATATAGTCCTGTATTTCTGTATCATTAATCGCTACATAGTCTTTTTTACACCCTGCTATACTTACGGCTACTAAGCATAACCCGACGATACCATATTTTCTTAAACCATTTTTAATACAAATCATTTCACTACTTATTTTTTTTTCCTATTACGTGATTCCACCCAAAACGAGCTGACACATTTTGTACATCGCCTGTAAATACTCCTAGCACATTATCACTGGCAAAGTAGAACTGCTCCACCCCTAAGTTTAGCCCCATCCCTACTCCTACATTAGTATAACTTCCACGCACTACCGAGTAGCTCGCACTAAGTGCTAGTAGCTTACCGAACATAGAGTTCCAAGATAAAGTCACCGCTGGAAAAAACTGCTTGTTATTAAAACTTCCATAGACTAATAGTCCCGCATTATGATTTTTCGTAATATTTAAATTGGCTCCGAGATAAAACTCTCCGAGAAGGCCCGTAGTAAACGAACTATTAGAAGTATCTAAGGCAAACACATCTAACAAGGTATCTCCTAAAGCCACAAAACCAGCACCTCCAGATACAGAATCACCAATATAATCTATTACATCTATGCCATTGTAATCAAAAGATGCTCCGGCATTTATAGACTTAATATTGCTCGTATTATTGTTCCATTTTATAACACCTAAATCTACGATACTCGCACTCAAGCTTATCTTATCTGTTAGTTTTAACTGTGCTCCGAGATCTATACCAAATCCACTATTGCCATTACCAAGCAAAGCTCTAGTAGCCTGCTCAGGAGTGAGCGTAGAATCTAAGAACGGAGTACTTACGTCAACCTCTATATCAGCACTGACAGTATATCCATAGGCACGATCATGGGTAGTAAATACAACATCATTTTTTACCGTATTTACGACATTTAATCCTTGTACATACTTCAGCCTACCTCCTACCGTTAGTTTATCCTTTAGCAATGATCGACTATATCCTAAAGCAAACTCTCTGGTATGCAGAATATCTAGCCCAAAGTTAAAATTAAAATCATAGCCCACATTGGCACCGCCATTTCCCTCAAAGGCTAGCTTTAAAAAATCCTTTGGTATAGCAACTCGCGTCTTAATCTTCTCAGTAGCACTAAAGCTAAACATACTTTTATTCACTCTGAAACCGAAGTTTAACAGCTCTACACTCATACCTAAATGTACAAAGGCACCGTTATCCAAGATATTACTTAGCTGACTAACGTCTAGGGTATACTTCCCCGGATTAGCACTGGGTACTAGTGGACTGGAGATTTGATTAAACTGGAGAGCATTGCTATTAAAATTAAGATCAATAGACGAAAGACCTGGTGTACCTAGATACCATCTGCAGTCAGGAGTAAGTGCCGGATTTACCGATGATCGCTGCGGAATGTGTTTCATATTATACAGCGTAAGATTACTCTGAGCTTTGGACATCAATGAACCTAGAAGCACGAAACTGAATACAATTACCTTTTTCATTATTGTCCGACTTTTTGTACGATTAATACTTCCGCTTGCACACCTAACTGGAGCAGCAAGTCATAGTCTGTGTAGAATCTCACATCTGGCTGCATTCCTCCATCAAAAGGTGTATTAAATGTAGCTTTCAAGCGAATTCTATTGGCACTTTTTAAACGATTTACGCTTGCATTATCCATCGTAGCATCCACAGTTTTAGGATTAGGCGATACTACTCTACCACTTGCATCTACATTAGCAGCGGGCAATATGAGTATATCTGATCCGAATAGCGAGTCTAGTACCGTGTTAGTTAGGCTATCTTCAAAATAGATCTGCGTTTCTACATCTATAGGAAATCCATTTTCAGTATACAGTCTTAGCAGCACTTCCTCCACTTGCTCGGCATTATCTAGTGATAAATCAAAAGGCTGGATAGTTTCTATAACATAACCTCTAGCCGTCCCACTTAGAGGTATTTCAATATCTACTTTGGCTCTGAGCACAGATCTATCTAGCAAAGAGTGCCTCACGTCTGAACCACTTCCTACTTTGATATCTATGGTGTACACATTCTTAGCGGGTTTATTATTCAAATAATCTGCCAGATTAGTGGTACTTTTATTTACCTCAAAAGAGTCTTTTTTTACCGTTCCTATTTCTGCTTTAGTCACTACAGGAATAGGGATAGGATCTGGCAACCCAATGAGATTTATAGCGTTATTGGTATTACTAAATCCCTCAAAATTAGTAACTCTAGCTATTAAAGGTATACCAATAGAGTTATCTATGACAAACTTCAATCGCGGATCTGTCAATGTAAAACTCCCACCGTTACTATTATCGAAAAATGGAATCTTTAGCGTATCTCCTCCACCAGAGAAGTCTAAATCTAAAAACAAGCCGTCTATTCTACTATATGCCTGATTTAGTAGCTCCATCCCAAAAGTTATAGTTTCTAGCGGTTTTATACTATTGCTTCCTTTTTTAGTAATCGTAAATTCTAAATCTACTTCTATCTCTGAATACCCTTGTGCAGTCTTGGTAAAATCTATTTCGAGACCTGCTAAATCTTCAGTACTACTTGCACTATTGGGAAGTGATGTGTATGCTGCAGTCACAGTAGGGCTAAATGTACTCCCTGCTTTCATGCCTTCCTTTATAGTGAATGATAAGCTAATGTCGTGTTCTAGTGTACTGCTTATCCTCAGATCCATAGTTCCATTTTTAAACCAAAGTTTATCTAGCTCTCTAGAACCAAAGCTGTATCGTAACGCTCTATTAAAAAGTACGTTTACTTCGCCTTCAGTATTTAATGTAGATACCTGAGCTGGTGTAAGAGCAAATGTCTCCGAAAAATTTTGATCATCTAGCCGAAGTATATTCTCTGCTCCTTCTGATTCATACATATCTGAATAGACCAAGGTCATGCTCCCGTCACTCTCTACTCTCAGGTACTGATCTACAACTCCTTGTTTTAGTAAATCCTCCAATTTCAACCTTGAATACACTAAAGGAGCAGCTATAGTAGGGTTCCATTGTATCGCATCTATATTCTGAATTTTATCAGCAGTCTCAGTAAGATCTTTTATGCAAGACCCAAATAATAGAACCAATCCAATAAGAATTATTGATTTACTCATATTTCATCTAATTTCGAACAAAAATAGGATGAATAAACAAAAACCTACTACGCATATTTTGATAGCAGCCATCATCTGTTCAGTATACGTAGCCTTAGGAGCATTTGGAGCACACGGTTTAGAGAGTAAACTTAGTATTGATCAGCTAGACACGTACAACACTGGCTTAAGATATCTCATCATACATGCTCTAGGACTATTAGCTATAAATTTGACTTTTATTGTAAAGGATACATTCAGTATACTGACTAATACCTTCATTTATACAGGAATGGTTTTTTTCTCACTTAGTCTGGTACTGCACGCTACTAAAGACTTGCTTGGAATTGAACTTGATGTATTTGCCATGTTTGCTCCTATCGGAGGTTTGTGCTATATAGTAGGCTGGTTACTATTTGCTAATACGGTAAGAAAATCATGAAACACGTTATACTAATGAGGCACGCTAAGTCTGACTGGAAGTTAGCTGGTCTTACAGATCATCAGCGTCCGCTTAATAAGAGAGGTGTACACGACGCTCCTTTGATGGGTGCATCTATAAAAAAAAGAGGCATTATACCTGAACTCGTATTGGTATCTGATGCTAAACGCACGCAGGAGACTTGGAGTCTGTTATCCCCACTTTTTGAAGGAGCACAGACAAAATTTGATGCTGAACTTTACTTGGCTTCATCAGAAATAATACTCGCTAAAATACGGGGGGTGAATCACCTGATAGACACCGTATTACTCCTAGCTCATAATCCGGGGATTACAGAAGCATTTCTCCGTCTAGCTAATATAAACACAAGTGGCATTCCTACATCGGGGGTGTGTTGTATCCGTTTACACACAGATGATTTTAAAAACACACTAAAGTGCAAAAAGGAATTGGTATACTTTACCTACCCTGCTGAGCTTTAATACTCGTAGAAAAGTGTTTTCCCATTAATAGTAATGGATACTTTATTATCACAAGCCTCATCTGACATAGGATCGAAATCTACCATAATCTTAGAAACACTAGTGGACTGATCTACATCTAAATGACCTGCTATTATATGCTGAGCACAGTCTAGCGTATACTTCTTCTTTAAAGGTGATATGATGGTAAGTTTGACTTGGCTTGTCACTGTCTCTAAGAGCACCTCTCCGCTAAGTGACATCTCATCATCTATAATGCCCGCCCCTGCATCATTTGTTTTTTCAATCATAAGGTCAGTTACTAAACTTATTTCTTCTTCCCCGTCATAAAACTGAAGGGAGGTACAGTGCATATTTACCTTGTTATCCTCAATACGATGCACAACAATGTTTCCAGCTATACGCATCATCTTATCACCAGATCCGGAGTAAAATGGATTGTCTTCTGGAAAAGTAATTGAGACCTTCGCACCGGATTCTCCGTATGGCTTATCAGCAGTAATCCGTAATTTACCTGCCCGATACTTTTTATCTTTACACAGTAAGCCGTGAGGCTTAGCTCCTAACTCTCCAAAATCCAAGACAACCTCGACACCATCACCATCTGCATAAATAGCGTCTATTACAGTCACCACTACTTCTGGTGGTAGCAATGACTCGTCCTTTTTCATAAACATATCTGCAGATGAAACAAAATCTTCTACAATATCATAAGTCGACAATAGCTCATTATAGACCTGAAGAGACTGGTCTGTGCCAGCGTGCGTCTCCGTCACCTCTATAATAGTTTCTTCTATGCATCCTGAAAAACAGAAAAACAGAGATAAGACGGATAAACCTAAAATGTATTTTAACGCTTTTTTCTTCACTTATACACGAATGTAGTCACTGTTGTTGAGTTTTAATTTAGCTTTGAGCGATTTATCACCGATAATTACACTAATTGGACACTTTAGACCTTAGACAGACATTATTTATAGAGGTTTTACTACCACTAAACATACGCAGTACATTCACCTATAGAGTTCCCTTTGAACTTAATGAAGAGGTCATCATAGGGAAAAGGGTAAGTGTACCTTTTGGCAAGAAAAAACTGATGGCAGGTATAATCCATACTATCTCAGAGTCACCACCTAAATTATACCAAGCTAGGTATATAGTAGACATACTAGATAATGAACCTATCGTAAATGAAAGTCAACTTTCTCTTTGGGCTTGGATAGCCTCCTACTATGCTACTTCCATAGGCTTAGTTTTCAATGCAGCTATGCCAGCTAGTCTAAAACTAGAGGGCGAAGCTAAACTGATCATACACCCCAGCTACTCAGATGGAGATATAGTTTTAGATACTAAGGAAATCATCTTAGTAGATGCCATAAGAGCTAGTAAAGAGATGACCATTACTCAAGCTGGAGCTCTCCTCCAGACTGCCAAAATTTATAAATACGTAAAATCGCTTTATCAGAAAGAAGTAATTCTAATGAAAGAAGACATACAGGAGGTCTATACACCTAAAATGGTCAACTACATCTCTGTAGCTAAGAATGTACAAGATGACAAATCACTGAACCTCCTCTTCGACGAATTAGAAACACGAGCTAAAAAGCAACTTCACGGAATAATGACCTTCATAGCTAGGTATGGTATCACAGGAGAGTGCGAGAAAACTGAACTAGCTAAGCAAGAGGTTAAAAATGCTACAATAAATGCATTAATAGACAAGAGCATTTTTATACAAGAGAGTAGGCAAAAGTCTCGCCTGAGTTTTACAAAAGATATAGCTAGCTTAGAGGACCTCAATGAGGATCAACTGATAGCTTACGAAGAGGTACAGCAGGCCTTCCTCCATCCAAAACCGGCATTACTCTATGGAGTAACGGGTAGTGGCAAGACACACATCTATATACATCTCATAAAAGAGCAAATAGATAACGGAAAGCAAGTACTCTTTTTACTCCCTGAAATAGCACTTACAAGTCAACTTATAGAACGTCTATCTGTATTTTTCGGGGATAAACTGCTGGTCTCTCACAGCAAGTTTAGTACGAATGAACGACTAGAAGTGTATCAAGCTATAGCCAGTGGCAAACCTTACCTTATAGTAGGAACCCGAAGTGCAGTGCTGCAGCCTTTTACTAATCTAGGGCTTATAGTGGTAGATGAAGAGCACGAGAGTAGCTTTAAGCAGCATGAGCCTGCCCCTCGTTTTCACGCTAGAGACACCGCACTGTACATAGCAGCCAAACATAAGATAAACATAATCCTAGGAAGTGCCACTCCTGCGGTAGAATCCTTTTACAATGCACAACACGAAAAGTATGCTCTTGTCACTCTAAAGTCTCGGTATAAAGATGCTAAACTACCACAGATAGAAGTAGTAGATATGCAATTGCAGAAAAAACAAAAAAGAGTAAAAGGAATATTTAGCGACACTCTGCTAGCTGCCATAAGTGATGCCAAGAGTAAAGGAAAACAGACCATCTTATTTCAAAATAAAAAAGGATATGTACCTGTACTAGAGTGTAATCTATGTGCTTGGACTCCAAAATGCCAAAACTGTGATATATCACTCACCTACTATAAATATCAGGAAAACCTAAGGTGTCACTACTGCGGCTATACGCAGGAAGTAGTGAAACAATGTGCTACCTGCGGAAACCCCGGAATAGAACTCATAGGATACGGAACAGAGAGAATAGAGGATGAACTTTTGCTCTATTTACCCGACCTCAAAGTAAAGCGTATGGATTATAACACCACTAGGCTAAAAAATGCACACAGCAAAATTATTACGGCCTTTGCTGAAGGTAAAATAGATGTGCTGATAGGTACACAAATGGTAGCTAAGGGCCTAGATTTCGAAAAGGTGAGTACCGTAGGAATTCTAAACGCTGACCACCTCATCAATTTCCCCGATTTCAGAGCCAATGAGCGTGCCTATCAACTAATGACACAAGTAGCAGGAAGGGCCGGACGAAGAGAAGAACAAGGTACTGTCTATATACAAACCTCCAAACCAGATCACTACATCATACAGAAGATAGTAGATCACGACTATCTAGGTATGTATCAATCTGATATAGTGGAGCGAAAAGATTACGATTATCCACCCTTTTTTAGATTGATAAAAGTGCAACTCAAACACAAGGATGCTTTAGAGTTATATAAGATAGGCAATACTGCCAAGAACCATCTTATAGCCTACTTTGGTACCAGCTTACTAGGCCCTGAAAAACCGTATGTCAGTCGTATTAGAAACTGGTATATCCTAAACTTCGTACTCAAAGTGGAAAATAATGGAGCTAAAATACGAGAGCAAAAACAAAAGCTCGTAGCAGCTATTACACAACTCGAGACTCAAAAAGAATTTAGTAAAGCAAGGATAGTTATAGATGTAGATCCAGCATAAACGAACAGAACCTACAAGAAAACCGTTTTTAAAGAACTTCAGTTAAACCTTAAAGTAAAAATATATGAAATATTTCCTACTCATTTGTCTAGTAATGACAGCTCATAAGCTTACAGCACAAACCATATCAGCTAAACTAGCAGGTGACTGGACTGCACAATGCATTCCAGAGAAGATAAAAGAAAATCAAATAGAAATATGCAAAATATGTCCAGCGACTCCTGCTGAAGACGGAACTTCTCAAGTATTCAATGTCGAAATAAACTTCGGAGAAGAAAGTATTAGCTTTAGCTATCCTACAGAGATAAGAACAGTCGCTATCCAATACAACGAAAAGAGTGAACACCTCACATTTAGTATAGATGGCATAGCCTACGATTTCAGTGTACTGTACATAGATGTACTTTCTAAAATATTATTGAAAAACCAAAACGGTACCCTCATCTATCTCGAACGCAAGAACCGAATGAGAGGAGAATAGGTATCATACGCAACTATCACAGAGAGATAACGGTCTAACTGATTACAGATGAAAAAATGCATTTTAGCAGTACTATTGATAACTAGCATAGTAAGCTACGCTCAGACGAAACCTACCATAGAGTTCGAGGCTAAATCTCAAACCTTTGATAGTATTCCCGAAGGCACACAATTAAAAATAATCTATCGTTTCAAAAACACTGGAAGCACCGATGTTCAACTCTTCAAAGTAGCTCCTACTTGTGGCTGCACTGTGGCTGAGTTTCCGAAATACCCTATAGCCCCAGGTGCACAAGACTCAATAGTAGCTACTTTTAATACAAATCTTCGATTGGGGCAGCAAGCCAAAGGAATAAATCTAGAAAGTAATATCGGGGAAATCAACTTGATTTTCTTGGTAAATGTAACTCCTAGAGATGGCGTCAGAACTGAAGCTGTGGAACCTACTAAAGATATAATAGACGAACACGCGGGACATAATCACTAAACTAAAATTATCATAACAATAGGGTATTGACTTTTCACCACCATAAATTCCCTACCACTATGGGATTACCATCATAGAAACATACCTGAGCATAGTAGAAGACGGATATTTGTAATATATACCCCGATAATGAATACAATACCTCCTATGATTATTAAATCAAAAAACACGCGGCAGATAAACTCATAACCCAATAAACTGCCCCTACTTACTAAACTTCAAACAATTAAAGTTCTGATTTAACTTGCCAGACTTAATAAAATGAGTACATTGGCGATGTTGGTTCATCAAACCCCAAAAAAATCAAAGCGATTTTAATTTACGATAAACTAAAGCGCTGACAGCAAATCAGTTAAGATGTTTTATGCGAAATTCGTGTAAATATTAAAATCTTAAATACCAACAATTCATTGGTTGTGCGAACAATGTCAATTAGCAGAAATTAATTTATAAAAATACACCAAAAAAATATGGAATATAAAAAACGGGTAGTAATCAAAGTAGGAACCAATGTAATGGTCAATAAAGATCACCGAATCGTGTTACCTATCCTTGAAAAACTAGTTGCTCAAATTGCTCAGTTATATGAAGAGGATATTATTACAGTTTTAATTTCTTCAGGATCAGTAATTGCAGGTAAAGAAGTCTTAGATGATAACAAAATAGAAGACGAAACCATCAGACGGCAGGTATATTCAGCAGTAGGCCAGCCGAGAATGATGCGGCATTATTACAGTATTTTCCACAGTTTCGGAATGCGTTGTGCACAGGTATTAGCTACTAAACGAGATTTTGATGAAGGAAAACATCGTGAAAACATGATTAACTGCTATGAAGGGCTTTTGAGTCAAGGAATAGTGCCAATAGCGAATGAAGATGATACTGTTTCACTGGCTATGTCTATGTTTAGTGATAACGATGAGCTAGCTAGCTTAGTCGCAGAACTGATACAAGCCGACATGCTCATACTCCTAACAGATACAGACGGCCTATATGATGGTCATCCAGAAGATGAACATTCTCGCTTAATAAAATCAGTAAGTACCGATCAAAAAGTAGAACAATTCATACAAGAAAATAAAAAGAAAGAAGGAGAAGGACGAGGAGGAATGGCCTCCAAACTGAATATCGCAAAGAAAACAGCTGCAAAGAACATCCCGACTTATATTGCTAATGGCAAGCAAGATAACTGCATTATAGATATAGTAAGTGGTAAGGATATAGGCACTAAAATATATCATAAGGGGTAAAACGATTCATTCTAATAACACAAAAAAAGAGTAAATGAAATTATTAACAACACTAACAAAGAATAACGTGCTGCAATCTATGATTGACGAACTAGATGCAAATAGGTTCTCAATCATAGAGGCAAATAAAAAAGACTTAGAATCTTATACTGGAGATGATCAAGCTTTATATGATAGGCTAGTGGTAAATGAAGCGATGATAAATGATATGATCAGAGCTGTAGGTGAGGTAAAACAACAAGCGGATCCAGTAGGAAATATCATTAGCGAAGAAAACTTGAAAAATGGGTTAAATATCAAAAACAGAACTGCTCCATTTGGTACTATTATGATTATTTATGAATCTAGACCTGATGTTACCATTGAAGCTGCTGTTTTAGCTTTTAAGGCAAATAATAAAATCCTATTAAAAGGGGGGAAAGAAGCACATACGAGTAACGAGGAACTGATCAAGTGCTGGCACAAGGCTTTAGAAGCAAATGGGTTAGAAAAAGACTGGATTCAGTATTTAAAAATGGATCGCGATACAACTCAAGAGTTTTTGAAAAATCCAGACCAAAAATTAGATTTAATCGTACCTAGAGGTGGTGAACGCCTTATTGCATTTGTAAAAGAACATGCTAAATGTGCAGTATTGGTTAGTGGTAGAGGAAATAATTTCGCTTACGTAGCTCCAGATGCCGATACAGAAAAGGTAATTCCTGTTATTGTAAATGCAAAAACAGATAAAATATCCGGCTGTAATGCCTTAGATAAAGTTTTAATAGACAGAAAGCATCCTCATTTTGAGGATATTGCTCAAAAGATAGAATCCGAATTAAACAAGCATGATATACAGATTATAGCCACAGATGACCTACTCAAGTGCCTAAAAACCACAGCTGAAATTAATGGTAAAAGTATATGGAGTGAAGAGTTTTTATCTAAAAAAGCCGCAATGGGCACTGTAGACGGATTAGAAAACGCCATCGAATTCATCAATACATATTCAGGTGGACATTCTAATATTATTTTAACGGAGAACGCAGCAGACGCATCTACATTTATGGAGCAAATAGATAGTGCAGCAGTATACCATAATGCCTCTACTCGCTTCACTGATGGTGGACAAATGGGCGTAGGAGCAGAACTAGCTATAAGCACCGATAAATTACACCATAGAGGACCTCTAGGATTAAAACAATTAGTCACTAACAAATACTACATCCTCGGAAATGGACAAATAAGAGAATAGTACTACTTAATTAGTAGTGTCCACTATTTCATATTAGCTCTCTCGGTGAACGCCTAATTTCATCACCGAGAGAGCTGTTTACAATTGCCATCAAAATAGGAATTATACAGTTCTGAAAAGTTCTTCCTTTTCTTCTGCACGGTGCAGTGCTTTTTTATTTTAACCAACGTATCAACTTTTTGCTAATAATGGTTTTATAACACCATAGGTCTTGTATTTTTGCAATCTTTAAAAAAATCCATGAATATACACGAGTATCAAGCCAAACTAATCCTTAAATCTTTTGGAGTTGCCATACAAGAAGGCATAGTTATAGATAAAAAAGAAGATGCACTAGCAGCCGGAGCAAAATTGCGTGAGCAAACTGGGACTGACTGGATGATAGTAAAAGCACAAATACACGCAGGTGGTCGTGGAAAAGGTGGAGGAGTAAAACTAGCCAAAAATGACGAAGAGCTACAGCAAGTAGTAAACGACATACTAGGAATGACCCTTGTAACTCCACAGACAAGCAAAGCTGGAAAGTTCGTAAATAAAGTGCTGATAGCACAAGACGTATACTATCCAGGAGCTAATGAGCCAGATGAGTACTACATGAGTGTATTACTAGATAGAAATACAGGTAAAAATGTAATCATCTACACCACAGAAGGTGGAATGGATATAGAGCAAGTAGCTCACGATACACCAGAGAAAATCCACAAAGAGTTCATAGATCCTACTCTAGGACTACAAGCTTTCCAAGCTCGTAAGATAGCTTTTAACTTAGGCTTAAGCGGTAATTCATTTAAAGAAATGACTAAATTTGTATCTTCTTTATACAGAGCTTACGTGGAGACTGATTCAGCTATGTTTGAAATAAATCCTGTACTTAAAACTTCTGACGACAAAATTATAGCCGTAGATAGTAAAGTAACTTTAGACGATAACGCCCTTTACCGTCACAAGGATTTTGCTGCACTCAGAGATGAGAGCGAAGAAGATCCTACAGAAGTAGAAGCCAAGAAACATGACCTGAATTTTATCAAACTAGACGGAAACGTAGGATGTATGGTAAACGGTGCGGGTCTAGCTATGGCGACTATGGACATCATAAAACTAAGCGGTGGTGAACCTGCTAACTTTCTAGACGTAGGAGGAAGTGCTAACGCTACTACAGTAGAAGCGGGTTTCCGTATCATACTAAAAGATCCAAGCGTAAAAGCTATCCTGATTAACATATTCGGTGGTATTGTAAGATGCGATAGAGTAGCAAATGGTGTAGTAGACGCGTACAAGTCTATAGGTGAAATAAACGTACCAATAATCGTAAGACTACAAGGTACTAACGCTGAAGAAGCTAAGAAAATAATAGACGAGAGTGGGCTTAAAGTGGAGTCTGCTATAGTATTACAAGAAGCTGCTGATAAGGTAAAAGCAGTGTTAGCATAAGAAAAACATCTTATTATGAGCGAATTCGTAGAGATAAGACCTCATAATATCAATGCCAAGACCGTTAG
>TARA_B110000971_G_scaffold120591_1_pt1 | contig 13826 bp, 12 predicted proteins | sample TARA_B110000971 | Tara Oceans TARA_B110000971 (sample SAMEA4397842) | marine metagenome | biome: Polar Biome; feature: [SRF] surface water layer (ENVO:00010504); material: water (ENVO:00002006), including particulate matter (ENVO:01000060) such as... | depth 5 m | reverse complement strand
AAAAAAAAAATGTAAAAGTTTTTGCATCAACTTCAATTACTGCCTTGCATAATGTGCCTGCTGTTGCTGCAATTCATTCCTACAAGGGAACTAGCGTGGGATACTTCACGTCTTTTGTTGAAAGATTTACTACATATCAAAATATTGATTTATTTAATTATTTTTTGTCTTTTAATAGTTGTCTTTTTAAAAAAAACATTAACTCTAATTTGATTAAAGTTTTAAATTTTGGTTATGTTAGAGATTACAAATTTAAAGATGCAAGAAAAAAAAGTATTATCCTGAGAAAATCTTTAATTAACAATGGTGCAAAATATATCATTGGTTTTTTTGACCAGGGCAGTACTGCTGATACTCTTTTTTCAATTGGACATGAGCCATCACGTTCTGGATATGAATTTTTACTAAAAAAAATAATATCAAATCCGGAATTTGGATTAATTATTAAGCCCAAAAAACCAAAGTTGTTAAAAGAAAAATTAGGAAAAGTTTATGATATTTTATTGGAAGCTCAGGCAACCAAGCGATGTATTGTGTTTGAAAATTTTCATCCTAACCATGTTAAAAATTTTAAAGATATTCCAGCAAAGATAGCTTTAGCTAGTGATCTAACAATACATGATACGTTATTAGCGGGTACAGCAGGCCTAGAATCCGCCCTTTGTTCAAAAAAGTCTATTTTTTTTGATTACTATCATTCTACAAAAAGTTTATTTTTAGATAAAAAATTAAATATTGTTTATAAAGATTGGGATATATTATGGGAGCAAATTATGAAAGATAGTAACGGAATATCTGGTTCTAATTTTGGAAACTGGTCTACAATCATTGATCAGTTTGATTCGTACAGAGACGGAAAGGCTAATAAAAGAATTTCATCCCTTTTAAAAAGTTTAATTAAGAAATAAAAAATGAATTTTTTTTTCATTAAATTTGCACTTAAATTAAAAATTTCTTCAATTTTCTTGTTATTCGGTATTACAAATTTTTTAACTGCCAAATTCTTTTCCAAAAACTTAGAAAGCTTTTTTTACATAAAAATAACCAAAATATTATTTAACAACAAAGATCACTTCAAGGCTAATAAAAAATTTAAAATTATGGAAGATATTTACCCATTGCAATGATGTTATATTTTTTACCTATTGTATTTTTAATTGTTGTGCTCATCCCGTACCTATTAAACAACTTTTTTCTTAAAAAAAATTTAGAAGAAATGGATGAATTGCTTAAATTTACAAAAGATAAAAATTTTTTTTTAGATAAAAAAAATTTAAGCAAAAAACTCGTATTTATACCTCATCCATACACCAATTGGACATTAAACCCACATCACAAAAGTCATTCGAATGAAGTTTCTCACACCAATGAGGGTTTTAGAAAAGTAAATGATGATAGTAGTATTTTTGAAACAATAAAAAAATCTAAAAATAAAAAAAAAATTATTTGTATAGGCGGTTCAACTACGCAGTGTCAAGAAATGACAAGTTATAAGTATTCTTGGCCCTCACTCTTAAATAAAAAGTTAAATAATGATAAATTCCAAGTTTTTAACTTTGGTGTTGCTGGATGGGGTACAGGACAAAGCTTGGCAAGAATTATTTATTGGGTACCAACTATTAAGCCAGATCTTATAATTTTTTATCAAGCCAAAAATGACTTAACCCCATTTGCAAATATTGATAAATCCATACCGGATATACACCCGGATACTCAAAATTCAGTAGTGCAGTATGCGCAGTCATTTTTCTTTAAATTTCCAAGATCTTTACTTTTATTACCTATTTTTAAATTGTTGTATTACTTCTTTTTCTTCAAAAAAAACTTCATTCACTTTGGTTTATTAAATATTTACAAACCAAAACCTGAACAAAATATTGAAGGGCTATCTAGAATTAAGCAGTACCACTTAGATTCAATTTTCTTGCGTATTTGGAAAATTTTTTCTCTGACAAAATATTATAATTGCAAACTTCTTTACATACCTGAAATTGTTTTAGATGGTCCGTATAAAAATTTTTTAAATGAAAAAATATACCCGAAAATTAAAAATGAGATATCCATAGATTTTGAAAATGTTTCTTACCAAGATATCACCAATTTACTTGAAAAAGATGCTACTAATTTTTTAGATAAAATGCATTTTTCTAAGCAAGGTAATGAATTATTTTCAGATATTTTAAAAAAAAGAATAACAGAAATATATAAGTGAAAAAATACATAATCGGCCTATCTGCTTTTTATCATGATTCATCTGCCTGTCTGCTTGAAGATGATAAAATTCTATGTGCATTTCAAGAAGAAAGATTTACTCGTAAAAAATTTGATAGTTCATTTCCAAACAATTCTATAAAAAACTGCCTAAGCTATGCAAGTTTAAATATTAATCAAATAGATTGCATAGCTTTTTATGAAAATCCAGATCTTAAACTTGATAGAATCATAAAAACTTTTTTAAGATATGATAGCTTAGCCTTAAAGAATTCTAAAGATTTGGTAGAATGGTACTCCAATAAGTTTTTTATTGAAAAAATTATCAGAGATCAATTAGATTATAAAAATGATTTTATTTTTTTTAATCATCATGAAAGTCATGCAGCCTCAGCTTTTTATCCGTCTCCTTTTAAAAATGCAGGTATATTAACTTTGGATGGAGTTGGTGAGTGGAACACCAGCACCCATTCTATTGGAAAAGATAGTAAAATAAGCATTGTAAAAGAAGAGAATTTTCCAAATTCATTAGGATTATTCTATAGCTCTTTTACGAATTTTTGTGGTTTTAAAGTTTTGTCAGGTGAATATAAATTGATGGGGTTAGCCCCATATGGCGAACCAAAATATGCGAATGTCATTAAAGATAACTTGATTAGTATAAATGAAGACGGATCTATCAAGCTAAATTTGAAATATTTTGAATTTCATAAATATAAAAAAATGATTAACAAAAATTTTGAAGATCTCTTTAAATTAAAAATAAGACAAAAAAATGAAAACATGAATTTAAAGTATCTGGATATTGCTGCTTCAGTTCAACAAGTAGTTGAAGAAGTTGTAATTAAAAATGTAAATTCATTAATCAAAAATTATCAAATAGAAAACCTATGCCTTTCTGGAGGAGTCGCGTTAAATTGTGTCGCTAACGGAAAGATCGACCAACAAACAGATATTAAAAAAATTTGGATTCAGCCAGCTGCGGGCGATGCAGGATCATCAATTGGTGCTGCATATTTGGCTCTTTATAAGAAATATGATTATGCAAGGATTGCAGATAATACAAATGATAAGCAGCAAGGCTCTTACCTTGGGCACGCGTTTAAGGACAATGAGATTAAAGACTTATTAGATTCACTGGGTTTCCATTACAAAGAATTTAATTCCAAAGATATTTGGACAGAATCTATAGTCAATTACTTAGTTGATAGTCAGGTAATAGGTTATTTTGAAGGAAGGATGGAATTCGGACCAAGGGCTTTAGGATCTCGAAGTATAATAGCAAATCCTACAGATCCTGAAATGCAAAAAAAATTAAACCTTAAAATTAAATTTAGAGAGTCATTTAGACCATTTGCCCCATTGGTATTAGAGGAGTATGCAAATGAGTGGTTTGATATAAAAAATAAAAATAATTATATGCTTATGACTTATTTTTTAAAAAATGAAAAAAAAATATTTCATTCAAAAGTTAAGGGACTAGATAAAATTAAAAAATTATATTCATCTGTTCCAGCTGTGACCCATGTAGATTATAGTGCTAGGGCACAAATTTTAGATCAAAAATACAAAGAAAAATTACATGGAATACTTTCTTTATTTAATAAAAAAACCAAAATTCCAATGATAATTAATACATCTTTTAATATTAGAGGAGAGCCTATAGTAAATACACCATACGATGCTTTAAAATGTTTTATGAATACAAATATGGATATTCTAGTTTTAGAAAATTTTATACTAATAAAAAAGAGTCAGCAAAAAGATTTACTAGTTGATTCAAAATATAGAGAGTTATCAGATAGTGACTAAAATTATAGCAATGATACCTGCCAGAATAGGCAGTCAAAGACTTAAAAAAAAAAATTTAGCTTTAATAGGTAGAAAACCTTTAATTCAATACTCTATTGAAGCAGCAAAAAATGCAAAAATATTTGACGAAATATATATTAATTCTGACAGTGTCATTTTTTCAAAAATAGCAAAAAAAAATAAGATTAAATTTTTTAATAGATCAAAAAATCTAGGATTGTCACAGACAAAGTCAGATGATGTGGTTTATAATTTTATTCAAAATATTAAATGTGACTATATTGTCTGGGTAAACCCAATTGCTCCTTTGCAAAGTTCAAAAGAGATTGTGAGAGCTGTAAAATACTTTATTAAAAATAAATTTAATAGCTTAATTACAACCAACAAATTTAAATACCATGCGTTGTTCCAAAAAAAACCACTTAATTTCAAAATAAACTCTAAATTTGCAAAAACGCAAGATTTAAAAGAAGTTGAGCTTATGGTTTATTCTTTAATGATGTGGAAGAGTAGTAGCTTTATTAAAAACTATAAAAAAAATAAAACTGGAATTCTGCATGGAAAGGTAGGGTATTATCCAGTAAGTAAATTTTCTGGATTGATAGTTAAGGATATTTTTGACTTAAAATTAATTTCTATGTTGTTAAAAAGTATGCGTACAAAATTCAAACTTAATTATTTTAAATAAATTGTATAAATTTAAAAAAAAATTATTTTCAGTAAAAAGGTTTTCAAATTATTCAGATAGATCTTTTAATCTCTTAAATTTAGACAGAAATGAAAAAGTCATTCCACTGAGTAAGAATAATAAAAAAAGGTTTTTACAATACCTTTCCAAAGATAATTATGAACTATATCCAAATTTAAAAAAGATTTATAAAAAACTTTCCAAATTTTTAAAGATAGATTCTAGCAATGTCCTTTTAACTGAAGGTGTTTCGGGTGCAATTAAGAATATTCTAGATAGTATTGAAATAGACAGAACAACGGAAGTCATCTTACCTAGGCCAAGCTTTGCTCTATATGAAGTTTATTGTAAAGTTTATGGCTTAAATGCCAAGTATTACGAGTATGATCAAAATTTTAATTTAAAAATCAAGGATATATATAAGCTAATTAATAAAAATACTTCTGTTGTTTTTTTAATCTTTCCAAATATACCCGTAGATGGAAATATTAGCGTAGAGTTTATTAAGACATTGGCTGCTTATTTAAAGAGAAAAAAAATTCTGCTGGTGGTTGATGAGGTTTATTACCCTTTTAACAATAAAACAGCCATGTCATTGATAAAAAGCTTTTCCAATATTATAGTTATGAGATCTTTTTCGAAGGCATATGGGTTGGCCGGAGCAAGAATAGGCTATATGGCCTCCCAAAAATCAAATATTGAAACAATCTCAAAAACGAAAAGCGGATACGAAGCTAACATGCTTTCTGTAAATGCCTTACATTTTGTCTTAGACAATATCAGTATAACAAAAAATTATGTAAAAAATGCAAAGATTGGAATGCAATTTCTTAAAAAAAATCTACAAAAATTAGAAATTAAATATTACGGTGGATCCGATAGTAATTTTATTTTTATAGATTTTGAAAGTATAAAAAAAGCTAAAACCATTTATAAAAAACTTAAATCTAAAAAATTAATGGTAAGATATGGATTTAAAAAACCTTTTGACCAAGGGATAATGGTTACGGGATGCCCTCTTCAGCAAATGAAAAAATTCATAAAATACTTCAATAGATTCTATTAATGAAAAATATTTTAATAATCGGTTGTGGTGTTATTGGATTAGCTACTGCTTACGAGTTAAGTAAAAAAAAAATTTATAATATCTATATATTAGAAAAAAATAAAATTTATGGACAAGAAAATTCATCAAAAAACTCTGAAGTGATCCATTCCGGAGTCTATTATAAAAAAAATTCTTTAAAAAATATATTTTGTATTGAGGGAAAAAAGCTCATTTATAATTTTTGTAAAAAATACAAAATCAAATTTAAAAAGTGCGGTAAGTTATTCATTGCAACTTCTAATTTAGAAAATCAATATTTAAATACTTTAAAAATTAATTCTAACCAGAATGGGTTGAAAGACACAAAAATTATAAGTGAAAATAATCTAAAAAAAATTGTCCCTTTGCTAAATGCACGAAAAGCATTAGCATCTCCATCTGCTGGTATTTTTGATGTTAAAAACTTCATGCAAAAATTATTTACTTTATCTAAAAAAAATAAAGTTAGGTTTTTTTTTAATGTAAAAAAATTTAATATATTTAAAAAAAAACAATATTTTTTTCTAAAGATTAATAAAAAAGAAATGATGTTTGACCACGTAATTAATTGTGCTGGAATAGAAGCGATATCAATAGCTAAAAAAATTTTTCCCAAACATTGTTTCCCAAATAATTTATTAGTTCCTGGTGTTTATTTTAAAACTAATCAAAATTTAAAAATTAATAAAATTATTTATAGAGCTATGATGCCTGGTGACATTAGAGAGAGAATAGACATAACTCCGTGTTTAGACGGTAGTTATATTTTTGGTCCTAGTGTTGAAAATAAAGCCAAAATTAACAAACAAAACCTCGCACAAATAAAAAAGAAATTTATCAATGGAATTAACTCATATTTTCCTTACATTAATATCAATAAGTTAAAATTTATGAAAATAGGTGTTAGACCTAAGATAATGTACAAAAAAAAAGGCATTAATGAAGATTTCTTTATTAAAAAAGTTTCAGGGTATAATTGGGTAAACTTATTTGGTATGGAATCTCCCGGACTTACTGCGTCTTTAGCTATTGCAAAGCATGTTACAAATTTAATTGGAGATAAAAAGTGAAAGTTTTAGTTATAGGAGGTGGTATTTATGTCAAAGGTTCTGATGTTAATCATCATGGAACTATAATACCCGCTATTATTGAGTCCTTAAAAAATAAATTAATCAGTGAAGTCTGCTATGTTACAACAAGCAACAAATCAGCTAAAAATTGTGTATTAAAATCTAATCAGATTGCAAAAGAACATAAAATTTTTAAAAAAAATATTTTTTTTAGTTTCAGCTCAAATTCAAAGTTGTCATACAAGAAAGCCTTAAAAATATATAATCCGGACGCTGTTATTGTTGCCACACCGGACCATACCCATTTTCAGATTTGCAAAGATGTTATTAGGTTTAATAAGCACCTATTGGTTGTAAAGCCCTTGTCAAACAGTTCCAGAGAAGTGCAACAACTTGTTAACCAGATTAAAAATAAAAAAAAAATATATCAAGTTGAATTTCATAAGCGCCTTGATGAGGCAAACACTACTTTAAAAAAAATTCTGGTAGAAAATAAAATAGGTAATTTAAAGTATTGTGTTATTGAATATAGTCAAAAAAAAATTATTCCAGAATTTTATTTTAAAAAGTGGGCCTCCAAGTCTAATAGTTTTCAATATCTAGGCGTTCATTATGCAGATTTAATTTATTTTTTAACTGGTTATAAGCCAAGTAGAGTCTGGGCATGGGCACAGAAAGGTTATTTAAAAAGAAAAAAGATTAATACGTGGGATTCTGTCCAGGCTTGCATAGAATGGAAATTAAAAGAAAAAAAATTTACCTCTCACATTATAACTAATTGGATTGATTCCAATAATTCCAGCGCAACATCTGATCAAAAAATTAATTTTGTTGGAGAAAAAGGAAGATATTCTTCTGATCAAAAAAACAGGGGGATTGAATTCTCTTCAGATGATAGTTTATTTACTCATATTAACCCATATTTCACTAATCAGGCTCACAATGGAAATAATTTTTTTTATGATGGATACGGTATTAGGAATATAATGAATTTTTTTATTAATATAAATCAAACTTCTCAAGAACAAACAAGTCATAAAAAAATTAAAGAATTAAACTCAACTTTTTATGACTCAGCCGTATCTACAAAAATTATAGAAGCTGTATCTAAAAGTTTAAAAGAAAACAGCAGGCAAGTTGTAATTAAAAATGATTAAAATTAGCTATAAAAAATTATTAGATTATACTAACAAAGTATTAATAAAATCTAAGGTAAATAAATTTTGTGCTAAAAAAGTAAGTTTAGGTCTATGCAACGCTTCCTTAAGAGGTGTGGACTCTCATGGCATTAAATTACTTCCTCACTATATGAGGTCAGCATTGTTAGGAAGAAAAAATCTTAAACCCAAATTTAAATTCTCAAAAAAATTTAAGTGCATTCAACTACTGGATGCCGATAATGGCTTTGGGTTGTCAGCGGGGTATAAGGCTGTAAAAAAATGTATAGAAATTGCTAAAGTCTATGGCGTAGGTGTTGTTGGTGTTAAAAATTCAAGCCATCCTGGAGCAATGGCTAGTATTGTTTTGGAGCATGCTAAAAAAGGTTATTTAATATTTGGATTCACGCATGCAGATTCGTTGCAACTAACTCATGGAGGAACTAATCCTTATTTCGGAACTAATCCAATTTGCTTTGCAGCTCCGAGAGGTCGTTTGGAACCATTTTGTCTAGATATGGCCACTACTAAAATTTCTTGGAATAAGCTGCTAAATTACAAAAGATTAAAAAAAAAATTGCCACTAAACGTAGCTGCTGATATTTTTGGCAAAATGACAGTGGATCCATTTAAAGCAACGAGCTTACTTTCTGTAGGAAGTTATAAAGGTTATGGATTGGCCTCCATGGTAGAAATTTTATGCTCAGTATTTATTGGAATGAAGTTTGGGATCAACATTCCCTCCATGTACAAAAGTTCTATAAAAAAACCAAGAAAATTAGGACAACTGTATATTGCAATTAGAGCCGATTCATTTGTTTCAAAAAATAATTTTGTTACAGATTTGATTAAAATGTGCAAAGAAGTAAGGCTAGAAAAATCAAGTAGTAAAAATAAAATTTATTTACCAAATGATAAAGAGATAATTGAAAGTAAAATAAGATTGAAAAGCGGAATTCCGATTGATAATGAGCTCTATAAGGAATTAAAAGAAATATCAAATAATTATAAAATAAGCATTTAATGAAAATTTCAATTATAATAAGAACAAAAAATGAAGAAAGATGGATAGTTAAGTGCATAGATGCATTAAAAAAACAAACTGTCAAAAATTTTGAAATTATTTTAGTTGATAATTGCAGTACGGACAGAACTGTAGAAAAAGCTAGAGCCAATGGTGTTAAAAAAATTATCACAATCAATAAATTTTTACCCGGAAAAGCTTTAAACCTTGGTATTGAAAAATCAAACTCAGAATACATTGTGTGTTTATCAGCCCATTGCATCCCAAAAAATAAATTATGGTTAAAAAATTTATTAAAAAATATTGAAAATAAGAACAACGTTGCAGGTGTTTACGGAAGACAAGAACCTATGGAGTTTTCCTCAGATTCAGACAAGAGAGATTTATTTTTAGTGTTTGGTTTGGATAAAAAAATTCAAATAAAAGATAGTTTTTTTCATAACGCAAATTCTATAATCAGCAGAAAAGTTTGGAAAAATATAAATTTTGACAATAAAATCTCAAATATAGAAGATAGAATTTGGGGGCAAAAGGTAATAAGCAAAGGATATAAAATAATATACGAACCTGATGCAAGTGTTTATCATTATCATGGTATTCATCAAAATGGAAATACAACAAGGTTAAAAAATATTATTAATATTATCCAATCTCAAAATACTAACTTTTCAGAAGGTCAAATTGATCCAATAAAGTCAAATATTGTTGCAATAATTCCATCAAAGGGACCTGTTAAAAAATTTGGAGATAAACACCTATTATCTCATACTATTCAAAGTGCTCTAAAATCAAAGTATATAAAAAAAATTTTTGTTTCAACTGACAGTAAGGAAGTACAGAAAATAGCATTTAAAAATGGTGCTGGTTGCCCTTTTCTTAGGCCAAAAAATTTATCAAAGAAAACAACAAGCCTAGAGGAAGTCCAGAAATTTTCAATCAATAAACTAGAAGAGCAGGGGGTATTTCCAGATTTAGTGGTTCATTTAGAGGAAACATTTCCCTTTAGAGATGAGGACCTGATTGATAAAATGATTATCACTCTATTAAAGAATGGTTATGACACCGTTATAGCTGCAAAAGAAGAAAGTGGGTGGATGTGGCAAGAGAATTATGAAAAAGATTTTATAAGAATTGACGAGGGAGATGTGCCCAGGGAATTTAAGAAAAAATCATTTATAGGATTGCATGGAGTATGCTGTGTAACATATCCAGAATATTTAAGAAAAGGACTGTTGTTAGGAAAGAATATAGGATTATACCCTATCAATAACAATCTGAGTTCCATTGAAATTCGAGACAAGGAAAGCTTTAAAAGATTTGGATATTTAATGAGCTTATGAAGAATGTGATTTTAACAGGTACGGAAGAAGACATGATTTTTGAACTTAATAGAGCGGGCTATTCAATCAAAGGTTATTTTGGTATTAAAAAAAAACATTATTTAAAATTTTTAGGAACAATAACCAAAATAGAAAACTATATAAAGCTGTTACCCAAAACAAAAATTTGTATTGCAATGGGTCCTACACAGAGAAGAAAAAAATTATTAAAAAAATATAAAAAAAATATATTGACCTACGTTTCTAATAAATCCTTAGTGTCACCTACGGCTAAAGTTTTGAATGGAAGTTTTATCCAAAGTTATTGTTATCTAGGAAATAATTGCAAAATTGGAGAGTGCTGTAAAATTAATGTAAGTTCTAACATTCACCACGATTCTGAAGTTGGTTCATTTACAGATATGGCACCAAATTCTACAGTTTTAGGAAATTCAAAGATTGGAAAAAAATGTTATTTGGGTGCAGGCAGTATAATTAGAGAAAAAATTTTGGTAACCGATAATGTTATGACAGGAATTAATTCTGCAGTTGTTAAAGATATTACCAAACCAGGAACGTATGTTGGAGTTCCTGCTAAAAAAATTAAGAAATTTTATATTAGGCCCTAAATATTTTTTTAAATGATAACAATCTTAGCTCTGTCAGTCTGGAAATTAGATATCAAAATTATTAGTAAATTTATTTTAAAATTCGCATAGCTTTGAAAAAAAAACAAATTAATACAGCTGATAAAAATCAAGATTATATAACAATATTATATGACAAAGAGGATGCTTTAAATTTCAATAAATATAAAAATACTTTACAAAAAAAAATTTATGTTTTTTCTCCAAATATCAAATTATTTTTGAAAAATAGTGAAAATCTTAAGATATTTGAGCCAAGTATATATGACGCTAAAGATCTTCATTTAAAAACACTTGCAACAGCTCAAAAAATAATCACCGAGTTAGACTCACCCTTAAATGTTCAAGAAATTTTAAAAATCAACCCTGGTATAGCTGAGAATATATACAATATCTTCTCAGTGATTACTTTCTCAATGAGCTATCTTCATGAAAGCCTATCTTCTTATGAAAAGTTTACATTATATAAAAGTAATCAATGGAAAAATTATGAAAATAAAGAGCTTTTTTTCAAAGACTTTTTTGAAGAAATTCTTTTAAAAAACAATCAAAAATTTTTAAAAGTTTTTAAGGTTGAGAAAGTTGGATTTTATTGTCATTTATTAAAAATTATAAATAAATTTATATTTAAAAATATTAAAGATAATAAAAAAAATATTTTTTTCTCTGGAGCAAGAGACTTGGCAAATAACTTGCTTGAGCTCAAGCCAAATAGTAGTAGGTATGTTATTTTTAAAAAATTTAATGAGTTCAATATATTTCATCTCTTGTATAATTTTGGAAGTATTTTGGGTATTGTTAATAAAAATAAATATTTTTATAGTCTAGACAATCCTCCAATAGATAAAAATTTTAGTCCAATCTTAGGAAAAATTTTTGACAATATTCATAATAACATTTTTAAAAATTATCAATCTTCATTGAAAGCAATAATCAGTTCATATGTGCATAATCAGTATTCTTTACTTACAGATATTAATAAAAATTTTAAACCTGAATTAGTTTCAAAAGTAATCATAGATCAGCTAAGATTTGGAGAGGCAACACTTCTCTCATCTTTTGCTAAGAAAAATAATATTGATGTAGTTTTGATTCCCCATGGATCAATATCTACTCCAGAAAATAATACCTCTAAGTTCATTTTGTCCGTTTGTTCTAGGGGTCTTGTTTTTTCTAATTTAGCTACACGTGTAGTTGCCCAATCTAAAGTATTGTATGAATCTATAAAATTTAATGACCCAGGTGTATTAATTTTAAAATCTAAACCCCTTGGATTTGGAAAAAATTTAGCAAAATCTCTTTTGCCGAAGAGTAAAGAGTTTATTTTTTTACACGCCGGTACCCCAAAGTCCCTAAGTGTTTGGCCAATGATTTATGAAACATATTATGAGTATTGCGAAAATATTAAAATTTTAATTAAAATCTTATCTGAGATAAAAAATATAAAGCTAGTTATCAGATTCAGAAGTGGTCCCGAGTGTGATCTAGATTCTTTTAAAAAAATAATTAATTTACAAAAGTATCCATTTGTGAAAATTTCAAATATTAGCAATTTTAAAGACGACATATGTAACTCTAATGCGCTTATAAGCTTTGCATCTACTTCTATTGAGGAATCTCTTTATCTTTCAAAACCTGTCTTGTTATTTAATGCAGTGAAGGACTATAGACACGTTCACTACAAATTTAAAAATACGGATCAAAAAATTTTTTCTTCTACAGAAAAAAATCTAAAGAATAATATAAATAATATTCTCAAAGAGTTTGGTAATAACAATGACCACGAAAGAAGTAGAAGTGATATTTTATGGTCTGATGAAGAGATTAAAAAAGATAGCTTAGAGGACTATTTGCTGAAAATATAATTATATGAATTTTTGAATGCTTTATTATGATTGATTAAAGGGGATTGTTCTTTTGCAATCAGCTTGAAGTTATTTAATCTCATTACTTTTAGTACAGACTTGTATTGCTCTGTGTAATTCTCATTAATTTCAACTAAGATACTTTTTAATTTACTTTTTAATATTTGTTTTGACCCTTTTAAAATTAGGTGCTCCAATCCGTCTACATCAATTTTTATATAATTTGGCATTTCAATACCAAATGTTTTGGTAAGCATATCTGTATTTGTTCCTAGTATTTGATATTTATTTTCTTTGATAATTTTTTTACCTTCGAAATTTGTTGATTCACTAAATGCATTAAGGGCCCCACCTTCAATAAATGTACTTTCCGTCATCAAATTATGAGAAGTTCTTTTTTCAGATAGGGCCAATTGAGTAATAAGAATTTTTTTTTCAAAATCGTTTATACTTATATTTCTACTCAAAACTCTTAAATTGCTAGTGGAAGGCTCTATAGCGTAAATTTTGATGTCACGATGCTTTAGGGCAGCATAAATTGAGTACAAGCCTATATTTGCGCCAATATCCCAGAAGACAATTTTTTTTTTATTTATAAAACTATCGATCCATTGGAGAGTTTCCGGTTCTTTAATAAAAAAAGAATCTACTCTCCATTTCGTTATTAAAGTTGGAATAAAAAATTTAATCCTTTTATTAAGAATTTTTTTGGATGTATATAAATCATCTTCTATAAACTCCTTAAAAATTAATAAGAATGATTTATTAATAAGTTTTATTAGAAATTTATCAAATAAATAAAAAAATTTGTAAATTATAAAGAGTATTTTTTTTATCATCCTTAACCGTGGTGTGCATCCATAAAATTACCTCTATAACTAAAAATTACTGGTCTTAACATTAGACAATTAGAATTAATTAAAATACTTTTTTTGTTTTTTATTTC
>TARA_B110000971_G_scaffold89452_1_pt1 | contig 13853 bp, 11 predicted proteins | sample TARA_B110000971 | Tara Oceans TARA_B110000971 (sample SAMEA4397842) | marine metagenome | biome: Polar Biome; feature: [SRF] surface water layer (ENVO:00010504); material: water (ENVO:00002006), including particulate matter (ENVO:01000060) such as... | depth 5 m | reverse complement strand
AAAAAAATACTATTCCTTTAGTTAATCTTGAAAAATTAAAACCTAGTTTTGAAAAAGAAGATGTTGAAAATAAAAATATCTTAGATAAAAAAGTAATTTATCTCAGGGAAAAAAAATCCAGGCATATTGCTACTCAAGGAATAAAAGTCAATATTGTGGCTTTAGATAAGATTACAGCAAAAACTTCCGATATTCATATTTTAATTGGAGAGACAAAAAAATTTGGTTTGTTGGAAATAAAAGCTTTACAATGTGGTAGTGTAAAATCTTCAACTGAACCAGGTCATGCAGCATATATTCAAGTTAAAGATCTTTCAGAAAATAAAAACAATAAAGTCTTTGTGTTTAATGGCTGGACTTTTTCTTCTAGTAAAACTTTGAGATCTTTAGAACATCCTATTTATGATCTCTGGCTTGTTAGTTGTGACAATGTCTAAATAATTTTTTCTTTTGCCAACCAATTAGTATCGAAATCGGAATTCACAAATTTTTTATGTGAGATAAGTTTTTTGTGAAGATCTACTGTTGTGTCGATACCTTCGATTACAAATTCATCCAATGATCTCTTCATTCTTTGAATAGCTTCTTCTCGATTTCTTCCATGACATATTAGTTTTGCTACTAGGCTATCGTAGTATGGTGTTATCTTACAGCCTTGAAATATAGCTCCATCAACTCTAGTTCGAAACCCGGAAGGTAAATGACAAACCGATATAGTACCAGGACTTGGCTGGAAATTTTTTGATGGGTTTTCTGCGTTTATTCTACATTCTATTGCATGACCTCTAGGAATAATATCTTTTTGTTGTAAAGCAGTGTTGCCAGTAAACGCAATCCATAGTTGTTCTTTAATAATATCTATACCTGTAACCACTTCCGTGACCGGGTGCTCAACCTGAATTCTCGTATTCATTTCTAAAAAATAAAACTTACCGTCTTCATAGATATATTCAATAGTTCCAGCACCTTCATACCCTAATTTCTCAACCATACTTACAGTAGTTGATAATAATTTAGATCTAATTTCTTCAGTCAAAACTGGACTTGGCGTTTCTTCTATTAATTTTTGATGTCTTCTTTGAACCGAACAATCTCTTTCCTGTAAATGAACAGTTCTATTTTTACCTGACAATATTTGTACTTCGATATGTCTTGGACTCTTAAAATATTTTTCAATGTAAAGCTCATCGTTACCAAAATACTTTTTAGCTTCAGATTTTGCTGTTAAAAAAAGATTTTCCAATTCAGATTCTTTTTCTACGATCTTCATTCCTTTTCCACCACCACCACCGGCAGCTTTAATTAAAATAGGAAAACCAATTTTAGAACAAATTTTTTTAGCATCACCAAAATTTTCAACACCACCTTCAGAACCCTCAATAACCGGTAACCCATATTGTTTCGCAATTTTTTTAGCTTCTATTTTATCTCCCATTTTTCGAATTAACTCTGCGCTTGGTCCAATAAATTTAATTCCATGTTTATTTACAATCTCAGCAAATTTTGCATTTTCTGATAAAAAACCATAACCTGGATGAACAGCCTCTGCTCCTGTAAGATCTACAGCAGACATTATTGCTCCAATATTTAAATAACTATTTTGAGGTTGATGTGACCCAACGCAAACACTTTCATCTGCTAGCCTTACATGCATAGAATCTGAGTCAACATCAGAGTGTATTGCAACTGTTAGTATTCCCCATTCTTTGCAGGCTCTGATTACCCTAACGGCAATCTCACCTCGATTAGCTATTAAAACTTTTTTGAACATTAAATTTATTTAAGAAGAATTAGGGTCTGTCCAAACTCAACAGGTTGGCCATCTTTTACTAGTATACTTTTCACGGTACCGTCACTTGTCGCAGGTACGTGGTTCATAGTTTTCATAGCCTCAACTATCATTATAGTTTGTCCCTTTTTTATCTTTTCTCCAACTTGTATAAATTTTTTTGCTCCTGGTTCTGCAGAAAGATATACTGTGCCAATAATTGGTGACTCAACTTTAATACCTTCTTCTTCGTCACCTAAAGCAGCTTTACTATTTGATACTACAGTTTGAGATGTTTTGTTTGTGTTTGTAATCTCCGCCCATTTAGAAACTTTAATTTTAGTTTCCCCACTTTGATATTCTAACTCAGATAATTTAAATTCATCTAAATTATCTACAAGTTCTTTAATTAATTTTTTATCTATTTTCATTATTAATAATCCCTGTTAATCCTTCTAATGCAAGAACATATCCTTTGGTACCAAACCCACAAATGACACATCTTGCAGCTTTACTTAATAAGGATTTATGCCTGAATTTTTCTCTATTGTAAATATTTGTTATATGTAATTCAACGATTGGTATTTTTAATATCATTAAAGCATCTCTTATAGCTACGGATGTGTGTGTGTAGCCTGCTGCATTAATAATTAACCCGTCAAATTTTTTTCTTGATTCTTGAATATAGTCAATAATTTTACCCTCAATATTTGATTGTTTGAAGGTAATTGTAACATTTTTTTTCATTGCAAAATTTTTACATTCCTTTTCAATTTGCTTAAGAGTTACGTTCCCATATTTTTCTTTCTCTCTCTCACCTAAAAGATTAAGATTTGGGCCATTAATAATAATAATTTTATGCTTCATTTTTTTGAAAGTATGTATATTAAATAACTTAATTATGGCAAAAATACAATTAAATGGACGAAAATTAGAATTAAAAAACAAACATACAATACTTGAATTGTTAAAAAAATATAATATGGATAGTAAAAAAACAGCTATTGAATTGAATGGAAAGATTATAAATCGGAATAAATACAAAACAGTTTATGTAAAAGATCAAGACAAGATAGAAATAGTTCATTTTATTGGAGGTGGTTAATATTTGTGAAAAAAGATATTTTTAAAATTGGTAGTCAGATTTTAAAATCTAGATTAATAGTTGGCACAGGAAAATATAAAAGCTTTGAAGAAACTGCCCAAGCCATAAAAGCTTCTGGTGCAGACATGGTTACTGTAGCAGTTAGAAGAGTTAATATTCTAGATAAAAAAAAACCATTGCTTACAGACTATCTCAATCCTAAAAAGATTAAATATCTTCCTAATACAGCCGGCTGCTTCAACTCTGAAGATGCACTAAGAACATTAAGACTTGCTCGTGAAATGGGTGGTTGGAAAATGGTTAAGCTAGAAGTTTTAGGAGATAAAAAAACCTTGTATCCAGATATGATTGAAACTTTAAAAGCAACAAAAGTTTTAGTTAAAGAAGGATTTAAGGTTCTAGTTTATTGTTCAGATGACCCTTTGCTAGCAAGAGAGTTAGAATATTTGGGAGCATCAGCAATAATGCCATTAGCCTCGCCAATAGGATCTGGGTTAGGAATTCAAAATAAAATTAATTTATCTCTCATAATAAAGAACGCAAAAGTACCAACAATAGTTGATGCTGGGATTGGCACAGCTTCTGATGCAACGGTAGCAATGGAAATGGGTTGTGATGCAGTTCTTGTAAACAGTGCAATAGCTAAATCAAAAAAACCAATTTTAATGGCTGAGTCTTTTAAAAATGCAGTTATTTCAGGTAGGCAAGCTTTTCTTGCGAAAAGAATGAAAAAATTATTTTATGCTGATGCCAGCACCCCTTTTAAAGGTCTAATCTAAGCTGCTTTTTTTTTTCGTCTTATCCATAGAGTTTTAGCTACTTTCTTTTTGATTTTTTTTGGTTCTAGTTTTTTTGTTTTTATAGAGACAGTTTTGCTACTTTTTTTTTCTATTTTAGTTGTCTGTTTTTTTTTATTTTCTTGTTTATTTTCTAATTTCTTTTCAAGGCTAGGAATTATATTTAAATTTTCTACTTTATTTACAATTTTTTTATTTTTATCTAATAAAACTATACTATATTCAGGAATTATTAATTGTGCATCTGCATAAAATTTAATAGCTATTTTATATTTATCTTGAAAATATTGAATTTCTTTTTTTAAAACAATATCGATGTATAGCTTAACTTTTTCTGGTATTTTAACATTTACGTTTTTTACTTTATCTGAGAAGGAAAGCATTTCTGATTTTTTCACAATTTTTAAAGCAAATGACTCTAAAGATAAAACTGTTTCCCATTTTATTGACCCTTCGCGTAGTCTTTGTCTTGTCATTTCTAATAAACCGAAAGTACTTATTTTACCAGTCTGAATTCTTGCCCTATCTTTTCTGATAGAATCTCTCATTTTTTTTTCTACTAGCTTCCTATTAAAAAAATTCATCATATCTATAAAGTCTATGACAATTAAACCTGACAAATCCCTGATTTTTATTTGTTTTGCTATTTCTTCCGCAGCTTCTAAATTTGTATTTAGAGCAGTTTTTTCAATATTAGATGCTTTAATTGATTGTCCAGAATTTATATCTATAGCAACTAAAGCTTCAGTAGGATTTATCACTAGATAACCACCAGATTTTAGTTTTACCACCGGATCAAAAATATTATTTAATTCTTTTTCGATACCCACTGAATGAAATAATGGAATTTTTCCTTTGTGCTTTTTTAAAAATTTAGAACTTTTAGGAATTAATTCTTTTATGAAAGACTTTGCTTTTTGATGACCTTCGCTCCCATCGACGTAAATATTTGTAGTATCATTGTCATATATATCTCTTAAAGCTCTTTTAATTATATCTCCTTCTTCATAGATTAATGATGGCGCGTTAGAATCAAGCGCTTTATTTCTAATTTGATCCCAAGTTTTAATTGTATTTTGAAAATCTTTTTGTATTTCATTTTTTGTTTTATTTGCACCCGCTGTCCTTACAATTACACCCATACTTTTAGGAATTTCTATTTCACTTAAAATATGTCTAATTTTTGTTCTGTCCGATGATAAAAAAATTTTTCTTGAAATACCTCCGCCTTTAGCGGTATTAGGCATTAGCACCATATACTTACCTGCAAGTGATATAAAAGTGGTAAGTGCAGCTCCTTTATTTCCTCTTTCTTCCTTAATAACTTGAATTAATATAATTTGCCCAGGCTTTACTACCTCTTGAATTTTGTATCTTCTAACACCATAAGTATTATTTAACTTTTCTCTTACGTTCACATCTTGTTTCTTTTCCTCTGGAACCCCTGCAGCCTCTTCTTCTACCTGTCTTTCATTTTCTTTTTTATCAGTATATTTTCCTTTGCCTTTAAGCTTTTCATTTTCTAATTTGAGTTCGTTACCCGATTCATCTAAATTTGTGTTTTTTAAATCTTCTCTTATTTTTTCCTCAGCTTCTTTTAGCTTTTCCTTATCTTCAGTTGGGATCTGATAATAGTCTGATTGAATATCGTTAAAAGCCAAGAAGCCATGTTTTAATCTACCAAAATTAATGAATGCAGCCTGCAACGAGGGTTCCACTCTACTTACTGTGCCAAGGTAAATATTATTTTTAAAGTTTAATTTGTTCTTATCTTCGTATTCGTATTCTTCAATACCGTTATCTGACTTGAGAACAATCCTTGTTTCGTCTGGATGCGATGCATCGATGTATAAATTTTTTTCCATTTTGAAAGAATTCCTTTAATGATTAAATTGGATGAATTTTGATTTAAAATTTTCATAGTTTATTATACAAAATTTTTAAGGTTTTTTCATTATTTTTGAGAGCTATAACATGCCTTAAGATAGCCAAAATTAAAGCTTTAGTTGAATATATTCATGTTTAGTTATTTTAATTTTTTAATTAAAGCAATTATAGTTGCTGTTCTGTCTCTTTTCTTTTTTGGGTTCTCAGCTTTGTGGTATTTTTCTGCAGGATTACCTGATTATAAAAAGTTAGAAAGTTATGAGCCACCAGTTTCCAGTAGAGTATATGCTGATAATGGGACCTTAATTGCTGAATATGCAATCGAAAAGAGATTATTTATACCCTATGATTCAATCCCAGTTTTAGTAGTAAATTCCTTCCTTTCAGCTGAAGATAAGAATTTTTTTAATCATCAGGGGATTGACCCAAAAGGAATTATTAGAGCTGTATTAAATAATTTTAAAAACATAGTAAAAAATAAAAGACTAGAAGGTGCGTCCACTATTACACAACAAGTTGCAAAAAATTTTTTACTTACAAACGAAATTTCACTTAAAAGAAAAATAAAAGAAGCAATATTAGCTTTTAGAATAGAAAAAGCCTACACAAAAGAAAAAATTTTAGAACTTTATTTAAATCAAATTTATCTTGGGGAAGGAACATATGGTATCGCTGCTGCTAGTCTTGAGTATTTTGATAAATCAGTCAAAGAGCTTAGTTATTCTGAGGCAGCTTTACTAGCAGCCTTGCCAAAAGCACCGAGTAAATATAATCCATTTAGATACTACGATGAGGCAAAATTAAGAAGAAATTTAGTTTTACAAAACTTAAATGAAAATAATTTCATTAACAAGAATGACCTTGAAAAATACAAGAAAGAAAAAATTAGATTAAAGAAAAGAAAAATTAAACTTCTTAAGGAGGCTAATTATTACACTGAAGAAATTAGAAGAATCGTTAAAGATAATTATAGTTTTGATAAACTTTACGCAGAAGGCTTATCTATAAAATCTGCACTAGATGTAGATTACCAACTTCATGCTTTAAGTGCATTAAGATCTGGCATTGAATCTTACGATAGAAGACATGGTTGGAGAGGAGCGATCCTTAACACAGAATCAGAAAAAAAATGGAAAGAAAAATTAAAGGAAATAAAAATAGACAGCAGCTTAGGGTGGAAATTTGCAGAGATAACCAGTTTAAAAGAATCAGAAATTGTATTTAAGTTAATTGATGGAAAAGAATTAGGATCGATTCAAGCTAGAAATTTAAAGTGGGCAATTAAAAAAACTATCCAGGATTCATTTAAAGTTAATGATGTTATTTTTGTGAATAAAAACTTAAGAGACAACTGGGAGCTAAAACAATATCCAAAAGTTAACGGAGCTATTGTTGCTATAAATCCACATAATGGCAAAGTAAAAGCTTTAGTAGGAGGATTTAGTTTTGAATTAAGCGAGTTTAACAGAGCAACTCAAGCAAAAAGACAACCCGGTTCTGCCTTTAAACCTTTTGTTTACGCTGCAGCTCTGGAGAATAATTTTTCTCCGAATTCTATAGTTTTAGACGCACCATTTACTGCTACACAGGGTATTGGCTTAAAAAATTGGAAACCTGAAAACTATGGAAAAAAATTTTATGGTCCTAGTACGTTAAGAAAAGGTATTGAGTATTCAAGAAACTTAATGACCGTAAGAATAGCACAAGAAATAGGCTTAAAAAAAATTTTACAACTGTCTAAAGATTTAAATATTTATAAGGAAACACCAGAACTACTTTCTGTTTCTTTAGGTTCTGCTGAAACAACTTTATTAAATATAACCAATGCTTATTCAACTTTTATCAACGGAGGAAAAAAAGTGAATCCAGTTCTGATCGAGAGAATTCAAGACAGAAGAGGAAAAACTATTTTTAATTCAGATAAGAGAGATTGTATTGGATGTGATAGATTTTCAAAAACTGAAACCATAATTCCCTCTATTAAAGATAATTATCAGCAAGCTGTAAGCAAAGAAACAGCCTATCAAATTTTATCAATGCTAGAAGGAACCATACAAAGGGGTACAGGAAAAAGACTTAAAGATTTAAAAGTCCCGCTAGTTGGAAAAACGGGAACCACAAATGATAATTATGATGCTTGGTTTATAGGCTCGACATCTAATCTTGTAATAGGAGTTTATATCGGATTTGACAATCCAAAAAGCCTTGGAAAATATGAAACGGGTGCTAAAGCTGCGTTACCTATATTTAAAAATTTTATCAAAGAAGCGTTGTATAAAGATGATTTTAAATCTTTCTTAATTCCAGAAGAAATATTTTTTACTGCAATAAATTATAATACAGGTAAAAAAGAAAACTTCAGTAGCTCTAATTCTATAATAGAAGCTTTTAAATTAAGTGATATAAATAAAATGAAAAATAATAATTTAGACAAAAGCACTAATTATGATAGTTTAATCAAGTTTAGACAATTTTATTAATGGACATACTAGATAATCAAATAAATTTAGCTGAAAAAGCATTAAAGAATATTAGGGGGTATCTTTGAAGCCAATCAAATCCAATCTAAGCTAAAAAATCTAAACTCTATAATTGCAAGTAAAAATTTTTGGAAAGATAATAATAAAGTAAAAAAAATTATCAAAGAAAAAAAACATTTTGATTTAGTGCTAGAAAAGTTTGATATTTCACAAAAAGATTTAGGGAATCTGAAAGATTTTTATAACTTAGCAATAGAAGAATCTAATGATGAAATTATTTCAGATTGTTTAATAAAAATTGAAGAAATAAACAAAGATATAAAAAAAAATGAAATTAATTGTTTTCTATCAGGAGAAAATGACTCTTTAGATGTTTATTTAGAAATTCATGCTGGAGCTGGCGGTACAGAAAGTCAAGATTGGGCAGAAATGCTAAGAAGAATGTATTTAAAATGGTTTGACAAAAAATCATTCAATTGTGAAATTATAAGTGAACACAAGGGAGACGAAGCGGGTATTAAGTCATCAATTCTCAAAGTAACAGGTGAACACTTGTATGGTTTAATGAAAAATGAATCTGGAGTTCATAGATTAGTGCGAATATCTCCCTTTGATAGCGGGGCAAGAAGACACACAAGTTTTGCAAGTGTATGGATTTATCCTGCAATAGATGAAGAAATTGACATTAAAGTAGATGAAAAAGATTTAAGAATTGACACTTATAGATCAAGCGGTGCTGGTGGACAACATGTGAATGTAACTGATAGTGCTGTAAGAATAACGCACTTACCTACAAAAATCGTAGTACAGTGTCAAAATCAAAGGTCACAACATAAAAATAAAGAGACATGTTACAAAATGTTAAAAGCTAGGTTGTATGAACATGAAATTCAGAAAAGAGAAGAGCAGGAACAAAAAAATATTAGTTCAAAAACTGATATTGGCTGGGGCCACCAGATAAGATCATACGTTTTACAACCATATAGATTAGTAAAAGATTTAAGATCTAAAGTGGAAAGCACTAATCCAGATGACGTGTTGAATGGAAATATAGATCAATTTATTGAGGGAAATTTATTTAAATTGTAATGAAAACTTTTTTTTATTCAGTTGGTTTTTTATTTATATTTTTAATTGTAGCGGTAGCTGGATATTTGTCTACTATTGGCATAGAGACAAAGAGATTTAACAATATAATCATCAAAGAGATAGAAAAAAAAGACGCAAATTTTGAAGTTATATTAAAAAAAATCAAAATTAAATTAGATATAAAAAAAATACAATTATTTTTATCAACAATAAATCCAGATATTGTTTATCAAGATGTAAAAATTCCAATCACAGAGATTAAAATTTATTCAAAAATAAGTAAAATTATAGCTTCGAAAGTTGAAATAAACCAAATAATTTTTTCAATTAAAGATTTAAAAATTCAAGACATGCAAAAAATAATAGTACGCATCAAGCCTTCAAATTTTAAGGCATATCTACTTAACAATTTAGATGGTGGGTCAATTGAAAAAGCATCGTTTAATTTAAATATAGATAAAAATTTTAAACTAACAGAATATAAAGCGAGAGGAACCATTAAAAAAATTAATGTGAAAATTAAAAATGATTTTAATGTTAAAGATATAAGTTTTAATTTTATCGCAAGTAAAAACTTAACCTTAATTAATTCTATTAATGCTAGTTATGATGGTTTTCTTATATCAGGTGGCTCAATTAATTTACAAAAAAAAAAAAATATTGAAATTAAAGGAAAGCTTAATTCTCAATTTAGTTTAAAAGAAAGTCAATTAAGTAAACTATTTAAAAAAATAAAATTTTTAAAAGAAAATAAAATTGAAACAAAAGGGTCATTGATCCATGAATTTAATTTAAAAATAGATAATAGTTTTAAAATTATTGACTATGATTATAAATCTAGTGGGAACATATCTCAATCTCAATTGATCTTAAAAAAAAGCTTAAAAACTAAGTTTACTCCAAGTTCTTTAAAAAAAATTATATTTGAAAAAACTAAATTAGAAGTAAACTTTAACAAAAAAAAAAAACACATATTACTTGATGGATTCTACAGTACAGATCAATCAAATTATAAAAAATTTCAAATAAAAAAAAATTTAAATCAAACTTATTCTATAAATTTAGATCTGAGCGAAAATTTTTTTATTGATTTAATAAATTTTCAAACTGATTCAAAAAAAAAAAGTAATATAAAAAGCGAATTTCAATTTAAAAATAACAATTTAATTTTTAAATCTATAAATTTTGCAGAGGGTAAAAATTTTATTTTTATAGAAGGGCTAGTCTTAAATAACAAAAATGAAATTATAAGCCTGTCCAGTATTAATTTAAAAACTTTCAATAAAGGAAAAGAAAACAATAATTTTAAAATTAATTTTAAAAACAAAATATTTATTACAGGAGACAAGTATGATTCTACAAATTTATTAAAATTATTTTTATCAGAGAATAAACACAACCTACTTAAAAATTTTAGTAAAGAAATTGAAATAAAAATAAAAAATTTAAGAACCAAATCTGGAATGCCTTTAAGCGATTTTAATTTGTTAGGTGCTATAAAAAAAGGTAAGTTTAATAAAATTTCAGCAAAAAGTAATTTTTCTAAAGATAAATTCTTAGACATCTCCTTGAAAACCGACGTAAATAATAAAAAAATATTAGAAGTTTATTCTGATTTACCACAAGCTTTGCTTTCTAATTATAAATTTTTTGAGGGAATTAAAGGTGGCAAACTATTATATAATTCCATAATTGATGAAATGGGTTCAGCTTCAAAGCTTACAATTGAAAATTTTGAAGTTATAAAAGCTCCTGCTTTTGCAACTTTGCTGACTTTAGCTGATTTGAGTGGTTTTGCGAATTTATTATCTGGTCGCGGCATGAGTTTTGATATTTTAGAGATTAATTTAACTGATGATTCAAATTTAACCACGATTGATGAAATTTTAGCCCTGGGTACGAGTGTTTCTTTACAGATGGACGGGTATATAGAAAAAAAAACTGGCATGGTAAACTTAAAAGGTACTCTTGTTCCTGCCAAGACACTGAACAGATTAGTTTCAAAAATTCCTGTTTTAGGAAATATTTTAGTTAGTAAAAAAGCTGGTGAAGGTATCTTCGGAGTCAGTTTTAAAATGAAAGGTCCATCTGGAAAAATCAAAACTACTGTTAATCCAGTTAAAACATTAACTCCTAGATTTATCACAAGAGCTTTGGAGAAAAGAAAAAAAAAATAAATTTTATTTTAATTTAATTATAAAATGTTTTTTTTTCCCGTGTGATATTTTAACACAATTATTATTTTCAAAGTTTTTAAGCTCTACTACTTCTTTGTCACTCTTAACAAGTATATTATTTATTTTTATACCTTTTTCGTTAATCGCTCTTCTGATTTCACTTTTGGAGCTCATAATTTTATTGCCATGTATCAATTCAATTATACTTATTCCATTTTTTATTTGAGATTTTTTAATTAAAGTTTCTGGCAAGTTTTCACCTATCCCCTTGCCATCAAATGTTTTTTTTGCAGTATTTTCTGATTCTCGTGCATTTTTTTTACCATGTAGAATTTTTGTAGCCTCATTAGCTAGTAAAATTTTTAAATTATTAATTTTTTTTTCTTCGCTCATTATTTTTTCTAGATTTTCAACGCTAATTTCAGTAAAATATTTTAAAAATCTTTCCACATCATTATCGTTTGTGTTTCTCCAAAATTGCCAGTAATCATACGGAGATAGTAGTTCCTCGCTTAACCATATGGCCCCACTTTCTGTTTTCCCCATTTTAATTCCAGATGCCACTGTTATTAAAGGAGTGGTTAGGCCATAAGACTCTTTTTGATTTATTTTTCTAATTAATTCTACTCCATTGATAATATTGCCCCATTGGTCCGAGCCACCTATTTGTAAATCACAGGTGTGCTTTTCATTTAATTTATAAAAGTCATAGGCCTGCAAAATCATGTAATTAAATTCCATGTAGTTTAGTGATTGCTCTCTTTCAAGACGAATCTTAACACTGTCAAAGCTCAACATTTTATTAATAGTAAAATGTTTTCCAACGGTCCTTAGAAATTCTATGTACTGTAATTTACTTAACCACTCAGCATTATTTACAAATATTGGCTTAGTCTTTTCATCTGTAAAATTTAATAGTTTTTCAAATATTTTCTTTATTTTTTCAATATTTTTATTTATTGTTTCTTCTTCTAAAATTTGTCTTGTCGAGTCTTTTCCAGAAGGATCTCCTATGAGGGTTGTGCCCCCACCAAGTAAAACTATTGGTTGGTGGCCATGTTTTTGCAGCATTCTTAAACACATGATTTGTAATAAACTCCCAACATGTAAACTTGGAGCAGTACAATCAAAACCAATATAGGCTTTAATTGATTTCTGATCGATTAATTTTGTTAAATTTTCCAAATTTGTACATTGATGAAAAAAACCTCTTTGATTGATTTCATTGATAAAGTTATTTTTCATAGATAATTTGATTTAAAATTACTTTTACACAATAATAGTTATAAATAAAATAATTATTAATGAAAAAACTAATTACTGCGATAGGATTAATGAGCGGCACATCTTGTGATGGTATAGATGCGTCAATTATCAAGTCAGATGGAGAATCTGCATTTAATTTAGTAGGAGATTGTTTTTTCGCTTATGAGGAAAAAATTAGGATTAGAATCAGAAAACTTAAAGAAAAAATAGATAATGTTTTAGATTTAGAAACTAATAGAAATGAAATATATGATTTAGAAAGAGAGATCACTTTTTTACATTTTAAAGCTATAAATTTACTTTTAGAAAAATTAAAAATAAATAAATCTATAATAGATTTAGTAGGGCTACATGGCCATACAATTTTTCACAGTTTTAATGATAAAAAAACCAAACAATTGGGAAATGGAAAAGCTTTGTCTGAATTAACAGGTTTAGATGTAATTTATGACTTTAGAAAAAATGATCTAAAAAATGGAGGCCAAGGTGCACCTTTGGTACCTATATTTCACAAATTACTAAAGAAAAAATTAGAATTAGATGTACCAGTTGTTTTTATAAACATCGGTGGCATATCTAATTTAACTTATTTAGATAAAAACGATGATATGATTAGTTTTGACTCAGGTCCGGGCAACTTTTTAATAGATAGGATGTTACAGTTAAAATCTAAAGATAAAATCCAATTTGATAAAAATGGAAAAATAGCTTTCAATGGTCGCGTAGATAGAAATATATTAAATAGTTATTTAAATGACTCTTATTACGGTTCTCTTCCACCAAAATCATTAGATGTAAATTACTTTAACCTTAGTGCTGCAAGAGGTTTAAGTGTAGAAAATTCAATTACCACTTTATCTGAACTTACTGTACGAACTATAGTGAATTCATTAAATTTTTTTTCAAAAAAACCTAAACAAATTATTTTATGTGGTGGTGGAAGAAAAAATAAATATATTTATGAAGGTATTAAAAAAATAAGTAATATTTCAACACATAATATAGATAAGTATAAAATAAATGGAGATTTTATTGAGTCCCAAGCTTTTGCCTATTTGGCGATTAGATCTTTTAAAAAAAAACCAATTACATTTACTAAGACAACTGGTGTTTCGAAACCCATGACAGGTGGAAGATTTATAAAGTTTAAATAAGAGCAGTCTTTTCCTTGATATATTTCTCTATTTCTTTAGTTAGCCCGCTCTCTCGATCTTTAAAGAAGTGATTTGCATTTTTTATTTTTGTAAAAATTACTTCAATACCTTTTTGATTTTTAATTCTATT
>TARA_B110000971_G_scaffold210279_1_pt1 | contig 13916 bp, 12 predicted proteins | sample TARA_B110000971 | Tara Oceans TARA_B110000971 (sample SAMEA4397842) | marine metagenome | biome: Polar Biome; feature: [SRF] surface water layer (ENVO:00010504); material: water (ENVO:00002006), including particulate matter (ENVO:01000060) such as... | depth 5 m | reverse complement strand
AAGAGATTTAGGTATGGAATTTAGTTATAAAGAACAACCATCACCAGATGGCTTGGCACAGGCTTTTATTATTGGTGAGGAATTTATTGGAAATGATGACGTGTGTTTGGTGCTTGGAGATAATATTTTTTATGGACACGGTTTTACCGAATTGCTAGAAAAGTCTGTAAATAATGTAACAAAAAAAAGAAAAGCTACTGTTTTTGGATATTATGTGCAAGACCCGGAACGTTATGGTGTTGTGGAGTTTGATGAAAACAGGAAAGCCTTGAGTATTGAAGAAAAACCTATACAACCTAAAAGCCATTATGCGGTGGTTGGATTGTATTTTTATCCTAATTCAGTAATTGAAATTGCAAAAAATGTAAAACCAAGCCATAGAGGTGAATTGGAAATTACAACGGTTAATCAAGAATACTTGTTACAAGGTAATTTAAAGGTAGAATTAATGGGAAGAGGCTATGCTTGGTTGGATACTGGTACGCATGAAAGCTTATTAGAGGCTTCTAATTATATTCAAACCATAGAAAACAGACAAGGATTAAAGGTCGCATGTATTGAAGAAGTTGCTTTTGAAATGGGTTATATTTCAAAAGAACAATTATTGATACTTGCAGAGCCCTTAAAAAAGAATGGCTACGGTCAATATTTAATTCAAAGAGCTAAAGAACTATAATAGCATGAAATTTACGCGAACATTCATTCACGATGTAGTTATTTGTGAACCAACTATTTTTGGAGATGAGAGAGGATACTTTTCTGAGACATTTAGGCAAGATAAATTAAATGACTTTTTAGGATTTAAAATTAATTTTTGCCAGGATAATGAATCAAAATCTGGTTTTGGAGTATTGCGTGGCTTGCATTACCAATTACCACCTTTTGCACAAACCAAATTGGTACGGGTGATAAAAGGAAAAGTGATGGATGTTGCAGTTGATATACGCAAAGGCTCTCCAACATTTGGACAACATGTAGCAGTAGAGTTAAACGAAGACAATAAAAAACAATTACTAGTACCAAGAGGTTTTGCACATGGCTTTGTGGTATTAAGTGAAGAAGCTGTTTTTGCTTATAAAGTAGACAATTATTACAATTTTGAATCTGAACGAGGTATTAACTTTGATGATGAAGGAATAGGAATTGATTGGAAAGTGAAAAAGGAATCCTTTCAACTATCCCTAAAAGACAACCAGCAACCATTGTTTGCAGATGCAGAATATTTTAAAAAAGCAATAAATTTATATGTATAATATCTTAGTAACAGGGGCTAATGGACAATTAGGTTCTGAAATAAGTGCATTAGTGGTAAGTTACCCACAACACCATCTTTTCTTTACTGATGTTATTGAGTTAGACATAACTAATAAAGAAGCCATAGAAAGGTTTGTGTCTAAAAATAAAATCAATATCATTATTAATTGTGCTGCGTATACGGCTGTTGATAAAGCAGAAAGTGAACCTGAGTTGGCAAATATCATAAACCATTTGGCGGTACAATATATGGCAGAAGTAGCAAAATTACACTGTTGTAAATTTATCCATATTTCAACCGACTATGTTTTCGATGGTACATCATACAAGCCTTATCTAGAAACTGATACTCCAAGCCCACAAAGCGTATATGGAATAACAAAACTAGCAGGTGAACAAGCTATGCAAGCAATAAACCCAGCCAATTCAATAATAATAAGAACGTCATGGGTGTATGCTAAATATGGTAATAATTTTGTGAAAACTATGTTGCGTCTTGGAAATGAAAAAGAAGAAATAAGTGTAGTAGCCGACCAAATAGGAACACCTACCAATGCAGCTGATTTGGCAAAAGCTATATTAACCATAGTACCACAAATTAATAATGAAGTTGTTGAAATATTTCATTATTCTAACGAAGGTATATGTAGCTGGTATGATTTGGCAAAAGCTATTTTTGAAATTGAAGGGGTATCTTTAAAAGTGAGTCCTATTGAAACAAAACAATATCCAACACCAGCGGAAAGGCCTTTTTATTCGGTGTTAAATAAAGGGAGAATTAAAGAAAAATATCAAGTAGAGATTCCATATTGGAAGGATTCGTTAGTTAGATGTTTGGAAATAATGGGTGTTAAATAAATAATGTAGTTAAATAAAATTGAAATTAGAAACTTATGATTAAAAAAGAAATAGCTGTAAATGGTGTCAACTTGTTAATATTGGGTATCACTTTTAAGGAAAACTGCCCAGATGTTAGCAATGCAAAAATAGCAGCTAGCTTACTAATTGTCCTGAATTTAATATACATCTTTGAATGACTTCTATTAGTAAATCTTTAAGATCTGGTATTTTTTATTCTGCCCTTGCAAAATATAGTGGCGTTTTTATTTCAATCTTTATTGGTGCAATTTTAGCACGACTACTTACTCCTAAAGAATTCGGAATAGTTGCATTAGTAAGTGTTTTTGGAAGTTTTTTTAGTTTATTGAGCGATTTTGGAATTGGGCAAGCTGTTGTACAAAATCAAACATTAACAGAAAAAGATATTCATTCTATATTTTCATTTTCAATCATCTTAAGTTTATTTCTAGCCGGTTTATTTTTTTTAACAGCACCTTTCATTTCGGTCTTTTATAATGAGCCTGAATTAATTAATGTATCCAAACTTCTTTCATTATCAGTTTTATTTAATTCTTTGCAAGTTGTTCCCAAAGCTTTATTTCAAAAGGCCTTGAAATTTAAACAAATGGGTATAATTACAGTCGTCATTCAGGTAATTACCGGTACTATTGCAGTTATCATGGCATTTAAGGGATATAGTTATTATTCATTGGTATTTCAAGGCATAATAAGTGGATTATGTACACTAGTAATATTTTACTCTTTGTCACCACAAAAAATAGTTCTAAAAATAGATTTCAATGCTATAAAAAAAATAATAAGATTTTCATCATTTAACTTTTTGTTTAATTTTATTAATTATTTCAGTCGAAACGGAGATAATTTATTAATTGGAAAATTTTTAGGATCAACTTCATTAGGTTTCTATGAAAAATCCTATCGCTTAATGATGATGCCGGTACAAAATTTAACTCACGTCATAACTCCGGTACTAATGCCGGTTTTTTCCAAATACCAGGATGATAAAGATATGGTTTATAATTCTTATTTAAAAGTGGTTAAGATTTTGGCCAACATCGGATTTACATTGTCAGTTTTTTTGTTTTTTTCGTCGTATGAAATTATTAATATAATATATGGCTCTCAATGGAGTGAAAGTATACCCGTATTTAAATTAATTTCAATCACCATAGGTATTCAAATAATATATTCAAGTGCAGGTTCTGTATTTCAGGCAATAAACCGCACTGATTTACTTTTCTATTATGGGATAATTGGTGCAGTTGTCCTATTAAGCTGCATTTCTTTAGGTGTTTTTTGGGGAAAATCTATTGAAGCTGTTGGTGTTGGACTAATTGTAGGTTTCAGTATAAATTTTTTTATTGTTTTTTATATGCTTATATCTTTAGCATTAAAAAAATCATACCTACACTTTTTAAATTCAATACTATATCCAGTATTTATTAGTTTAATTGTAGCAATTCTATTATTGTTTTATTCAATGCATGCAAGTGATAATTTATTCTTATCTCTTGTGATAAAAATAGCTATAACTGGATTAACATTTATTTTGCTATTTTTCTGTAAAAAGGAAAATAGAAAAATATTACAAATAGGGATAAAAGATTATTTAAAACCCTAAATCAAATTGCATTATCAAAAAATGAAACTTATACTTATGAAATCATTTCAACGATTTCAAATACATATAGTAACAATTATAAATGAATAAAGCTACTAAAATGAAACAACAACTACTAAGTTTAATGAATTTTGGCAAGAAATTACCGCTTGTCTTCAAATCCATTAAAAACATTTACAGATACGGAGGATATGCAACTTTAAATATCGCAAGCATTAAATATGGAGAAATTCTAAAAGATAAAAAAGTCTTAATTACTGGTGGAAGCACTGGCATTGGATTAAGCATTGCAAAAAAATGCTTGCAAGTTGGGGCAACAGTAGTTATCACTGGAAGAAATGACGATAAGTTAAAGAAAGCTGCGGATGAAATAAATAATCCTCGTATGAAAACACTTAAATGGGACATTAGCAAAATAAATCAAATAGAAGAAGGGATTAAAAATACCAAGTTAATGTTGGAAGGAGATATTGATATTTTAATTAATAATGCAGGTATTGTTAATAGTTTAACATTTCCCAATGTAACTGAAGAAATCTGGGACAAAATTTATTCAATCAACTCAAAGGGCTTGTTTTTTTTAACTCAAACCTTGTGTGATCAATGGATGAAAGAGAACAAAGTTCATTTAAAAAAAATAATTAACATTTCTTCCCAAGGTGGTTTTGTAGGGGCAACTTACCCATATCGGATGGCAAAATGGGATATTGCAGGACTAACCCAAGGACTTGGTATTAAATTAGCACCTCATGGTATTATAGTAAACGGAGTGGCTCCTGGAATAATAGCTACTAAAATGCAGCCCAAATATCATTCTCAAGGTGACAATGTATTTTGCTCATTAAATCCGCTAAAAAGAATTGGCATGCCGAATGAAATAGCTGAATTAGTAGTTTTCTTAATGAGCGATGCTGCTAACTTTATCGTGGGACAGACGATATTATGCGATGGAGGGTATTCTATTAAGTAGATTTTATAGAACGAAATAGCTCTCAAACACTGAATATTCATTAAATTAGACAATTAATATTTTTTTATTACTAAAATCTTGCGAACTGTTTTGACTGACTTATTTTCATGTATAGATAGAATATTAGGCATAAAAGGGCAGCAGTTAATGTTGAAGAAAAATATTAAACTAAATTATAAAACTTAAAAATAAAAAAAATGTACACTTCTGTAAAACATGTTCAAATACTTATCTCATTATTAAAACAACATGATATTAGCCACATAGTAATAAATCCAGGTTTTACCAACGTACCTATTGTGCAAGGTATTCAAAATGATCCACATTTTACTTGCTACTCAATTGTAGACGAAAGAAGTGCAATGTATTTCGCCATTGGTTTACATTTAAAAACTGGAGAGCGAATTGCAACTACATGTACCAGTGCACAGGCTACACGAAATTATATTCCAGGCCTTACAGAAGCCTTTTATAAGAAAGTGCCTATCTTGGCAATCACAGTATCCAAACATCCCAAATACGACTATCAGGGATATCCGCAACATCCAATTCAAACATCGTTACCTGAAGATGCCGTAAAAAAAACATTTGCCTTACCATATGTTTCTGATATAAATGCAGAGTTACAGTGTGTTAGAATGGTAAACGAAGCAATTTTGGAACTGACTCACAGATGCATGGGACCAGTGCAAGTTAATTTACCATTATTGGATTCTGATCTAATGGAATTTACAACATTAGAATTGCCGAAAGTACGGGTCATTAATCGTTATATGCAATGGGACGTCTGGGACATTAATCTGATTAATAAGAAAATTATGTTAGTTATTGGAGAGTGTAGACCTATGACCAACAAACAAAAAAACGCATTAGAAAGGTTTGTTGAATCTCAAAATGCATTTGTTTATGTGAACCATTTATCAAATTATCAAGGGAAATATTCTGTAGCAGCAAATATTCTTCTAGCTACGATCTCTGAAGAACAATTTAAAAGTGATTTCCAACCTGATATATTATTTACAATTGGTGGTCAGTCAGGAGATTATGCATTGCTCAGAAAATTAATTCCTGGAAGTGAAAACGAATTTGAACATTATCATATAAGTGAGGATGGAGAAATCGTGGATACTTTTGATAAACTAACTAAAGTATTCGAGGTGCCGTTTGAATTGTTTTTTGCTAAATTATCACTTAACCAAAAGGATTCCCATTCTTATTATGAATATTGGGTAACAGCATATAATTCAATACAAATCCCTGATACACTACCTCTTTCTAATATATATTTGGCTCAGCAATTACATGAGCAAATCCCACAAAATAGTACGCTAAATTTCGCAATTCTAAATAGTTTACGAAGTTGGTCTTTGTTCGAACTACATCCATCAATCACTTGTTATTCTAATGTTGCGGCATTCGGAATTGATGGAGGCCTCTCTACATTTCTTGGGCAAAGCATTATAACAGATGAACTATGCTTTATGGTTATTGGTGATTTAGCCTTTGGCTATGATATGAACTCATTAGGTATACGACATTTAAAAAATAATATCCGCATACTACTTGTAAATAATGGTTGCGGAGTTGAATTTAGGATGAGTAAACAACTAAACAATGAATTGGGAGATGAAATTTTCCCATATATAGCGGCTAAAGGACATTCTCATATGGCAAAAGCATGGGCAGAAAGCTGCGGATTCAAATATATCTCAGCCAAAACGAAGGAAGAACTTCTTACTCACCAGAACACTCTTGTTTCAGAATCTGATCGACCTATCTTATTTGAACTATTTGTTGATCCAAACGACGAATTGGAAGCATATAATATGGTAATGAAATCCAATATCATAGAATCTAAATCAAAAGCAGCAGCCCGTGCCGTTTTGGGACAAAAGGGAGTAAACCTATTAAAAAGAATTGTGAAAAGATAACACAGAGAGCGAAATAAATCGAAGCAACTTAAAAACTATTTCATTTAAATCATAAAAAAACTCATTATGCTTGCCAATAAGAAACCATTTTATATTATTTCGGGATTAGAATTAAACGATAACAATAGAGGAACTGCAGCATTGGGCTATGGTGCTTTTTTCTTTTTATATAAATATCACGGAACCATTGATTTAACTCCTATCCGAATCTTCATCTATATAAAACCATGGAAACTTCGGTTTAGAAAACCTAAAAAAGAAACCTTCTATATAGGTACTAAAAAAATCGTTTTGCGAAACTTTTACATATCTATTTTTGATTATTGGATATTTAAAAACGTCCCTTTTCTTTCCAAAATAACAAAAACTGCGAGAATAGTAAAAAAAGTTAACTTTGCAGCAGCGATTAATGGAGGAGACGGATTTTCTGATATATATGGGACAGAAGCATTTGAACATAGGCTGTTTATTACTAGACTTGCACTTAAGAAAAAAATTCCCTTAATTATTCTTCCACAGACCTTAGGACCTTTTAAGGATAACTCAAATTTAGAAACAGCCAAATCTATTTTAAAATATGCATCCAAAATATATGTTAGAGATGTCAAATTCGCATCAACTTTAAATCGTTGGAAAATACCTTTTGAATTAACAAAGGATTTATCATATTACATGAAGCCTGAAAAGGTAGATGTTGAGATTAAATCAGGTTCTATTGGCTTGAACATAAGCGGACTGTGCTATTCAAATAAATTCAAAGACCTTTCTGGACAGTTTGTATTATATCCTTCACTGATATTTCGCATCATAAGTTATTTTCAAGAAAAGAATAAAGATATATACCTTATTTCTCACTCCTATAACTACGATAATCCTGAAACTTCAAACGATGATCTCAAAGCTGCAATAGATGTCTATAATAAACTTAAAGACAAAACTAATGTGCACCTAATAGATAGAAATTTAAATTCACCGCAAACAAAATATATAATATCTAGATGCGGATTCTTTATCGGAACTAGGATGCACGCCTGTTTTGCTGCAATATTCACTAAAACGCCGATATTTGGATTGGCTTATAGTTATAAATATGAAGGTTCTTTCAAATATATGGGGCTTGAAAACAGTTACACATCAATTTTAAATCTTAAGGAAAATCAAATTGATGATGTAATATTCAAGATTGATGTTAAGTATCTTGAATATTTAAAAAATTAACTAACTTATTTTAATGTTCAAAACAACCTAATAGAATACTTTATTCCCCTAATTAAAACTTGAAAAAATACAATTTTATAAACAAAAATATTTTGAATAAAATGTCATACAAAAAAGCTCGTGTTCTAGCCTTCTACCTTCCTCAATATCACCCCATAACAGAGAATAATGAATGGTGGGGCAATGGTTTTACTGAATGGACTAATGTAGCGAAGGCTAAACCATTATTTCGTGGTCATTATCAACCAAAGATACCAAGGGACTTGGGTTTCTATGATTTACGATTACAAGATATTAAAGAAGAGCAAGCCAAGCTGGCCAGAGAGGCAGGTGTTGAAGGATTTGTCTATTGGCACTATTGGTTTGGAAATGGAAAACGGTTGTTAGAAAGGCCATTTAATGAAGTTCTTAACTCTGGTAAGCCAGATTTCCCTTTCTGCTTAGCTTGGGCGAACCATTCTTGGAGCAACAAAACTTGGAAAAAGGAATTTAGTATAAAACAAGGAAAGACCATTATACAAGAGCAGTTGTATCCCGGAATACAAGACTATACAGATCATTTTTACTCAGTTCTAGATGCATTTAGAGACTCACGCTATATAACAGTCGATGGGAAACCGTTATTCTTTATATTTGACCTAAAGTTTAAGGATATTGACGTTTTTATTGAGTCCTGGAGAGAACTAGCAATAAAGAATGGCTTAAAAGGAATACACTTTGTAGGTCAATCCTTTAAGAAAATTGAAAAAAAGAAAAAAAGCTATTCGTCGAAAACCTCAACTACAGTCAACATAAACTCAGGGTTAGCTTCTTACTTCTCAAAAGGTCTCGATGCAATAAACTTACACGGCAATATCAAAGCGGAGTTTATAAGAAAAGGCTACTTTCGAAAAATGGTTAGTTATGTATTAACAAATTTCACCCCACTAGCTGTTTATGATATATATGACCAACAAAAAATAAATGATCAGGTTTTTGGGAAAGAAGATTCATTGGATAATATATATCCAACGATTTTGCCAAATTGGGACCGTACAGCTCGAGTAGGGAACCAAGCGGCAATCTATATCAACAGTACCCCAGAAGTTTTCAAGGAACATATTGAAGATGCATTAAGATTAGTGAAAAACAAACCATCACAACATAAAATTATTTTTTTAAAATCGTGGAACGAATGGGGAGAAGGCAATTATGTTGAACCTTGTTTAAAATATGGGAAGGGTTATTTAAATGCATTAAGAGACACCTTAAAACAATAATAACAAGCTACCTAGGCAATAGTATATGAGAACTACACAGCAAATAGCAAAAGCAATACTGACTGTAAATAAAAATATTTATAAGGAAATTAACATTTCAATATTGCTCATTCCAATTGTTCTAAGTAAATAGTTATCATGAAAAAACAATGAAATACAAACTATCGATAATCATTCCAGTTTATAACACACAAGATTATGTCGACAAGTGCATAATTAGCTGTTTGAACCAAGACCTTGAATCAAACAAATTCGAAATCATCATTATTAACGATGGCTCAACTGATAATTCAGGAAAAATTATTCAAAAATATGTAGATAAATATTCCAATATTAAATTTATTACCAAGCAAAATGAAGGAGTCTCTTCAGCCCGAAACAAAGGGATTTCGGTAGCTAAAGGCGAATATCTTTTATTTGTTGATTCAGATGACAGTATAGAACAAAATAGTCTAAATGGAATTATTTCTGAAACTGAAAAGCGTAAAAATCAACTTGTTATATTAAATTCTATAATCTATAGGAACAATGAAGCTAAGGTTATGTACAATTTTCCACAAGAATTAACAAATAAAACTTATACAGGAATTAAGTTATTTCAAAAGGGGTATTTAAGAGGAAGTGTATGCGGGGTTGTTTTTAAGAAACAATTTATTTTAGACAATAAATTAAAGTTTTCAGAGAAAATAGTAAATGGTGAAGACTCTCTATTTATGTCCATGTCATCTCTCTTTACTACATCAATAAGTCATTTAAATATTGATTTTTATAAAGTGACCGTAAGGGAAGCCAGTGCTTCCCGAGTTTGGCACTTCGATAAAGTGAAAGAAATTCTAAATGGTCTTATTGTAATTAATGACTTTATTAAAAAAAATGCTTTAACCGATGAACAACTTGCAATACTAAATATTAGAGCATACTTAATAATCTCAAATACAATGGACTACTTTTTCTCAATTCACAGTTTAAGTGGATATTTTGAATTAAAGAACAGTATTAAAAAGAGTCACTTATATCCGATAAAACCATTTGGTGCAAAACAATTTAGAAATAAGATTTCTCTTATAAATTTTTCCTTTAATTTGTTCTGTGTATCATTCTTAATTAAAAAATTTATATCTATACTAAAAGTTTGATTTTAAGATGATTTTAAATATTATAACATAAACTGAATTAATGTTCGACTATTTTACATACTTTATATATATAGGGTTATTAGTTACATTGGTATTTCTAACCAGCGTTAAACAAAAATTTACAACGGCAAAACTTGATTTTGGAGTACTGCCAAAACTGAGACTACAACACTTTGTTGCTTTGTTAATTCTATCGTTTGTTGTAGGTTTCAGATATCAAGTAGGTAATGATTGGGAAGGCTATAAAAATGATTTTTTAGAAACTCAAAGCTATCCGTATTTGACTTATGGTGAGCAGTATTATGAATATGGTTTTTATTTAATTACTAAAGGAGTTATAAAAGTCGGTCTTTCATATGAATGGATGTTTTTCACTAGCGCACTTATAAGTTGGTATTTGATTTTTAAAAGTGTACCAAAATTGTTACTACCTATTTTGATTTATTTTCTTTTTGTTGATCAATATTTATTCTGGTCGATGAATGGAGTCCGCCAATTTACAGCCATGAGTATTTGGCTAGTGGCAATTAGATTTATTAATAATAAGAATTTTATTAAATATTTTATAGTGATTTTTTTTGCCAGTCTTTTTCATCGAAGTGTATTGTTGCTGTTACCTTTATATTTTATTCCATATTTTAGGATTAATAAAAAAAAATTATGGATTGGACTGTTTCTCTTTTCATTAATAATTGGTAGTAGCAATGAATTTATAAATTTTATTGAACTAATCATTAATTATATTGGACAAAAATTTGTAATTATTGAGTTATATATTCGCTATGTTGAATCAGGTAGATTTGTAAGTGAAGATACAAATCTTGGATTAGGGTTCGTATTCATAATATTGGTGAATTTATTTATTATACTCATAAGTGGTGGTGTTATTAAAAAGTATCCTCAAACATTGGTATATTTCATACTTTTTTTTATTGGGGCTATTTTGTTCAATCTCTCCTACAACATACAATTATTGGGTAGAATTAACAATTACTTTTTAATAATTAGAAGTATAGTTTTAGCAATTTCTGTCTATCATTTTTGGAAAATATCAAAATATCGTATTTTTGTAGTAGGTTTCTGCTTTCTATATTTCTTACTTTTTATTTCCGCCATATATAATTCTTCAAATATGTGTACTCCTTATAATTTTATATTTTAATAATAAAATAATATATAGCAATGAATTTATTATACATATGGGCTAAGCTCATTAAAAAGTTAAGAGGTAGTGCAATTAAGAATAGCCAAATTCACAAAACCTCCAAAGTAGAATCTGGAAGCAGCATTGTCAATACAAAAATGGACAAACATTCGTTTTGCGGTTATAATTGCGAAATAGCCAATAGTGACATAGGTTCATTTTGTTCAATTGCAAATGGTGTTGTCATCGGAGGGGGTAAACACCCAATAGATTGGGTTGGAATGTCTCCAGTTTTTTATGATGGTAAGGATAGTGTAAAAGAAAAATTCTCCACATTTAAACGTGAAAAACCTTTACTTACAGCTATAGGTAATGATGTCTGGATTGGAAGAAATGCTATTATAAAGGAAGGCGTCAACATTGGGCATGGATCTGTCATAGGAATGGGTTCAATAGTAACAAAAGACGTGTTTCCTTACTCAATTGTAGTTGGAAACCCTGCTAAACTAATAAGAATGAGGTTTGATAACAATATTATTGATGAACTTATTAAATCTAAATGGTGGGATCTTGATGAAGATACATTACGTAAATGTTCAAAGAATATTAAAAATCCGAAGCTTTTTTTAAAATCGATAAAATATAATAAATGAAAATATTACACACTTGCTTAGCATGTTTTTACATAGATAATTATGGTTATCAAGAAAATGTGTTACCGAAAATGCACAAAAAGCAAGGTCATGAAGTCGAGATTTTAGCCTCAACTGAGACATATTTAAATGGCAACATAATGTCGTATTTGGAGCCTTCGAAATATTTTAATGAGGATTCTATAAAAGTAACTAGAATAGGTTATGTAAAAATCATAAATCATTTTATATCCAGAAAACTAAGATTATATAATGGTATAGGTAAAAAGTTAAATGAATTTAAACCAGATATAATTTTCTTGCATGATATTCAGTTTTTAGGGATCTTTAAAATAATAAAATACTTAAAGAAAAACCCAAATGTAATAGTTTATGCGGATGGTCACGCTGATGTTACGAATTCTGGAACTAATTTGTTGTCAAAATATATTCTTCATGGGATTATTTATAAAATATGTGCAAATAAAATTGATAAATATGTTGAAAGATTTTACGGAACACTACCCTGTAGAGTTGATTTCTTTAAACACTTTTATGGAGTTTCAAATGACAAAGTAGAGTTATTGGTTATGGGAGTAGATGATGATTTAATTCAGTTTGATAAAGAAAAAAATAAAGAAGAACTATTTTTTAAAAATAATATTTGTAATGATGATTTTGTAATTGTTTCTGGTGGTAAAATAAACGAAAAAAAAAATGTTCATCATCTTATTAATGCAGTCGTGGAGTTAAATAACGCTAAATTAAAGTTAATCTTATTTGGTGTTTTAGATAAAGAAGTTGAAAGGCTTGTCAAAAATAATTTAAATCATAAATCTATTATTTTTTTAGGTTGGTTAAATAATGTAGACATACACAAGTATCTAGCAGTAGCAGACTTATGTGTTTTTCCTGGAAAACATTCAGTATTATGGGAACAATCTGCTGGAATTGGAATACCTGGAATGTATAAGAAAATTAAGGGACACGATCATATTGATCTAGGTGGTAATTGTATTTTGTTAGATCATGGAGATAAAATGGAGATTATTAAATATTTAACTAAAATTTTAAATGACAAAAAGTTTTATACTGAAATGTTGAATAACGCACATAGCAAAGGAAAAACTGCTTTTTCATATTACGATATAGCAAAAAGGTCCATAAATAATAAACAATAATGAAAAACACTAAATATAAAGTCTGTAGAAACTGTGTAATGGATACATCAGATTCTAAAATTTCTTTTGATGACAAGGGAATCTGTGATCATTGCAGGACTTATTATAATGATATATTACCTAAATGGCACACTGATGAAAAAGGAGATAAAGCTTTAAAAGAGATTGTTAAAAAAATTAAGAACGAAGGAGAGGGTAAAGATTTTGATTGCTTAATGGGTATGAGTGGTGGAATTGACAGTTCGTATCTATTATATATTATGGTTAAGAAGTATGGTTTACGCCCTTTAGTATTTCATGTTGATGCCGGCTGGAATTCTCAAATTGCTGTGAATAATATTGAAAGATTGGTTGATGGCCTTGGTCTAGATTTGTACACAGAAGTAATTAATTGGGAGGAAATAAAAGACTTGCAATTGGCTTTTTTTAAGTCAGGTGTTTCACACATAGATACACCACAAGATCATTCGTTTTTTGCAACGATGTATAAGTTTGCCTCAAAACACAATATCAAACATATCTTAACTGGAGGAAATTACTCTACAGAATGTATTAGAAACCCTCTAGAGTGGATGTATTATCAGTCTGATTCTATACAACTAAAAGATATCTATAAAAAGTATGGAACAGGAAAACTTAAAGATTATCCAGTAACAAACATATTATGGCACAAGGTTTTTTTACCATACTTTAAAAAAATAAAATTAAT
>TARA_B110000971_G_scaffold30520_1_pt1 | contig 14023 bp, 21 predicted proteins | sample TARA_B110000971 | Tara Oceans TARA_B110000971 (sample SAMEA4397842) | marine metagenome | biome: Polar Biome; feature: [SRF] surface water layer (ENVO:00010504); material: water (ENVO:00002006), including particulate matter (ENVO:01000060) such as... | depth 5 m | reverse complement strand
AAATTTCTTCCACAGAAATTTTGACTCAACAATTTGTTGCGCCTCTTCTTGAATGTTAGCCCACGCCACAGGCTCTTGCTCTGTCTGTGCCAAGGCTTCTTCAATGGAGGAGATAGCTGCGTCTTCTAGCGCAGGTTGAGATTTAGTGCCGCCTTCGCCCTCACGAACCTTCTTACCATTCGCCAGCGCCTCAAGCGCCAGCTTCAATATTTCATCTTTAGTCATTTTGATCTTTCCATTAACATTACCACGAACATTGCCCGCAACATCACCAAGAACCTCACCCTTAATATCCCCCCAAACATCACCAATAATATCACCTCGAATAGTGCAGCGCACCTCGTCAAGCAAAACGACATTGGTGTTAAACTCTTTGTCTAGTGTTAGATTCTCTCTTACAAAATCTAGTATTTCTTTATCAGTTAATTTAGCCATTTTGTTTTCCTTAGACAAAGTCGTAATATGTTTCAGACTGTCCACATTTGCCAAATTGAATGCCAACCAGCTGATTGTTGGCGCTGAGCAACTCAAAGACTTTGGTGGCGACATCGGAGTCCTGTGTGTCCAGGAACATAGTGCCATGGGAAAAACTTGCCTCGATATTGGTTACTGACTTAGTGATTGCCAAACAACGTTCTTCAAAACTCATCATATAATTCACCTTTTCTTAACTGTTGAAGCCAGTATACCACAAAAAAATACCCCATGCAAGCATAGGGTTATTAATTGTGGGTTTTATACAACAATTAGTCGAGCGACATAACATCTTTGGCTAGGTCGTGATACCCTAGACGGTTAAGATATGAAGCAGCGCGCCGGCGGCCTAGACATTCAAAAAATTCCAGTATTGATTTAAACATCAATTATACTCTCCAGTTTTTATGGGAATAGGTACGTGCCCAATGTTCTACATCTGCTGCAGATTGGGGGTATTTGCTCAAGATGTATTCTTCTAGAGAATTCTTCTGAGTGAATAGTTTTACAAATAATTGTTTAATAGTGTTTAGCATTTTGGTTATCCTCGTAAGATATTCATTAAAAATCCCACTTGGATTTTGTCCAAGTAGGAATAGATGTGGGTTAGGTGCTCGGTTGATTAAACCAAGCTTCCCACTCTTCGTCTGAAACTGGCCACATTAGATTTAGTCTTTCTTGGTCACGAAGGTGTACATCTCCGTAGCTTTGTCAATCAAGTCTTGTGCACTGTACATCTTGAGTGCTGATTGAACTTCTTCAACCGTCTTTGTACCTTGTGAGAACATTTGTTGAGTAAACTGTAGGTTCATAGACCACTGCTGATCCATGTAATCTTTTGCCATCTTGAGTACTTCTTGACGAATTTCGAAAGGGTTTTTGTTAGACATAATAGTCTCCTGTGTGTGTAGTGTGTTGGGACTGAATTGGGGAGCAGTCCCTTCTCCCCTCATAATGTATTTAGTCTTAGGGTTAACCCTATTCACTCAGAAACTGAACTTTTTTTGAACTTTTTTTAAGTTCTTTTGGGCCGGAACTGTTAATTTCAATCTTACGAGGTTTCTTTGATTCCGGAACAATGTGTTCTAAGTGTATACTCAACATACCATGTGCAAGTTCTGCTCCATTGACAACCACATCATCAGACAGAACGAACTTACGTTCGAACTCTCGAGCTGCAATGCCACGATGCATAAACTGAAGTCCATCCACAGAGGGTTGAGAATCAATCTTACCTTGGACGATAAGTTGAGCATCTTTGACCTCGATATTGATATCTTCTTCACGGAAACCAGCCACTGCAATTTCTACAATGTAGTTGTCTCCGTCTTTCAGGATATTATAAGGGGGATAGTTTGTTGTGATTGTTCCTTGGGCTGCATTGTGTACACGCCACATACGATCAAATTGATCTTCCATGCCTACGTGTAGTTTGCGGGAACGTTCGATGAGAGCTGCCAGGTCGGCACTATTGAATGAAGTCATGCTTTATTCTCCTTAAAAGCGAGTTAAGTTAATTTGGATACCCCGAAGGCATATCCTGATAGGTGAGGGTTTATTAAAGTGAGTTACCCTCTGCTCACTTTTTTATTTATACTTGGTCAGCACTTTTTCTAGTGTTACCGATATTATATTTTGGGCAAAGTTCCCACTGATGTTTCTCTTTATGAGATATCACTTTAATTTGTCTTAGAGGTGCTTTGTCTTTAACTGCATCGGATGATACAATGTTGACTAGGCCCCAGTCACTCAACAAAGTAGCGATAGCATTCCTACGTTGAATATCGTTCAACATCAGGTTAGATGGTTTACAATCTAACAGAAACAATTCTTTGAAATGTACAACAAAGTATCTTCCCTGTTTATGTAAGATGTGACATGATTGGTACAGTTTATTTTCTTTATGCGATGCAACACCAATACGTGTTAACGTCTCTCGCACTTTCAGAAAATCATCTGGTTCATTTAAGGTTATTTCCAGCATAGATGCTGGAGTCCATCCTGTTATTTCATAGTTTTCGTTTTGTAGTTCCACCTTTGTACACTCGCAATCTCAATTCGTTAATCTGTTCATTATCTAGAAGGGTTAGTGCCACTTTGGCTTTATCATTACTGTATCCATAATATTCTTTAACCACTTCAAGGTCTTTTGGGTAATCTGCTTTCGCCCATTTAGAAAAGCGTTTAGCCTTACGAATAGTATTTATAAGAAAGTCGAATTGCAATCTGTTATCCAAGTGATGATTGATATTCATCTCGTTTGCGAGTAGTGTGGTATCAAGGAAGTATGAAAAGGATCGATTAACCATATAAGAAGAATAGGACTTCTCCTCAATATCATCAACCATGATATCGCCTTTGGCTTGATTAATAGCGTTTACAAACTCAAATGGACTACTCATGACGTCCACTCTTTACATGCTGATGTAGCATCGGTATACCGAACGAACAGTCCGACAGGAGGTTCTTCCTTGATACTACTATCAAAGTAGTGTACCTCATAATATCCTGTAACTTCGTTCAGATGTAGTTTTGCGAACACATCAGCATCGTTATCTTTGTAGAAAGATCCAATTAGAGTAGACATTACTTGAACTCCGCAGTTGCCATAATCTCAATCATACATGCAACAGTGTTTAGTTCATGGTCTGCAACAAATGAGTTCTTATATTGGTACTCGGCAAGTATCAGGATAATCTGTGGAATAGATTGTGGTACGAGTGTGTCGGACACCCCATCGTAGATCTTACGGAAGATGGCAGCAGGTTCGCTGTCCATGTTATCTGCAACCCACTGGCGCATCTTCTTAAAGTCTTTATCCTTCAGAGATGCCATCAGCGGTTCGATGTTGGACTTGTTCATCCACGACAGCATACCAGTATCAATTGCACCAGATGCACCATAGCGTTGACACTCATTGATAACACGGCGCCAGTCTGGAGCGAACTTCATGATAACTTCTGCAAGTACCTTGTCGTCATATGTAACGTTTTCAGTATTCAAGATAGTCTTCATTCGCTTCATGAACTGAGCAAGCAACTTAGGAGTATCTTTCTTGGCGATATTGAACTCAATAACAGCACAACGAGAGTGAAGTGGTTCGATGATACGGTGCTTGAAGTTACATGTCAGGATGAATCTACAGTTGCTACTGAACTCCTCCATGAAACCACGCAGTGCAGGTTGAGTAGATTGTGCATTAAGATAGTCTGCCTCATCGAGGATAACAACTTTATATCCACCAGACAAAGATACTGTAGACGCAAACTGTTTGATCTTGCCACGCAGAGTTTCGATGTTACCATCCTCTGATGCGTTGATAATCATATAGTCCAGGTCTAGTTCTTTACATAGTGCCTTAGCGACAGTGGTCTTACCTAGACCCGCACTACCACACATCAACATGTGATGCATCTCACCAGTCTTCACAATCTCCTGGAAGGTAGATTTGATATGCTCAGGTAGGATACAGTCTTCAATTGTTTGGGGGCGATACTTCTCGACCCACAGAAATTCATTATTCATATTTCACAAACTCCAACATCATAATATAAAAAGGGGAATGTAGCTATTATACCACATTCCCCTAGTAGTGTAAACCCCTCAGTCGGGTTTACTCTGTTCGGTGTTTATGCGAACAGTTGGGCGCCTGCGAGGCGTGCAGCAGCGGCAACCATCGCTTTGGATGGCGTACCAATACGGTACTTGGTGGCTTTTGTGCCATCAGACATTGTTGTAGCGTTACTGTATACACATACACCATCTTGGCGCAATTGACGAATCGCTTCATGAGGATTCTTCAGACCAAAGCGTGAAGTAATTTGCTTGGCGGTTACTGATGCACCAGTCTTCAAGAAGGTGTTCAGTTTAGCGGTCTTAGATACAGCGGCGACGGTTGTAGTAGTTGATTTCATTTCAAGTTTCCTTATATAGAATGATAAATTTGTGGATTAGCCCACGATGGTTTCGTATAGAGTTTCGAGTTCTTCCTGTTCAGCTTGGACCTCAGAGAAGTTCTGCTTGTGGTAGATCTTCGCTAATTTGCGTCCAGGCTTCTTTGGAATTTCAAACTCGTCTTCCATACGTTCGAGAATGGCTTTGATCAGATCACGTTCTGCTTCCATTCTCGTCATAGATCCACTGATTTCCATCAATGCATCCATAACTTTTTTACGTTCTGCCGGATCAGTTGGGATCTTTGCGACATTAGTATTCACGACACTCATTATATAATCCTATTATGTTTAGACGCCGGCGACTGCGGCAACTTCTGCATCGGCAACTGCGTCGACTTCAGCAGCAGGTGCTGGTGGTGCGTTAGCAGTAACGAAAGCAGCAAGGCGATCGCGACATGAACCAACAGCGGTCATATCTACACCTTTAAATGCGCCACGTTCTGCAGCAAGATCGATGATACGAACTGCAAGTGCAAGGTCTTGCATTGTAACACCAACGGTTTCGGTTTCAGCAACCGTTTCGGGGGTTTGTTGAGTTTGTTCAGTCATGCTTTTCTCCTATGTTTAAGCGGTGAATGTTGAAGATTTTTCAAGAGCGACCCAATATTCAATTGGAGTTTTCTTGTTTTTAAAGTGTGATATCAGTTTAGAACTGAGTTTAACACGATAGTCACCAGAGGCAAATTTGAAGTTACCAATAGTAAACACCATCTGGAAATCAGATGCGTTGACCACAGCATTAGCTGCAGTACCAAGTTCCAACTCAAACGAGTTAGAGGTAGGGTTTTTTGTATCAGTCACTTTCATAGCGACCTCGCCAGCGTCGTTCTTACTGACCACTACATCAGATACACCCAATGTTGCAGCAGCCTTACGCAATGCATTGAGTTGAACTTCCGACAGATCAAACTCGATCTCACATACAGGCATAGTGATATCTTTACTAGGTGCAGTGAGGTTTGTCACATCACTGAAGAAGTAGTTGATTGATTGTGTACCAGAGGTATCACGAACCTTCATTGTGGAAGAATTCATGAATTCTAGGTTAGGTGTATCGAACATACCGACCACACTCAAGAACTCATTCAGATCATAGATACCGAATTCTTGCGGAATGGTTTCTGTGATAGTTGCAGTCGCAAGAATGTTCTTGGCGACAGAGATGGTCTTTAGTTGATTGCCTTGTTTGAATACGAGGTTGGGATTAATACCCGAAAAGTTTTTAAGGATACCGAAGGTGTTTTCAGATAGTTGCATAATTTAAACTCAGAGAGGTTTTCGTTTCGATGTGTCTATTATAACACAGTGTGTTAGCTTTTGCAAGCATTATTTTCATTAATATCTAATTCCGCTAAGAACATTAGACAGCATCCGGCATGGGCAAGGTGATGCATTCCTGTTTCTGGATCGTAGATTTCACCACGTTTCCATGCCCAGATATGCCGTTGCAAGGCGTCGAAGTATCTACGCTTACCATCATCAACATATCGCCAATTCTCACGTTCATACTTTTGAGCACCAAAGGTCATAACCTTGGCAATCTCTTCAAGGATGTTTGGAGGGAGTAAGCCATATTCTGTTTTACCAGAATCAAACTTACGACCCTCTGTTGGATCATATTTCAATTCGCTCATTTATTCCTCAATTGAAATTTCAGTATCTACAGTATCCTGGACAATCACCTTAGCATCGACCTTGGTGTACAAGTCGGCGAACGCAGCCTTGGTGTCTTCATCAAAGCGAGCGATACCTCGTGTGATCGCCTTCATCTTATCATTAAAGATAGAGTAGATCTGTACAATGTGACATAGACGACGAGTAGTGATAACCTCATCGATACCACCATCAGCGAATGTCTTACGAATGATCTCTGCCCATGTGATCAGGTTATCACAGAACTCAACATCAACCTTATTGAACTTATCCATGTGTTTAAGAACAATCTTCTTCTCAACAACAGCCTTAGGGTAATCTTGTTCTATGGTATCCACGAAACGTTCCAGGAAGGCATCATCCAATATGGTTGCCGCAGTGAAGCGACCATCTTCAGAACCCTTGCCTTTGGTGTTCGCAGTTGCGATAATGTTGAAACCCTTCAATGGATGTACAACTTCACCAGTCTTCTTCAATAGAACTGATTTACCTTCTAACACAGATTGTAGACACATCAGTTTGTTGGAACCACGATCGATCTCATCAATCAGTAAGATAGCACCACGTTTCATCGCCTTGATGACAGGACCGTATGAGAACACTGTCTCACCGCCAACCAAGCGGAAACCGCCGATCAGGTCGTCTTCGTCTGTCTCAGGAGTAATCTGGACACGCACATACTCACGATTTAACTTAGCACATGCCTGTTCAACCATCATGGTCTTGCCGTTACCTGACAGGCCTGTGATGAAAGTAGGGTAGAATTGTTGAGAGCGAACGATCTCTGTAACGTCTGTGAAGTTACCCCAAGGCACGTAGCAGGAATCTTTCGCTGGAACGTATACATCGCCGTCGTCGATTGATTTGGTCGCCATTGGTTCTTTCTTCGTGGGAGTTATTTCTTTAGTAGCCGCGTCAACTTCGCTGACTGTGGCGGATTTTATATCACCCAAGATGTTGAAGCAGTACTTGCCATGTCCAACTTTATATATGTCTTCAAACAGTTCTTTGAACTTAGCCTCGGTGAACCCCATACCACGGCCAGTGTGGTAGATGTCACCGCGTGAGAAGTGTTCTTTCTCAGGGAACTTTTCTTTGGTGGCAGCGAGGACGGATAGCGCAATAACATTCATAATAAAACTCCAACAACATTACAAGTAGGTGGGAAGTGTATTCCCTCAATCGATACAGCTAGTATAACACAGCCATTTTTATAATACAAGCAATACCCTACATTTTAGTAGGGTATTGTGGTTTTTATGCAACAACCTTGATGAACTTGTCAAGTAAAATGCGACTCTGGCGGCGACCCTTGGAGAATTTAGAGAATTCCTTCGCCAACTCCCTCTTAGAAGCACCAGCATCTACCTCAAAATCATCATCCTGGATACTGAACTTTGATGCCTTGATTAGTATATATTGATCATATCCCATGACGTTTTGGTGTCCAGATGAACCGTATTTACGCAGTTCAGACTTGACAGTTTCCATACTGGCGAAATTGGTCATACTTACATTCATGATCGCTTTGTTCATACTGTAACTAGCACCCAAGAAGTATCCGAGGTTAACCACTTTATATTCATTACGTAAATATTCTAGCAACTTCGTACTCAGATCAATAGCAGTATTATCAATACGAACACTCTTATGACCACTCACTTGCAATGAACCACGATAACGACCACTCCATGGAGTTCCAGGCTCCATATCAAAACTGACGTTATTTGGTTCGCCATCTGTCAGGAGAACATTTATTAACTTCTGTACACGATGGCGTGCCTGGAAATCTTCAATAACATATTTTAATGCCATCAGAGTTTCATTAGTAGGTGTGCTTCCCATTCCATCAAATTTATTATGCAATCCACACGCCAACAAGTAGATTTCTTTCACTGCTTTGTCGAACTGTCGCTTGTTCATCTTAGATGAGAACAATTGTGTCAGGTTACATGAGCGGGGCATAACTGTACCATGTAGTCCAACAATCGAAGCGAACGCAGCATCCGCAGCCTGTTGCTCTTCAGGAATACTTGAATAGTATCCACCAGCGGTGTATGTATACATCTCAAATGGAATGTTTACACGGCGACAGAACATAGCGAGATTGAGCGCCTGAGTAACTGTATCGTACTGTACATCTGCCATAGAACCAGAGAAGTCCAATGTAATGATCATACCATGCGACTTAGCATCAGCGAGGGTCATTGTTCGCTTGAACACATCTTCGCTGAATTTGTACTTATGAAGCGCAGATGTATTCAGTACACCAGATGTAGAAACCTTGGCACGTGAATATTGATATGCAGCCTTCTTCTGTTGAAACTCTTTTGCCAAGTATGACACTACACGATTCGTCTCGTTCATGAATTTCTTATACAATATGGTAGAACAGTAATCGCCATATGATATATCATTCTCTTGACGGTATATCATATAATCTTTGTAACGTGAACGGCGGTATGCAGCACGTTCTCCACCTTCAGAGTGGTATTTATCCGCCTTCAATAGCATCGTATTGTAGATAGAGCGAGGGAAGAACTTGATAATAGACCCATCAGCGGATTTGACCAGTGTAGATTCATTATTGCGTAATGCATTATCTGTCTCAGACTCATCTTCCTGACTAGAATCTGATGAATCGCCAGCACCTCCAGCAGTTACATTTTCTGTACTATCAGCACTTTCGCCGTCACTCTGGCGTACACGAGACTTAACAGTTTCACTTGCGTCTGATTCTGATTCTTCATCGTCGGATTCACCATATGCATTAGAATCGTCAGAATCTGCATATTCGTCATCGTCGGAATCTATTTGATCTTCTTCTTTCATGTCAATCAATTTAGACTTAATGTCGTCTTTATTGTCTTTCCAGAATTCCATGATTGCTTTACACGTAATGACAACATCATCAAATGATTCACATTGTGATGTCATATCAACGAATTGTTGTTCTTCAGGTGTAAATGGAACATCCATACTAGCACCTAATTTGAACTCGCAATTGATACGATCAATTAGATTCATTTTGTATAGATCACGACCCTTAATCTTGAAGAAGTCGTTATTGTGCATCCAGTTGTATGCACGTGAGAATGTGTTGATCATTCCAGGATACTTACGTTTGACCAACTTCTCAATGCGAGCGTCTTCAACGACATTAACATATGAGCGAGGAATACCTAAGTCCATGATACTATCGTGCCATCCGTCAGCAGGAGTGTATAATGCATGTCCCACCTCGTGGCCAACTAGCATGTCGTACACATAGTCCTCAACGTCCCACATGGGAAGGTTCAGGATACGCTTCTCAACGTCAAACCATGCAGTCTTGCTGTTGGTCTGGTTGACAATGATGTTTTCTACAGCCAGCAAGCGGGCGGTAGTAGTGCGAAAATTGATATTTTGAGGTTTTGACATGAGTTGATTTCCTTCGTTTCAGTACCTATTATACACGATTGAGGAAGGTTTGCAAGCGGTTTTGCAAAAAAACAACACATTTTCTATCTTTTTTTATAGTAGTAAAAAAGTTTTACATAATATGCGAACTGTTTGGGGCAATGCTCAGGGTCTGGTAGTGTACCACCAAAGTACTCAAGCATTTCCTCAATTATCTGTTCTATTTCCGGTTGTGTCATTATGTAAGTTTCATTACACTAAAATTACGTTCTTTAACGAATTCAATCTTAGAACGGAACTTACCTTCTAGAATCTCGCCCTTATGTGAAATGATGAACACATTAGTTCCCTCATCTAATGTATTTAGAATTTTCATTAAGTTATCTACACCGTCATTATCTAATGAAGAATCGAATGTTTCGTCCAGGACTAATAGATTAGTAGAAGAACTATTCTTCATCTTTGCAATTTGACGCCAAGTAAATAGTAATGCCAAATCAATGCGTTGCTTCTCGCCTTCAGAGAATGAACTATATGTAAAGTCATCACGATGCCGTGAACGAATAGTTTCTTCAAAGTTCTCATTCAGGTTAAATGATACAAAGAAATCTAATACTTGCAAGTAATGATTAATTAACTTATTCATCACAGGCAAGTACTGTTTAATTACCTTTGTCTTAATACCAGTATCTTTTAACATTTCTGAAATTACTTCATGATATGTACGTAAGTCTACCAGATTAAGTTTCTCATCATTTAACATTTCTTTGTTAACAGATAATTCCTCAAGTTCAGATTTCGCTTCAGATAGATCACCAGAATTAATAGACAGTGATGCAACTTCTTTTGACAACTTATCGATATCAGATTGTAGCAACTTGATTTGAGAATTATTGCTGTTAATTGTAGATTGACTATTGAAGATCTGTGTCTGGAATCCTTCTACTTCAAGAATGTCTGCAGCAACCTCATTCATAGTAGTATTCAATTCAGTTTGACCAGCCTTGAGTTCTACTGCACGAGCCTTCGCTTCTGCGATTTTAGTTGTCTTAATATCATCACCGATATCCTGAGTACATGTGGGACATGTATCATTATTGGTATAGAATTTTGCATCAGCGACAACTTTCTTGATGTTCGCAGTAATCTGAAAACTGAAGTTATTCAACTGTGTTTTCTTGTCAGACAACTTGGTCATCTTCGCGGTAGTTTCTAACATATGAGTATCAATGAACGTACTCAATGAACCATTCACCGCTTGGAAAGCGGTAATCATATCCATCTTCTCACGCGCAGCAGTCTGTTTTGATATTACCTGCTCTGCGTTGATGCTCTCGATGTTCTTGATATGCTTGCGCTGTAACTCCATCTTTTCTTTAGTCGTGTCCAACTGATGGTTGATGTTGACCATGTCTTCTTTGATCTTAGATGACCTTTCACGCAACAGCCCATTCATCTTGGTAAAGACTTGAATGTCCAACAAGTCCTCAATCACCTCACGGCGATGATTGGTAGACAACTGCATAAAGGGAATGAATGATGAAGAACCTAGAACCACGATCTGGTGAAAGGACTTGTGATTTAACTTCAATACGTTCTGCTCCAGAAACTTTTGATAGTCCCTGGAGTTAGAGTCTTGGTTGATCATAATATCATTCTGCCAGATCTCAAACTTGTTGGGTTTGATACCTCGCACGATATTGAAGTTAACACCACCAACTTCAAATGATACCTGAACCTCACAACCTTTACCGTTAATGGAATTCACCAACTGTGGCTTATTAATGTTGCGATGTGGTTTACCGAACAGACCAAATGACAATGCATCGAGCATGGTAGATTTACCAGCCCCATTCTGCCCAACGATAAGGGTTGATGGTGAACGGGTTAAACTGACTTCGGTAAACTTATCACCAGTGGATAGAAAGTTCTTCCACTTTACATTCTTAAACTTCAGCATTAAACAATTTCCATATTCTGCGCTTCTACGTATAACCCACGCATAAGGTTTTTCAATCTATCTTTATCTAGGTCAGTTTCCACTGCCTCGATATATGTATCCAGTAACTGAGTGGTATCCTCAACAGACACCTTAGCGTCGTCAACTGCATCACCCATAAACCCAGCGAAGTCCTCTGCAATTTTCAACTCATGAGTCTTAACTTGCTGGATACGGTCAATAAACCGATCAAATGTGAATAAGTCGGTCTTCTTAAGAACCACCACCTTCACGAATTTATTGACCATCTCTTCGACAGAATAGCCATTATAATCCATTTTCTCGTCGTTGTAAAGTACTTTATGGAATATGGTCAATGGGTTCAATACTGGTGTCAGTGAACGGTCTGCGGTATCGATAACGTGAAAGTATTTTTTATCACCATCATCACCCCAATTGAACTCCATCTGCGAACCAAGATAGTGGATATTACCCTTGTGTGACTTGGTATGAAAGTGTCCAGACATAACCAACTCAAATCGGTTAAACTCTGTGGTAGACATACCATGCGTATTGATTGCACCTTTATGCATCTCAAAACCTTCAAACTCAAAGTGACCACCAACCATGTCTGCCTTACAGTTCTTAACGAACTTCATGGAGTCTACATAATTCTCAGCATTAATCCAAGGTATCAAAGCAAACTTTAAACCATCGTAGTCCATGACACGAGGTTCCATCACGATGTTGACGTTGTTCATGTAGTGACCCATCAACTCTTTTAATGAGCAGAGTTCATTGGTGTTCTTGTACACAACGTCGTGATTGCCCGGAATGATATCCATCGTCATACCACGTTCCTTCAGAACCTCAAGGAAGTGCTTACGGTTTGCTTGCAGAGCTTTGAAGTTTACAAACTTGCGATGTTCATAGTAGTCGCCCAAATGCACGATGTGCTTGATACCATGTTCCTCGCAGTATGGAAAGAACACTTTGGTGTAGAAGTCATCCTGATATTGAATAAAAATATCAGAGTTATTTCTAGCACCTGAATGGGTATCATTTAAAATTACGAATTTCATCAAATATATCTTTTTCTGGTTTCCAACCTAATTCGGTCAACTCTGTTATGTTTGCGCAAGTGACAGCACGTTCTGATGGAGTTTCTTCGAATATAACTTCACCATCATAACCTAGCGCATCAGCTACCTTCAATACCGACACAGTATGACCAGTGCCGATATCTACCACAGTACCCCTCAGTATACCATAGTTTTCCACAATTGTAAATACCCCAGCGCATAAATCTTCTATATGAGTGAAGTCTCGGTAGTGTCCACCGTTAATATACTTCACATCACCACGCTTCAGAGACTGGAACAACATGTCTGGTCGACCTGGATACACTGTATGTGGTCGAAATCCTACTGAGTTTTCAGGACGATCTTTTTCGTTGATAGCTTTAGTTTCTGCATATGGATTATTAACCTCCTTAGCATTAGAAGATGATGCAAATAGTACTGGGATATCATATTCGTGACACGCAACAAATACTTCTCTGGTTCCCATAACATTAACTTCGTAGTATTGCTCTGGCATCTCAATGGACTTGCGTACGCCAGTTAGTGCTGCAAGGTGAATCACCATGTCTGGAAGATTTGTATCACTGATCGAAAAATCAGCAATGTCTCCATGATACTGCTCAACCTCGTGACCCTTAGATTCAAGGTATGGTGTCAGATGAGATCCGATGTATCCATCAGAACCTGTCATTAAAATCTTCATCGTTAACCCCATTTAATTACAAGATTGGAAAATATCCACAACACGATATCAAAGACTTTCCATAATGCCAACAATCCGACTATGACCACAGTGACAGCTGTACTCTTTGAGAAAACTACATCTAACCATTTAAAGTCTGGTGCTATCATGTGTTCTCACCCCTATGCTTCCTGTTCAATTCAATCACATTTTCCAATAACTCAAGCCTAGACGCAGAGTCTTCAGCAGTTAGAGTAAACTCGGAAGTATCTTTGGGAAAACATGCACCACCCCATCCACGCATACCATCGGATCCGGGAACATCCATATGACTAGTTCCAATACGATTATCTAGTTGTGTAGCTAGTTTAACTCGTTGATAAGATACACCCAAGTTCTCACATAATTGGTTGATCTCATTAAAGAACGTCACCTTTGTCGCTAGGAATGAATTGACTGTGTACTTAACAATCCCAGCCTCAACTAAGGACTGCATGAACACTGGTCGAACATTTCGCAATGCTTGTATGAAGATATCTGACCAAAAAGAATTCTCTAGTGTCATATGATTGGCGAATATCATATGGTCACTGTTCATCAAGTCTTCATATGCATTAGATGCAGTGAGAAACTCCGGGGAGAATGTTAAGTTAACATCCCTTAAACTATCAAGATGCCTTAATGTAACTATACTAGTGGTAGACTTGAGTAGAATAGTCAGTGTTGGAAATGCATTCCTTATCTTATTATACTCTTCCAAAACTAGTACATCATCACAATATCCTTCTTCATCAGAAGGTGTTGGTACGCATATGATAGCACCATCTAGGTCAATCAG
>TARA_B110000971_G_scaffold21130_1_pt1 | contig 14065 bp, 10 predicted proteins | sample TARA_B110000971 | Tara Oceans TARA_B110000971 (sample SAMEA4397842) | marine metagenome | biome: Polar Biome; feature: [SRF] surface water layer (ENVO:00010504); material: water (ENVO:00002006), including particulate matter (ENVO:01000060) such as... | depth 5 m | reverse complement strand
GGGGGGGGGGCGCACGACTTCGTCCCTTTTCCCTCCTCGTCCCCCTCCCGGCTTCCACCCTTTTTGTTTCGTCGGGCTCGCGGGTACGACGAACCGTTTCCGCGTGATAGGATCCAGCCTGCCCTCCGCGACCTCCAATGCCACGGCGGCTTCCACGTGCGCGCCGAGAAACGCGGTATCCGCCTCCGCCGTTCGCAACTCGTCAGGCATGGGATTCAGCGGGCGCGTTCGCCGAAGCAAAGGGTCCCACACGCGCGCGTGTCGAAACGTCCAAAACGCTTTTTGGAACCCCGTTTCGTACCCGTCGGGGACCGTTACTTTCTTTTTTATATCCGCTCTCAGAAACTCTAGCGTCGCCGCCGCGGTGCCGTGCGTCGCCATCAACGCGTGCGCGCGCTTGATGCCTATTGAAGGCACGTTTGGCAAAAAGTCACACCCGCTCAGCACGCACAGCTCGAGGAATTTCACGCGGCTCCACCCGGTGAAATCCAACGGCGCGCCCTTGGCCGGTCGTTTCGCGGTCTTCTTGGTTTTCGTTGTGGTTTTGGGAGTGACTTTTTCCGTCACGACGGGTCGTTTCGCAACGCGCCTCGATGCCGACGTAGCGATGCCGATGTCGTCCTCGTCGTCCTCGTCCAGCCCCGGCTCCGGCGCCGCATCCGCCTCGTTTTTCTCATCAGCGTCGTCGTCGTCGCCGATGTCCGCGCCGTTTCCGGCCGCATCCGATGATACGTCAAGTGAAACGCTCCCAGAGGGACCTGCCGATGCTAAATCAACAGTCTCGCTCCCAGGTGGACCACTCAACACGTCCGCGACGTTCAGTTCCATAGCGCTTCCGTGTTTGTCGAGTTTGAACAGAACCGTGGGACACCCGTACGCCACCAAGTCGCTGTCCTCGGTGAAAACCACGTCCACGCCTCTCTTGTCGCCGCCGCCGAGCTGCGCCAACGCCGCGATCTGCGCGTCCGCTTCATACGGCGCCACGATGAACTCGAAACCCTCTCGCTCCAGCGCGGCGATGAGCTCGTGCGCCATCGCGGGTGTGACGTCGATTCCCTGCTGGAAGAAAAACGCCGCGCCTTCTTTGTCCCCGAGCTTCAGCTTCGCGTGGCCTTTTGCCATCTTCTCGCCGCGCCGATCCCTACGCTCCTTCTCCTCGCCGCCTTTCGCGGGAAGCCGGTCGCCGTCGAACACGATAACCGGGGTCAGACCGAAGTGCCGCAACATCTGCGCGCGGTGCACGCAGTACTTCACGTACGGCGGGTCCCGGCCGAGCTTGCGCCAGTAGTGATTCTTCGTAGCGAGCTCCAGCGAACAGGAATACGCGCCTTTGTGCAGCCACGAGTACGCATCCACCGCCGCGCGCTTACCCTTGTGGCGCGACACCTCGACGGGTATCAAGTACGGCTTGAGCACCTCGGGTAGACCCTTGATTCCCATGTTGAAATTCCGCCGCCAGCCGCGCGCGCCCCTCGACTGATCGCGTTGCTAAAGCAGGGGTGCCCAGAAACCAGAAAGTAAGCACCGACTTTTTAAAATCATCGGATGAGAAGATTCAAATCTCACCGCGGTCGGGCACAACTCATCTCCCCGGGTCGCAAGCAGCGCCACCATGACGGGTTTAGGCGGCGGAAAGTCGTCGAAGAGCGGCGGGTCCAAATCCAAGGGAAAGAGCTCTAAAGGGGACGCGCTTCACAAGAAGGTGTCAATCCAGACGGAAAAGCACCACCTGTCGACGCTGCGAAATGCACTTCGCGATGAGCTTGGAGGCGATAGGGACGTGTTGTCGGCTTTCGGCGCGTTCACCAAGATCGATCGCGATGGCATGGCGTTGGATGTGCACTTCCGCACAGGTAAGTTCGTCATATCAAACCAGAACCCGAGCCACACGACGTACCCGGGTCGTGCAAATCTCGTCAACTTTTAATTTCTTTTTCATTCCAGCGTACTCTACGTCTCTCTGACCATCCCCACCCACCGCACAGGGAGCACGATTTCCGACGAGGAGCTTGACTGGGCCGAGGACCTGGTGCACAGAAACCTCCATGAGCTTGACCAAGGCTGGAGTCCCCAGGCTTTGATGGACGATATGTGTTACCCATCCTCCAGGTTCGCGCTCGTCACCGAGCGCGCGCCGGCGTGCAAGTCCAAGAAGGCACCAAAAACTGGCAAGCCAGTGGCATTCGCACACTTCCGATTCACCGTCGAAGGCGACACGCGCGACGAGATGGCCGGTCTGCCTGTCCTCCTCCTGCGTGACTTGCAAGTCGAGCCCGATTGGCAGAAAAACGGCTTGGGAAAACATCTGTGTCAACTTCTCGAACTCGCCGCGAGGAAAAACGCCATGCACGGCTTGATGATGTTCGTTCCCGCTGGCGAACCTGGAACAATCGCCCGCGCGTTCGTCTCAAGCAAGCTACGTGGGTTCACGTGCGTGGACGAGGTGTGGCCTATGTCTGACCCGAACCTTTCGGTTTTTGCAAAGTCGCTCGTCAAAAAGCTGGAACCGGCGACGCCGGCGACGCCGAAAACCGTCCCCGAAGCCGCGCCGAGCCCTGACAGCGTCCTCGCGCGCCCCCGATTGGAGACGAAGGAAGTCGCGAAGGAAGTCAGTACGGAAGCTGCGGATACGGAGAAGGCGCATGCGAACGAAACGGAGCAGGATACGACCAAAGAGCCTTTGGCGGAAACCGCGCGACCCGCGGCGCCGAGCTCGCTGTTCGCCGCGTTCGCCGCGCCGGGCGTTTCCGGAATCGAGACTGTCACACGAAAGATGTCCTTCGCGGATTTCGGAACCGCCGCGCCTGACGAGGACGTGTCTTCCTCTGAGGACGAGGAGGACGTGGCTGATGAGTTTGAGAAGGAAGCGACGGAAGAAGCGACGGACGAAGAAGCGAACGATATCCTCGGCCAGCTCGTGGACCTCTTTAAAGAGAAGAACGGCCGAGACCCCACGGACGAGGAGGTTGGGCAGTGGGTGCAAACGTTGAAGGAAGCGGCGGAGGATGGACTGCAGATGTAACGGACGGGTGGAGCATAGATGTAACGGAAACACGAATAAATGACAGGTGAATTGTTTGAATCGTTTCGTTTGCGAGAGCGTTCCATCACCGAGACTCGCGTCAAACCCCAATCACTTCCCCTCGTAGTACTGGTCGAACGTGTCTTCCGGGTCCGGCTTGATGAGATCCGCGTGTTTTTCGAACGCCTCGGCGTTGAGCTTTTTCAACTCGGCGCGCGTCACAAACTTGAAGTCGCGAAAATCAAACCCCGGCGCGACGCCTTCGCCGATGATCCCAAACTCCGCGCCGTTCTCCAGGCGCACGGATTTGAACGACCCGCCCGTGACGATGACTTGCGGCTCGTCCCCCGCCTCAATGTTCGTACCAAGGCGCTTCGTAACAAAACTCCCGTCAGGCAACACCAGGTTATATATCAACGTACCGCCCGCGTGGTGGTAATGCACGTGGTCGCTGACGTTGTTCGCCCACCACTGGTGGCTGGATTCATCGGTAAGCATGTAGTATATGCTCGTCATGACGTTGCGCGCTGGGGTGGGGCCTCGGTTGGTGGTCATCACGTCACCGGTGAGGTCGGTTAAACCCTTGCTGCACATCGGCTCACCGCCGCTCCGGTACGTCTCCACGAAGAACCCGCCCTCGGGGTGCGGGATCAACCCGAGCTGGGAGATGAAATCCTCCTTGGACGAAACCTTCCACGCAGAACCGCCTGCAACTCGCGAGCGACGCCCGGCGCCCGGTACGGGGCACCAAGAAGCACCCGTGAGGTGCGCGCCAATCAACGCGCCCGCCGCGAAACCTGCGGCGACGCACATCACCGCGCGTTGGTCCAGGGACTCCATGGTCGCGTCGCCCAAAGTGGCAGGCGACGTGCGACGACGTGGCCCTTATTATCCGAGGAAATGACACCACGACTTGGTCACAACACGACGCGCGATGGGGGACTCACGCGCGGCGCACGTCGCCGTGGTGGGCGGCGGGATCTCCGGGTTGGTATTCGCGCGGGAGCTCTCAGTTCGAGGCATCCGCGCCACCGTGTTCGACACGGGGGAAAAGGCCGTGGGTGGACGCGCGAGCACGCGCGAAGCGGTGGACGATCTCGGACGCGCTTTAAGCTGGGACCACGCGTGCCAGTACTTCACCGCGACCCCCGGGTCGGTTTTCGAGAGTATGGCGCGTGAATGGCACGAGATTGGTCTCATAGGGGAGTGGCCCGACGCAAACGTCGGCGTGCTGGACGCGTCATCCGGGATGTTCGTGCCTTTCCGGGACGGTGCTACGCGATACGTCGGGGTTGGTGGATTGAAAAAACTCACCACGCACCTCGCCGACTGCGAGAACGTGACCGTGGTGCGTCCCAAGTGGGTCGGCGCTATGACCCCCACTCGCGACGGTACTGACGAAACCTCACCGGTGCGATGGAACCTCGCGTCTTCGCCTGGTTCTCGAGGGGAACAGCTGGGGACGTTTGACTTCGTCGCCGTCGCGCACAACGGGAAGTGCGCCGCGCGGCTCGCGTCTACGGCGCAGTGGGCCGACGGCACGGGCGCGGTGCCGAAACTGACGCAGTCGTTGCAGTGCGCGTTCGGCGCGCGTCCCACGTTCGAGCTGAAAAAACAACGCAAGTTGATTCTTTCATCCGTATGGGCGCTGATGGTGGCGTTCGACGAGTCGCTTATGGGTACGAACGATTCCATGCAAGGCGCGCACGTCACCGGATCCGACACAATCGCGTGGGTCTCAAACGTCACGGCGAAACGCGCGCTTTCGGGGGGGCACGCGTCGACGCCTTCCCCGTCTTCCACCGTCCCCGAATGCTGGGTCGTGCACAGCACCCCCACCTACGCCCGGGACAACAAGTGTCCTCAAGAAGCGGTGCCGAAACAGTTCGCGGAGAAGGTTCAAACCGAAATGCTCGCCGAGTTTGAGCGAATTTTGGGCTTACCTCCGGGAACGGCGAAGCCGTCGACGAGTCGGGTACAGCTGTGGGGCGCGGCGAACCCGCTTACGTCTGCGAACGTCCCCGCGGTTTTCGACGCGTCCGGGAAAGTTGGCGCGTGCGGGGACTGGTGTCAAGGCCCGCCGTCCATCGAAGCGGCGGCGATTTCCGCGGTGGCCTTGGCAGACGCCGTGGAGGCGCTGTTTCGAAAAGACAAAGCGCGCGTTCCGGACGCCGCGTCTATACTGGACGCGACACAAGTGCGGTGGTCGCCCTGCGGAGGCGCCGCCGCGCTAGGCGCGTTCCCTGGAACCGAAGTGCCAGCCATGGCGGAGCCGAAGGAGAAACCAAAGGAAACGAGCGCGCCGGGAGGCGGGCGAGGGCGCGGCGGAGGCAAAGGCCGCGGGAAAGCAGGGGGACGCGGTCGCGGCGGTAGGAGCGGCGGTGGCGGCGGCGGCGGGCGGGGCAAGAAAGCCGCGGTGGTCTCTGCTGTGGCACGCGGGCGCGTCGCGATGGCGTTTGGGTGACTTCTTTTTAACGCGTAAACTCTAGACTATTTCCCACCATCAACACCCTTTCCACACCTCCTCACTCCAACTTTTGCCGCCTCTGTGACGAACTTCTGTGCCGCCTCTATGGCGGCGAGGTCCAATCTGCATCAGGCCTCCTTCTTTGCGCCGACAGCCTTCTGAATGGCTTATCATGTCAAGCGCGGTATCGTGCCGCCTCACTTGCGAGGCGGACATCTGCGAGTGAGGTCAGTTTCAGAGCGAACCCTAAAACGTAAACCTCCTCGCCGCGCCGACAGCCATCCGCGTGGCTTATCATGTCGCGCGCGGTATCGTGCCGCCACTGCGGCGGACTTCTTCTAGGCCGTCTTCTCGTAACGCCTAGGGGGCTGAACCCCACGGACTCTCGTGCATCGATAAGTGCGTGTACCATGGTTCGGTCAATCGTTTCCGTTCAACACGCGAAGGTGAGGGTTTTTGGAGTGGTTTTTGTTGTCTTCGCGAATCTCAGATTTTGTTGAACCTGTGGATATTCTTGATGAGAATAGCAACTGATACTGTACCGGTACGCAAGCGCCGTTCCCAAATGTGCACGTTCCTAACTGTGCACGTGCGTAACTCCTATCCGGGAAATGTGCAGGAGATTCCAATCTCGTGCCGCCTTCTCGTGAACTCTCGTCTCCCCGTCTCCCCTCCCGAACATTTATTTTGCTTGCAAGACGGGTTGTTAACCGTCTTCAACCAAATCTGCCGAGGCACCCTCTGTTGAACGGAGACGGTCGGGCCTCCCACAGTCGCGCGCGGTGCGTCGTGAAACCGCACGCGACGAAAACGTCCAAGTCGCAGGTCGTCGCCGGAGCCGTGCGTCCCACGCGGTCCTGGTACGCCTCGAGGTACTGCAGGCGCGGGCGCTGAAACGGAACAAATGACGGACGTGGCATCCGACGAGGAGGCACACGCGAACTCAATGCGCGCGCGGTGCGAGCGTTGGGTCGCTGCCGGGCTCAACGCCACCGCGGGTGCGCGGAATACAACGTCGTCGTCGTGTCCGTGTGACCCAGACCCGTACGCTGCGGGCCAGCCCGCGGGGTGCGCCGCGGTGGTGGTGTCCGCGGACGCGAAGGACGCGCCTGGGTGGTGGTCGTCGCTTTTCGTCACCGTCCTGGGCGTAGGTTTCTTCGCCGGGTTTGTGTTTCTTTTCCTGAAGTTCCGCCGGCGCCAGGAAACGACGAGGTCGGGTATCATTTTGCGGAGGCTCACGGAGCTCCTAGAGAAAGCGAACGGCAAGCCCACGTACGTAGCCGTGGTGCTTCCATGCGGCGAGGCCGCAGCGGCGAAGCGTCTGCCCGACGCCGAGCAAACGCCGCGGCGTGACGGGACGCCGCCGCGGGCGCCCGGAGAGGACGCGACGACTTCGGGTTTGCTTTTCGGGTACCACAGGGAGGTGGACGAAAATAGGGAAAGGAGCTTGTTCCAGTTCGCGCCCGCGTACGCCACGCTGGGCATGGAACACGCGCTGGTGCAACGCTTGCGGGAAACGCCGCACGGGGACGTGACGCAGACGATGGCGCGGTTGCACCAAACGCAGGTTGAGGAACAGCGACGCATTTGGAGTGACATTCAGGAAAGACGGCGTTTGGGTGAGGTTAGGGCGGGCGGGGCTGGTTCCCAAAACGAGCACGGCGTGGCGCGACAGATGGGACACACGGGAACACGAAATTCGGAGTGGAGTGGGATGTGGGGGGGGGATAGGAACACACTTTCCCGAGGATCACCCGGCACGTCCCGGAGAGACGAATGCGACGAGCACGTCGTCGTCGTCGTCGACGTCGGCGGATCCTCAGACTCGTGATACCGACCGACGCGCGTGACAACCACCCCCAACCCCAACCTAGTATGCATAGTTTTGAAAGACAAAGCGCGGAAAGCGTGTTATTCCATATCGTCGAAAAAACCATCCTCTTCCTGCGCGTTCTCGGGAACAGGTGGTTCTCCCGGCGAAGCGGCGCCCGCGTTGTTGTCTCCTAAAGCGTCGTCTCCTCCCAAAGCGTCGTCCCCTAAATCGTCCACGGGGAGCGTCTCCATGCGCATCGAGTCCATCTGCATCGTACTTGTAGGCTCTTCCTTGATGGCGACCCACCCGTCGCCGTCGCTCGCGACACGTGCTTCCGGTGGGTCATCCGCAGTGCGCCGTCGCTGCGCCGGTGGGGCGTCGTCTTCTTTGTTTGGAACCGCCTTCGCGGGTTCCCCATTGAGTTCGCGCTCGGAACTCCGCCGTCGCGTCCCCGCTAATCCTACCGCGGCACCCCCTCCTAGGCGGCCACCGCAGGCTTGTGCGAACCGGGACGCGGCGTCGGAAGCGGCCTTCGCGCGAGTCGCAGCCAAAGCCAAACCGCCAGCGGGAGGCGCGCCAATCGACTCGGCGAGCGGCGGCGCAAGAAGCGCGCGCTCCGCGTTCGGTCCGCCGCCCGCCGCGATCGCGAGCGGCGCGGCGAACTCGTCCGTGGACCGCGCGTGTAGCAACGCGTGCGTCCTCGCGATGGATGGATTCAGCACGGACCAAGGGTCCACACCTGAACCATCCAGCGCGTCTATCAACGCGTTCGCGGCGGCTTTTTGAGTCTCGTCAGGCGCGATTTGTGTTTTAGGTAATTTTTTCGAGTGTCTCCCGTCGCTTCTCTCCCGATTTTCCGTGACCAGCGGTTTGAACTCCGCCGCGTACGCATCCTCCGCGAACGGCAAAGGCGTGAACACCAGGAAGTCGCCTTCGGGAACACACCAAGGCGTCAGGGCGCCAAAACTTACTTTGTCCGAGTTCTGGGTAAAAACTGCCCTGGTAAGCGCGGCGACGCCTTTTTTCTTCATAGCCCGCGCCAGCGCAGACATCGCCGCCGCCGCTTTCCCCGCTTCGCGGTCGCTGGTCCCGGCGCTGGCGGCCATCCCCGCCGCAGCGCTCCCCGCTTTCGACGGCCACGGCACCAACACCCTCGCCTCCTCCATGCCGTTCCAAGCAGGCACGCTGGCAAGGGGCGTGAACCCGAACACGGCCATGCCTTTGTCGTTTTTACTCGCCACGAGCGCCGCGACGTCGTGTTGAATCGGGATGTTGGTCGGGCCTGTGAGTGAAAGAAAAGGGTCAGTCTTTCGTTGTAGTATGTATGAGCAAACAGTCAGAGCGTTGGATTCCGAGACAGGTGATCCTTGACGAGAAGGTACGGTGGTAAGCATGTCTGCCTGTACTACTAGTAACAGGTACGGGTACAGTCACATGACTGCAGTCATACAGCAGTACTGCACATCCACGGGCTTACATCCACGGGCTTACAGTTCTCACGATACGTACCGTACGGGTACGCGGACAACATCATCTCCGGCGGTACGTCTTTTGGGTTGTCCGGGTCCGCGTACGAGGTGAATGTTCTTTCCCTTGTGACCATCGGGCCGTCCCCATGTGTGTCGTCCGCGCTGGAGTCAAACAGTTTCATCGCCGGCGGTTTCGCTTCGCTGATTTTCTTATACCCCCAAACCTTGATGTTCATCCACGGCGTGAGTTGCAGGTCGCCTCGGAAGGTGGTGGTGGGTCTGGTTTGTTTCACGCTGTGGTGGTTGAAAACGTCCCTAGCGTTTGCGACGGACGACCGCGACGAAAACGGAACCGGTGTGACACCGTCGGAAAGCACGTTCAGGGAGTCGCACAAGTTTTGGAACATCTCGCGGTTGGCGTTTTTGGTTTCGGTTTCTTCCGTTTCGCCGTCCACGACGGCGACCACGAGTTGCACGCTCGCGCCTCGCATTCCCGCCGCGATGCTGTTTAGAAAATCGTGATCTATTGGACACGGGGTTTGTAGGTCGGTGACGATCAGGACGCGACGGCTGAAACAGCCGCCGCGTTCGTGTCGTACCAGCACGTCGGATGCGACCGTCAGGGCGTCGAGGTAATCCGCAACAGCACCGTCGCCTGCGAATGTATGTAAACGCGCCACAACCCCGGCCGTTTCCGCGCACGCGCACGCCATCGCAACGTCAACGGAGATGTTCAGGTATTCCTCCTCGTAGTCCTGCTCACAAGCAGCAGCCGCGTTCTCGATGCCCTCGGTGTGCACGTCGTTCAGAGTCTCCCGCGCCCCGCACGTCACGAGCGCGAACTCATCCGCCTTGGCGTGCAAAATGCGGTTCTGCACCACGCGCGACAGCGAGTCACCGACCCACCCGAGGTGAGGGGTCATTGTCGGGGACGACACGTCCACCATAAGCACCGTGCATGTCTTCTTGCTGGGCGCCATTGGCGGCGAGTGTCCGTGCTTGTGCTGCCGCCAATGTGAGTGCCCAGATCTGGTTGGGCACTTCAAAAAGAAAATCGCGTGCCAAGAAAATACACAAAATAACAGATCAGGAGTCAACAAATAAAAAGCAACGACACTTCTTCGAAGACACAAACACCGCGGCGTCCCCCCCCCGTCCGACTCGATGTCGACCAAGACCACTGAAGCCCCCGCGGATCTCCTCCGCCGCACGAACCTCGAGGAGTATCTCAGGTCCGCCTCCCGTTTCCCGCCAACCATGCGCCTCTCTACCAACTCAGTCTCGCCTTTTTCTTCTTCTGACTTGTTTTCTCCAACTCCCAGAGCGCGGAAGAGCCTCGCTGCCGAGTCGTCTCTACACGACCGCCCCACGCGCTCCCTGCTTCCCCTGATCCTCCGCGTGGACCAGACCGTGGGCTCGGCCCTCACCGCCCTCGCGTCGATGCGCGTGCAGTCCGCCCCCCTGGTGCAGATGCACAGCGACAACACACACTACGATGCCCAGTGTTTCCTTTCAGTCGGCGATATCGTCCTTGGATTCCTGGAGCGGGTCAACGCCGCCGCGACGGCTTCGTCCGAGCTGCCTGTCTTGCAAAGGATGGCGGAACTGACGTTGCTCGGTCAGGCGTACGCGCAGACGCCGCTTCGTGACGTCCGCTCGAGATGGGACGGCACGGGCGTGTGGGCCGCCGCGACGCCGGAGATGACTCTCCTGGAGGCGTTGCACAAGTGCCTTCGCATCGGCGCCGATGCCATGGAAGGCGCCCCGGGTGGCGAGCCCCTGGCGGGCTCGCCGATGCTTCGGCAATGCCCGCACAGGTTCGCCGTGATCGACGCGGGTGGGATGGTGACCGATATCGTCGCGCAAAGCGACGTGGCGATGTACATACGGCGCAACCGCGATATTCTCGACCCGTCCATCATCGACGCGACGGTCAAGTCGCTCGGCCTAGGCACGCAAGGCGGACGACGCATCACCAGCATGAGCGTATCAACGCCCGTCATCGACTGCTTCTACGAGATGGAACGCGCCAACGTGCAAGCCGTGGCGATCGTGGATGACGGAACGGATGTGCTGGTTGGAAACTTGTCCGAATCCGACATCGCGACGCTCTCAACCGACGCCTTCGGCGCCTACGCGCTTCCGGTTGGCGAATTCCTAGTGCACACGCACGGCATCACACCCATCGTCCCGCCAAGAGACGACCGAGTGTACTCGCCCCAATCAACCGCGTATGGCGTCGCACTCGCGCAAGAAGGCGCGAGACTCGTCGTGTCGTGCCAAGACGCCGCGACCGTCGGCGAGGTTCTCGAGCTCATGCACGTCCGCGCGGTCCACCGCGTGTGGGTGGTGGACGACGCGCGACGCCCAATCGGGGTCATTTCTCTCGCGGACATCTTAGCCGTCGTTTCCATAGACGACCGCGCCATTTCATCGGATTCCTGCGCCGCGAAAATCACGGGAGGCGAATCGGAGTCCATCGCGGCGTAGGCGTAAAGACGGGTACGGAAGAGACAACGCGTTTCCGATTTCGAGCGCCCGAGGCGAAAACATAAACGAAAAAACTGTTGAGAAGAAGAAACCGTCACAGCACAGCTCTCGTCGCCACAAAACACGCACGCATAAGCATGGTTCTCCTTCGTTCATCTAGTTTCGCGCGCGCTCTTCTCATCGCGGTCCTCGTCGCCATCGCGGATGCGAGCCTCGACGCCGACGCCGCGCTCGCGCCTGACTCGCCCGGCGGCTCCCTCTCAAAAGCGCCGAAAGCGCCCGAACCTCGTTCACTCGAACAGGACCTCTTCGCGTGTAGAGTGGCTTGCCACGCGGAGACCTGGGATCCAGTGTGCGTCGGTGGTAACATGACGTACGCGAATGCGTGCTGGACCCGATGCGCATCGTCCTCGCAGGCAGAGACGCCCCTGGAGGTAACGCCCGGGAAGTGCCAGCGGGAACGCGCCCCCGAGCCGTCTTGTGTTTCCGGGTGCGTGGATAGCTGGGGCCGGGAAAAGAAACCCGACGGAACCGCCGCGTTCGCGTGGAGACCCGCGTGCGGCGAAGACGGCGTGACGTACACCACGTCGTGTTTCGCTGGATGTTCGGGAGTCATGTCAGGGGAAGGAGAGTGTCACGACGTGGATCCGCGGCGGCGGCGCTGAACCGCGGAAATTTAATTACATCTGTTGCTTTTTCGGCTTACGGAAAGACACAACCTTCGTGCTTGAGCACAGCTCTTTCGTCCACGGCGCGAGGCCCGCCCCCGCGGACCCGAATAACTCCACGGTACACTCACGGAGCCAGCTCCGGTAATACGGCTCGTTGAAGTCCCCGAACCGGCCGAGGTGCTTGTCCGCCAGCGGCCGGTCGCCGAGCTGGATGGAGTCGGCTAAGATGAACACGCCGCCGGGTTTTAACACCCTCGCGGCTTCCTTCGCGACCTGTTTGCGCACCGCGGGAGGCAGCTCGTGGAACAGGTACACGCAAGTCACGACGTGGAAGGATTCATCCGGGAAAGGCATGGACTCCGCGGCGGCTTGCGTGAACTCGCACGTCCCGACGTCGTTTTTGTCACCGCCGGTTTCTTCGGTTTTTTGCCCATCGACGCCCTCGCTACTCTCCCATGCCATCACAGAACGCAACGCGCCTGGAAGCGGAGGAAGCGTGAATCCCGCAGCGCTGGCCATGCTTCTCACGTTGCGCAACGCCCCAGACGCAAAATACGCGACGTCTTTTGCTATTTTTTTATCACCCGTCGACTTCGAGTCGAGTTTCTCGCCCCGAAACCGTTCCCAGTACACCGCGTTTTCCCGCGCCTCTGCGAGGTAAAACGGCGACAGGTCCAGCCCAGTGACGTTCATTTTGGGGTAGTTGTCACGTGTGAAGGTTAAAAATCGACCCGTACCGCACGCCATCTCCAGAAGGTTCACGTTCTCGCCGTCGCTTGCGATTTTTGAGTTTTTGTCATGTCCGTCTTCATTCGCGGACGCCTCCTCCCCGTTCATTTCATTGAACCATTCCCTCAATGGCGCGAGCGCGGTTCTTTGCATCGCGTCTTGTCGTCCCACGAACAGCGTTTCCGTGGACACTTCGTACACCTTCGCGGATTCCTTCGAGAGCCACCCGTCGGTTTGGTAGTGGAACGTGTTGAGGTAATAGTCAGGGTACAGCGGCGAATTGAGCCATACTTTGGAGTTTGTCGGATTTTCTTGTTTCGCGCTCGCGGTGTGCTTTTCCAGCGTCGACTTGGCTTCCGATAGAAACCTCACGGTACGGTCCGCCACGAACACGGGGTTGAATTGCCTGTGCTTCGGGTCCATGTCCCACGGAGGTTTGTGCGTCCCGGAGTTGATACGCGCTAAGTCTTGTGTATACACCTGCGTTGCTTCAATCACCAGCCTGTTCGCGGCGCCGGCGCCGGCGCGCGCTTTCGACAGGCTGGGTTTCCCCTCAGCCATTCCCGCGAGCGAACTGGCGAGCATACCAGCAGCGCCTTGTCCTATGAACCACGAGCTCCTGAAGACGTGATACGCCCAGTAGCGCGCATCCGCGGGTGTTTTCGTCGCCGCCGCGATTTGCGACAGAATGTGCGAAACCGACGTCGACGGTGATTTCGTGTCGTCGTGGCTCCACTCGTTCCAGAACCGGACGCTCGGGGCTTCTCTGAAGTGCTCGCGGTCGACGTCCGCGGGGGTGCGCGCGGGGAACAACTCGTCCGCATCCTCCAAAGGCAGTTTCGCATCCGTCGCAGGCCGTCCCATCCAGCCGGGCCCATCACGGTCAAGCGCCGGTGAAGCCGAACCAGCCGGACGAGAAAATCGGCTCTGGTACAGGGAAAGACGACCATCAGTAGTGGCCGCGCATGTCTGCCTCGGTGCCGATGAAAATGTCCGCGCAGCAGCAGCAGTAGCACGGCGTGCCGCGTGTCGTAACATCAGCACAGCACACGCGACAGTCGGTGTGAAGCCCGGCGTCGAAACGTCGCGGCACAATTGTGACGTGTCCTTCAGTTCTTTTCCGAGACGAATTTGGAGGGACCAGTCGAACACTTGTTTTCGTTGTTTTTTGAACGGGGCACTTCCCCCCACGCGCCACACCGCCATGCCGAAGCGCAAGAAGAACGAGGTTGACCCAAACGCGCCCCCGGTGCCCCAGTGGAAGCCTCCCACCGAGGATATCGAATGGCGAGACTGGATGAAGACTGGTATCTGGGGCTCCAACGATATCAACACGTTCGGGACTTTACTCAGCAACCCCTTTATTTTCCCCCTTCCTTTCTTCTCCGCGCCAGACAGAGCGCG
>TARA_B110000971_G_scaffold106309_1_pt1 | contig 14068 bp, 15 predicted proteins | sample TARA_B110000971 | Tara Oceans TARA_B110000971 (sample SAMEA4397842) | marine metagenome | biome: Polar Biome; feature: [SRF] surface water layer (ENVO:00010504); material: water (ENVO:00002006), including particulate matter (ENVO:01000060) such as... | depth 5 m | reverse complement strand
AGCAACTTTTTGTGGCCAAGAGAGACTACTACAATATCTTAGGAGTAGATAAATCCGCTTCAAAAGATGAAATCAAAAAAGCATACCGTACTACTGCTTTTAAACATCATCCTGATAAAAACCCAGGTAATAAAGCATCTGAAGATAAATTTAAAGAAGCAAGTGAAGCTTATAGTGTCTTGTCTGATGATAAAAAAAAAATAAATTATGATCAATTTGGGCATGCTGCTTTTGAAGGTGGTGGTGGCAGTCAAGGATTTGGTGGCTTTGACACGTCTTCATTCTCAGATATTTTTGAAGATTTTTTTGGGGATTTTTCAGATGGGTCTAGAGGATCAGGGGGAAGATCTTCAGGTAGTAGAGGTAACGACTTAAGGTATGATCTAAGTATAGATTTAGAGGATGCATACAAAGGTCTGGAAAAAAAAATAGATTATACAACATATAAAAAATGCATTACTTGCAGTGGAAATGGTGCTGAACCAGGATCAAAACCAATAAAATGTAACTATTGTAAAGGTAATGGAAAAATTAGATCTAGCCAGGGTTTTTTTACCGTTCAACAGACTTGTCCTCAGTGTCAGGGAAATGGAGAGACTATTGGTAAAGCCTGTAAAAAATGCAGTGGAGGTGGCAAGGTTCAAAGTGATGAGTCGGTTTCAGTAAAAATTCCAAAAGGAGTAGACGATGGAACAAGAATAAGACTTTCTGGTAAAGGGGAAGCTGGAACTAGAAGCGGCGCTAATGGTGATTTGTACTTATTTATTTCAGTACAAAATCATAGTCTTTTTAAAAGATCAGAAGAAAATTTATTCTTTGAGTTGCCTGTTACATTTGCTGATGCTGCTTTAGGAACAACCATTGAAGTTCCTTGTATTAACGGAAGTAAAGTGAACGTTAAAATTCCTGCAGGTACACAACATGGTAAACAATTACGACTAAAAGATAAAGGTATGCCGATCCTAAGGGGGAGTTCCTTTGGCGACTTATATATTAGAATTATTCCTGAGGTTCCTGTATCATTGTCTAAAAAGCAAAAAGAACTTTTAGAAGAATTTAAACAATTAGAAAGCACTAAGTTAAGCCCAACTATAAAAAAATTTTTTGAAAAAGCTAAGAAATTTTGGGGCACAAAATAATGAAAAAAATTAATTTAGCAATCTCTGGGTGTATGGGGAAAATGGGTCAACAACTTATTGAGTCTTCTAAAAAAGATAAAAGGTTCTCAATAACAACACTTACAGAGAGTAGAATAATTGAAAAAAAAATAAATGGTATTACGCTTGATGTAAATAATGAAAAAGCTTTTAAAAAAGTTGACATAATAATAGATTTTACCGTCCCAAAATGTACTCTGGAAATTCTTAAAATTGCATCTAAGCTAAAAAAAAAGGTTGTTATTGGTACAACAGGTTTTACCAAAAAAGAAGAGGATCTAATTAGAGATTACTCAAAGAAAATTACAATCCTAAAAGCAGGAAATATGAGTTTGGGAATCAATCTTCTTATGTATTTAACAGAAATCACCTCCAAATCTTTAAATAATAAATTTTTAAGTAAAGTTTTTGAAGTTCACCATAAACACAAGAAAGACCATCCTTCGGGCACGGCCTTAATGCTTGGTAAAGGTATAGCTGAGGGTAAGAAGAAAGATCTTTACAAAATAATGGGGAAAAAATTTTTAAATAAAAAATCTTTCCCTTACGGAAAGAAAATAAACTTTAATTCCCTTCGCAGAGGAGAAATAATTGGAGAACATGAAGTAAAATTTTCTAACGGTAAAGAAATTATTACTTTAAATCATGAAGCATTTGACAGGGCTCTTTACTCGGAGGGAGCGTTAGTAGCTGCAAAATGGTTAATAAATAAAAAACCAGGTTTATATTCAATGAGAAACGTTTTGAATTTTAATCAAATTTAAAAGCAATGGATGAAAATCATCGATCCAAATTAATCCTAAAAATACTAAATAAAATTTACCCCACAACACCTATTCCTCTTAAACATAGTAGTAAGTTTACTTTATTGGTTTCTGTCCTTTTATCTGCTCAGTGCACAGATGTGAATGTGAATAATGCAACTAAAGACATATATCCCAAATATAATAAACCTGAACATTTTGTAAAGTTGGGAAGAAAAAAAATTGAAAAACTTATTAAAAGCATAGGTATCTTTAGAGTAAAAGCAAAAAGTATATATTTAATGTCTAAACAATTAATTGCGATTCATAATGGTCGTGTTCCTAAAAGTTTTGAAGAATTGGAAAATTTACCTGGTGTTGGTCATAAAACCGCTAGTGTAGTTATGTCCCAAGGTTTTGGCCAACCAGCTTTTCCTGTTGACACACATATTCATAGACTTGCTCAAAGATGGGGCTTGACTAGTGGTAAGAATGTTGTCCAAACTGAAAAGGATCTGAAAAGACTTTTTCCAAAAAAATCTTGGAATAAACTCCATCTTCAAATTATTTTTTATGGACGTGAACATTGCAAAGCTAGAGAATGTTATGGTATAAATTGCAAAATTTGTAAAACTTGTAATCCGGGTAGAAAAAAACCAATTAAAACTAAAAAGGCTTAAACACATTATGAAAATTTTAGGGATAGGAAATGCAATTGTTGATGTTATTTGTAAAATTGACGAAGAATTTTTAATTAAAAATGGCTTAACTAAAAGTACTATGAAATTGGTAGATGAAAGAGAATTTAAAAAATTATTGTCTAATCTAAATATTGAAAGGACTATAGCTGGAGGATCAGTTGCTAATTCTATTGTTGGATTAGCACAACTTAAAAATGAAGTCTCATTTATAGGAAAAGTGAGCGATGATAAACTAGGAAATGAGTATGAGAAAAGTTTAACAAATGAAAGAGTTAAATATTGTTATAATAAGAAAACAGAAAGCATAGCGACTGGTACTTGTTTAATTTTGATTACACCAGATTCTGAAAGAACAATGTGTACATTTCTAGGGATAGCAGGAAAAATAACTCCTGATGATATTGACGAAAATTTTATTAAACGTAGCGAGTTAGTTTTTTTAGAAGGTTATTTGTGGGATGAGGGCGAACCTAAAGCCGCCTTTGATAAAGCGCTAACTCTGTCGAATAAATCAGCTATGTCTCTATCTGATAAATTTTGTGTGGATAGACATAAGGATAATTTTCTTTATTTAGTGAAGAATAAGGTTGATATAACATTTGCGAACGAACAAGAAATAATGGAACTCATAGATGCAAAAACATTTGATGATGTAATTAAATTTGGAAAAGAATTAAATAAATTATTAATAATAACAAGATCAAATAAAGGCAGTATCGCAATTAGTGGTTCGGAAACTATGGAATGTGAAAGTCACAAAAATCTTAAAATAGTTGATTTAACTGGAGCAGGAGACTTATTTGCTGCAGGCTTCTTGCATGGCTATATTAACAAAATGTCAACAAAGCAAAGTTTACTAAAAGGTACAGAAATGGCCTCTAAAATAATTCAAAAAATTGGTGCTAGACTAAATTAATTTTTAATGAAGCAGTCCTAGTAATTTAGTTTTGATGATATTATTTAAAATTTTAGAAAACTTATAAATAACTATTTTAAAATTGAATAACCAAATTTAGAATTAGTTATAAAATTTGCGTCTTTAAAAATCACCAATATTTTTTTTCTGAGTCGATAAATATGAGTTTCAATAGTGTGGGTATCGACATTGTCAGCATACTTCCATACCTTTTTAAGAATAATATTTTTTGATAATGGTTTTTTTTCCGTAGACAATAATTCAATGAGTTCTATTTCTCTCTCTGTAATAGTGATTGAGGATTTATTTTTTATTAGCTTTCTTTCATTTTTATCAACAATGTAACCCCTAATTTGAAGTGTTGAATTTTGTTTAAACTTTTTTGATATCATTATGTTTGTAATATTGTCAGAAATTTCAATTAAACTTAGGGGTAAATTAATTTTTTTGTCATAAGTTAATTTATTAAAACTTGAAGATCCTTGTTTTATAAGCAGTAATGAAGGCTTATTTTTTATATTATTAATAAAGTCTGTAATTTTCATGTCATTACACACATCACTGTCTATTAACACAAAATCAACATCTGAGATTAATAATTTTGATGAGGTATCCTTGTTAAAAAAAAGTAATGAAAAACTTAAATACTCTTTAACTTCATATAAGGAATTGTTAAAGTTTTTTGTACCAAAAATAAGTAAGTTATTTTTCATGGTTATATGAATATAAAATTAAAAAAAAAATTTTTATACTTTGAACAGTATAAGATAAAATGCGCGATAGGTAAAAGAGGAATTACTTCAAAAAAAGTAGAAGGCGACTATAAAACACCTAGAGGGACGTTTACATTTGGGTCGATATTTTACCGAAAAGACAGAATTAACAAAATAAAGACATCATTAAAAAAAATTATATTAAAAAAAAATATGGGTTGGTGTGATGATACTAATTCAAAATTATACAATAAAAGTATTAAATTTCCATATAACTATAATGCCGAAAAGTTGTGGTTAAGAGAAAATATCTATGATGTAATAATTATAATTAATTACAATATAAAACCTACAATTAAGAATATGGGTAGTGCAATTTTTTTACATATTGCAAAAAAAAATTATAAATCTACAAAAGGTTGTATTGCAATTAGAAAAAAAGATATGAATCTATTAGTTACTAAAATAAAAAAAAATACAAAATTGATAATTAGTTAATTTCTACTCCCAAATATAGAACTACCTATTCTAACAAAAGTAGTTTCATAATTTAAAGCTTCTTTATAATCTAAGGACATGCCCATACTTAATTCTTTAAGACCTAACAATTTATTTAATTCCATTAATTTTTTAAAATAAATATCACTTTTACCATCATTGGGAGGTATAGCCATTAACCCGATAATATTAATTTGTAATTCTCTTACACAATAATAATAAAAATCATCAAGAAGGTTGATGCCAATACCATTTTTTTGTTTTTCATTATCGAGATTTACTTGGATAAAATATTTAAGTTTCTTATTTAAGGTTTTTTCAAACTTTGCTAAATTCGTAGCAAGTTTCTGGTTGTCAAGAGAGTGAATGTAGTCAAATAGTTTTATTGCATCTTTAGCTTTATTTGACTGTAACTTTCCGATCATATGTAGATTAATATTAGAATTCTTTTTTTTTATTTCTGACCACTTAAATTGTGCTTCCTGGACTTTATTCTCTCCAAAGTCCAAATGACCGTGATCAATTAACGGACTAATTGCTTGATAAGAGAAAGTCTTGGAAACTGCAATTATCTTTACGTTGCTATTATTAATAAGAGATTTTATATTTTCTAATCTGTTAATTATTGAAGTCATTAATGTTTATTATAAAGAATAATTATTATTTTTATATAGAAAATACTAAATCTATAAACCTGGATTTAATTAAAAAAAATAAAAAAATCAACATTATTTACCGTAATAGTTTAGTGCAAGAAAGCTATATTGACATAAATAAATTTTATAAAAAGTGTAAAATTAAAAAATTTAAATTTTATATAGCAAACAACATGAAGCTTGCAAAACTCTGTAAGGCTGATGGTTTGTATCTTTCATCTTACAATAAAAAAAAATATCCCAAATTTGATATCGATTTAATTGGATCTGCTCATAATTTTAAAGAAATCTATGAAAAAATAAAACAAGGATGTAAAACTATTATGTTATCAAGATTGTTCAAGACCGCATACCCAGATAAAAAAGCTAATTTAGGTGTTGTTAAGTTTAATTTAATAGGTAAAAATTACTCGATAAATTTAATTCCATTAGGTGGGATTAAAAGCACTAATCTTCTTAAGCTAAATTTAATTAATTCAGACGGGGTAGCTTTACTTTCTGAGATAAAAAAAAAGCCGGCTATTTCTAACCGGCTTTTTTAATTTTTATTTCTTTAACTAACTAGAACGCCATAGTTACAGCAAATAAAGTTTGTGACGCGTTTTTACTATCAACATATCCCACGTTGTCGTATGCACCTTGGCTAACTGCCATTGTCATACCACCCATTGTATATGCAGCTTGAATTGCTGAAGATTTTTGTTTCACTTTAGCAGTTGTTGACGCAATGTATGATACTTCTGAAACTTCTTGTTCAAAAGAAACCGACAAATTGTCATTTACAGCGAAACCAATTGAACCATTTTGTTGTTCATATGATTCTGCACTAGTTGTAGCTTGTGTAGTAATCGCTGGTTGGTTGTGTCCATACGAATACCCTAAAGTAACTGAACCAATTGCGTAAGTACCAAAAGCAGCTACTGATTGCGCTACTTGTGATGGTGAAGCAGAAGTTGAACCACCATCTGCTTTAACAGCTGATGCTCCAATTGCTAAACCGTCCATTGGTGCAGCTTTAATTTGCAGACCCATAGAAGTCGCACTGTTAAGAGTTTGCGTATCTCCAGTTCCTGTACCGTTTGCACCAGCCATTGTTTGATTAGCGTTTGGTGAATAAGCACCTTTAATAGCTATTCCGTACGGGAATAAACCAGCAGGCGTATGATATTGAATGTTGTTTGTTCCGTCGATATCATAGTTGTCTACTGTTGCTGAGGGATCACCTGTGTCTGTTGCTCTTGCGTAAACACCTTGTGAAGCACTATCTTCTACATCAAGTCCGCCTTCAGACATAAATATACCAACTGTACCAAAAGGTGAAGTTATTGTAAGTTTTGAATCGTCGTTTGGTGTTGTTGTTGCTGCTGGATCCATTTGTACTTGGTAGTTCCATGTCCAACCGTTGTCTAGTTCTCCACTAGCACCAAGATCGAATTCGTTAGCTACACCTAAACCTTTACCAATGTTTACATCGCCAGAAACTATATTGTAAGAGGCTTTTGCTGTACCGGTTACACTAAGTTCTCCTGCGTTTGCAGACGTGAATAAAGAAATTGATGTTAACATAACGATTACTGTTTTGATTATGTTTTTCATATTTTTCCTTGTTTTAATATTAATATTAATACTGAGAGCAATTTACAGGTTTCAATCTAAAACTGTATTTTTTTATCTTTTTCTTCTTAATTAGTTAAAAAGTGTTGCATATTTACTACACAAAAATATAGGTTTATTGGACTTTTTTCATACTTTTGATATAAATTTAAGTTAATAATAATTACAACCTAATTCAACTTAAATTGACTAGAATTATGAAAAACTACATCAACCAAAAAGGTTTTATATTTTTTTCTTTAACTCTCTACTTGTTTGCTACAACATCGTGTGGAATTTACAAAAAAGTTGACACCAGGAAAGTGCCAATAAACGCACAAGAAAGAGCAAAAAAAAACGTATCTGAAGGCAGAGGAATATCAATAGGGTCTATAAGAAAGGGCGGTGGTGGTTCTACAACTTATCAATTCAGCACATCAAACTCTATGTGGAGAGCGTCACTTGACGTTTTAGATTTCTTACCATTGTCTAATGTTGATTATTCAGGAGGAGTTATTATTTCGGATTGGTACAACGAGAATAGTAGTAAGGCTGAACAACTAAAAATAACTATCAGATTTTTATCAAATGAAGTTCGTAGTGACAGTCTAAAAATTATAGTGCATCAAAAAAAATGTAATAATCAAGGTACTTGTTCAACAAATACTTTAAATAGCTCTAAGATTAATACTGAACTTGCTTCTGCAATATTAAAAAAAGCTGCTATTTTAGAAGTTCAATCTAAAAAAAAATAATTTTACAAAAATATTATGGAAAGATTTAATTTTCAATTAATTGAAAAAAAATGGCAATCTGTTTTTGATAGTACAAAAACATACCGACCCAGGGGGGGAAACCCAAAATTTTACTGTCTTGAAATGTTTCCGTATCCATCTGGAAAAATTCATATGGGACATGTTAGAAATTATACAATTGGAGATGTTATAGCTCGATTTAAATATTTAAATGGATTTAATGTATTGCATCCTATGGGGTGGGACGCTTTCGGTTTACCTGCTGAAAATGCTGCTAAAGAAAATAACCTTCACCCAAAAGATTGGACTAAAAAAAACATATCTGAAATGAAGAGACAATTGAAAATGTTAGGTTTATCTATTGATTGGGACCTTGAAATATCAACTTGTGATGAAAATTATTATAAACATCAACAAGAGCTCTTTATTGATTTTTACAATCGTGGTTTTATTTCGAGAAAGGAAAGCTATGTAAATTGGGATCCAATAGAAAAAACTGTTCTAGCTAATGAACAAGTATTAGATGGTAAAGGGTGGCGTTCTGGGGCAACTGTTGAAAGAAAAAAATTATCACAATGGGTTTTTAATATAACAAAATTTTCGAATGAACTATTAATTGATTTAGATTTATTAAAAAATTGGCCTTCAAAGGTTAAATTAATGCAAAAAAATTGGATTGGAAAATCCATAGGCTGTGAAATAGACTTTCAAATATTAAACAACAACGCTAAAATTACAATTTTTACTACTAGACCTGACACAATATTTGGTGCCAGTTTTTTAGCAATTTCTGTAGACCACCCAATATGTAAAAATTTTGAATTAAAAGAAGAATTTTTAAATTTTAAAAAAGAATGTTTAAAAGTAGGCACAACCGAAGAAGCGTTAGCACAAGCCGAAAAAAAAGGCTACGACACAAAACTATTTGTAAAACATCCTTTTATTCAAGGTAAAAAGATACCAATTTTTGTAGCAAATTTTGTTTTAATGGATTACGGAACTGGGGCTATTTTTGGTTGTCCTGCGCATGATCAGCGAGATCTAGATTTTGCTAAAAAATATAATTTAGAAATTATAGAAGTTGTTTCAGAAAATAAAAATAAACCCAAAGATTTCAAACTATTGAATGAGGCTTACGTATCAGGTGGAACTTTAATAAACTCTGATTTTCTAAATGGCCTTGATATTGAAACAGCCAAAAAAAAAATAATTGAAGAAATAAAGAAAAAAAATATAGGCCAAAAAAAAATATCGTTTAGGTTAAAAGATTGGGGTGTTTCAAGACAAAGGTATTGGGGTTGCCCCATACCGATGATTTATTTAGAGGATGGGAGTGTTGTCCCGGTACATAAAGATGAATTACCTATTAAACTCCCGACAGATGTTGACTTACGAAAAGGTGGAAACCCTCTTGATAACCACCCTACATGGAAATCTACAAAAGATAAGAATACTGGAAAACCTGCTATCCGAGAAACTGATACTCTTGATACGTTCGTAGATTCTTCCTGGTATTTCATGAGATTCTGCTCTCCAAAGAATAAAGAAAAACCTTTTAATGTTTTAGATTTAAATTATTGGCTACCAGTAGATCAATATATAGGTGGTATAGAACATGCTATTTTACATCTACTTTATTCAAGATTTTTTATGCGTATTGTAAAAGAAAATAACTCCACTATTACTGTAAAAGAACCTTTTAAAGGTCTTTTTACCCAAGGCATGGTTTGTCATGAAACCTATAAAGACAATAAAGGTAAATGGCTAAATCCTGATGAAATAGAAAAAATTAGCGAAAACAATTATATTAAAAATACGGATAAAACAAAAATTATTGTTGGACCGTCTGAGTCTATGTCAAAATCCAAAAAAAATGTTATTGATCCGGAAAATATGATTAAGTCTTATGGTGCTGATGCAGTTAGATGGTTCATTTTATCTGACAGTCCTCCAGAAAAAGATGTTCAATGGTCCAATCAAGGAGTAAATGCTGCTTACAAATTTTTGCAAAAAGTTTATAATTTGAATAATTCAATTATGAAGCGTGAAGATAGAAAACCTTTAAAGGACAAAGAGTTTGAAAATAATATTAATAATTATATTTTAAAGATCACTAATTTAATTAACAATTTTCAGTTGAATGTCGTAGTAGCAAATATTTACACTATTTATAGTATTTTTTTGAGCTACACAGAGAAGGAGATAAGCAACAAATGTTTAAAGAGAAAAATTACAGATCTAATGAAAATTCTGATTCCTTTTACACCACATCTTGCACATGAATGCCTCGAACAGCTTGGGGAAAAAAATGTAGATAGATGGCCAAAAATTGACGAAAAAATAATAATAGATGAAAAAATTAAAATTGCAATTCAGGTTAACGGTAAGACCCGAACAGTTATAGAAGTAAAGAAAGATTTAAATGAGAAAGATGTTATAAAAGAAAGTAAAAAAAATAAAAAAATTAATGAAAATTTAATAAACAAACAGATTATAAAGACTATATTTGTTAAAAACAGAATAATAAATTTTCTTATAAAATAAAATTTAATGTATAGAAAAAATAGTACCTTATCTGTCCTTATTTTATTAATTTTACTAAATTCTTGTGGTTTTAAAAAAATAAATGATAATAATCCTTTAGTTTATATTCAAAAAATAAACATAAGTGGTGATGATAGAGACACCTACATGTTAAAAAATAATATTTTTTTAATTTCAAAGAAAGAAGCAGAAAATAAATACAATATTGATATAAAACTCTCAAAGAATAAATCTTCAAAAATTAAAAATAAAGCAGGGAAAGTAACTAGGTACACTTTAGGTACAACTGTAGATTTATCAATAGAAAATATTAAAACCCTAGCAGTAAATGAAAAAATATTTTCAAAATCTAATGACTATGATGTTGCAAAAAATCATTCTGACACATTAAATAACCAAAAAAATGCCTCCGAAGCTAATATTAAACAACTATCGGACGAAATAAAAAATTATATAATCCTATTTAATAAAAATTAAGTGATAGTTAAGAGTTACATCGTAGAAAAAAATTATAATATCTTAAATGAATATAGAGCTACTTTATTATACGGGGAAAATGAAGGAATTAAAGACGATATAAAAGATAAAATAAAAGATTCTAACAAGGAAGCAGAAGTAATAATATTTTTCGAAGATGAGATAGTAAAAAATAAAAATATTTTATACGAAAATATTGTCAACGAGTCTCTTTTTAATCAAGACAAGATTATATTTATTCAATCAACTACTGATAAAATTTTGAACGAGATTTTAGAAAGTATAGAAAAGAAAAGAGATAATACGAAGATCTATATTTTTTCAGAAAATTTAGAAAAGAAATCGAAGTTAAGGAATTTATTTGAAAAAGAAAAAGATCTTGCAACGATAGCTTGCTATGCTGATAATGAAAATACTTTAGTTAGCTATATAAACAAAGAACTTAATGATTATAAAGGATTAACTGGAGAGATAATAAACCTTATAATATCCAACTCAAATATTAATAGAAAAATAATTCAAAGTGAAATTGTAAAAATAAAACATTTTTTTGCTGAAAAAAAAATTGATATGAAACAGCTCTTGGAACTTTTAAACATTAAATATAATTATAGTTTCGACGAAATGAGAGACAATGTGCTGTTGGGAGATAAAAAAAAAATCAACAATCTTCTTTCTGAATTAAACATTTTGAGTGAAGATAGTTTCTTTTATTTGAATAATTTAAATTATAGAATTTTAAAATTAATAGAGATTGAGAAGACTAACTCTGAATTTAATAACTATGAGAAAGCTATAGAAAACCATAAACCAGCGGTATTCTGGAAAGATAAACCAATTTATATCAAACAACTTAAGAATTTGAATTTACAAAGGTTAGAAATGATAGCATCAAAGATTGGAGAGTGTGAAGTGATGATGAAGAAAAAATCATATCTCAGAAATGATGTAATTATAAAAAATCTAATCGTATATCTTTCGACAGAAACTACTTCTTCTTCCTAAGTAAATTAGATACCATTTCGAATTGTTCTTGGTTACTGTATTCAATTGTTACTTTACCTGAATTATTTATCTTATTGAAAATTTTAACATTTAGGCCAAGACTTTCTTCTAAATTTCTTTGTGCTAATAAAATATTTGGATCAGTTTTTTTTTTTGGTTTAATTTTTTCATTTTCAGTTTCTTTTTCACGCTTAACTATATTTTCAATAGATCTTGCACTTAGTTTTTCTTTTATGATTGATTTTGCAATTTCTAAGGCATTATACCTTCCGACTAGAGGTCTAACTTGACCCGCTGTTAACTTGTTAGCTTCTACCATTTCAATTACTTCAACAGGCAACGACAGGAGTCTTAATGTATTGCTAATATGACTTCTGCTTTTACCCATAAATTCTGATAGTTTTTCGTGGTCATAACCAAATTCATTGATGAGTCTTGCATACCCTTTAGATTCTTCTATTGAGTTAAGGTCTTCCCTTTGTATGTTCTCAATTATTGCTAGTTCTAAAGCTTGTGTGTCATTAATATTTAATATTATAACTGGTACTTCATGAAGCCCAGCCTTTTGTGCGGCTAACCACCTTCTCTCACCGGCAATAATATCATAACCACCTAATTTATTTTTTCTTACGGCTATTGGTTGAATTAAACCATTTTTTTTAATTGATTGAGATAATTCATCTATTTTTTTAGCATCAAAATGCATTCTAGGTTGAAATTTATTTGTGTTCAAATCGCCTATAGAAGCTAGTAAATAGGAGCTATTAGGGATTGAATTTTCTTTTAAATCCCCTTTACCAGGAGTAGGTTCTGCCTGGTCTCCAAACAATGACATTAAACCTCTGCCAAGACCCTTTTTATTTTTCTCATCTGTCATTAAATACCTATCATTTTCTTTGATCTAAAAATTCTTTAGCTAAACTAATATATGACTGGCTGCCAAGACATGCTTTGTCATATACAATGCACGGAACACCGTGAGAAGGTGCTTCCGACAATCTTACATTTCTGGGAATTACAGTTTTATAAACTTTTTCTTTAAAATACTTTCTGGCTTCATCGTCTACCTGAGTAGAAAGTTTATTTCTTTTATCAAACATGGTTAAAAGAATCCCTCTGATTTCTAGAGTCGGATTTAAGTTTATTTTAATTCTCTCAATAGTTTTTACTAGTTGAGAAATTCCCTCAAGTGCAAAAAATTCTGTTTGGAGTGGGACTAATAATTCGTCTGCAACTACTAGAGACATAACTGTAAGTAAACTTAATGAAGGAGGACAATCAATAAAAATATTATCGTATTTATTAAATAAATTTGTGTTTTTTTCCTTTAAAATCTCTTTTAATAGAAAGGCTCTATTAGGATCATGTGCTGTTTCAACTTCTAAACCTGATAAATTGACGTTTGAGCCAATTATATCAAGGTTTTTAACGCAACTAGTTTGGATGGCATTTTTTAGGTCAGATTGACCTATAATAACCTTATATATATTTTTATCATTTTCATTGTTTGACTTTCCTAGACCTGTTGTTGCATTTCCTTGCGGATCTAAATCTATCACTAAAATTTTTTTTCCGAGTTCGGCTAATGCTGTTGAAAGGTTTACCACTGTTGTTGTTTTTCCAACTCCTCCTTTTTGATTTATTACGGAAATTATTTTTTTCATTTTATTTTTTAAAATTAATTATCATTATTTTTGATTCAGCGCTGGTAATGCTTTTTTCTAAAGTATAGCTGTATTTAAAATTTTTGTTAAGCTGTTTAATTTCTTCTTCTGCACTTTTACCCTTTAAAATGATAAGTGTGTGATTAACTTTTATTGTTTCACGTGAAATGCGAAGATGCTCTTCTAATTTCTTAAAAGCCCTTGAAACAACATATTCACCATCAATATTGTGCGACCTGTAATCATCTGTATAAATTGTGGCTTTAATATTGAGTTTGTCACATATTGAAATTAGGAATTTAGTTTTTACTCTAGACTTCTCGTAAAGTTTCACGTGAAATTTTAAATTTGTATTAAAAATAGCAAGAACAATGCCGGGAAATCCAGCCCCAGTTCCCAAATCAGAAACACTTATATTATCCCTAAAATCAATAAATTTTACTAGTTGTGCTGAATCTAGAATATGACGCTCCCAGATAGTGTCTATTGTTGATTTACCTATTAGATTAAATTTATTATTATAATCAACTAGTTCCCTGGAAAAGGCTTCTAATTTGTAAATAGAATCTTGACTAAATTTAAGCTTGTTGAATAATATAGATTTTACTTCTTTTTCTGTCATTAAGCAGATACTTTATATCTACTT
>TARA_B110000971_G_scaffold106173_1_pt1 | contig 14075 bp, 1 predicted proteins | sample TARA_B110000971 | Tara Oceans TARA_B110000971 (sample SAMEA4397842) | marine metagenome | biome: Polar Biome; feature: [SRF] surface water layer (ENVO:00010504); material: water (ENVO:00002006), including particulate matter (ENVO:01000060) such as... | depth 5 m | reverse complement strand
TAGCTATCGGCGAAAGAACTTTTGGCCACCTCGCCAGATTTTATTTTCTGGCGCCATATGTGTCGCACAAAGTAACAACCACGCTCAAACCATACACAAACATGCGCCTTTACTGTGAATTTCGAGATTGTTCCTGCCAACACTACTGCGGGCGTAACGACCGCTGCTCGCAGTGTGGACATGGCGCGTGCTGGCACGCCAACGACCATGGGCAGTTCGAGTCGCACCGCCTTCCCGCAGAAACACCGCGATATATGTTTGTGTGCGTGCCAGCGCTGCCAACCGTCCCACCGCTGCCCGAAGCGTCGCCGCGGTATTGTCCTGAGGCCATCGCACTTCCCGTGTAATATAACATAATCGAAACATATTATTCCACGTTTATGAAAAGTGTCTATAAGAGCACTGAAATATTCAACCATCATGAAAGAACTGTCGGTGAATAGTTTTTTATTTCTGTTTTTTGCAGGTGTCGTTGTATTGATATCATACTCCACCGAATACATTGTAGAGTACGTGAATGACATCCTAGTGCCTTGCCAGCATGATTCGGTGCTCGTAGACGGCGAATGCGCCTGTGACAACACCAATGGCGTGTTTGGTGGCCAATACTGTGAGACATGCCTGTGTGGCCACTCGGGCATTTGCGGCGTGTCACCGAAAAACCGTTCATCGACGTCGCGGTGGGCCTGCCGATGCCCGTCGTCACAAAAGTGGGTGGGCACCACCTGCAACAACTGTTACGCGACGGAACATACGCCTGAAAATTGCCGCGGTGACTGCGTCTCATCGCGCACAGCCCCCGCTTATTACCATTCCGGTCCACAGTGCAACACCGTGTGCATGCCGAAGTCGAACAGCATGAATCTTCGCTGCTTAGAAGTCGTCGCGGGTGGTGGCACGTGCAATGCGTGCAACGGACATGGGTCGTGCACGTCCACTGGTGGTTGCGAATGTGATACAGGTTGGTTCACATCTCGCGCCGGTGAGCAGTGCTCCCAAAGCTGCGCGGACGCTGACATTCCTTGCGAGCATGGTACTTGCGTTGCGCTTGGGGGCGAGCTGCAGTGTGGTTGCGACTCCGGGTGGTTTGGCCCACTCTGCAACCAAACGTGCAGTGCCACTGTGACCACAGGTAGTATTCCGTGTTCTGGGCACGGTACCTGCGGCTATAATGCGCAGAATAATCTCCAGTGTGCATGCGACCAGTTGCACAAAGGTGAGTTCTGTGAGTACAAGTGTCCTACATCAAACGAAGAGCCGTGCTCTGGTCACGGCATCTGCGCCGTCGACAACGGCCAAGTGTCGTGCACCTGTCGTGGGGATTGGGCCTCCGACGACTGTTCCTGTTCGCCAACAGCGACCTGTTCCGGCCACGGCACGTGCCTCGTCAATGGCACGTGTGATTGTTTTGATATGACAGAGCCTTCGGACGCCCACTGGTTTGGCAAAACATGTGGAAAATGCCAGGAAAATTGGCATGGTACCAACTGTCAACTGTACTGCGACGACACGGCGAACTATACGTCCAATGATACTACAATTGGGCGTCGCATTGGTTGCAACAATCATGGTAGTTGTAATGTCCTACAAAAGAACATGGTGGAGCAAGTGATTTGTGTGTGTGACAAGACTAACGAGGAGACACACTGTGCGACGTGTATGCCGAACTATTATCCGGACATTCGTCTTGAGAATATGACTGTCAGTCCATGTTCGGTGCCGTGTGGCCAATCAACATGTAGTCACCACGGCGTGTGTAATCCTCACTATAATGGTTCGAACAACCTGTGTATTTGCGACCCGGTCCGCAAAAACGGCCACGAGTTGCATACCCTGGACGCCAATAAATTCTGCTCGACGTGTCGCAAGAATTGGTATCCGACGACGATGGGGTCGGCAGACCGGTGCAGTTACTATTGTGCGTCGGACGGTACCATCACCACCGAGAACGGGACGGACGTCGTCAAATTCGGTGACTCGGACTTGACCTTGCAGGGCGACGCCGACGCACAAAAGGTGTGTGTGGCCAAGAGCGAAGGGTATGGTGCGGACCTAGAATTCTCTCCAGACCCCGATTGTCGCGTGTGTTCTGGGGGTGGCAAATGCCAATCGTCGGGTCAGTGCCTGTGCGACCCCGGCCATACAGGCTCATACTGTGAAATAGATTGTAACACAATCATTATTGACGGCGTCGCGACGATGTGTTCTGGACATGGGCGATGTGTGCGTAACGACTTGGAGCTGTGGTTTAATCCTGGGTCGAAAAGCTACCGCTGTGAATGTCAGCCTTATGACCCCTATACAAGCGAAACGCGACTGCGCCTGATGAAACGCGGGGTCGAACTGGCGCCTCCACCATCACCCGATTACTACGGTGAACATTGTGGGTATCATTGTCCGCGCTATAACGAAGAAATATGTGCCGGTCGCGGCACGTGTACTACAGCCGTGGCGTATAATGAATATGGTGCAGTGGATAGGTGTCACAACGATACCCAGTGTCAAACAAATACAGTCGAGGGCGAGGTGCGTTTCTGTGCACGTGAGACGACCCCCTGGGATTCGGGCGTTTCGGACGGTGGGTTTTTTAGTGGGGCTGGGTACACCGCCTGTGCATCTGACCAGAGCTGTTACGAGTCGATTCTTGATATTGAGTGGGACCGTTTTTGCGTCAACATGCTCGCCGATTGGTATCCCTCGAGCATGAATACACCCACTTGTACCTATTCGAGCCCGGAGTGCCAGGCCGCCATTGAGTCGTTCTTTGTCGACCCTTATGCGGGCAACAACACTTGGTGCGAACAAGTCAAACAAGAACTGATGCCGTCGTTGGATGTTTGCCACGCCGACTCGCACAAAAATGCACTAGTCTACGACGCGCAGTCGCAGCCTCTTTGCTATGGATACACGCTCGAATTTACATGCAGTGGTCAGGATTCCTGTGTATACGACCAGAGCTACAGTTACATTGACGACATTGACCAAAAATGCGCAGCGGCAACCGATAAAGACTGTACCGGGCCTTGTGGCATTAATAATAACAACACATGTGTGGTTCAGACGTATTGCCGTGCGAAACATTGCAGAGATATCATTGACGCCAACCCGTTAGAAAGCATGTGTTTCGACGCCGCGCCAACGGCTTGTAGTGGGTCCTCCGAAGAATGGACCAATACCTGTGCCAACATCACAGGGGAACTTCAAAAACATCGCTTCGGCCGTGCCGGCTACAACACCACATCGGACATGTTCTTTTCGTGTGCCATGTACAGCCAAAGAGATTATCCTTTGCGCATTGAGGCCTCCATTCCTGGAAACATCGACATATCAGGTGTTGTCACCCTCTCCGGAAAGACAGACGTGCACGTCTCCTCGCTACGTCGAGCCTTTATTGACTCGCGCCCCACCCTAGCGGTGTCCGACTGTCGAAATGACCTCGATGCACTCATACTCGATGGTTTTTGTGACAAACACTTGGTTTCTCTGGTCCCGACAAGTGTCCCGACAAGTGTCCCGACAACAACGCGCGAGACGCCCTACATGGTGTACTGCAATGGTCATGTTGAGTCGCTGTGGTCACAGCTACACTTGGCCACAAAACGCCTACAGGCACTGCAGTTCAGTGGCTGTGACATTGTACCTCGCACGCAGTCGGTCAACTACTCGCCATGGAGCCTCAACTGTCTGAATCGTGACAGTAAGGTGGGCCCATCTTTTAATTTGTCGCTGTACCCCGACACGTGGACGTCGTGTACGTTTGAAGTCGACAAAAAACTGCTCGCGTGGGTCGGCAGTCCCACATCGCCTGTGGAGCAATGCAAGGCCGGCATGGAGGCTCCGTGGATGCAGCGGGCTCAGCCGACTCCGACACTGTGTGACCTTGGTGCTTGCCATCCGAACGACGCGTGTTATTTGTGCGACGACCCCCGAGTAACCTGCGACTCTGCAGCGGACGTGTTCTGCAAGGCCGACCTCGCTACGAACTGTGAGGCCAACCGGTGTCAGCTCAACGGTACCTGTTTCCAAGGAAGTATGCGACATTCGAAGTCGTACATGTGTACCTTTTCTGGAGACCTGCCGGCCGCGTCGGTCCTGAACCAGACAGAAGTATGCCACAAAGTGACCAAGAATTACAATTGGTACGACGAATGTGCGAATAATTCCGAAGGGCAAGATTTAGCCACTCACGGTGGTGACGGGCTGAAAAAGTCGTGGTCAATCACAGGACACGTGCGCGCAGAAGACCAAAATAGCGTCGTCTTATCACATCCATCAACCGCAAAGGCCCCAAATACAACGGACGTCCAAGCAACTTGGTCGCGTAGCTCCGATTCGGCCATCGAAGCTACCTGTCACAGTCGTACGGTGCGCATCTACGGCGGCCAAGGTATTGCAGTGTCCGGGGACAAGACCATTACCCTTTCTAATGAAACGAAGACGGTAGCCGCAAATATGGCCGTACGCATGACCAATGCTTATATCTACCTGTATGCACCGGCGTGCCAAATCACACTGACCACCATCTACGGGACGACTACCTTGGTGACACTGCAACGTGATGGCGACTCGGCATTTCTCCCCTTCGGCGAAACGTCAGTAGATGGCCGCCGCGTTGATGACGGGGTCACATTTGAAGGCAATGACATGCAACTAGTGCGCCAGTCTTCCACTGGTTTGAACGGTTGCACTATAGATGCCAGCGGTAGTACGAACTGTACAGGCGTTCAACCAGTCGTCGTGGGTGCACAATGGCATTTGCCGTTCAGTGATAGTGTGCGTGTGTCCGGCTGGGTGCGCAGTGACCACACCGACCAAAAAGTCGCCAACGTCGACGTGCTTGACTCGAAAGGCACGCCTGTCGTGTCCATGTATGTGTATCAACACGTCGTCTGGCTAAATAGACACAAAACTGGTTGTACCATTAACAATCGGGGGCGGTGGTGGTCTTGGAGTCTGGACGTGGCAAGCGCTCACGCACACTGGGACGTACGTTTGGAGGTCGCTGGTTGTGAGTACAACACGACAGTGCCAATGTCGTCCTCAACATTAGAACGCCAGCATGACGGCCGTGTTGCTCCCTCGTTTTTGAGTATGGCATCAACACGCCATGGTTGTCGCAGAGCTTGTCAAGACCATATGGACTGTGTGCAGTGGTCCCACACAACAGTCGACCACCACTGCTACTTGTACAACCAGCGTTGCCACGAGGACGCACAGTGTGTGGATGGCACGCATACACTGCACGCCTTTCATCCGCATGCGCTGGCGGCTGTCAACGTGTACAATTCTGACAGGAATACGACGTCGTGGTGGACGTCGATGCGCGTCGACCGTCTGCTACCGGTGCCGTCGTCCATCGCCACGGCCTGTGCACTACCTACGGAAGACTTGTCGGACAGGTGGGTGGCGGCCTTTTCGGACACGTATGCGCCATTTATGCCGGATGTGACGCACATTTGTCGTGGCTTTCGCACGCGGTGGTCGGGTCAGACCACCACATCAACCACAGACGACTTAAATTTTTGTGCGGACTACCAACAATACCGCGCACCGGCGTTGCGTCCCGCATCTTGTGATGATTCGACTTGGGCCCTATATGAAGGGATGAATTGGACGGCGTACTGTGGGTATCGACAGTCGTTTGAGGTCAAAGGGGACCAGGTGCCATTTATGGGAGGTCCTATCTGTCCAGGTGGGACATGCGGTAGCCCAGACGCATCAGTGGATATGGCCACCTTGTGTCATGTGTCTGAAACGATACGCAACTCGACAGACTGTGTCTCGAACGAGTGGTACGCGTCCTGTTTGGGACGCACGGATATTTACCGCGCCTACTGCAGCGACACCTGTGTACAAACTATTACAGACATGTTTGGGTCTCAGAGCGTGTGTGAAAAGAGACGCAAGTTGGCGAACATGGTTACCAATGGGACAGAGACGAACGTCGGCAAGAGCTGTACAGACTGTGACTTGGGAGGGTCAGTGCTGACGGACTTTTGTTTACGCCACGGCATGTACCACCGTAATAACCACATTCTGATTCCGGAATTGTCGCATTCACACTGCAGCGGTGATTGTCTTGGGTTGTTGAAAAAAGACATGACTTTGAACCAGTGGCGTGGGTGGTGTCAGAGTCTCGCCAACAAAACGCTACTTGGAGTCTGTTCTACAACGGTCTGCGACTGTGATGCTGCTTATTTGGGCGTGGGTGGGTCTCTGTGTGAACTCGCATGCCCGGTTGGTTCTGACAACGGTCAAGAACTGGCATGCTCGGGACGCAATGGCGAGTGCGTCGCCGAAAATTCCGATTTGCTCGTGGCAGATGCGCGTCAAAAGACTTCCACCTTGCGCGAATACCGCAATTCGTCCAGTCGCACGGGCCTTGTGCCCGTCTGGATGAAGGGACCCGACTCCAACATGGAAGGAGTGTGTCAATGTCAACTGGGGTCGGGTCTGGCCTGTTCCATTCCTTGTGAAAAATGCAATAATGGTACGTACGGATATTCTCTGGCGTCGCAGTATGGCATTTGTGACACCTTGAACGGAATTTGTCGCGGGTTGGCGCCGTTTATGCGTTACGACATTCACAAGGCCAGTGACGACTTACGTTCCTACAATTCGACCCTTTTCGACGAAACAAAGTGGCACAAGCCCTACTTCTTATACGAATCAGACGTGTCTTTGTTCAAGCTCGCACTGAAGTACATTCGAGACAAAACGGGCAGCAGCATCGAAGGCGTGCCGGTCAATCGGACATCCCACACGACCCTCGATCTCGACAACACGCTGGACATTTTCAGAGACGTGTGTTACAACCGAACAAGGGACTATGCAACGCACGGAACATACTTGAACAATAGTGAGCAGGTGACCTTGGGCAAAGTAGTCTTTAACGCTGCCTCGACCAACCAAACACTTGCTACCTTCTCCACGCCGTCGATTCAAAGCTGCCTCGAACTACACGTCTCAGAGGCGTTGTATCTCTGCTACAATGGTGGCACGTGGTCTGCCTACGACACCAACCAGCGTTCGCTTCAAATGCACGTGTCCGCCCCTGGGCAGTTGCCCGAGACCGGTGTGGCGTTTGCACAGACGCACCAGTCAGACTTGTATATGTTTGGTGGCACGGGTGTGTATCATGTGACGTACAGACGCCTGTACTGGCAACCGGTCGACGTTGTCTATGTCCAGGTCAACAGTGTATCTACTACAGGCACGGCACCCCCTGCGCACACGACCCCGTGGATGTGGGCCACACCGAATGCACTGTACGTACTTTCGCAAAACAAGTGCATGTACAAACTGCAATTCCCGACCTTGACGTCGTTGTATCACGAATGGACGCAAGAAAGTTGCCAACAGTTCAACAACACGGTGCGTCATATTCGCCAACAAGATGACCAATTGTACGTCTACACGGCCGACTCTAATCATGTCGAATACGTCTGGACGTACCAGAATCAAACATGGCAGGAGGACGGGCCGGTGCGTCAACCAGTGGTTTTTGAGCCTCAACATCGATTGCTGGAGATTACAGGCGAACAATACGACTGCACTCTTGAGGTCAACCTGTCCTACGTACGCCTCGGTAATCGCACTCTGGCAGCTTTCGACAACACGTCGGAAACCCTCGGAAACATATCAGTATTTTCCGATGATTTAGTGGACATCGACCCACGGACCGGTGCAGACATTACCACGCGTGTGCTCAACACTGTCCTTTGGCAGCCAGCGGAGCCAGTCGACACAGTACCAAGCAGTTATGAAATATACCAGGCATTAGACTTGGTCAATCGTCTGTACATGCACCAGGGTCGCTGGGACATTCCGACACAATTCACTACGCGCGCCATGCTCTCCAACAGAACACGACGTTTCTCACCCACTGGACATACCGCGCACGACACCATTATGGACGGCTTGGCCAGCGTAAACCCAGATGCATTTTTCAAGGATATCATCATGACAACCCTGACGCGTTTGTCGATTTCACGGACGGAAGGTCCCCAATACAATCGCAAAGTCTCCATTTACGCTACGCGCATCAAACCGTTTGAAAGCTACAAGCAAACGCTCGCCGTGGGGACAATAAGTCTCGATTTTGTGCTGACTTGGAACGACAACATTTTTAATTTGCAAATCAAGCGCCCCGAGAAGAATGGGGTTATCAGTTGGAAATTGACCGATGCACCATACATGACGTTTGCTCTGGTCGTACACCTGGAGGCGTGGCACTCCAATCCCGAGACATTGTCTTCCAAGTCTACAGAACCACGGTGGGCGCGCGTGTTTGACCTGTACGTGGCCGAAAACGAACTGTCGCACTACAATGTCGTGTCGCGTACCGCGTCTTTTCTTGAGTATACGTCGTCACACTGTGAAACGACGGCCTCCGGCACCTGTCCTAGCACTCTGCCGTATATCGGATTACCGTGTTCAGGACACGGGCGCTGCAATATTGCCTGTCAATGTGTGTGTGAAGCGGCACCGTCGGTCATCGAGATTGACGCAACGGCCTTGGACCACGCGTCTTCACCATACCGTGGCGACGGCTGTGAAGTGACTTGTCCAGGATACGACGGGTATAACATGTCCTCGGTCTGCAGCAACCGTGGGACCTGCCAACAAGATGGTCGCTGCAGGTGCCAGTCAGGGTTTAGAGGCGACGCCTGTCAATTTTCGTGTCCCATGGGGCCTAATAAACTCGTTTGCTCCGGGCACGGCGCGTGTGGGGAGATTTCGTACGAAGGTTCTACTTACACGACAACCCAAGTCGGCTACGACATTGTCGAAAAAGACATTGTCCATAAAAATGCCAAGTCCTTTCAGGACGCAATGCATACGTATTACGATCGATGTCTTGACGAGAATTTCTTACCTATCGTGGGTAAATTGGACCATATCGCAGTTTCAAGTCCTGAACATTCGAGTACAAATAAGAGTAACGCCAGTGTCGTCTGCAACGACATAAACCGTCACCTTGCAGACAACACCGTAGGTTTTGTTCCGGGGCAATGCATAGGCCTCGTGTTGAACAACAGTCATTATGTCCCCATGTTGCTCAAGCCCATTGTCGCAAAACTCAAGCCTATATCCGACAACACATTTACCTGTCGCGTCTGGGTAGACTGTTCCATTAAGAAAGCTGACAGCTTTTCCTTTGAGGGCGCCACACACTCACTGTCGGGTGCGACATTCACATTTGTGATGCAGTACATCCACAGGGTTGTCAACCGTAGTTTGGAATATGTTATTAACGGCTTGTCGGTGACCTTGGACGTGACGTGGACGCCAACCAGTTGGTCTTTACAAATGGCCGGCGTTGAAATGACGGAGCAGGGGGAGTGGGCACGTGTCAAGATGGAGATATCCAACCGTACCCTGTCAGTGTATCTGTACCCGGTGGTAGAACCACAGTACCCGGTGGTAGAACCACACTTGGTAGAACCACACTTGGTAGAACCACCTGCGGACATATTTTGGGCGCCCAATTTTATGAACAACTACCTTAAAATGCCGTCGGTGACAGACTCTTACTACTATTCGTCCTACCAGTACTACCACAACGCCACCCATCACTGCGACTTGGACGAACAATGTGTGGGCATTGTACGATGGGAGTCAGTGCAACAAGGAAGATACTTTTCACTCTTAACAACACAAAAAGGCACGTCATTATACAGAAGCGGTTCTTACTATGCGAAAATGTCCAAACTATACAAGGGGCGAAAGGACATGTTAACACCGTGTGCTCCGGTGGAAGCTGGGCGCGCCGTCTACCCGAAGGTCAACTATGTTGAAGTATACAATACACCACTACCTTCCGTGGACACAACGGCCGTGCGACACTTGGTTAACAAAACAAAAGAAATTGTCATTCCCGTTGGTGACGGCATTTGGACCAAGTGTTGGGAAAAAATCCCTGACAAGTGCACCCAATTCGAGTGTTATACTAAGACCCATTCCAGGGACGCCCATGGGTTTGCATGGAGCGCGGTAACGAAGACGTGCCTCGTTTATAGACAGTTTGCGACCCCAATAAAATTGGACAAGTGGACAGACAATGCAGGACGCACCGACTACCAACCGTGTGGTCGCGGCAATGGAACAACCTGGCAGCAGGTGTAACATAAGAAACGCACAAGATTTTTAAAATGTATTTACCCTATAAAAGGTTTATCAATAATACAAATGTTTATTTTATATGCACTTGTCGTAGGAATTGCTTTTGCAATAGACTGTCCACCAGGAACTTATTTACACGACTCTAGGTGTTTAAACTGTACAATCGGGTATTATAAAAACGAACCGGGTACCGCCTCCTGTAAGGCATGTGCCCTGGGCCAGTATCAAGACACTGCAGGACAGAGTAACTGCAAGAAATGCCGGTCAAATCTCACCACATTTGTGATGGGAAGCACGGGTGTTGTACGTTGTACGCCGTGTTTAGAGGGAAGCAATATGCGACCAGACAGGACGTGTGGCAATTGTTCTGTAGGGTACTACGTCGATAATAGGGCGTGTGCGTCGTGCCCTGCTGGGTACGATTCAACAGGGCTCAACGCACAATGTGAAAGGTGTCCCCGGGGACAATACAGCGTTGGGGCATCCGCGTGTCGGGACTGTACAGGAAAAAATTACCAGAACGAAGCTGGGCAGTCGTCGTGTAAAACGTGCAACATACCATCAGCCTCGGCCATAGCGTGCGGTGCGTGCCCCACCGGTAGATTTTTGAAGAATTCCGCATGCGAGCAGTGTCCAACTGGGTACCGGTCGCGTAGTCAGCAGACGAGCTGTACAAAGTGTGTTCGCGGGCACTACCAAGACGAACAAGGGCAACATTTGTGTAAAACATGTGCACCCGGTTCATTTCAAAGCGATGACGCTGGGCAATTGTGTACTCCCTGTGAAAGAGGGACATATCAGACCAGTAGGGGGCAAAAGACGTGTTCCAAGTGTCCGACCGGGTGGTACCAAGCGGAACAAGGGCAAGGTACATGTGACGCGTGTCCAAGTGGTCAAAGCTCAACGCCGTCTGGATTAACGTCTGAAGCTTCGTGTGGCAATTGTTCTATTGGCACATACTCGCAGAGTGGTGGTCGTTGCGAAGAGTGTCACGAGAGCACCTATCAAGACGAGGAGGGCCAGCATGGGTGTAAAGTATGCCCACCAAGCACCGATTTGTCTGAAGCTGGATCAAAGTCGTCCGCGTCTTGTTTTTCAAGCAAGGGCCTCGTGACGTTTGTTGTATTTAATACCACGATTACCGACTCTAAGGGAAAACAGAGTTTGTCACGCACGTGCGAAATACGCCCTAACTTATTGCTACTGTGTCCAGGATGCCGCTGTACACAAACAGCACGCGACGGGTTTTGGGCGTCCCCCGTTTGCGATGAATGCAGCCGTGGTTATGCACAGGCCGACTGTAAAACCACGTGTCCAGGCTATGACGGCTCGAACGACGATACAATCTGCTCGGGGATGGGCCAGTGCTGGTTTGGAAAAGGCGGGAACGGCCAGTGTTATTGCGGTGGACATTCGAACATTGATACAACCGCAGAAAATATCGTCGTCGACGTCACGACGTGTGCCAGTGGTGAAGAATGCGATGATTATCAGCCGCAAGACGAGACACAATACAAACCCATCTATTACATCATGCGCTACCGCCAATACAGTGTATTTGTGGTGAAATTGACGGATTTCACCCCACCACGTGGCCATATGTGGTTCAAGAGATACCCACAAGCGACGACATATCTCAACGATTGCAGTATGTGCACTGGGAAATACGAGCTATCGGACAACGGTACGCATACAGGTGCGTACAATACCAGTGACTATCATAAGTTTCCACCAATGGCTCAATCAAACAATGGGTTTCATGGCGAGAACTGCCAATACGAGTGTGGGCTCTGTATTGGCGGTCAGTGTCTTCACCGTCCACACCCCTACCGATTTGAGTACACCGTCAAAGAAAGTCAAGGATTCAAAGAAATGCAAGGATTCATTCCAGCGGTTGTGCCACAGACAACCTGTGAATGTACGTCGGACGAATACGATGCCGACGCCATGTGCTGCCCACATGGGTTTGAACCGTATATCAAGGCGCCAGAAGGGCTTTATTCTCACACACCCTACCTGACCACTTTGAATACCAACTTGCCCACAAGGCCCTTCCAAGTGGACAAAGATTTGTGGATATTACAAGAGTACGGCCCACCCCCTTACTCCATTCCACCCGACGGACAAATCCGGATTTCTTCCAATCAAGACGTGGAAAATGTGTCGTACATTGACATCGGACCCTTCGGCAAGCACGTCTTTTACGGAACGCAACAACAACTCTGCCGGGCATGTCCGGGGTTGTTTGGAAAGGGTGTTAAATCGGGTGGGAAACAAATAGAAACGTACCAACAGGCCATTTCGGCTTGGTGGGCACGCGCTTCTCCGTCGCGCAAATGCAACGGCATTGGCCAGTGCGATTTTTACGCCAAACACTTGGAAGCGCGTGTTGGATTTATGGGTCAAAAATTCGGCAGCGCCCGTCTCGAATCAGCGACTAACGACCGGTTCGACACGTGTTTTACGTATACGCGCGGTGAGAAGGGCGTCACCATTGATTCATTCAACACCGTCAATTATACCCAAGGTCAAGACCCGTTTTTAGGTGGCCCGTGTCCCATGGGTTATTTTTGCACAAATACATCCAAAGCCGTCGGTTACAAGGAAGCCTGTCCCGCCGGATACTACCAAAATAGGACAAAACAGTCGAGGGTCCAACGTAATGTTTTTTGTGCTGGTACGAAGGTGGACCAACAAGCCGGACGCGCAACCTACTGCCAACGAAATACCGCGACGATAGAGCCCGACGACTTTGTCGACAAAGTCTGCACCCGCTGTCCTCCCAACCACTACGCCCCCAAAGGCGCTGCGGTGTGTCAGGCGTGTCCCCGTGGCAAAGTGAAAAAATTGTCAGGGACCAGAGTGGTCGGGTTTCAGGTCTACAACACCCCAAATGACGGAGGGACCGCGCCGTGGTACTATATTCCAAACGAAACGGGCGAGGAAGACGAAGATTGTGTGCTTATGCCACGTGGAGTCATCCACATACCGACAGCCAACAACCAGATGTCCCATGACCGTCGAGGGTTTTTACCTATTGTTACGTGCCCCTACGGATTTACGTCGCGCGTGGGCACTTTTATCTTTTCAACAGACGTTAAGGCCCACATCACACTCAAATTAAACGAGAATACCATAGAAGCACCGTACGTACACTTGAAGGATAACGACGCGCAAATTTGGCCTTACATCGTGTCCCATTATTGCAATGAGTGTCCATCCAACACAGTGACAGGCCAAACGTCGACCACGTGCACCACCTGTTATTCGAATCAATTCAAATTATACACCAAAGAAATGCTCAAAATAATAGCCGTTGGACCACTGCCCCGGACTTATGCGGGTGGAAGTGTTGAGACCAACATGACACGCCTGCACAACGTGCGTTTAGAAAAGCCACGGACATTGTACTGCACTGGCACAAACTGCGCCAGCTATACAATGGATGTCAGCACATTCAATACCCTCGCCAACTGTATAGTGGCCTGTCAAATGCTCACCGTTGCACAGCCGGAAGCCTACGGGTTTACCGAGACTGAGTGTATTTGTGGGGTAAGTGGGGTAAGTGGGAATTCCAGCTTTACAGGTGAAATGAGGCCTGGCAGCCATACAAACACTTGGCACGGTCTGCCGCTCTGTATTGAGTGTAACCCAGGCACGTATCGCAATCCGTCAGGAGTATGCACTAAGTGTCAACCCGGAAAATACATTCCGAGCGACAGTGCAGCCCTTGTTGTGGGTCGGTGTCTCAGCTGCCCGAGTGGGTGGGTACAAGACCAGGTCGGAACAAGCAATTGTACGGCTTGTTCCGCGGGGACCTATCAACAGCACACGGCACAAAGCGCGTGCGACACGTGCCCGAGTGGGTGGTGGCCAAACAACGACCAAAGCGCGTGCGACACGTGCCCGAGTGGGTGGGTACAAGACCAGGTCGGAACAAGCAATTGTAC
>TARA_B110000971_G_scaffold156919_1_pt1 | contig 14125 bp, 18 predicted proteins | sample TARA_B110000971 | Tara Oceans TARA_B110000971 (sample SAMEA4397842) | marine metagenome | biome: Polar Biome; feature: [SRF] surface water layer (ENVO:00010504); material: water (ENVO:00002006), including particulate matter (ENVO:01000060) such as... | depth 5 m | reverse complement strand
TAACATTGTCATGGAAAAGCTAGTCAAACAAACGATTGACTGGTAGTATCGAAACAGCGTACGAATGCTCGATAAGTAGAACGGTGGATGTGTGATGAGATCGGTCGATGTTGTAGCAAATGTTGTCGCGGAGGAGGGCGTCACCGAGGTATTCGGTCTGATGGGTGACGGCAACCTAAACCTCATTACGTACCTGACCGAGGCGTTGAAGGTTCCCTTCCACAGTTCGCGCCACGAGGCGATCGCGATCGGGATGGCCGACGGCTACGCCCGCGTCAAGGGGGAGACGGCGTTCTGCACCGTAACACAGGGTCCCGGGCTAACCAACACAATCACCGCCCTCGTGACTGCGCGAAAGGCACGCACCCCGATGGTGCTCTACGTCGGGGATGTGCCGCCCTCGCAGGCCGGTTGGCCCCAGGACTTAGACCACCACCGCCTGTTGGAGAGCATCGACATTCCCGTCATCAACCTCGTCGACCCCAAGACGGTGCACGATGACGTGCGGCTCGCGTTCGCTCGTGCCCGCGCCGAGCGGCGTCCCATTGTACTGAATCAGCCCATCGACCAGCAGAAGGCCGAGTGGGAGCCTTGGGACGACGACATCGAGATCGAGCGCAAGGACGACGACGCGCTGATTCCTCTGGAGCCGTCACAAGAGCAACTAGACGCCCTCGTCGCTTTGCTTGAGTCGTCAAGTCGTCCGCTCATCGTCGCGGGCAAGGGTGCTCGCGGAGCGCGTGACGCGCTTGTGAGGCTGGGCGACCACGTCGGCGCCCTCATGGCGACGACGCTTCCTGCTCGCGGACTGTTCGCGGACCTGCCGACAGACCTGGGGGTCGTTGGATCTCTGGCAAGCAACTTGGGCGCATCCCTTATCGGCCGGGCCGACCTAGTTCTCGCCTTCGGGGCGAGTCTCAACGACTTCACAACGATGAAGCGGACAATTTTCGCCGAGTCTGCGACCGTCGTGCGAATCGATCTCGAACCGACAAACGATCGCCCCAACCGCCTCCCGGCCGACCTCGAAGTAATTGCCGACTCCGCGGTAGCGGCCATGGCCCTGATCGCGGCAGCACCGAGCGGCCTTGTGAGGTTCCGCACCGAGGAGAACCTGAAGTCCATCGGGGACTTCTCGATTGATGAAGAGTTCGCCGATCGATCGGACGACGAGGGTCTTGACCCGCGCACTCTCATGCGCGCGCTCGAGAGGGTTTTGCCATCCAGCCGCACAATAGTCAGCGACGTAGGCCACTTCTTCGGCTTCCCCGTCAGCTACATGGATTCAGAGCCGGGCGACCAGTTCATCGCAACCGTCGACTTCGGCGCCGTCGGGACCGGTCTGGGTGTAGCTATCGGCGCCTCGATCGCCGAGCCAGACAAGCTTACCGTCGCGTTTGTGGGGGACGGCGGCCTCATGATGTCTCTGGGTGACCTGGACACCGCAATGAGGGAGAGCAAGTCAATGTTGATCGTCGTGATGAACGATAGTTCTTACGGCTCCGAGCTACACATGTTGCGGGAGTGGAAGCTCGACGTTTCGACGGTGGTCTTCCCATTCGTTTCGTTCCAGGCTGTAGCCGCGGCGCTTGGGGTGCGCAGCGCGAGCGTCGTGGACATTGCAGATCTTCCGGCGGCGCTGTCGACTCTTCCTGATTCACAGAGCGGCCCGCTGCTCATCGACTGCAAGATCACCACTCACGTCGTCGCCGACTGGCTTGCCGGGGCATTCGATCACTAACGAGACCGGGATTGAGGGTCGATAATCCGGCACGGTAAGTTACTAACTGATCAATACAGTTCGGAAGGGAGCAGGTGAGCCTAATGAGGGCAGCAACCACGCCACCATTTGATATTCGACACAAGAGCCGGACCGTCCTTGACGGGCGCCACCGGGCTCCAACGCGTGCACCGCACCCGACCAAGGGAGAGGTGGTGGTTGCGTTCGTCGTGACCATGCCAAGTGAGGAGCTCACAACAGACGACTTGATCGCGTTCCGCAAACGCTCGCTTGCGGGATTCAAAGTGCCGTGGGCAATTCAGATTGTCGATGCCCTACCCAGAACCACGACGGGCAAAATGATGCGCAGAGACCTTCGCGAACCCGCCGCGACGATGGTTCAGTCACTATCCGGAGTGCGCGGATGACCGCCGCGACCCCGGCAGCTTGGGGGCGGTGGGGCGCGGATGACGAGGCCGGCGCGCTAAACCTCGCGACGCCCGAGCTGGCCATCGCGGCTCTCGGTCTTGTTCGCACAGGCACCGTGATGTCGCTGGCGCAGCGCCATGGGCCGAGGCACCCGACAGCGCCCCACCGTCCGGAGAGTGCCCGATATATGATGCGGGACGCGGGCGACTATGCTCTCGGTGCCCGCGCTCCTGGCGGCTTCCGCTTCGCCGAGGATATTGTGCAGTTCGGCACCCACAATGGGACCCACGTCGATGCTCTCTGCCACGCATGGCGCGGCGATTCGCTGTACAACGGCCATCTGGCCAGCACGCTGCGCTCAACGACAGGCGCTCAGAAGCTCGGAGCCGAGAAGCTCCGACCCGCGCTCACCCGCGGAGTACTGATTGATCTGGTCGCGTCCAACGGCGGGACTCTGTTGCCACCCAGAACGAAAATCGATGCCGCGGACCTTGAGGAAGCGACCCGCGCCAGCGGCGTAACACCTCGGGCCGGCGACGCGGTACTAATTAGAACCGGGTGGTGGGAGTCGGCTTCCGACGATGACTATTTTGACAACGAGCCCGGCCTGTCCACGGGCGGCGCACTGTGGCTTGCGGAACGCGATGTCAGCCTCATTGGTGCGGACAACTACGGGGTAGAAGTGCAGCCCGCGCCCGAAGGCGAGGGTTTTCCGGTTCACTTGTTGCTAATGCACGAGCGCGGGATACCTCTGATCGAGAACCTCGACCTCGCGGCCCTCGCGGCCGCTGGCGCAGCTGAGTTCCTCTTCGTGTTTGCGCCTATCCCGCTGGAGGGGTCAACTGGAAGCCCGCTGAATCCGCTGGCCGTTCTGTGATATCCGACCTCTGGTCACCCCCCCCGGGCGGTGACCTCGCGCGAACTGTCGACCCGGCGATGTATGCACAGCTTAACGCTGTGAAGCGCCTGGTCGAACTCAACCTCAAGCCCGAGTGGGGCCGGCGCTCGCTACACGAGCTGGTGTCCGACGCGGACGCGGTCATGGTGGCCGACCGACCGGGTGTCGCGGCATCCTGGGCGGCGACGAAGCCGGGGGCCTTTACAAACGTAGAGCCGGCTTACGGCACCGTGACGACGCGCGACGGTCGCAGGTTTGCGATCGCCGTTCTTGAGGATCAGGTCTGGCAGCGCCTGTGCCGTGCGCTCGGCTGGACCGAGTGGCTGGGAGACGAGCGATTGCGGTCTCCAGAGGATCGCCGTGCCAACCAGGCCGAGCTCCGTGCACGCTTGGATGCAGCTATTGCTGCCATCGACTCCGATCAGCTGATCGAGTTGATCGAGACATACGATCTTCCGCTGACTGCCTTCTTGCCCCCCGTCTCGGCTACCAACGAGCAGCTTGCTCTGCGTGGGTTCGGTAGCGGATCAGGCTCGCACGTGCCACCGGTAGCGCAGTGGCCAGCTCTCGACAAATCACAAGACGACACCGGAGGTACAGAATGATTACAGCGCTCGAACTGGATCGGGCCGTAGCCTGGCATGAGGCGATCGAACTGATCGCGAGCGGCGAGGTAGATGCGTCTGCCTATCGAATGCGTGACTTCTCGATCGATGAGGTTCCGGATGCCCTGCTGATCGCCGCCAATCCGGTCGATGGCTTCATCAAGGGTGGTGTGGTCTTCCCATGAAAGATGGACGCACCCCTCCGCGCAGACTCGCCCTCAAGCACAGCTCGAATGTCGAGGATATCCGCTCCATCGCGACACGAAAACTCCCGATGGCCGTCAAAGACTTCATTGAGGGTGGCGCCGAGGACGAGATCACTCTCCACCGCAACCGCGACTCCTTTCAGGCGATCGAGCTGCGCCACAGAGTTCTCACGGATGTCTCAACGCGGGATCAAACCACCACGATTCTTGGGACCCCGGTCGAATCGCCCCTCGTTCTAGCGCCGATCGGACTGGCCGCACTCGCGCATCCCGAAGGGGAGCGAGCGGCCGCGAGAGCCGCAGCGAACAAAGGCATCATCTCGACCCTGAGCTCGAGCTCGACCTGGAGTCTCGAGGACGTCGCTGAGGCGACGCCCGACGCCGCTCGCTGGTTCCAGCTGTACATCTGGCGTGATCGGGAGGTGACCCGCGAGGTAGTCGAGCGCGCCCGAGCAGCCGGGTATAGGGCACTTGTCGTCACCGTCGACGTCCCTGTAGCCGCTCGTCGTGAGCGCGACTTACGTAACGGCTTCGAGATTCCCCCCCGCCCAACCATTCGCCAAGCCGGCGATGTTCTCCGTCACGTCGAGTGGTTCACACGGCGAGGCTGGGATGAGGTCTTTGGCCACGGACTCGTTATGGGCAACTTCGGTAAGAAGTCGGGCATCGGCAAGCGCGTCGTGATGATGGATTATGTCAACACCATGTTCGATCCCAGCGTCACGTGGGATGACCTCGAGTGGCTGAAGTCGATCTGGGGCGGAGACATCCTGATCAAGGGCATTACGAACCAAGATGATGCCCGCGAGGCCGTCGCACGCGGGGCCAACGGGGTGTGGGTTTCGAATCACGGGGGTCGGCAGCTCGACGGATTGCCTGCGACGATCGATGTGTTGCCGGGAATCGTCGACGCCGTGGATGGCAAGGCCGAGGTGTTTCTCGACAGCGGTGTGCGTCGCGGTAGTGACGTGATCAAGGCACTCGCTCGCGGCGCCAGGGCATGCATGATCGGGCGCCCCTACGTGTACGGGCTCGGCGCAGGAGGGCAGGTCGGTGTGGAGCGCGTCATCGACCACATCCGAGCCGAGATCGACGCGAACCTCGCTCTAATCGGGTGCTCGTCCGTCGGCAAGCTAGACGGTAGCTACCTGCGAAACTAGAACTACAACTAGGGCGAACGGGTTCGGTGCTAGGCACCGCCCGTGGTTGCGGTGTGGGCCTTGAGGTCGAACCCCGGCGCCGATACCTGCTCAGGCGTCAAGGGCAGACCGCGCGCGATGAGCCGTCGAGCCGCCATGTGCTCAGCCGGACTGTTGACGGTCTCGACTGCGACCAGCGTGTTGCCACGGAAGGAGTAGACGGCGAAGGCGCCATCGGGATCGCCGCGCGAGATGCGGTCGTCGTCGGGTTCCGCGAGCCCGACAATCTGCAGTTTTCGGTCGGCCTGCTGTGACCAGAACCAGGGCAAGGTCGCGTAGTCGGCCAGCTCGCCACCCGCGATGATGTGTGCGAGATGCCGCGCGTGGTCGGCGGCATTCTGCACCGACTCCAGACGTGCGCTGCCGCCCATGTGCACGCTCGGGTAACTTGCGCAGTCACCTAGGGCGTAGATCGCGGGGTCGCTCGTCGTGAGTGCTCCATCGACAACGATGCCATTACGCACCTCGAGTTTGGCGGCCTCGGCGAGCTCGGTGTTGGGAACCACCCCGATCCCCACTAGTACAAGGTCGGCCGGATACTCGGCGCCGCTCGAGCCGATGACTCCGCTCACCGTGCCGTCCGGGTTGCCTGTAAAGCCGACGACTCCCTCGCCGAATCGTAGGTCAATGCCCGCGGCCGTGTGAGCCCGCGTGAAGTAGGCGGACATTTCAACCGAGAGCACGCGCGCCATCGGGCGTCCGGCAAACTCAATGACCGTGACATCCAGTCCCCGCTTGCGAGCGGATGCAGCAAACTCGAGTCCAATGAACCCCGCTCCGATGACGACGGCCTTCTTGGCAGAGAGCAACGCTCCCCGCAGGTCGACGGCATCGTCGAGAGTGCGAAGCGAGTGGATTCCCTGCTGCCCGGAGCCCTCCAGGTCGAGCGTGCGGTTGCGCGCACCGGTCGCGAGCACGAGTTTCGAGTAGGCGATGCGCTCGCCGTCTGAGGTGCTGACACAGCAAGCTTCGCGGTCGATCGAGTCGATCCGAACGCCACGGCGAACGGTGACGCCGTTCTCATCGAAGAACCGCTCGGCGCGCAGCGGAAGGACTTCGCCATTCTCCTCGGACATGAAGTCCTTCGAGAGTGGCGGGCGCTGATATGGCAGGTGGTCTTCGTCTCCGAAGAGAGTTATGGGATCGGTGTAGCCCGCGGCCCGTAGCGAGTCCGCGAGCTGAACGCCCGCCTGACCGCCACCCACGATCACGATCGACTCGGTCACCACTCGTCCTGTGTCGGCGGGATAACGAGCTCGATTCGCGGGAGGCTCAACCCGAGCTTGAGCTGGCAGCTCAGTCGCGAACGCACCGGGTCGCGCGGGGACGAGGTTGTGTCGAGCATCTCTTCCTCCTCAGCGCTGATCGGCGGCATGCTGTCAAGATAGGCATCGTCTACGTAGACGTGGCAGGTCGCGCAGATTAGTTGGCCGCCACACTCTCCGACGATACCAGGCACGCCGTTCGTGACTGCAGCGCGCATGACAGTCGTGCCAGGCTCAACGTTGAGCGTCTCGGTCGTGCCATCGGGGCGGTGATAGATGATCTCGTGCATGGTCTACAGCCTGTACCATTCACGGGCGGTCTCAGCCATCATCCCCGCCTGGTGCTGCTCCGGCACGACCCGAAGCAACTGCTCAATCGAGTCGTCATGACGGTGTGGGTAGTCGGTAGCGAACATCAGAAGGTTGTCTGCTCCGAGCCACTCGATGTGCCGGGCGGAGTGTTCATCGGGCCCCATGTAGGCGGGAGCGACGGAGAACCGCACGTGCTCACGCAGGATATCGAACGGAAGCTTGTCCACCCACGGAACCTCGCGACGCAGGCCCTTCCACTTCTTGTTTACTCCCCAAGCCCAGCCTGGAACCCACATGAAGCCGCCCTCCATCACTGAAACCCGTAGATTGCGGAACTTGGAGAACGTGCCCTCTAAAATCATGCTCGTGAGGTGGGACAGGTAGAGCTGAGTCTCCGCTGCGACTTCTTCTACGTACCACGAGGCGAAACCGGTGGGCGACGGCGAGTCGTCAGCTGTGCCGCCCCAGTGCAGTCCCACTACGAGGCCGTGGCGCTCGGCCGCCTCGTAGATCGGGTTGTAGTAGCGCTGGCCGTAGAGACGGTCGGTGCGCACAGGAAGCATGATCTGAACGAAACCGGGGTGAGAGCCGACGCGGTCGATCTCGCGTGCGGCGGCAATCGGGTCACGCGCGGGGATAACGAGGGTGCCCTTGAGTCGGGTGTCCTTGTCAAGCCACTCCGCTATTAGCCAATTGTTGACGGCGCTCGCGAGTGCCGCGGCCAGATCGGGGTGGCGCACCGAGTCGATACCGTAGTAACAGTTGAGGATCGCGAAGTCCGGCGACCAAGGATCAAGTACATCCTTCTGAAGGAACGCAAGCTCGCTCGCGGGCTCGACTCCCTCGCGCCGCCACTCGTCACGGACCGTCGTCGGCGCACCCGGGGGGTAGCTGAGCTTGGGTCCAACCGGCCCGCGCCATTCGCGCTCGATGATCCCCTCAACCCAGACCGGGTCCATGTGGGGGAAGAGCACGTCTAGCCGCGGCACCGTGGCGTGCACGTCGCAGTCGATGAGTGCGCCGGACCAGAGGGCCGAGCGCTGCGTGTTCTCGAGAAGGGCGGTTGTCAAGAGGTCTCCTGTTCTGGAATGGGCCGGTCGGCCGGCCCAGCTGGACGGGTCTGTTGCCCGGGACGCACGGGGCGCAAGTAGACGACCACGTACTCGGCATCCACGTTCACCTCGATCGTTTCGGCTTGGAACGGGCCTTTTATTCGACCGACGAGGCCACTCGTTTCTTCTTCTATGACCATGCTGCCGGCCTCGACTTCGACGGCGAACGGCCTAGCTTTCATGCGAGCGGGGTTCCAGTACGATTGGCCGTTGGTGATGTCGAACTCCCAGTTGTGCCACGGGCAGGTGAGCCAGGTCGTTGACTCGTCGAGTTCCATGTGCCCCTGCCCGGTCGATGTTATGTTCGATCGGACGTCGCCTAGGCCGAGCGGGCCGCCAAGGTGCGGACACCGGTTGAGCATCCCGTAGTAGCGCCCGCGAATATTGAAGATGGCGATGGAGCGTCCATCGATGTCGACCACGAGGCGCTCGCCTGGTGCGATCTCATCAGCCGTAGCAACCACGAACCGGGTGATCTTGGGCGCGGGATCCGCAGGTGCATCCGGGGCCGTCGTCGTCTCGTCGCTCATGAGAATGCCGGGTCAGGCAGTCCGTGGCCCTTCAACAGCGGAATGTTGTACAGATTGCTAGCGTTCTGCCCCAGCATCCTGCGCCGGCGCGCTTCCGGGAAGTTCGCTGGCACTGACTCGTAGGGTGAGTCGCTGTCCCAGTGTGGCCAGTCTGACGAGTACATTAACTTGTCTCCTAAACCGGACTCCTCGAATATCCGGAACACGTGCTCCAGCTGGTCTGAGTGTTCGGGCTCCTCGAGTGGTTGCGTGCTGAACCAGAAGTGATCGCGGAGGTACTCTGATGGCTTACGCTGGAGGTGCGAGACCTCGTCGCGATGGGCGTCGTAGAGGGCATCCAGTTGCCAGCCAAAGGACACCACCCAGTCCCACCCCATCTCGAGGATCGCGATCCGCAGCTTGGGGAAGCGGTCGAAAACTCCCTCGAAGATGAGGCTTGGGATAAGGCCCATGGGAAGGGCACCGAAGGCGGCGTGCATCTCGACGTAGAAGTTCTGGTGCCCGGCGCCGGTCGGGAAACGTCCATAGCCGGGAACGTGAAAGCCGAGCGGGATGTCCAGGGCCTCGGCGGCTTCGAATATGTGCCAGTAGCGCTGCTTGCCGAGCGGGTCCTGACCGGCCGGGGTCATGAGGATCTGCGAGAAACGGTCACCGTTCGGGCCAGCCTTGCAGCGCTCGATCTCCTCGACGACGCCACCGAGATCGCGAGCCACCGAGATCGAAGCGTGGTAACGAGGATCCGCTCCCATCCAGGTGTGTGCGAGAGCGTCGTTGTAGGCGGAGTAGAGGGCGAGGGCCATCTCTATGGGCATGTTGTGCCCGCCGTGCGTGATGATGTATGCCTGCGGGCACGTGAGCACGACCGCGCTCATGTCGTACTTGTCGAGCACTTGCTCGACTCCGAAGTGTGGGTCAATGCCGACACGACCGTTGCGGTCTACCGCGTCGAGGCGCTGGGTGAACTCGCGCTGATAGACGACCTGACCGCCCCCGACCTGGCCGAGGCCGTAGCGGGCGATGTAGTCACGCCAACGTTGAGGGATGTGATCGGCCACCTGCGGATCGGTCGGAAGTGGCATGGGGTGAAAGTCGACATCGATGACCCCCAACTTCGAGTCCAGTGCTGCCTTCACTTGTGCAGTTTCGGTGGTGGTCACGGGATCTCCTTTGATCAACGTCGGTGCGGTGCTAAAATAGTATTTGATTTTCCAAAATACTATATTACCTAACGCTATACTACAGTAATTAGTGCAATATTGATTTGGAGAATCATGATCGGCGACGCGCGTGCGAAAATTCCTGACATGCCCATCAGTTCACCAGGACAGACCTACCGTCGCGTCGCGGCGAGTATCCGATCGCGCATTCTGGCGGGCCAGGTGCGACCGGGCCAGCCTATTCGACTGAACGCCCTAGCCGACGAGCTCAAAGTGAGCGTCACGCCCGTGCGTGAAGCACTGCTCATGCTGGCGCAGGATGGCTGGCTCGTTCATGAACCGAATCGCGGTTTTCAGGTACGAAGCATCCGTCGACAAGACATCGAAGACGTGTATCGGGTCTGGGCATTCACCGAGGGCGAGCTCGCGGCGAGTGCCGCAGCAAAGGCGAGCCTCGACGACGTCGTGAAACTGCGTCGTGTAGACGACGAGATCAACTCCCTGTCGGATGCCGCGGACCACCGTGCCCTCGAACTCAACGATCTCTTTCACGACCTTTTGCACGAGATTGGTGATGCCCCCAAGCTAACCTGGTTTGTTGAGGCGTCGCGTCGCGTCGTGCCCTTCCGTGTCGCTGATTCCTTCGAGCAGGTGCCAGGGTGGGCGGAGATCAATCGCACACAGCACGCCCCGATTGTCGATGCGATCGAGCGCCGCGACTCCGCGGCAGCACGGGACGCATCGCAGCTGCACCTCGAGACGGCGGGCCGGCTCCTGATCTCCTGGCTCGATCAGCTTGACTTTTGGGGCGAGAACAGGGAGCCAACCGCGTCGGTCAGCGACCGCGGTGCTGCGCGGCAGCTCGTTCGAAGAGGTCGGTAGTGGCGATCGCCTCGCGACCGGTCGCACCCATCGCGGGTGCCCCCCCGGCGATGCGGCCCACGAAGTCGTCGTGCACGGCGGTACTGCGCTCCGACCCGACGGAGTTACTACCCGGCGACGAGCGCGCGGCTCGGGTCGCGGGATCCACTCGAACGCTGGCTGAGCTGCTTATGAGCGACGGCCCAGACCTGGACTGGAAGCGTCCAGACCCGCAACGTCAGCCACAGGCGTGACCCACACCCACACGTTCCGGTCGGAGCGTGGCCCCATTCTCATCGCGTTAATGACAACCAACGCCCTCGTCGCAATAAACGCAACCCTTCTCGCCGCGGCCATCCCCGCGGTTGTCGCCGACCTAGGCGGCCTGACGCTGTTCCCGTGGCTCTTCTCGCTGTACATGTTAGCGCAGGCGGCATCGATCCCGGTCTATGCGAAACTCGCCGACCTGTTCGGCCGCAAGCCGCTCATCCTGTTCGGCATGGCGGTGTTCGCGGTGGCATCCGTGTTGTGTGGGTTCGCGTGGGACATGCCGTCCCTCATCGTGCTGCGCACTCTTCAAGGGCTGGGCGCGGGCGCGGTTCACCCGATCGCGGTCACAATCATGAGCGACCTATACACGGTTCGCGAGCGCGCGAAAGTGCAGGGCTACCTCGCCGGTGCTTGGGGCCTCGGCTCGATCTCTGGACCTCTACTAGGTGGTGTGCTCGCGGTGGCGGGGGAGTGGCGAGCAAGCTTCTTTCTTACGATCCCGTTGGTGGCCGCGGCGGCGTGGCTCATCATCGTGAAATTCAAGGAGCCGGTGGTCAAGGCCCAACTCCGTTTGGACTACCTAGGAGCGGCCACCCTCACCATCGGCCTCACCCTCCTCGTTCTCGGCGTGCTCTCGGGCGGAATCAACTGGGCTTGGGGTTCCCCGCAGAGCGTGGGCTGTTTCGTTGGCGGACTCACCCTGCTGCTGGCGTTTGTCTTTATCGAGACCAGGGTGTTCGATCCGATAGTGCCTTTGGGTTTACTTAAGCAGCGACTGCTCGCCGCAGCGGCGTTCATTTCGATCGGAGCGGGTGCCATAATCGCGGGACTCGCAACATACATCCCCCTCTACATGGTGGGCACGCTCGGCCTATCACCACTACTCGCAGGTCTCACTCTGTGTGCGTTCATGGCGGGATGGCCGATCGCGACGTCGGCATCGACCCGGATCTACTTGGTAGTCGGATACCGAGTGACGACCGTGGTCGGGGGAAGCATCATGATGGCGGGCACCGCGATACTGATCGCGTACGCGCTGGCACCGACCGTGCTCGCGGTATTGGTTGCGTGTTTCGCCATCGGGATTGGCCTCGGGTTGGCCGCATCGCCGGCACTGATCTCGGCGCAGGCCAGCGTCGAGTGGAAGTTTCGCGGAGTAGTAAGCGGCACGATCATGTTCTGCCGTCTGCTCGGCTCGGCCCTCGGCATCGCAATCTTCGGCGCGCTGGGTAACGGAGTGCTTCATGCCTCAGGCGAGACTCCCTCCCCTGAGGACTTTGCGAACGTCGGACTGGTGGTATTCATCGGCGTCGGCGTCTCAGCGCTCGTCTGCTTTGTTGCCGCGATCGCGATGCCGCCGCACCGCCCTCCGCCCAAGACGGTCCCTGCCGTCGTGGATGACAGTTCGATCGCCTGACACGAAGCCGACGGAGAACGCATGAATTTCACGTCCACGAGCGAGTCGCAGTTCAAGGCATCGACTAACTAGGTCGTGCCAGAAGCGGAGCAGGTGCGCGACGATGATGAGGTGCCCGCAATCATGCACCGGGCCACCGCCGAGCATGGCTTCGAGGTTTTCGAGCTCGTCCCGGCGAAGAGTGCCGAGCATCGCGCCGCCCCCCGTGCAACCAGTTCCTCGATCATCTATCTTGCCGATCTGCCCCTTCTGCGTGCTAGGGTGACCCTCGTCGGAAGGCCGACGGTGCCGGCCGTGGCGATCGGCACCCGCCCTTCGGCTTGCCGGGCACTCAGGTGGATCTGGCCGAGCTCGCTCGGGCCGTCGCCCACCTAAGAGCAGCAGCACGTAGCAGCGCCAGCGGGTTGTCCGTGACCTAGGCGGGTCGGAGAAGGCCGTCGACTATGAGCCGAGTCAACTGTGCCTTAATGGCATCCTCTGAGAGGCGGCCCTCTGGCCGGTACCATTCAATGATCGAGTTGATCATGCCGAGGACTGCCTGTCGCAGCAGTACTAGATCCGTCGTCTCCGCCGTGGCGGTGTTGGCGCTACCGAGAATTCTCATGAACAGAACCTGGTACTGGTCGAGTAGCTCCTGATAGTGCGCACGTGGGGCATCCTGCAGCATGGGACGGTAGCGCAGGAAGATCCTTACGACGTTAGGCCGGATGATGACGAAGTCGACTTAGTAATAGAGGCTTGCCGTCGTGAGGTTCAGTTCGCGGGCCAAGTCGGAAATGGACGTGCCCTTGAACCCCTTCTGCGCAAAGAGGCGGGTTGCCGCCTCGATGAAGGCTTGCTCTGCAGTACCCGGTGTGTTAGACGACTGTCGAGTGGGCGTACGACGAGACTCCGGACCTGTGGATGTCACGATTCCTCCGTAAGATCTTCCGGGTCTCGGCCCGCCGCAAACGCTTGAAGGTTGTTCACGGCTCGTTTCCATGAACGGGGCCACACGTCGGGCACTGCTCCAGCGATGTGCGGCGTGATGGTGATTCCGCGTGAGGTCCACAAGGGATGTCCCTCGGGAAGGGGTTCCGGGTCCACAACATCAAGGATGCCACAGATTTGGCCGGCTTGTGCGGCCCTCATCAGGGCTTCGGTATCCACGAGGGCTCCGCGACCTGCGTTGACTATGACGGCTCCTGGCCGAAGACGAGCGAGGAACTCGGCATCGACCACTCGCGTAGTCGCCGGTGTCAGCGGCAGGGCAATAACTATGACGTCGGCGGCACTTGCGCGCGGCAAGAAGCTCTCCATAGTTATGACGCCATCGCGGGCAGTCCGGCCGACGAGAGTGACGTCGCAGTGCAGCAGCGCCAGTAGGTCGCGCGTGCGAATCGCCAAATCTCCCGCACCTAGGATTGTGACGGATTTGCCCACGAGAGTTCCCGTAGCGTGCCAGTTCCATTGCCCGCGCGACTGGGAGGCCGCGAAATCTGGCAACTCCCGAAAGTGCGACAGCAGTACGGCAAGCACCCATTCGGACACGCCGATGCCGTGCACGAAGCGCACGTTGGCAAGCTTCACTCCGGCCGGCAACCGCCCGACCCACTGCTCGTACCCCGCAGAGAGTGCCTGCACGAGTTCAAGCCGCGGCAGGGTGGTCATGTATGAGGCGGCGCTATCGACGTCGGGAACGGCGACAACCATCGCGCGAGCACGCTTCTGGTTGTCAGTTGCGGGGAGAGCCAGGTCGTACGGAATGAGTTCAAGGCTGTCGGGAGGGGAGCCCAGATCGAGCCCGAGGCCATCGGGAACGAGCACGGGAAGCAACCCGTTGTCTTCGTGCTGATGTAACATCTGTGCTTCACACCCCAATGCTCAACTGGCCACTCGCGCGGGGTCGCAGCCTCATGTCGGAAGCTTACCGATTATTCGGTAAGCTTCCGACATCACCACGCTGAGCTTGATAAGCCTGTGTTGTAGTTCGAAGTGCAACATTGTGTGGTTTGGATTGTTGTCAGTTCTTGGAGGACTTCTTGTGGTGTTGCCCAGCCATGTATTTTGCACGGCGGGTTGTTGATCTCGCTGCCGTTGTCGGCAGCCACTGATCTTCCAGCGCCCCCAGTTCATTTTTGACTCGACATGCATGGTTTCTTTCG
>TARA_B110000971_G_scaffold1326_1_pt1 | contig 14138 bp, 12 predicted proteins | sample TARA_B110000971 | Tara Oceans TARA_B110000971 (sample SAMEA4397842) | marine metagenome | biome: Polar Biome; feature: [SRF] surface water layer (ENVO:00010504); material: water (ENVO:00002006), including particulate matter (ENVO:01000060) such as... | depth 5 m | reverse complement strand
TCCAAATTGTCAGCCTTCTGGGCAGCATAGTAACCGCAGCTAAAAGGCTCGACTAGCGCGCCAGCAGTCCAAGACACTTCTGCTGGGATCTTGTGAAGCCACGTCTCCTTCGCAATAAAGTACTCGGCCATTGCGCCAGAAATCGAAAAGCCGAAGTGTTCCATTCCAATGACGCACTCGCCCACAACTCGGTCGCCTGGTGACAATGTTGACACTTTGGATCCAACTTCGATAACCTCCGCTGACCACTCATGCCCGGGGATGATTGGATAGCTGAAGGGGATGATGTAGCGACCTTCAAGCAGCTCGATATCGCTGTGGCAAATGCCCACCGACCTGGCTGCCAGAAGAACCTCGTCTGGTCCAATTCCTGGCTTTTCTATTTCGTTGACGGCCATGTTGTTTTCGGCCATAAATTGCAGAGCTTTCATAGTTTCTCCTAAAGGAGCACCTTTCCACCATCGATCATTATTGTTTGTCCCGTCATGTAGTCAGAGTCACTTGATGCCAAGAACATCGCTGTTCCAAGAAGGTCTTTAGCCAGAGCCGGTCGGCCCACCAAGATGTCTGATGAAAATTCATTTATGGCTTGGCCTGGATCCTTAGTGGCACCCATGTCAATCAAGTCTTTATCTAGAGTCACCCAGAGCGGGGTATCAACGACACCCGGCGAAAATGAGTTGCAGGTTATCCCGTGTGAAGCCAAACCGCGCGCAGCCGCTTGGGTCAGAGCATTCACGGCGAACTTGCTTGCCGAATAAGGGGCAAAGTCTGGGTACCCCTGGCGACCGGCTACTGACGACGTATTGATAATTTTGCCACCGGTCCCCTGAGCAATCATTACCTTGGCAGCTTCCTGAATACCAATGAGCACACCAAGGCCGTTTACGCGCATAATCGCGTTGAAATTTTCTTCGGTCACCTCAAGTAGGGGCATCGGCTTATTGAAACCAGCGTTGTTAAATATCACATCAAGTCCAGTGGAGAATTCGACAAACCTTGAAATGGCTGCTGCCATTTGTGTTCTTTCGGCAACGTCGGCCGCCAGCGCTAGGGCCTTGCCACCTGAGGCATTGATCTCATCGGCTACAGATTCGGCGTGCTCTAGGTTTAGATCAACAATTCCAATAGTTGCGCCTTCAGCTGCCAAGCCTTTCGCGAAGCCCTCGCCAATGCCGCTTCCGGCACCCGTGATTAGGACCCTTTTCCGATCTAACCGACCCATCACGCCCTCCTTTGGACTGAACAAGCTCTGAAACCTCGACTTTTCGTCAAGTAGCACTAAACATTATTCAATGAAAATCCCATAAAGTGGGTGAAAAGACATAATTGTTATGTTTTTTGTACAGAATTAGCAAACAGAAGAGGCCCCAATGCTCAAGCACATTGTTATGTTCCAACGCAAGCCCGAGGTTTCAAAAGCTGAATTTGACGCGGTTATTGCTCGATTTGAATTCCTGGCCGATGAAATTAGTGAGATTTCTAGTTGGTGGTTCAGGATCCCCGAGGAACCAACAGCCCCGTACCAGGCTGGTTTCGTGTCCGAGTTTGTTGATGAAGCAGCGCTAGAGGCCTACCAAATCCACCCGGCACATCAGAAATTAGCCTCTGCCGCAGGGACTGTTGCCACGGCTGCAGTCTTTGATGCGTGGGACTGACCGGTAGTTGTTAACTAGTTCGCCGGAAACTTGGGGTGCCAGAGCCTTACCTTTGCATCTTTCTCATACTGCTTGCCCTCTGGAAAACTAACGAGCTCAAATTGCATGCCCCACGGGCTGAGGAAATACACCCAACGCTGACCGAGTGACGCGTTTGAGCTGGTAGTTGGCTCTCCAAGAAATTCGACCTCTTTTGACTTCAGGTAAGTAATAGCCAAATCCAGATCATCCACGTAAAAAGCTAGATGGTGGCCGCCAATGTCGCTGTTTCTAGGCTGCGGGGCTTGGCCGTCGGCTGGCTCGTATTGAAACACTTCAAAGTTAGTTCCGCTGCCGCACCTAAAGAAGCGGAGCTCTCGCATGATGGTTCTTGGGTGGACGTTGAGATGCTCTTGCATCCAATCATCATCCTTTTGAAATGGCCCCAGTGAATAAACCAATTCACAACCGATCACGTCAACAAAAAACTCTGTGGCCTTTTCGATGTCCGGAACCGTGAAGCCGATGTGATCAGTTCCGTGAAGGGTTGGAATCGCCAATTTGCTCCTTAGCTATTTTTGATGATTAGCCTAATTCGGGCAACTAGATTTTTTGAGTCTTGCTTTGGTTCATGATTCGCAAAACATCAACGGCGGATGAGGCAGCGTGACCATCAGCCAGGCGGGTCTCGGGCAGGTCATATTGCGAATCGCTTGTTCCAATAACAAACCAAATTCCCTTGACCGTTTCCCCGGACTCATTTCGATACAAGTGAGGCCTGTTGGCATCAAAAGAGAACGAATCACCAGCGTTTATCTGGAGTGTCTCGAACTCCAGCTTCAAAGTTAGTGTCCCCTGCAGTAGATAGCCGTACTCCTGCGCCGAGTGCCGCATCAGCTTTCCCTCCAGCGAAGACGAGCTTCCAGGTGGATAGGTGACAAGCAGAGGGTCAGCAAGGTTGGCTGTGTCATGGGCTAGACGTTCCCATGTCACACCGTTTTCCATGTCAATTGTTGGGTTGTCTGAGCCCCGTTGCAGAACAGAATTAGCGGTTTGAACGTTTTCAACCGGTCCAGATGGAGGCCCAGCTGTTCCGGACATGATTCCGTCCAGTGAAATACCCAAGTGACTGACTAGTGCATAAAGTGTGCTGACGGACGGCTGTGTTTTGCCAGTTTCAACCTGAGACAACAAGCTTGCAGAAACTCCAATCGCCGATGCAACGCTGCGTAAACTCAGCTTCTTCTCGGCACGCACTCTTCTTAGTTCAGCGCCTACTTCTAGTTCCCGCATCCCTACTCCGGTTTCCGCCCCGTGGTCCTTTTTGACAATTAGGGCACATCTCAATAATCTCACTGAATTTTCAATACAGCTGTACATCTGAACCAAAAACATTGAAAATTATTCCAGGACAGGGCGAAAAGGTTTGCCGGCAATTGAAAACCGTTCAGCAAGACTGCACATAAACTATAAGTAGCAAAAGGAGCTCCCAATGAAACTAGAGAACACTCTTGGTCACCTGACCTACTCGACACTGGTTCACCCTGGTGACACCTGGGAGCAGATGCGCTCCAGCTTGGAAGAGTTTGTACCGCAAATCAAAAAGCGCCTTGGGGTTCCAGGGAAGTTTGGGGTCTCCCTGCGTATTTCAGGGTCATCTGCCAAGACTCTTTCTGAATCTGCAGACGAGAGATTGAGCCTAAAGGCATTCCTTGATGAAAATGGTCTTTACGTTTTCACCATCAACGCTTTCCCATTTGGACCCTTCAAGGGGCAAAGAGTAATGGAGCAGGTTTACGAGCCGGATTGGACTTCACAGCAACGTATCGAATACACCAAGTCCATCGCGGACATTTTGGTGGAGATTACCGATGCAGATGTAAGCCCTTCTATTCAAACTGCTCCACTTGCCTTCGCACCGAACGTTTCAGACGAGAACTACATTGCGAAATTCACAACCGGTGTCTTTGAAGTGATCTCCCACCTCTACCACCTAGAGCACAAAACAGGTCGTCGAGTAAAGCTATCGATTGAGCCGGAGCCGGCCTGCTATTTAGAAACAACTGACGAGACGGTCGAGTTTTTCAAAAAGCGAATTTACTCCGAGGCAGGCATCAAGGAACTGGCCAGAGTCGCTGGAATTCCAATCAGTGAGGCTGAAGGGGCGGCAAGGCGATACTTGGGCATTGTCTTTGACATTGGTCACCAAGCCGTCGGATTCGAGGACATTCCCGCATCACTAGCAAAGCTGGTTGCAGCAGGTATCCCAATCTTCAAGCTGCAAGAAGCTGCTGCACTGTGGGTAGAAAAACTGAGCGTCGAAAAGGTGCCCGAGCTAAGAAGGTTTACAGACACCATCTACCTAAGCCAGACAAGCCTTAAGACAGCTTCGGGAATAGTGAAATATTTGAACCTAGGTGAAGCCCTGGACGCATTTGAAGCAAACCCGGAGCCTGCTGAAATGCGCACACACTTCCACGTTCCAGTTTTCTTAGAGGAGATAGGGCCATTCAAAACCACCCGCTTTGCAGTCCAACAAGCGTTGTCCATGCACAAGGATCAACCACTGTCTGATCACCTTGAAATTGAAACCTACACCTGGGATGTATTGCCAGAGGAACTGAAAACCGGGGACATTGTTGATTACGTAACCAGGGAACTCGAGTTCGTCCTTGGAGAATTACGCTCATGACCAAAACGCAGGTGAGCGTAATCGGACTCGGCTCTATGGGCGCGGCGATCGCCCAAAAACTAGTCGATGAGGGGGTTGAGATAAAAGTTTTCAACCGCTCACCGGCACCTTTGGACGTCTTTAAGAATCAGGGGGTGAAAATCGCAAGTGATATCGCTGCTGCCTTTGAAGCCGATGTAGTTTTCTCGATGCTTAGTAACGATGCCGCAGTGCTACAAGTATTCAGCGAAGAGCTACTTGCATCTGTGTCCAAAGAAACAGTTCATGTCAACCAGGCAACTGTTTCACTTGAGGCCACCAAGGAGCTTTATCGCAGGCACAAGGCCGCTGGGGTTCACTACATCGCATGTCCAGTCTTAGGCAGGCCGCACGTAGCGACCGCAGGCAAGCTGGTAACAGTTGCTGGTGGGGACGGTGACGCGCTTGCTAAAGCACAGCCTTACATAGATAAGTTCAGCGGAAAGACTTTTCATGTCGGCCTCGAGCCCTGGTTTGCTTCGCTGGTAAAGATCGGCGTGAATTACAACCTAATCCACGCGCTGCAAGCCATGGGCGAATCTATCGCCATGGTTGAAAGCGCCGAAATCGACCCAAATGTTTTTGTCGAAATTCTTACCTTTGCTGCTTTCTCCGGAACCGCGTATGCGGGATATGGACCAATGATTGCAAACAAGAACTATCAGCCAGCTGGCTTCCTAATGGAGATGGGGCTGAAAGATTTGAACTTGGTTGAAAGCGCCGCAAAGGATCTCAATCTAAAGATTCCAGCTGTTCCACTTTTGAAAAATCTATTTGAGACGGCTCTTCAGGATGAGGAACTCGCCAAAAGTGACTGGTCTGCAGTGTCTGAAGTAACGCGACGCCAAATCGGGATGTAGTTCTACGTAATAACCTGGAAGAGGATCGCTGTTTCTGGCCGATTACGGACTTAGGTTAGCCCTAGGCCTGCTTTTTTCTGTTCCTGGCAACGCTATAGGTAATGGCTGCAACCAAGATAAGGAGTGCTTGGAATATGTATTGCCACATTTGATTCAGGCCCAAGAAGACTGTTGAGTTCATCACTTGAACAAGCAGCACCGCGCCGAAGAGGCTTCCGACAAAAGTTCCTCGTCCACCCAGGAGGCTTGTCCCACCTAGCACCACAGCCGTGATGCTCGTTAGCGTGTAGCCAACGCCCTGAGATGCATCACCAATTCCTAACTGCGCCATAAGCATGATTGCACCCAAGAAGGTGAACAATCCAGATGCCACATAGGCCCTGAGAAACACTCCGTTGACCTTCACTCCAACTCGTCGAGCAGCCTCTTCTTCAGAACCCGCTGCTCGTAGGCGCCATCCCCAAGGGCGGCGCCTAAGGAAATACTCCATGCAGATGGTTACTAGAACCAAAACAACAAATGCCACTGGCAAAGGTCCAAGTTTTGTAGTTATCAACTTTGTGACATCGGTGTCAATGTAGCCATCTGGAGCACTGCGCAGCAAAAAGCTAACTCCTCCGAGCCCAATGTAGGTGGTAAGGGTTGCTGCAATGGCAGTGAATTTCAGATATCTGATCAGTGACCCGTTGAGCAATCCGACCGCTATTGACACCGCGATCATTGCTAAAACACCTAAGAACATGGATGTGCCCGAAGACTCTTTCAAGAAAAAGAATGACGAAATAACAACCAGTAGGCCTGCAAGTGGCCCAACGGCAAGATCAATGCCGCCGGTCATCATCGCTACCGTCTGTCCGAGTGCTATGAAGCCAAGTGCGCTTGCCAGAAGCAATACTGACGAGACGTTGAAGTCGCTTAGGTACTTGTCGTTGATCGAAAGAATGTAACTGCCAAGCACCGCCATAACCGAGACTAGTAACGCGGTTGGTGCGTAATCGCCCTCTAGGAATGACTTGATTCTGGAGGTCACCGAGCGATTGCCTGCCATGGCAACTTTCCTGACTTGACGCTCGACTCTTATCGCTTGAGTGGTGGAAGAAATTGCTGCATCAACCATCCGCTTCTCTTTGATCTCGTCACCCTTTAGAACATCAACAATCTGTCCCCTTGACATGACATACACGACGTCACAAAGTCCCTCCAGCTCCTTGGAGTCGGAAGATGAAACCACAACAGGAATACCTTCGTGGGAAATGTTTCTAAGAATTTGATAGAGCTCAGACCGAGCGCCAACATCAACTCCCTGGGTTGGCTCGTCAGCAAGAACCATGATGGGGTTCGAGAGCAAGGCTCTGGACATCACAACCTTCTGCTGGTTACCGCCTGATAGCGATGAGACTAGGGCATCAATTCCTGGAGCCTTCACGGCCAAAGAGTTAAGCGACTCAACAACAGCATCCTGTTCAATCTTTCGACTCAGCAGACCGCGAACCTTGAACTTCTTTAGTGCAGCGATTGAGGCATTCTCACGAACGCTCATTCGCATCATCAGTCCTTCATGCTGTCGATCGGCGGGCATCAAAGCAGCGGATCCCAGCAGCGACCGTCTTGACATGCTTTTACCCGAGACTCGAATCTCGCCATCAAAGTCGTCTTGGCCGGCTAGCGCTCTGAGTAGCTGTGTCTGACCGTTCCCAACGATTCCAGATATGCCGATGATTTGACCGCGCTGGGCAGTCATCGAAACATCTGAAAAACTGTTGCTGCTTAGGTTATTCACGACGAGGTTTGGCTCCTCTATATCACCGTGAAACTTTGGTGGGAAGGTAGAGCTGAGCTCTCTTCCGATTATCAGGGACAGCAACTCAGGGTCTGTGACTGCTGCAACGTCTGAGGTGGCCCTTGTAACGCCATCTCGAAGCACGGTTACTTTTTGGGCAACCCTGCGAACCTCAGCCAGTCGATGGGTGATATAGATAACTGCGGTTCCGTTCGCAACGGCCTTCTCCACTAGAGCAAACAAGATTTCCACCGAGTCTTGTCCAAGTGGAGCGGTTGGCTCATCCAAGACCAAGATTCTCGGGTTCACGGCAAGTGCCTTAGCAATCTCTATTAGATGTTTCTGCGCGACAGTCAGTTTTTCAACTCGCTGTGAAAGTCTTAGTGTTAGCCCAACTCGGCTCAAAAGCTCCTCAACTACGGTTGACGGTGAGCCCTTTCCCTTGAAAACGGACCGCGGAAGCGCAACCAGGAAGTTCTCCAAAACCGTCAGATCTGGGAGCACTGCTGGGTGTTGGTGCACGATCGCGATTCCGAGAGAGGCTGCCAACGATGGCGTCAGTTCTGAGTAACTGTTTCCGTCAATGATGATGCGTCCGGCTGTCGGAGCTACCGTGCCAGTGGCCACATTCATGAGCGTGGATTTACCCGCTCCATTTTCGCCTAGAAGTGCATGGATCTCACCGGCGCGAACCTCAAGGGATACGTCTTTTAGCGCAGGTACGCCCGAGTAGTTTTTTGAGATGGAAACCATCTCCATGACGATGTCGTTCTGGGTTTTCAATTGTTTTCCTTTTTACTTGGTTATGGGCCCCGAGCTCTACAGCACAGCTCGGGGCCCAAAACTCAACTTGTTACTTCAGTAGTTCTGCCTGGGCTTCGCCTGACATTTCAGCAGACAAGTACAAGCCACCTGGAAGATCGGTGCGGCAAGTAACTGGCTTTGCTGGGTCTGTCGAGTCTTCGAAGACAGGTCCGGCCCATGCGGTCTCGGTTGGAATAACTCCACCGGTCGCGCGAGCCACAGCATGCTGAACTGCTAGACGAACATTGTCGTTACCAGTCGGCACTGTCATCAACTTGAAGTCAGGGTTTGCATCCTTGTTGTCCTCCCAGAAACAAGCAAGCACGTTTCCGTCAGAAGCGGTCATTGCAGGAATTGAACGTCCAGCCTTCTGGAACTCTGGAAGCGCACCAACAAGTGATGGTCCAAAGTCAGAAACGATTACGTCAATCTGTGGGTACTTAGCAATTGCTGCTGTTAGAACGCTCTGGCTCAAAGCTGGATCCCAGTTTGTAACCTCGAAAGGCTGCTCACCAATCATCTCGTACTTTGCGTCGGTTAGAACCGACTCAAAACCGTCACGCTCAGTTGTTCCCTGGCTGTTTCCAGCAGGACCCGAGAGGAATAGAACCTTTGCGCCATCTGGGAAGTTAGCCTTGATCCAGTTACCCCATGAAACACCGTCAGCGAAGAAGTCCGCTCCAACCCATAGGTCGTAGTCAACTCCAGCTGTACCATCTGGGAACACACGGTAAGGAACGGTTATAACGCCAGCCTCGTATGCACTGCGAAGTGCAGGAAGCATCGCCGGGCCGGAGTCTGGGAATACAACCAGTGCGTCGATACCCTTGGCAACCATTCCCTGAATGTCAGAAATAGCCTTCTGGGTGTCACCCTGGCCGTCTGCGTACTCGTAGCTTGTGATACTTGGGCACTTGGCAACCTCATCAGCACCGGCTGCGGTGGTGATTAGACGCCAGCTGTTTCCACCGAAGCCGTCTAATAGGCCAAGTGAGGCTTCGTTTGGACCGCACCAGGATGGAACATCACCGTTTACGGTTACTTCTTCGGTGTCTCCGCCGGTTGCAGCCTCTGTTGTTGCAGTCTCCGTGGTTGCAGAAGCACAACCAGCCAGCACTAAGGCGCTGACGCCGATAGCAGCGAATGCCATCGAGACTCTGCGATGAGTCTTTAACATATGATCCTCTTTCGTTTTAGTTCACATACCTGTGAAGGTTTCTTCTAGACCGGAGGGCTAGAAGATTTCTTATTGCCATTACTGGCACGGGCCGTGCTCAGCAATTCTTTTAGGCGTGCACGCACGCCAGACCAGTTGATCGTGTAGGCAGCTACACCAATTCCAAGGGCCGCAGCCTGAACCAAAGTTCGGATGGCAAATGGCACGCCGAGGGCCAGCACGAATTGATCAAGCTGCGTCAAGAACAGAGCTGCAATTACGGTTGCAAGAGGAAGCCCTCTTCCTCCGAGCAACGAGGTTCCACCCAGCACCACAACTGCAACTGAGGGCAGAAGGTAGGAGTTTCCCTGGAAAGCGGTTGGTTGGTTGGTAACTCCAGCGAGCATCACGCCGGCCGTTGTGAACAAAAGCTGGGCCCAGACATAGGCGAGCGTGTTGTGAGTCGTCACTCGAAGGCCAGCAATTCTCGCTGCCGGTCCGGAAGACCCGACTCCCTCATATCTGCGACCTGCGGTCGTCTTTTTCAAAACCAAGGTCACGATCCCCGTTATTACCACCACAAAGAAAACCTCGTTCGGAATTCCCCAGGTCAAGCCGTGAACGATGTTCTGGAGCAAAACTGTTGTGACTCTGGGGGTCCCACCGGAAATGCCGAGCACCGCTCCAAACAAGAGTGCATTGGTGCCGAGCGTCGCAATGATTGGATTGAGCTTCAAAAGACCAACCAGTGCTCCGTTTAGAAAACCCGCCAAGAGTGAAAACCCGTAGGCCATTACAACTGCGCCGAGCAGCTTGCTGTCGTCACCATTTGGTTGGTGGCTTGCAATCACTACTGCGAGGGACACTGCACCGGGCACAGACAGATCAATTCCGCCCTGCTGAACAACGAGCATCTGGCCAAGACCAACTACTGCCAAGACTGAAGCAAAAGCAAGCATGCTCAGTTGAGGTCCGGCTGTAATGCTAGTGGGAGCAAAAACGGCGCTCAAAATGTATAGTCCCACTGTAGAAACCAATACGGTCAATAGACCCTTGGAGAGGGATGCCCTCGATGTCTTCAAAGGACCGCGAGTTATTGTCTCAGCCACTGTGCCTCCTTTGACGTTTCTAGTAGCATTTACACATTGTGTTCAGTCACACTTTATTTTATTTCGCTGTTTCACACAATTGAACTTGGTAACAATTCAGAAACGAAGAAATGGCTCTCGCCTGAACAAATGTTGCAATCCCTGTGTTTCATTAGGTATTTAGAGGACGTTTCACGGAAAATGGGCTTGCAAAACTCCCACTCAGGTACTTTTCAGAAAAATTTCCCAAAGTGAACAATTCCAACTATCGTTTATCTCAAGTGAACACTTAGAACAGAAGGGACCTCATAGATGGTAGCCAAAAAGCGCGCCTTAATTGCAGGCGTAACAGGAATTGCAGGACAGACTGTCGCAAGACAGCTGGTTGCCCAGGGATGGGATGTATACGGGCTCTCTCAAAGGAACAGGGCAGTTCCCGATGGGGTCACCCACGTTCAGGCAAATTTGCTTGACGCAGAAAGTGTGAAAAAGGCAGTTGCGGGTATCAAGCCTGAGATCGTGTTTATGACAGCCTGGATTCGCAACGATACCGAAGTTGAAAATGTTGCGGTCAACAGCGCGACGATTCAGAACCTGCTCGATGCTCTAGCTTTGGACGGAGGAGTTCGACACGTTGCCCTTCTGACAGGACTCAAGCACTACCTCGGCCCATTCGATGATTACGCAACCGGTGTAATGGCCGAAACCCCCTTCCACGAATCTGAGCCTCGACTAGATAACTTGAACTTCTACTATGCACAGGAAGACATCCTGTTTGAGCAGGCCAAAAAACAAGGCTTTACTTGGTCAGTTCACCGCTCTCACACAATCTTTGGGTACGCGATCGATAACGCCATGAACATGGTGCTTACTCTGTCCGTTTACGCAACTATCTGTAAAAAACTCGGAAAGAAGTTCGTCTTCCCAGGTTCTGAAGCGCAATGGAACTTCATCACGGATGTTACTGACTCTGATCTTCTCGGAGAGCAGTTAATTTGGGCCGCGACAGATCCAGCCGGCGAGAATGAAGCGTTCAATATAGTCAACGGCGACACCTTCAGATGGCGCTGGCTCTGGCCACAAATCGCCGAGCACTTCGGACTCGAGTGGGAGGGATTCGAGGGACAAGAGCGACCACTTGAGTCTCAGATGAAGGACGCGGCTCCTGTTTGGGCTGAAATTGCAAAAAAGCATGACCTAGCAGAATCAGATGTCACAAAGCTGGCATCATGGTGGCACTCTGACAGCGACTTGGGTCGAGGCATTGAATGCGTCACCGACATGAATAAGAGTCGTGAGGCAGGGTTCTTGAACTTCCGTCCAACCCCGGCCAGCTTTTTTGACAAGGTTGACAGATACCGTGCGGACCGTCTAATTCCATAAGCAACAAACAACAAACCCCCCTGGATCTCTCTCCAGGGGGGTTTGTTGTTTGTTCTATATCTAACTAAGACTTGATTAGGACCTTAACTTGGTCTCCCGTGGGAGAAAGCAGAGTCTCAAAACCATCTCGAACGATGTCTTCGATGTCAATGTCTTTGGTTACCACCTTCTCAACTGGCAGCCCAACACGACCAATGAGGTCGATTATTCTCGGCCAGTCGGTTACTGGATAGCACCAAGTTCCAATCAGAGAAATGTCATGCTCGCTAAGGATCATTGGATCGATCGAAGCCGGTTTGGTGTGTAACCCGGTCTGTGCAATTGTTCCGTGCTTTCTAACTGCAGAAAGCGCAGTCTGAAGAGCTCGTTCGTTTCCGGAGCACTCGATTACCTGGTCCACGCCTATCCCACCGGTAGCCGCCTTAATCTCTTGAACCACGTCGGTCTTCGAGGGATCAAAGAGAGTTGCAATCCCAAGGCTTTCGATCATCTTCTGGCGGTGGGGGTTGATCTCAGACACAAACACCTGAGCGCCCAGGTGCTCGGCGTATATGCTAGCCAGCGCGCCGATAGGTCCTGCGCCAGTTATCAGCACTGTGTCACCCGGCCGCACTCCAGCCCGGTCAACACCGTATGCCGCTACGGCGGTTGGCTCCACCAAAGCACCGGCACGCATCGACATGTTTTCATGAAGCTTATTTACGTGGCTAGCGGGAACGACGGCCTGTTCGGCGATGCCTCCCCACTGAAAACTCAGACCAACACAAGCCATCGACTGGCAGAGGTGATTTAGGCCCCTTCGACAGTAGTAACAGGTACCGCAGAAAAGTAGGGGCATGACCGAAACTCGGTCGCCGACGGCCAAGTGCTTCACAGCTTTTCCGACCTCTAGGATTTCAGCCGAGAACTCATGCCCAAGAACCTGGGGCAAAACCGAGCCATTCAGGGAGTGGGGCTTGCTTGGAATCACGATCGGACCCATTGCGTACTCGTGGAGGTCTGTGCCACAAATTCCGCAATAGTGGGGCTTGAGCCTTACATCTTCTGGCCCTAAGTCTCCAGGTTCGGCAATTTGCTCGACTCTGATGTCTTTTGCTCCATGAAACACTGCTGCCTTCATTTTGGGTCCTTTCTTGATTGTCTAGAGAGATGGGTCGAACAGCACTTTTCCTTGGATGCGCCCGGCACCAAGTTCCGTGAGCTGACTACTAATTTCTTCCAACGGGAAGACGCCTTCAAGAAGCTCTTCGCCGAGTTTGGTCGTATTCAATATCTGTAGAGCCGGGGCCAAATCGGTTGAACAAACATGAGCCAATGTTGTAGATATGTTCTTTTCAGCCATGACTATTGGGTGTATGTCTAGTTCTTGCTTGCTGCTGGGAAGGCCAACCTGCAGCAAATTTCCACCCATCTTTACAAGATTTAGCGCCATTTGCATCTGACCAGGGGCGCCGCTTGCCTCAATCACCACGTCCGCCCCCGTTGGGAAAGAGCCTCTAAGGCCGGCTTCGGTTGAGCCTGAGACTTCAAAGACAAAGTCAGCCCCCAGGCGAGAAGCCCTTTCTAGTCGCTCACCAGCGAAGTCAACCACCGTTACTTCAGCGTTCACTAGGTGCTTTAGGCCGGCAAGAACAAAGGTGCCGATCGCTCCAGCGCCAATTAAAATCACCCTGTCGCCATCTTGAACGTTTGCCCGCCGAGCAGCGTGGATGCCAACGGCCAACGGCTGCGCCAAGCCGGCTATGTCGAGGTTCAGGCCGTCAGGAACCAACTCGAGAGTTGATTCTTCGACCACAGCGAATTCCGCCATTCCACCATCGCGGTTCAGGCCGGATGTGACGTATTTGTCACACAGATTCGTTCTACCGTCGAGGCACATGGGGCAGTTTCCGCATGAGTATCCAGCGCCCGTCGCTACTAGTTCACCCACGGAATAGTTCGTAACCTGTGAACCAACCTGGACAATTTCGCCAACAAATTCATGCCCCAAAATCATCGGGCCCTTATGCCCGCTAATTGGATGCTCTTTTTCAGTCGCAAAGATTCGTGGCCCCGACTTAAACTCAGAGGCGTCGGTGCCACACATTCCGGATCGGAGTACTTTGACAAGGACCTGATTGTGTGCCGGGGACGGTGTGTTCACCGTTTCTATGCGAACATCTCCTGCGCCGTGATAAACGGCCGCTTTCATGGTTGCAGAAATCACGACTATTCTCCTTGACGATCGGGCACCCAAGTGTTCAGTGTGAATAAACTAGTGCAAGTTGGTCATCTACACAAATGACTTTGAGAAATTCCATAAATCCACCACCTAGGTGCCCAGCAGCGCTGTATGTGCGCAAGATTCTCAGCCCACATGGAAAACCCGTTGACACAATTTGTTCACTGTGGTTTATTCTTTTAAGCAATACCGTCACAAAGGGGTGAGGAATGTCATTTCAAGTTCAGGGACTACATCACATTGGTCTAACAGTAAGAGACATAAAAAAATCGTTTGAATGGTATTCACACATGTTTGACCTGGGTCACGGCCCTCTAAATGAAGCATCTGGTGACGGGCTCTCCAAGGGTGTTCAACTTGAGGATGTCCGCCTGACCTTCTCCTTTCTTGACATCGGAACAACAAGAATCGAATTCCTCCAATATCACAATCCGGCAGGTGTTGACTTTGAGTTGCGCAACTGCGATGTTGGCGCGACCCACATATGCCTTCAGGTAAA
>TARA_B110000971_G_scaffold205238_1_pt1 | contig 14141 bp, 10 predicted proteins | sample TARA_B110000971 | Tara Oceans TARA_B110000971 (sample SAMEA4397842) | marine metagenome | biome: Polar Biome; feature: [SRF] surface water layer (ENVO:00010504); material: water (ENVO:00002006), including particulate matter (ENVO:01000060) such as... | depth 5 m | reverse complement strand
TCAGCTTTTAAATTCTTAATATTGAAATTTTTTAATCCAATTTTTGAAAGAATATCATTTATTTCGTATCCAAAACCATTTCCCAAATCAATAATCCCTCTGCTGCTGGATGGTAGAATATTTTTATAGACATTAGCTACGTCTTTGACGTCAATAAAGTCTCTAATAGCTTTTCCATTATTGTTTAAATAAAATTTATTTCCAGTTCTGTAACATTTGATAATTTTAGAAATAATGGAAAAAGAATCATTATTTCCATACATATTAAAAATTCGACATATATTAAAACTAATATTATTTTTTTGACAAAAATTTGCTATTAAATTTTCGCATGCAAATTTAGATGAGGAATAAATTTTTCGGTTAAAAGAATCTTTTTTTATGAAATTGTCGTAAGAATTGTATATCGAGGAGCTACTAGAATAAATTATTTTATTAATAGAAAAAACATCGAGTGTATCCAGCAGCCTACTTAGATCCTCAATGCTCTTTTTAAAAAATTCATGATAACTAGTAATTTCTGATAACTTGGAAGATGGAAAAAAAGAATTAACAATGATATTAATTTTTTTATTTTTATATTTTTTAAGTATTTTTTTATCACTTAAAAAGTCATCTATAGAAATAACAAGGCTTTTTTTAATTTTTTTTTTTAATTCAGTGCTTAAAATACTTTTTTTTCCAAAAATTATCGTTTGATTGATTGACTTTGACATTTATTTATTTTGTTCGTTAAATAATTTATATTATTGTACTAGATAAACTTTAGTTGTTTTTTAAAAACTTTTCTAATTTATTTGCTGCTAAACTGCAATTACATAAATTTTTATCAAATATTTTTCTATTGCTAATTCCATATTCTCTTATTTTGTATTTGTAATTAGAAAAAAAATTAATTTCATCTACAATGGATTTGGTACTATATTCAATTTTTCTTCCATTTATACCATGCTTAACATATTCGTTAAATGCACCTACATTTTGGTTGCTTAAAATCACAAGACCCCTGGACATCGCCTCGATGATGGCAACACCCCACCCATCAAATGCCGAGGGTAATATCAAAATGCTATTTTTATCATAAATTTTTTTTAATTTTTTTTTATTTAAAAAATTATAATAAGTAAAATTAATATTTCTAATAGTTTTTATTTCCTTTTTTAAAGGCCCGGAACCAACAATGGTAAAATTAATACTGGTATTTTTAATTTTGGATATTGCGTTAATTAAAAGCCCTAAACCTTTTCTTTTAATTAACTGCCCAACAAATAAAAAATTTAGTTTATATTTTTTTTTTAATATGTTTTTGTGATTATTCTTTATTGAATATGGCAAATTAATGACATTATTATTATATTTTTGGTAATATCTTTTAGCATCCTCACCTATTGCCAAAATTCCATCTGCTTTTTTTAACTTATATTGCAAGATCAAGTGTCGAATTAAATTTTTAAAAATGTTTTTATTATTTAATCTTTCCAGCCAGTAAAAAAATTTAGAATTAACATTAATTTGAAAGATATTCTCATACTTCATGTTATACCCTCCAATGACTATTTTGTCCGGCTTAATTTTTTTTAGAATATTTTGAATTTTTTTTTTTGGATTTCTTTTGTTTAAAAAGTATACCCATTGATATTTTTTAAACTTCCAATTAAAATTATCAATATTTCTATTTTGATAAATAACATAAACTTTTATATTTTTCTTAAATAAACTTATAAAAAAATCAAATTGATAAGTTGCTGGAGAGTGTAAGTAAAAAATTATTTTCATTTATATTTTAGAATAATAAACTCTTAGAAAGTGAAACTACCTGCAATAAAATTTTATAAAAAATTAAATATATTTTTTTAGAATTTCCTTATATTTTACCGGGATTAGCTCTTTTATTTTTCTACGCAAACTATTATCAACTCTATCTGGAGCTTGTCTTAGATCCAAATCTGACCACATTGGCATTTTTATTTTTTTATGATTTTTCTGCCAGAGATTACCGTAAAGTTGCGTTCTTTGACCATTTAAATGATTATAATTTGTCTTGACGCCGTGTATTGTGTCATCTGAGGGACTAAAAATGACTATAGAGTTATTCTCAGTTTGAATAAATTTGGTTTCTGCCCAATCCCATGGAACCCAGCATCGGTTTATATCCAGATTGTTTTTCCAAAAATCATATAAATAATTGTATTCTTTTTTTAGGGTGCAATAATGTGTGTGATGATACATCTGTTTGCTATTTTTGTGGGGGTTAATATTTACCATAAAAGTTGTTTTTTTATGTCTAGTGTCTGGATGGGGGCTAATTTCGTAGCCGTCTAAATATTTCTGAATTCCATTGTCAATATAAGTTTCTTCAAAATTTACTAAAAATTTATCAGCTAAAGTTTTATTAAAATTCTCACTTGAAAGAAGTTCATTTAATTTTTTTAAAATTTCTGATTTTGGGCTCATTAACCTTAAGGTCATACCAAATCCTTCCGTCGAGGTATTTATTTGGCTGGTACTTTTGCGAGTCTTGTGCCATTTCAAATATTTATTTTTGTACGTAATACAGCCTGGAAATTCTATCGGTTTATAACCATTGGCTTCCAAACTGTCGATTAAATTCTCATCGGTTAGTGCTTTTGGTATTTTAATTTCTGAACAATTGATAATCTTATTAAAATCATTATCGCTAAAGAAATTTTCAATATAAATATGTTTAAACGGATAGGTTAGAAACTTTGCTTTTTTTATTTTATCAATTAAGTAATTAAACATATTCAATATTTTGATTTATAATATATATTTTTTTTAAATACAATTATTATAACTTATAAGCAAAATAATGAAAATTACAATAATCGGAAATGGCACCCAATCAAAGAGAATACAAAAAATTCTAAATAAATTAAAAATTAAATTTAATCTATATTTTGGAAAAAAACCTAACTATTATAATAAGAAGGCAATAGATGATGCAAATGAATCTGGCATAATTTTTATTACAACTCCTAACAATAGTCATTTAACTTATATTAAAAAATTTAAAAAAAAATTTATATTTTGTGAAAAACCACCTGTAACAAATAATAAAGACTTATCTCTTCTAAAAAAAATAAATTCAAAAAAAATATATTTTAATTACAATTTCAGATTCTCTAAATTATCAGAAGTATACACAAAATTTAAAAAAGAATTAGGAGATCTGCAGTATGCAAACATTATCGCCTCTCACGGGTTAGCTTTGACGGAAAAATATTCAACGGACTGGAGATCAAATAAAATTAAATGTCCTACTGGAGTTTTGGAAACTTTGTCTATTCATTATGTAGACTTAATAAATTTCCTGCTGGATATAAAAAAAATTGAAAAGCCAATTTTGCTTAATAAATCAAATAAAGGAAATAGCTTTGATACCTCTTATGTTAAAATCATTGCAAAAAATAATGCAATTATTAATATTTTTTCTACCTACAAAAGTTGCTACGCAAAAAAAGTTTTCTTTCTTTTTTCAAACGGAACCATTGAACAAAATGAAGATTCTATTGACGTTAGAGGCCCTGCTTTTAATTTTGACCAAAATGGTTTATTCAAAAGACCAAAGCTAATTAAAAAATACTACATTAATAGTAAAGAAGATTATATGGAATCTACAAAAAAAAGTATCCTTTTTTTTTTAAAAAAAGCACAAAAAAATAAATATTTTAATAAAAAAGACTTTAACACATCCTTAGAAACTAATAAATTAATCATAAAATGAAAAAAAAAAATTATGAAATTGAATTTTTTATTTATTTAATAATTTTTTTATTGGTATTTTATTGCAGATTAGGATATTGGGACACAATTCAAATCGGAGACAATGCAGATGAAATTATGCAACTTCTTGCGGGTAGAGAAATATTAGAGGGAAAAATTCCTTATCTTGATTTTTATGAACCCAAAACCACCATTGCCTTCATTCCACACATATTAGCAAATCTATTTGAAAACCCCTACATGGGTTTAAGGTTTATTGGCACAGCTATATTGTTAGTAAGCGCCATTTTAATTAAAAACCAGGCAACAAAATTATTTGGTAGGGACATAGCATTTCTGCTGTCGATATTATTTATTGTTTTAAATTCAACGGAAAGATATCAGCAGGTTAGTCTAAGCTTAATCTCATCTGTTTTTTTATTATCAATTAGTTATATTTTATTAAATCAAAAAATTAGCAATTATCAATATTTATTGCTTGGTTTTTTTATTTCAGTATTGTGTCTAATTAGACTAAATTTTTACCCTATATCAATTGGTGTTTTTTTTATTATATATTTTTTGATAGAAAAAAAATATTTTATTAAAAAAATTTTTTTTATTTGTTGCGGTGCAACAATTCCAATAATTGCCTTTATTTATCCATATTTAATAATTAATAACGGCAATGAAATAATTTTTAATTATATAATTAGTTTATTTAATCGAGGTGGGGACTTTAATTTTATTTGGAACTTAAGAGAAATAACAAGATATCTTTTAGTAAGCATTATTTCTCCAATTTTTGTAATAACTTTTTTTATTATCACAACTGGATTGTCTTATTCAAAAAAAAAATACCTTATAATACAAGCTTTGTTTTTATTATCCTTTTTATCTATTTTGACAATCAAAAGCTCCATATACCAATTTCAAAATTTCTTCCCTTACATGATTCTATCATTTGGAATTTTTTTAAAAGAAATCAATATTGAAAAGCCTTTAATAAAAGACAGTATTTTTCACAAAACTAGTCTGGTATATAGAAATTTCAAAATAATTATTATACTTTGCTTGTTAATACCGGTCGTATTCACTTCTACTATTGTTAATGTAAAAAGTATTCTAAACAAAACTGAATTTAATCAGTTTGATCGATTAAAATACAATCTAAACAGAGCAGCGATTAAAAATTTAAAAAAAATTATAAATGAGAGGGATACACTTTACTCTACTCAAAATTTTTTTTATTTATCATTAAACAAAGATTTAATTCATCCAATGTTATTTTTCAATAATTTTTCAAGTCTAGGAGAATTTGGGCTTACTAATATCCCTGGTATAAAATATTATGATAATAAAAATCATGGTAGCAAAGAACTTTTAAATATATTAAGGACAAAAAAACCTACGTGGATAATTTTAAGTACTGATTTTTTTGATAAAGAATCATCTAATGAATATAAAAATTTTGTTAAAAAAAATTGGAGTTTTGAAAATACAATTAATGCAAAGCAAAAATATTATTTATTTAAAATAAAAAATTAAATTATTTAAACAAAAAGATTTTTATAATTTTTTGGAAATTTTGTTATTGCTGAATTCCATATTTCATAGCTTTCTGTTTGTGGTTTGGGAAAAGGAATTTTTTTAGCCTTACCAAATGGGTGAATAGAAAAGTAAATTTGGAATATCAATCTATGTTTCCCATCCTCAATAAGTGAGCCACGGTGTAGTGCTCGTGTATCAACAATATAATTAGTTCCTTTCTTACCAAAAAAAGATTTAGTCTTATGTTTGTATTTTTTTGTAACGTTGTCATGTCTAACTCTCAGTAGATCCTTGTTAAAGTAATCTGTAAAATTAAAATTTTTAATCTTATGAGTTCCTTCAATAATTTGAAATGGTCCATCTTTCTCAGAAAAAACATCTGTTAAATAAACCATTAGCTTAATATCTCTTAAATTATCAGCATCTCTATGCCAAAGCATAGTGCTTTGAAATTTTCCTATATCATCATCATAATTAATTTTGACTGGGGGTGGAAAAGTAAACCAGGCATTTATGCCTGTGATACATGGCTCAACACCGAGAATTTTTTTGACATTTTTAATCCATTTGGGATCAGTAACAAACTTAGAAACTAATCCAGAATTGGCTAGGCACTCTTGCTTAACATCAATTCTAACTATTTCTTTTTTTTTATAGTAATCGAGATCAATAACATCAACACCAAGATTGTTTTTTTTTAAAACTAAATTTTTTTCACAATTTTTTTCTATCATTGTCATTCTCCCAATTTCATCTTTCAATAAACCTGCTTTAGTAGATGAAATTTTATCCAAACAAACATAGCTATTTTCTATCAATTCCGGAAAAAAAGATTTTTTTTTTAATAAAAAATCACCAATCACAAAGATAAAAAAGTTTCCAAAATATTTTATTAACTTTCTCATTATTTTATAAGAATATTCATGATTTTTGTGAAAATAATTATTTCTAGATTTGAGTATATCTTGAATAAACAAATATAATGATAACAGGTGTTTTATTATAGGAAGTTTAGATAAATACATTTTTTAGATAATTTTTATCGTAATTTTTAAGTTTCTTCTATACTGAAATTAAGTAAATATACAGCATGTATTTTAATAAAAATAAATTATCTTATATTTTTGACAAACTTTATCCCATTTGTAGAAGCATCACTGGTGAAGGTTTTAAAAAGTCATTAGATATTTTATCTAAAGAAATTCCTTTGCAGAAAATAAAATACAAAACTGGTAAAAAAATTTTTGACTGGAAAGTGCCACAGGAATGGAGTGTAAAGGAGGCATTTATAAAATATAATAATAAAAAAATTTTAGACTTTAGGTCAAATAATCTTCATATTGTAAATTTTTCTATTTCAAAAAATATCAAATTAAATTTAAACCAGCTTAAAAAAAAAATACATACACTAAAAAATAGACCAAACTTAATACCATATGTAACCAGCTATTATAAAAAAAACTGGGGTTTCTGCGAAAGTTTTAATAAATTAAAAAAATATAAAAAAGGTACTTATGATGTTGTAATAAAAAGTAAGTTTAAAAATGGATATTTAATTAATGGGATAGATAAAATCAAAGGTAAAAGTAAAAAAATTTGCCTTATCTCATCCTATCTTTGTCATCCAAGCATGGCAAACAACGAATTAAGCGGTCCACTAGTCTTGTTAGGCTTGCATGAAAGAATTAAAAAATGGAATAATAGAAATTTATCGTATACCTTCTTAATTAACCCTGAAACGATAGGATCTATTTGTTTCTTATCAAACTATAAAAAAAAATTAAAGCAAAATATGTTGTCTGGATTGGTTCTAACTTGCTTAGGAGGTCCGCAAAAAAAAATATCGTACAAACTTTCTAGAAGTGCAAATTCTCCTTTGGACAAACTTGCTAAATACTTATTTAATAAAAAAAAAATATTTTTAAGAGAATTTGATCCTTGCTCTGGCTCAGATGAGCGTCAATATTGTGCCTCATCTCTTAACTTACCAATGGGTCAGTTTGCCAGAACTATTTATGGACAATATAAAGAATATCACACCAGTGGCGATACCAAAAAACTTATGGACATAAAACAAATATACAATTCTATAGATTCTTTAGAGGTTATATTAAAAATAAATGATAAATTGCTTCCTATTAAAAGATTTATTCCATTTGGGGAATTGCAGCTCGGAAAAAGAAATCTTTATCCAAACATAAATTCTCCCAATACAAGAAAATTTTCTAATGATAAAATTAATGATGGTAGGGAAAACTTAAATACTCTTTTAGAAATACTTTCGTATGCAGATGGAAAATTAGATATTTTGGATATTGCGATTAAAAGAAATATAAAATTGGATACAGCAATAAAAATTTTGGACTTAAGTGTTGAAAAGAAACTTGTTAAATTTGTAAATTAATGTCTAATATTAATTAAACTTGTAAAAATATTTATAATAATGAGCAATTTAAAGACTATTGAACCAAAAGAAAAAATTACAGGATTTGAAAAAAATAATTTTTATTCATCTGGCATACTAACCACTGACCAAATATCTAAAAACATTCTTTCTCTAAATGACAATCTTGAAAATTTTAATTTGAACACTGATGATAAAGAGATATTAAAAAAGGTAATCAATTCTTTAAAAAAAGATCCTACTGGTCTTCTTAAGGATGATTTTATTTTAAACCAACATGAAATTCCAGAAATAGAAAGAATACCTATTGGTCTGTACCCACGATACTTAATTTACAGATACAAATTTAACAAATATCCAGTTTTAAAAAAGGTAAGTCAATATCCTATTTGTGTTAATATTGAACCAACATCTGTATGCAACTTAAGATGTGTCATGTGTTACCAAAGCGACAAATCTTTTTCAAGAAAATCTAATAATTTTATGGGTAATATGAATATGGATTTGTTTAAAAAAATTATAGATGAAATTGAGGGAAATGTAGAAGCTGTTACTTTGGCTTCTCGAGGGGAACCAATGCTCAATCAAAATTTAAGTGAAATGCTAAAATATTGTGATAAAAAATTTCTTGGATTAAAGCTAAATACTAACGCCACAATGTTAAATGAAAAAATAATTCACTCTATTTTTTCAAGTGATTTGCAAACCTTAGTTTTTTCAATTGATGAAAAGGATAAAGATAGCTATGAAAAAATAAGAGTTAATGCAAAATTTGAAAAGACAATGAAAAACTTAGAGTTATTTAAAAAAATTAAAGAAAAACATTACAAATCGAGTAAAATGATTGTCAGAATCTCAGGGGTTAAAATTAATGAAAATCAAAATATAAATGACATGAGAAAACAATATGAAGGTTTTGCTGATCAAATTACTTTTGTAAACTATGGTCCTTGGGAAAGTGCTTATGATAATGAAATCAATGATATAGAAAAACACTGCAGTCAACTTTTTAGAAATATTTATATATGGTGGGACGGAAAAGCCAATCCTTGTGATTATGACTACAAATCAATACTTTCAAAGAATAATGCAAATAATGAAACAATAGAAAAAATATGGAATTCAGAAAATTTTAATTATTTAAGAGAAAAACATCTAAATAAAAAAAGAAAAGAAGTGAATCCGTGCAATAAATGCTTGAATGTCTAAATTTCTTAAAAAAAATGATCTCCAGAAACAAGATTGCATGAATTGTCCTGAAAATAAAATCCAGTTAAATAGGGACTATCACCAACAATAGTAACCCAGCCAGATTTATTTTTTAAAAAATTTTTAATTTTTTTGTTTTTATTTAAATTAAAAAGAAATGTACCATTATCGTATAATTTAATTTTTTTAGTAATAAATTTAGTATCTGATTGCCTCCAAAATTTCATGGATATATCTGTTTTTTTAAAATCATTTTTTAAAAAACTTGCGTTGAATAAATAAAATTTGTAGTTAAATTTATTAAAAATAGGGGCCCATTTAAAGGAGGTTGGCTTATCCATTCTCCTCTTGGAAGGAAGCAGTGCATTAAAGCATATATTGCAAGGCATAGATTCTTTAACTTTATGCCCAACATTTAAACCAAATTTTAATCTTGCGGGAATTTTTTTACCCTTAATAATCAATTTAGCCATAACCAAATCTTTTAATTCTTTTATGTTTACGTTTTTAAGGACCAAATCATTTATTTTAATATATATGGGTGCATTTATTAAATTTGGTATCTTTAAGAAATTTTTAATTATCTTGATGTTTTTTCCATTTTTTTTATACAATTTCAGATCAAAAGAGATACCATTTGTTTTTGGATAAATTGGGTAAATAACTATTTCAGTAAAAAATATTTTAACAGAGAAAACTGGAAAAGATAGCACAGCATCTAAAAAAAAAAATTTATTAGTATTTTTCCAATAATGTTCTTCCCTGTTGAATTTGGAAACATCATAATAAGAGTGTGTCAAGGAAGACCTGGTTAACTGATTACACAAATTTCCAGCCAAAAATCTTGGAAAAAAATTTTTAAAGTTATGTTTAATTCTTATGGTAGCTTTGTTATCTTTTAAAAATAACTTTTCATTATCGTCTAAAAAAAAAATAAATTTTGTTTCGTACTTATTAAGTTTTTTAATTATAATTTTTTTTCTTAAAATTTCTCCAAAGACATTAACCACCTGAATTGAAATAGTTTTATTTAGCAATGTTTCATTGCTATTAACAAAAGAAAAAAAAGGTTTGGTCTCAGTATTTGGAAGTATATCAAAGCCACTTTCTTCAGGTAAGAATTTCGTGTTATTTTTTTTATCAAATTCATTGTTAAATGTTCTTCCGCAAGAATGAACAAAAGATGAAGAGTTTTTTGTTTCAAAATTAACTACAAAAGCAGGATAGGGATAAATAAGGTTTTGATCTGAAAAAACTTCGATCTCTATAGATCCGAAAATATTTTTATGTCCCAATTTTAAATAATCACATACAGATATACAGTGTGCTTTTACCGTTTTATCTAAAGAAGAATTTTTACGAACAAGCAATTTCCCTTTAGCGCATCTTAAAGATATTACTAATTGTATTTTTTCAATTCCTCTTTTTAAGAACCAGTAAGATAAGAAATGAACCTTAGTGCTAAAGCTTTTACTAACAATAAAAGGGAATATTGCCGATGATCTATTAACTGATTTTATCTCAGAAGACATATCTTGAAGATGGTTTAAATAGGACTTCATAATATTATAAATTTCGGATTAACAATTACTAAAAATTTAATATATTATATATTTTATAGGATATTTAATGATTAATAAAGATTTTTTATTCTGTTATTTCAGAATTTGAGATCTTAAATAAAAATTTATTTTATTCATAATATAATTTGAGTAAATTTTTCCAAAAAAATAGATAATCTTGAAAAAATAATTTAATTTTATTCTCTGCTTTTTAAACAAAAAACCATTTATTATATCTCCCCGAATATAATTTGTGCTAAAACCTCCAAATAAAAAAAAAGCTGGCCATTTATATGCTAATATTTTTTTTTTCGGCTTTAAATTTTTTTGAATAAGATTAAATAATTGTTTTCTTGATTTGGGAAAGTAAGTCAATCCAAGATTAGAAAAAATAGAGTCACATAATGCAATAATAGGCTTTCGATAATAATTTGCCTCCACAATAATGCTACTTGCTGTGGAAAGAGATAGATCACAATTAAACAAAACTGCATAAGTTGAAACTTTTGATTCTGGACTGATGACATAAACATTGTTAAATTTTTTTTCTATCTCTATTATTTTTTGGACCCATAGCCATTTAACCCCCATTAAAGATGGGTGCATTCTTATCCAAAAATTATAATTAGGTTTTTTAGTTCCGATATATTCCGCTATTTTTACAATAGCCTCTTCTTGATTTTTGTATAATGTCATCCAATTTTCTTTGCCAAAACTATCGTGCTCGTCATCAGAAGATGCAAAATAAACAATATTTTTTTTACAATTGTTCCAATCATTTGGAAGCAAATTCTTTGTTTGATGCTTCGTGTATGGCTTAATATCTAAAGAAACTTTAGAATTTAATCTATCTAAAAAATGTTTTTTTATTCTTTTTGTAAAAAAATTTTTGTTTTTTAATTTTTTCCAGAAATTGTCTATTGCTGGTTTTAAAAAAAAAGGGCTTGTAACAAAATATTTTTTTGAATTTAAAACATGATTATTAGCAGTTAAAAACTCAAGAGTATTTTGCTTTAAGCGTAGTTGCTGTCCTAATCTAAAGACTGGTCGACCTTGATTCATTCTCGAATTGTAGGTTGATAAAGATTGAATTTTTTTTTTTTTTAAAATAGCTTTAGTAAAATTGTAAATAATAACAGAAGTGTTGTGTAATCTTGTAATTATTTTTTTTGAAAAAAAACCTTCAAGATCTGCATCTCTTGTGTAATTAACATAACTTGCAAAAACACCTAAGCCAATGTCAAAATTTTTATACGACATGACCATTAAATTTTTTTTTTTTTTAATAAGATATTTGTTTTCTTTTTTTAAAAATGGTGTTTCTATAACTTCATAATCGCCTTTAAGTTTTTCTAGGCCTTTTTTTTTTAAAAAATTACATGAATGACAGATTGATTTTGAGGAATATATATTTAACGAGCATGCATAAGCTCCATTACCTGAACAGGTTAATATAATTACTTTTTTTTTTTTATCTAAATCTTCTTGGGCTTTTGATAGCAAAACCTCTAGTTCTGGACTATTCAAACCAGTAGGCATATAAATCAGAGAATTCATAAGTATTTTTTTAAATTTATAAACAAATTTGCCACTTTGCTTCTATGAGTCAATTTAGTTCCCATTAACTTACCCTCGCCATTGCCTAAAGAATTAAAATATTTGAAACTTCTCCCAAACTTCTCTGAAAAATAACCAGCTGGAAAGCATAATGTTTTATTTTTTAGTTTTGTTTTTTTTTGAAGTAACATCAATTTTAATTGATATTCATTTTTAGGATAATTTAATATATTTAACTTATTGTATGTATTTTCTCTAAGAGATATTGATGGTTTTCTCCAATAAAAAGCCTCAATGCCTATAGTGGATCCAAAAGTTGTAACAATATCGGATTTGTCAATTAATTCATATGAGTTTATGGGTTCACTGCTTTTAATAACAAATATTTTTTTTCCATCTTTCATTCTCAAAATATTTTCTTCATCTTTTTTTTCAAATTTATTCAATTTTTTTGAAGGATGACATCTAATTATTAATATATGTTTATTTAATTTTTTTACTATTTTTTTTAGTATTATCAATGCATGTAATTGATTTTTAAAGTAATATTTTTTTTTATTAACGTACGAAGTCCAAGCCTCATATTCATAGTCTGTGGAGGCAAAGAAAATTATTTTTTTATCTTTTTTTTTAAATATAGCCTCTATTTCTCTTTGTTCTTTTTTATTTTTATTTTTATTTTTAAAGAAATGATTATTAAATATTTTTTTTTGTTTTTTAAAAAAATTATTTGCAATTAAGTGTTTAGTTTTTGGTCCTTGCTTCCAATAGTTCATCATTAACTTATATCTGTAATCATAGTCATGAATATCTTTTTCAAAAATTTCATATTTAAATTTATTTGCACCTCTTTCATGTCTTAATATTTTTTCGACTTTTAACAATTTCCCAGCTTCAATTATAGGTCTAGATATTAAAAATCTATTATTAAAGGTATATAAAGAGTTGGGCTTAATTTTTTTAATAACAATTTTACTTTTTTCATAAACGGTAGCTGAAGATATTAAGCATTTTTTAACAAGATTAATATTTTTTTCTGGTATAAAATTTTTTTCATGTCGCAATGAGATTAGAGACGAAGCAACGCTATTTCCTAGTATTGCATTGTGATATTTGTAGTTTTTTAAATCATTTAAGTTCCCATGAAATTTACTAGCCCAAAAATTTATTTTTTTTATCAAATTAACAGATAGTTGAACATCATCGATAATTTCAATATTATTATTCTTTAAAATTCTAATAAATTTTTTTATTTTTTGATTAAATCCTAACCCTAAAAATCTTTTGTAAAAAGGTAGGTGCCAGTCAGCAAAAGGCAGGTTGTCTCCGCACCAAAAAAAATAAACTGTTTCTCCCTTTTTTTTTAGACTTATCGCTATTTCTCCAGCTGTTTCTAAATGTGGAAATAAAGGAAAAGTTTCAATTATTAGATTTTTAAATCTTGACACTTTGAAAAATAATTAATTTATTTGTTTTTTAATCTGATTGACGCTTAAATAATTGGTATTGTTAAGACTATTATATGAAAAAAATTCTTTACATTTTTTTCCAATATTTTTTTTATCTTTATTTAAGAATTTTTTTACATTCCATTTTAATTTTGAGGGCAAAATAACATAATGATCTTTAAACTCAACGCTATTAAAAGAATCAGATTCTGTAATCATCTCTTCATGTAATTTTTCTCCCGGTCTAAGTCCTATAATTTTAATTTTACTCTTTGGCGCAATAGCCTTAACTACATCCATTATTTTATAAGATGGTATTTTGGGAATAAAAAGCTCACCTCCCCACATTTTTTCTAAACAGTTCAAAACAAAGATTGCTGCTTCATCTAAAGTGATCGTGAATCTAGTCATTCTTTTATCTGTAATTTGTATATCTTTTCGTTTACTTAGTTGCTCTATAACAATAGGTACAAACGATCCTCTAGACATCATCACATTACCATATCTTACCACTGAAAATTTTTTTTTAGAATTTCCAACATAATTATTTGCCGCAATAAACACCTTATCTGCAGCAAGCTTAGTGGCCCCATAAAGATTTACAGGTGCTGCAGCTTTGTCTGTGCTAAGCAATATTGCCCTATCAACATCTGTATCAAGGGCGGCATCAATAACATTTTGTGTTCC
>TARA_B110000971_G_scaffold123624_1_pt1 | contig 14232 bp, 10 predicted proteins | sample TARA_B110000971 | Tara Oceans TARA_B110000971 (sample SAMEA4397842) | marine metagenome | biome: Polar Biome; feature: [SRF] surface water layer (ENVO:00010504); material: water (ENVO:00002006), including particulate matter (ENVO:01000060) such as... | depth 5 m | reverse complement strand
CGTAGTGCACTTCCTTTTAATGACAGCCGTGGACGTCACGAACGGGGCTTGAAACAGTGCCAGGATTTGGTGCAATCCCCTACGGCCGTACCTTTTCAAGCGCGCCGACTAACTTGTCCACCACGGCTTGCGTCCCCCCCACGGGCGCGCACAGACTGGCGCCCGGTCGGTGGAACCCGGGAATGGAGTAAATCATGGTGGCGCCCATCGTGCCCTCCGCCGGAAACCCGGAGAAGAACGCGAGCATGTCGATCCACTGTTTCAAAAACGGCTCGCTGACGTACTGGTTACTCAGCTTGTGGAATGAATCCAGGATGTAGGGAATGTCCAGCATGACTTTCGGGTGCGTGAGGTAAAACGGAATCGCAATCACGGTGGAGACTAACAACCCGGCATCTTGCCGCAGCGCGGTTAGCGGACACGCGTCCAGCGCGTCGTAAAGAGGCTCCAGGCGGTTCTTCAAGGCTTTCCATTCCCGGATCGCGAGCTCGGGATCGGTGCTTTTTTCTCTCAGCAAATCGCAAAACCCGCCGGGCGCTTCGTCGTCGCCGACTTGGAACCGCCAGTGCCCTGGAGATAAAAGCCGAAAGTGTCAGTCGGGGTATGGGCGGTCAGGGAGGCGGAACGTGGTGGGTGGGAAAGGCCCTTACCCTCTTCGGTCCACATGGAGATGCCGTCGTAGGTCTCCACGGGCATTTCCTCACCAAGCGCGTCGAATACCATGCGCAACGGGTTCCCCGTGGGTCTGTCCAAACCCTCCCAGATGGACGGGCCGACTTCGAACTGCCAGAGACCGCCGGTTTTGTCGCGGTGGTCGAACATGTGACAACAACCGCCCGCCAGGTAGTGCGACTCGAAAACCTTTACTTTGTACCCGTACTTGGACAGTAAAGACGCAGCGCTGAGGCCGCCAATACCGCTGCCGATGACGATAATGTCGTACTCCTCATCCGTGTCAGCGGACGTGGTGCGGCGTGCGGTTTTTTCGCGTCCATCCGTGGACGCCGCGTGTAGTTTGGTGTGTGTGGATTGATTGCGGCGATACGCGGTCGGTGTACCAGCCGCGTGTCGCGAATGAACACCACTGAACCCGGATCTGGATGCGCCGCCACCAGACAAGGCCCTTTGGCGAGCTGAGGTGGAGGCGCGCGGCATTACAGCGGGTACCATCGCACCGTGGGCGACCGCTGCGGACGACATGATGGGCGCGAATCAGAATCGGGCGGGCACCCGAACCACGACAACCGTTCCGAGACCCACCGCGCGTGTTCGGTCACACGTGATGTGAAGGCGAGGGGAGTGCACGCGTACCCGGGGACGCGTGGAACACGAAGTATCCTCAAAAGGACAGTCACGTCGTCGCGGAGTAGGGGCCTGGCACCGCGACGTGAAGTGCGCGCTCGTCCGCGCGCCGTGCCGATGTCAGACAAGTGTGCAACGACACCTGGAAGCATAGATCCGATTCGGAGATCATTGATGGCAACGTGATTGGCCCTTCCTTGACGAAAATGAAGGGTGTCTGCTCGGTCAAATCGACCGGTAACATTGATCAAACAATGTGGATTCGAAACAGGGATTCACACGAGTTGAAACCAGTTTTTTTTATCGGTTTGGCTTGTCATTTTGGCTCGGGAGTCATGACTACTTTTTTCTGTTGCTTGGCAAGCTCACTGAGCGTTGCTCGACGACGGTCTCCATTGGGTGCGACGCGCGGCGGTTACGGGTATCCGCACGCGCGCTCGAGGCGGTGCGATGCGCCTCCAGGTTCGGTGTGCGGTTCTGTTGGCCGTGTGTTTCGGGTGCGCCACTTGCATCGGGGTCGTCGCCGCGGAAGACGCGTCTCCTTGGTCCGAGGATGCCGACCTGGACGGCATCGACGAGTACTTGATGGAGTCACCAAAGCTCGTGGAGCAGTTCTTGCAGGTCGCGATGCGGGAAATACGCGCCGGCGCCGGGTGGAACGCCAGCGCAGAGCAGTCCAGAATGATCTTTCCGGGGGGCGAGCTGCACGACAGGGCGTTACGCAACGGCGCGGAACGCGGGATGCTGCGGCTCGGGGGCCCACTTTTCGTGGAGGCTCCCGCGCTGGGTGGCGTTTCGCCGCGCGCGCGCGTCGGGGCTGGTTCCGCGATGGGCGTGGGAAACGCCACTGGTGGCGGCGACAGAGACGACGGCGAAGACGAACGCACCGGAACAGAGCTCGACGATGACGACGACGACGACGACCACCTGAAAGACGACGACCTTACACCGTACGTCGCAAACGCAAACGCGTGGGGATCGGGGGATTCCCTGGGCGGGCTTTTCGTGAGCGAAGGCGACGATGACGACGTTACCTCAGGACGCCACGGTGTGGATTCGTGGGACGACACCGAGGCAGCGAGTACCGACCAAATCGCCCCGGCATCGTCTCAGAGAAGAAGAGCGCGCCGAGCTGCGATGGTGGGCGTGGAGATTCTCAGCGGCGCGGTGGCCAACACGGGCGCGCTTCTTCCGCCGAACGAGTGGGCCGACCACGCCGCGGAAAAGATGAGCGCCCTGGAGGTTCCGTGGTTGGTGGGGGTGGAGCTTGCGGAAAAAAGAGTGCAGGACGACCCCGTACTGGCGCGGAACGAAACCGCGATGGACGAGAAGTACGGCAAGATGCTTGACTGGTTTTTGGAAAAAGGCGGGACCATGAACGGCGTCGCAGTGGACGTTATAGGTACGTGTGTAAGGCAGTCCAAAATCCCAAATCCCGACTGTGTTCCCATACTCGTCCTGCGAAGGGACGGTTACCTCTGCCGACTGTCTGCCCGTAATTACGTAATACACGCGGTCTTACAAGACTGACACTTTGTTTTACCTATCGCAAGACGGGAAGCCGGGGGACCGAAGAGGGTTACGCGCGACAACGACCATCCACACAAACTTCGCGTACCTGAAAGTTCCCGCCTCCCTCACGTTGTCCTCGGTATCCTCGCGGAACCTCCGGTCGGCGCACCACAACGTGGGCGAGCAGCTCAAGTCTTACCACGCCACGCACCCGGAAAACGCCCTCGCGGTGTTGCTGTTGCACGAGTGGCTCAAGGAACATTTAGGCACGGGGAGCGCGTGGGGGCCGTATTTGCGGACGCTGCATCACCCGGCGCTCGGGAAGGCGACCTTGCGGGCGATGGCCGGAACCTACGCAGCGGAGGTACACGCGGAGTACATAAAAGACGCGATCGCGGCGGCGGATACGATTCAGTCCGATTTGTGTTTAAGGGCCTCTGGGTTGTGCGCGCGGAAACCGGGGGAGACGGGAACGGGGACGCACACCAGGGACGATTTCCGGTGGGCGCTTGGTATTGTTCGCGCGCGAGCGGTGTGGGTCACGAAGCGAACCACGGGGGGGAAGTTTCTGGCGCTGGTGCCTTTTCTAGACCTCGTGACGCACCACGCGGACGCGGGGGGCGAAACCGTTTTGGAGCTGGACAGCGCGATTTTGGTGACCGCGGGCGGGTTGGCAAAACCCGGGGCAGAGATGGCGATCGCGAAAGGAACGAGCGGCGGCGTGACGGACGCCGAGAGTTTCTGTCGGTGGCACCACATCACGCCCGGGATCAACCGCGGCGGCGGCGTGCGGTTGAAGCTCCCTGGTTCGGACGTTACGGGCGCGACCGTGGGCAAAAAGGTGTTTCTGCTGCGACAGTGGAGGAAGGAAATGGCCATGCCCCCGCGCGGGGCGGACTTGTGGCGAAGCGCCGCGGCGCTCGGGATGTACGGCGACGGGGACGAAGAGCTGGAGCTAATGAAGGCCACGAACTCGCAATCCAAGCGAAGCGGCCGCGGGGACGGGTGGATGGCGCTGGCGCCGAACGGCGAGGCAGGCCTCACCGTGGAGGAGGAGCTGATGCTGACGGGCCAGGCGAGGACGGGGAAAGAAGCAGCCGCGACCGCGGCGGCGTTCGTGGGTTTGTCCTCCGTGCCGTTTTTTGACATCAACGAAACGCAAAAGAAACCCATGCTGTACGCCGCGCCGGATCGCGACGAACCGGGGGGGGACGACCCGATTCTGGAAAACGCGAGGAAAGACCTGGCGCGGTACGCCCTGCAAACACAAGCCGCGGCCGCGCTCGGGGAGTATGGCGACGGCGACGACGACGACGACGGTGACGACAGCGACGACGAAAAAGAAAAAGAAACGCAATCTGGCCAAAAAGAACGCGGCGACGCCAAGCCCCGCAGCGACGGCGGCGCGGCTGCGGCGGAGGCGCTCGGCGCGGCTCGCGATTTTTTCAAAAGCGGCGTCCCGCCCCCGCGCGGCCTGGACGTTTTGGATTTGTTCCTGCTCCGCAAGTCGCGACTCATGGCGGTCTGCGGCGCGCCCACGGAGTACCTGCTGCGCGCGGACGGGCCGTCCGACGCGCTGCTGTGCGCCACCAGGTACGTGTTGTATTTCCCAAATCCAAACACTGTTTGCCGCCCCTCTGTGACTATTTACTGTGCACTACATAAATCACAAGTAGACTGTTTGCCGATTGTCCAGAGTACACTGTTTGCTCATACAGATTACGAGAATATTACGAAAGACTGACCCTTTTCTTTCCCAATCCCAGGGTGTCCCTGGCGAACGAAACCGAAGTCGCGGCGCTTGAAGGGATGGGCGGCGATATACCGAGCTGGGACGCGGCGCCGCCCTCGGTTCAGTCTCCGGAAAACGAAAACGCGCTTTCGTTCTCCGCGCTTTCGCCGCTAAGCGCCTCCAACGAACGCGCCTCGCTTCGCCGGCTCGCCACTGCCGCCACGAACGTGTTGCTTTCTTACCGGACCTCCGAAACCGAGGACCTGCGAGTTTTGGACGGCGAGGACCCGGACGTTTTGGGCGACCCTCCGATTGATGTCGATGCAGAGCGATCCGCTTCGGAACAGACCGACCTTTCCTCGAAACAAATGCCAACGTTTCTGCGCACCAAGGGTGGCGCCGTGCGCGCCGCGGTGGCGGCTCGTTTGCGCGAAAAAAGGCTGCTGAAAGCAGCCATGTTCGCGCTTGTTCGCTTGGAGGCTGATATTGATGGACTAAAGTTCCAGGTTGACCGAGCCGCGGCTTTGCGGGTGAAACAAACACAAGAGCTGCGTCGGCGAAAAAAACGCGCGGACGAACTGTTCGAACTCTACTTTTCCCCGCTCACGCTGGCGACGCTTACGGTGGAGGTTGTGCAGAGCGAAACGGGCGCTTCTGCTGACCGCCCGGTTGGCTCGCGGTACACCGCCACGGCGGTTGTCAAGGAAGGTGACTCGATCGAAACCGTGGCCCGAGCGTTTGCCCATACACACGCGCTTGACGAACGCGACGTCCAAACCCTGGTCGACGCGCTGCAACCCGGAACCGCCTCGCGTGTCGCGCATTTGCAAAACGCCACGCGCCCGGCGTTGGTCGCGGCCGTTCCCGTGGTCGTACCCAGCGGAGGCTACGGCGTGTTCGTGTTCCGTACCGGGGACGACTTGACAGACATCGCGTTTGTTTTCGCGGGAACGCACCAGGTTCCCGAGTTTAAAATACCGGGCTTGATCGCGGATGTGAACAAAACTTTGGTGGCGCGGGAAAAGCACGCCGTGGTGCTGCGCGTTCCCGTGACCGCCCCCGACGGCCGGACCGTGGTTCTCGAAATCAGGGACGGGGACCAGCACGGCGACCTGCCGAGATTCGTGGAGCGGTGGTGCGTCGCGGAGCGCGTGCCGCTTGATACGATTGGGCAAATCGTGCAGGTCGCGCGACAACGATTGGACCAAGAAATTGGTCCGGTTTTAGTGACGTTTCCAGTCGGCGCGGCGGGAAGGTTAGCGGTCGCGATTGAGATTCGAACCGCTGACCCACAAAAAGTGCTCGCCACGGTTTCGGCGTTTTGCGTGACCCACGACCTAGGCACGGAATCGGCGCCGGGAATAACGCGGACGGCGCTCGCCAGGCTGGACCCGGGCGCTGTGCTCGTGGACGCGGACCCGACGCCGAAGCAGGCGAAGGACGGCGCAGTGTAGGATTTATTTTTTGCCGAAAAACAGCGACACACAGAAAGTACAGATTTTTTTACAAAAAGCAAACAACGACGAATCTTTCCCCGGCAGCGCGTGCTTCGTCTCTCCCGACGACGTCTCGCTCACGTCACGCATCGAAAGCCCTGGATATCGCACTCGAACAGTTCCTGTCCCGTCTTTCGATGCTCCGCCTCAACCGTCACCGCGGGAGCCGTGGCCGGACGCGTGGTCGTGACTCGATTTTTTTCTTGGACGGGAACTTTCCGAGACATGTACTCCGTGGTGTGCGCTAAACTTTCCTCGGTCTCGGCGGCCGTCCTGGCTGCCACCACCGAAGTAGCCTCCACCGTGGACGCCAGTAACACCACCAAACACGCGCTCCCGAACGCCCCTAGCGCCGACGTTGTTAGCATCATCGGTGTGATCTCTGTCCGGTCGTGTTTCGAGGATGTGTTTCGAGGCACGACGCTTCGACGAACAACGACTTTTGCTTTTGCTTTGCCGAATGCGGGCGTCTTCAAGGCGGGGACAGCGCGCTTCCGGCGGAACGCGGAAGACGCGCGGGCCTCGGTCGGTGCGAGGACCGCAAACGACGCAGAGAATGACATGGTTAAGTCACGCGCACACTCGAGTGGCACCGGGAACGGTGCGCACGGCATCTGTCGTTTTTGCACTTTTGGGTTTTGGCGCGAGCAAGCGCGTCATGACGTGGCGGTCACTTTGCGTTGGAGCCTTGCATCGCATGCAAGAAAGTTCTGGAAATCGAAATGGCAGCAGTAGTACTTCACCGGTCGTTCCCAGTGAAACGCACGCGGTCCTCGGTGAACCCAGGCCGATCTTTTGTCGTCCGACGAACCAGCTGTCCAGCTCCAGGTCCGAGCTCCGACTCAACTTTCCCAAAGCTGACATCCGAAGGTGCCGATCGTTGCGTCCCAGGTCCCACCGCGCGGTGAGTCCCTCGGGGCAGGTGATGCGATGCGCGTCTCCAGCGTATCGCACGTCCTAAAGGGTTCGTCGCACAAGCCAAAAAGGACCGTGCGCCGGGTGTGCGCGCTGTTGGGTGTGTTGGGTGTGTTGCTGGTCGTGGCAGGCCGCGGTGGCCGATCTGCTGCCCGCGAAGGCGCTTTGCTCCCCGAGTCCCCGGCGCGCGCGCGCGTTGAGAACCTGGCGGGTATCACCGGCGGCGGGTCAGGCACCGCGTCAGGGCTCGGCCGTAAGCCGCCTGTCGCGGTGTACTTCACCGGCCAGGCGCGTACGTTACGGCGCACGCTTTGTAGCATCCGGAAGCACGTGCTGGACCCGCTGGTTTCGCAAGGGTTCGTCCCGGTGGTTTTCGTGGCGGGCGAGCTCGATGGGGACTCTGGGGACTTCCAGCTGTTGCTGGGTTCCATCCCAGACGTGGAGCTGGGGGGGGTGCTTATCGTGCCGAGACCGGGGAGCGCGGTGGGGGAAGAAAACGCGCGATTGAGCTTAGCCTCCCTTGCCGACGCGAAGAAAGACCCGGTGTTGCCGCCGATTCCAAACGCGTGTCTCGCGGTGTTCAAAAAAAAAGCGCGCTGGTTCCACGACGGCGGCGACGCAACCGACTCTACCTCAAAAAACAACAAGTACACCGACGAAGTGCTCGCCCAGATTTGGTACCGGAACGTCGTGGACCGCATGCGCATTCAATGGCAAACAAGTGAACGGGGGAAACTCGCGGGGGCGGTACAGTGGGTACTCTCGCCGAGGCCGGATAACGTGTACGTCAACGACGTGCCGAACCTGAACGAGCTGGCGGCGGCGGGAAATATGAATCAATTTGACGACGACGAGGCGGGTGAAACCGCTTCTGGAAAAACCGCTTCGAACCGGAAACACAACAGCGATGTAAACGTTTCCGGAACACTTTGGATCCCCTCCTGGGGTTTGGGGCATGACTTGAGTGCTGGTAAGAAGTGGCGAAACCTTTTTGGTTATCTTACCGTGCCAAACGTGTTCAACTTTTTGTCTGGAAAACAAAAACGAACTCACGCTTCGAAGAAAAACCGACCGGGCGAGAACAACCGCTTCGCGATTGGCGGGTTAAACGCGGTTTCCGTGTACCACGACTTGTACGTCACGATGTGCTACGGCGGGTTGGTTCGTGACCTGCCTTCTGGGGTGAATTTCGAACAAATGGTGCGGTGGTACTTCGACCACCCGCGTGTCGCGGCTCGCGGGTTGCGACGCACGATTCCGCTGCCGGGCGATTTTTGGTTTTTTCGGTTACGGAAAAGTGTTTCACCGAACTCGGATTCAGAACTCGGCACAATTCCAACGCCCCCCCTGGAACACCCGGGGCACGAGCCTTCCTTGGTGCCGTTTGACTGGCGCCCTGGCGCGCTCATGGGTCACGGCAACGGAGGCGTTCATTTGTACCAAAATGAACGTAAAAATAGAAGTAAAAAATCGCAAAAGCAGGTGGTGGAGGACGAGCGCTGGCGTTTGTGGTCGCTGGCGGCGAGTGAAGCGTGGCGGTGCGACGACGCGGCGTTTTCGCCAAACGCGCGTTTTGCCGAGAAAAAAGGCGAGTGCTTGCTTCGCGAGATGCGCTCGGAGTGGGTGAAAACGGGGTGGCTGCGGAACCTAGTGCCGTGGGGGGTGTGGGCGCGGAAACTGGTGTTTCCGGGAGGCTGGCTGGAGAAGAAAATTAGCAAAAGGTGCCAGCGCGCGTAAGGCGGTGTCTGGGAGAGCAGACATGTAGAGTATCGAATTTTATTTTCGTTTGGAGCTCCGTCGTTTCTGTTTTTATTTTCTCGTCCCCACCAAAAGTGTTTGTCCCTCACTCCAACGCGACGCGCGTCTCCCCGCCCCCGAGACGCGCGCGTGTCATGTCGTCCACCACGCGCATATACGGCGGCGACAAGGAACAGGCATCGCAGGTACGTTTCGTTTGCTGAAAATCCGGACTCCGTTCGCGTTGGCTCGCATCGGCCGGGACACGCGTTCCATTCGGTGCCGTTCTCATCACTATGGCTCGCTTTTTCCGGCACTCATCACGTCCCACCCCTTCCCTCCCACCCCAACGCAATCGCAGTTCTGGGTGGAGAAGTACGAAAAGGAAGCGTGCCGGAACTGGGACATCTTCTACAAGAACAACACGGACCAGTTCTTCAAGGACAGGCATTACTTCGCGAAAGAGTTCCCGGACGTTTTCGGCGTCCAAGTCGGCGGCGGCGATGGGGAAGAGGAAGATGAGGGTCCCTCACGAGTCGGCGTTTCGGACGACAGGGGTTCGACGTCGGCGACGAGTGACACGAAAACTGGCGCTGACTGCTGCGCGCGTGTGTTTGGCCCCGCGCCGCGGTACGCCCTCCCGTCTTTAACCGCGAACGAGGTGAAGGACGGCACCGGCACCGCCCGACCGGCAGGAAGAGTTTTCCTGGAAGTCGGGTGCGGCGTGGGGAACACGGCGTTTCCTTTGTTGGCGCTGGACAAAGCGGCGGCGGTGTATTGCTGCGACTTTTCGCAGAGGGCGGTTGAGTTGGTGGAGGCACGGAAGGAAGGACTTTCTTTGCACGAAAAAAGCCGAATCAATCCTTTCGTGTGCGACATCACGCGCGACCCGCTCACGGAACACGTGCCGCCCGGATCGGTGGACGTGTGCACGATGGTTTTCGTGCTGAGCGCGGTTTCGCCGGAAAAGTTCGCGCGCGCGATTCGAAACGTCTCCTCGGTAATGAAACCTGGAGGGACCGGCAGGGTGCTTGTTAGGGACTACGCGTGTGGTGACCTGGCGCAGTCAAGGTTCGCCAGCAAAACCCGGCAGAAACTTTCGGAAAACTTTTACGTCAGGGGCGACGGAACGCGCGCGTACTACTTTTCGCAAGAAGAGCTGACCGCGCTTTTCGCAAAGTTTGGAATGGAGCAGACGCAATCCGTGGTGCACGAGAAAACAATCACGAACCGGTCCACGCGGGTTGACATGGAACGGCGGTGGATACAAGCCTCGTTCGCGTCCGCGGCTGTGCCCGCGGAGGCGCTGCCGGCGCCGCCGCCGCGGGCCGAGCCGGAGTGGGCGGCGCGTGCGCGTTTGGCGGACAGGCGAAAGGCGGGCGAAGCAGTGTTGGCGGAAAAAGCCAAGTCGCTTGAACTTGCGAAACAGACACAAGCCGTGGCGGATTTGGAAAAGGAACTCGTGACGTGTACAAGGGGTACCCTGGAGAGGGTTGTTTTAGGTATCGCGCGCGACGGCGCCGTGGAGAGTGGGGCGATGTTGCGACGACTACAGATGGAAGCGCAGTCGTGATTGGACGATTGGATCCGGGCACACTTGGGATGGACAGGGCATACTGTACTTGAGATGTATATGATTGGGATGGATATAGGGCGTACTGGCCAAAACAGTACACTAATTGCCCGCGTTCCGCGGCGCGTGCGTAGTAAGTACTAATCACACGTTCCGCGGCGCTTACGCGTGTCGCGTATTCCCCGTCCAATTTCCGCCCCGCGTTTGCGTTCCACGGAAAGCACCTCTCGACACTGTTTGCGCATACCGTACGAGATTGTAGGTTACGCGTTGGATTAGGGTTTGAAGGTTCGACCCTAGCCCTGAACCCTAAACCCTAAAGCCAAGTCACGCGGTGAGGTACCCTTTTTCTTCCAGCACGGCGATGATCGCGGCGGCCATCTTTTCGGGCGCGGCGAGTGTGCCGTCGCCGCCCTCTTTCGCAACCTCCATCACGATTTCCGCGCACAGGGGTTCTTCGTACGGGTCGTCGATGCCGGTGAAGCCTTTGATTTTTCCCGCGCGCGCGGCTTTGTACAAACCTTTCGGGTCCCGCTCTTCGCACACCGCCAGGGGGATCTTCATGTACACCTGCGATTGTAAAAGAAAAGCGTCAGTCTTGTATGGGCAAACAGTGTGCCTGGATTTGGGAAACACGCGGTACCGTACCTCCACGAACTTCCCGTCACCGACGCGTTTGCGCACGTCGTCCCTGTCCTTGCGGTAGGGCGAGATGAAGCTCACCAGGGTGATCATCCCGCTGTCCGCGAACAGCTTGCTGACTTCGCCGATCCTGCGGATGTTCTCCTCCCGTCCAGCGGGGGAGAAATCCACGTTCGAGTTCAACCCGTGCCGGATGTTGTCGCCGTCGAGAACCTGCGCGATCTTTCCGCGTTGGAACAGGGCGTGCTCCAGGGTGTACGCCACGGTGGATTTCCCACTGCCCGACAAACCGGTGAACCAAAGCACGCACCCTTTTTGTCCCAAGGCCTTCTCTCTTGTAGCGCTGTCAACGGACCCCTCGTGCCACTTGATGTTCGTGCTGTCGCCTACTTTGTACGCATCCACTTCCACGGACGATGGGGCGGACATTGTGAAGACGCGCGTTTGCGCGAACGAAGCCGAAGCCGCGGCGACCGGGGCGACACGAAAGGCCGGAGCGAGAGAGCGAGTTTGCGTCGCGAAACGAGCGAGCTCGCGGAGGGATCGCATCGCAGTGAACGAGGGAAACTGGTGGTGCGACGTCGACGACGAAGCGAGCGCACGCGGGAATGGGGTCGGCGGGTACGATAAAGGGCACGATCGCGTTCGCGGAAGCCGCGGCCTGTTTCCATTCTCGAGATCATCGAAGTGTGCAACGGTTACGGTCAATTTCCCTTTCAATGTCCCTTTCCGATCAAATCGAACCCACTTTTGACGCGGCGTGAAGAGTTGGTGAACCTCGCGGCAACCAACCCTCTTTGACAGGATGATGCTTTTTCTGGAGCCAGCTGGCGCAAAATAACTCTGCATCCGCGTGAACACGGTGCTCAGTGTCCCTCACTCCTCACTTTCGGCGCACCCTACGACGCGACCACCTCGCAGTCACTGCCTTTAAGGTGCGGCAGGCGTCCGTGTCCCACCCCGAACCCGTTCGCCCGGTGTTCTGTGTGCGAAACCCGGACGTCAAGGTCTCGGGATAAATCGCTTATGCGGTGGCGCTCGATGCTTCCACGCGTGCTTTTCCTGCGACCGCGCAGTCCCCCCACAAGCGCTGACAGTCCTACCACCCACACTCCCTCATCACGCAGAGCTTACCCGCAAGTCAAGATGGCCAAATATTTCGGTGACATCGCCAAGGGATGCAAGGGTGCGTCTCTTTCCGTGCCAAGACCCCGCGTCGCATCGAAACGCGCATCGCAAACCTAGCCACCAAACGCGCTTCATCGCAGACTGACCGCCCCCCCTCCCGCAGACATCCTGTCCGGCGGCATCAGCTACGACAACAAGTTCAACGTCAGCACCAAGGTTGGCGGCCATGTACGTTGGCGTGCGAACCCGGCACTGAAACCCTTTGCCTTTGGACGAAAACCAGCCCAACACGCGACACGGCAGGCACGGCGTGTCCCCGTGGAAGCCCCGAGAAACTCTCGTTTCTCTGCGTGTTTCCCTCGAACCCGACCCATCATCACCAGCCCGTTCTAACCTCGCCTCGCGCCGCTTGCTTTCCAAAACACAGAGCGTCAAGGCCGATATCGTTTCCAAGGGCGTGGACGTCACCGCGAGCGCCACTGGCACTTACGCCATTGCAAAGGACTTCACCGCGGACTGCACGGTGAACGAGAAGGGCGACGTCAAGGGAACAATGGCGCACGCGGGGCTGGTCAAAGGGTTGAGGACGACGGTTTCGGGCGAGCCCGCGAACGCCGCGAAGACGCTGAAAGTCGCCAACCAGTTCCTTCACGGCCCGGTCGGGGTGAAACTGGACGTCTCTGGGGTTGTTTCCGGGGCGCCCAAGGTGGACATGAGCGCGCTTTGGAACGTGGGGCAGTGGTCACTCGGCGCGGAAACGGCGGTTGGCAAGAACGGCGTCGCGAACTACGCGCTCGCGGCGCAAACGAAAATCGACGACGTCGTCGCCGCGATTGTGCTGGCGGACAAGCTGGAAACCCTGAAAGCATCGGCGACGTACAAGCTGGACAGTAACACCAGCTTGGCTGCGGAGGCGGTGTACAAGCTGAAAAGTAGGGACCTGAAGGTTTGCGCCGGCGTCGCGACGACTCTGGAAAACGGCCACGCCGCGCGCGCGGTGCTTTCCTCCTCTGGGAACGCGCAGGTGACGTACTCGGGGGAAGTCACGAAGGGGTTGCAAGGCACCGCATGCGCGCAGGTGGACCAGGCGCTCAAGTACAAGTACGGCCTGCAGTTCAACTATAAGATGTAAAGGAGGGTGGGATGTGAGAAGATACGCGCGCCCAAACAAACTGGGAGCGCTGACGATGTTAAAGTCAACCTTTAAAATGTTTTAAAAGAACGAATAACTCTACCACTACCTCGGTCGATTCCCCCCTATTTTCTGCGCCGCTTCCCTTCCCTCCTTCGTGAGCAGCGCCTGCGCTAACAACGGCAGCTCCGGGAACACGTGCACGACGTACTGTTCCACCACCCGCCTCGCCGCGCCCCATCGGTCCTCGCCTTCCGGGAACTTCGGAAGGTGCGCGCCGGCGGCGCCGAGGCTTCGGATCATTGCGAACCGCTCCGCTTGTAACCCGGGGTGTTCGTGCACGTTCCGCACGAACCGAAACAAGTCCCGTAAGGTGGGTTCGTACCCGGTGCCGTCCCAGTCCCCGCGCGCAGCGGCGGCGCGAAGGCTGGACGAACCGGGTCGCTTGCGCCCTTTCTTTCGCAGCACAAGCGATTGAGACGATCTGTCGTTCGCCAACTCGGCGGCGGCGAACCGCGTCGCGATCAACGCCTCCTCCTTCGCCTTTTGCAACTGCTCCGCACCGGCCGCGTATTGCTTTTTGATGTTGTACTTCGTCACCCGCTCAAGGAGCTCGGGAATCACCAGCTCTTTCCAGTGTTGGAGCCGGGACGCGACGGAAACGAGCCGGGAGGTTTTTGCAGAGAGTGAGTTGGAGTTGTTGTTTTTGGAATCCGGTTTCGCGACATTCGCCGAAGGGTTTCCGTTTCCATTTTTGTGGTTGGAACGTCTTTGTCCCGAGGTTTTCGTTTTTATGGTTTCGTCCTTCCCGCCTCCTCCGCCGTCCCCGAAAATCTCCGCGATCAAAACTAGTTCCTCCTCAGGGGACAGCGAATTCCCGCTTTTAGGGTTAACAGGAATCAGCTTGGCGTCGTTCACCTCGCGTATTTTCTCCACCGCCGTCTCGGGACTCCAGAACACGGGGTGCTGCAGCACCTCAAACGCGCTCGGCCGGTCCTTCGGGTCGGGCTGTTTTTGGGGGGGGAAAACGTCAGTCTCGAGTCTTACTGTATATCGCGATGTA
>TARA_B110000971_G_scaffold57256_2_pt1 | contig 14234 bp, 9 predicted proteins | sample TARA_B110000971 | Tara Oceans TARA_B110000971 (sample SAMEA4397842) | marine metagenome | biome: Polar Biome; feature: [SRF] surface water layer (ENVO:00010504); material: water (ENVO:00002006), including particulate matter (ENVO:01000060) such as... | depth 5 m | reverse complement strand
TTTTTTTTTCGTTTGCTTGGGGTGGTTTTCCGTCGCGTCCATTGAAATCACCGCATAAACCGTCGAATTAAGACGAAGGTACACCGCCTGTCCGAGGTTCACCCTGACAACAGCGTGTGCCACTGCTGAGAGGGATGGGCTGCTGAACTGAATCAGGTACTTTGATTCATCGCCTTGCTCTCCTCTGGGTGGGGAAGCGGCATTACTGACGAAATCAGTACTTTCCATCGTAGTCCTAAAGAGAGTAGGGGACCAGATATTACTGACACCGCTGTCGTCCATCAGCGCGGTACCGGCAAAGATGACATGGTGCGTCCCGTCGCGCTTATAGTCACCGAAGTCGCCGTCTCGAACTTGAATGCTTCGTGACTCGTCGCGCACGTCGAACATTGAGAACTAAGCTGTCCGTCCGCCTGGATACTATTCCCCCACCTGCGTCGATAGCGTGCGGCCCAACATCACGACTTTTGAGCGCGCGACGCCGTCTTCGGGACTATACGATTCAAGAGCACATCCCTCTCCCGACCACCCGCTTTCGCACACACACGTACCATCGTCCTATCGTTAAGGGTGTGGGGATTTTGATGGTCAGGGGACAGGACGAAAAAGAGCATTCGGGGACGACGAAACGAAAAAAAAACAGACGGGTTGAGCCATTGCACGAGGTCCAACATGGCGTCGTCTGGACTCGTTCGTCACGTGCCTAACCCGCTCACCCTGAGGTCTAAGCGTGTACTCCGCAACTCGCCGCTCGCCTCCGTTGTCCCTCCGCAACGGGTTATGAGGCCTCGTCCCGCCGTTCGAATGGCGTTTGTTAGGAGGAGCTCTTTTTCTTGGACGTGACAGGTGAGGTTCGGAGGTGAGTAGGTTTTTGTAAAACTTTGATTAATTTTGTCGGAAGAGGGGAAGGCACGAGGGTTGTGAGCAGGTTGGGACGTCATGGGAGTGAAACATGGTCGGTAAAACTTGATCTTAAAATGTGGTTTTACCCAATACTAACAAGCAGACGCGTGCCCTCCTCTCCCGCTCTTCTTTCTTGTTCTCTCCCCCGCGCGCGCAATACTATGTGAGCCTGACTCTTAATACGGCTTTCTCGCCGCGTGATAAATCTCAATGTACTCAAGCGCCGGCCTGTTCCAGCTCCAATCTTGAGTCATGCAGTTCGCCTGGAGAGCACGGAACTCCGAGGGCTTGTCATAAGCCAAGCTGATCGCGCGATCCAGCGCGAAGTCGATTGCGCTGTCTTCTGTGCCGTCGAAGCTGAACCCGTTGGGCTTCATGCCCTCCCACTCCGCCTTTCCGTGATCGACGTCGTAATCGAACACGGTGTCGTTCAGGCCGCCGGTGCGGCGCACGACCGGGACGGTACCGTAACGCATGGCGATGAGCTGCGACAAACCGCACGGCTCAAACATTGAAGGCACGAGGATGATATCTGAACCGGCGTACACCAAGTGACTCAAGGGTTCGTTGTAGTACAGGTGGAAGCACATGTAGTCGTGGTAGCCGTTCTTCAACTCGTGGAACATCATGTCGAAGTCTTGCTGAATCTCCGGGTCGGGCGCCGAGCCGAGCAGGATAACCTGGCAACCGCGCTCCAGGGCCCTCTTGATGCCGTGCCTGATCATGTGAACACCCTTCTGGGACGTGAGGCGAGTCACGATGCCGACAAGGGGAGTACCCTCCTTGTTCGGGATGTTGCTGTACGCGCACAACGCCTGGCGCGCCGCCGCCTTGCCCGCCACGACTTCCGTCTCGTCGTAGTACCGGGGCAGGAAGTCGTCGCCGCTGGGATCCCAAATGTCGGGGTCGATGCCGTTCACGACGCCGTGGAACTTGGGAAGGTTATCCACGATAGAGCCGTGCGTGGCGATTTCCTCGCGGTACGTGCGAGACACCGTGGTGCTCGCCTGCGAGTACGTCATCGCCTCCTTGATGAGCTCCTTGCCGTAGTTCAGGTTGTGGATGGTGAACACGATGCGCGGGTTATCCAACCCGTACGCGTTGTAGTCCTCCCAGTACGACTTCGCGCAGGGCGCGGTTTGCCAATCATGGCAATGGATGATGTCGGGGTTTCTCTTGCTCTGCAACATCCACTCCAGCGCGGCTCTGCTGAAGAAGCCGAAGCGCTCCGCGTCGGTAAGCGGGATCTCGAGGTAATCGGTGCCGTAAATCATGCCAACCTGGAACATTCCGTTTTCGGGGTCGATGAAGTACGTGTCCACGCCCTCCACGAGACCGTGCCAAACGCGGTTGTACGTCATGCCCCAGCTGAAACCGGTAACTTCCACAAATCCCTCGATTGAGTCGTAATCAAGAATGTCGTACTTGGGGAGCACGACTTCAACCTTGTGGCCCTCTTCTTTCGTGGCGCGCGCCAGGGACGTCACGACGTCGCCCAAGCCGCCGACCTTGGCGATGGGCGCCATCTCGACGCTGATGCTCACGATGTGCAGCGGGGGCTCCTTCACGGGCTCACCCGTGGTGGCGTTCATGCCACCCTTGATAGGGACGTGATAGTCCAACCGGTTGTTGTTGTCAAATAGTCCCTTGCCGTTGGGCTTGCTGGCGAACACGAAGTCCATCTTGTACGCATCCGCGGGCACGGTGAACTCGCACGAGACGTGCTGGCCGCCCGCCTCGTTGGGTTCCATCTTGATGGGGCCGATGGTTTCGGCGTGCGTCCATCTGTTCCAGCCACCGATGATGTACACTTCGTTAGCAGTCTTCAAGTTGGTGTTGCTCGGGTTGTAGTGCACACGAACGGTCTGGCCAGCGCGGGGATCCGGGGGATCAACGTACAGCACGTGCTCGCGTTGTCTGCGGGTCACCTCATCCGCGATACCCTTGGACTTCTTCCTGAGTATGGCGCGGCGGTCGTTGCGAATCTTCGCCTTCTCCTCGCGAATCACGCGGTCGTCCACGAGCTGATAGTATAAATCCGAGGCGCGCCCCCAGCGGTTGATCTCCAACGATTCCTCAGCACCTTCGACGGCGGCGTGGAAATCGGCGCGGTTGTTGTTGTCGTACTGGGATCCACCGTCGCTGAACACGATGTCCACGACAAACGCTTCCTCGGGGACGTCAATCTCAGCCTTCTGCCACCAAGAGCCCTTCACAGCCTTGATGGGCTTGCCGTTAACCTTGAACCTGGCTTTCACCTCCTTCATCACAGTCTTCTCAGGCTGCTCCCAGTTGTTGCAGCCAGAGTTGCAGGTAACGGAGCCGTACTGCTTGACGCCGGCGAGGCACGTCGCGGCGGCGTTGTAGTACACGGTGAGCTTGCTGCCGGCCACGGGAATCATGGGTTCGATCATCCAGACGTCACCAGGCGTGGGGGTCACACCTTTTTTGACGACCCCGAGCAAGTGTCCGACAACCTCATCAGCCTGACGCTTGGCTTCCGTCCAGTCTTCGGTGTTTCCTTCACCGGCACGGACCATCTTCTCAATCTCGTAATACGCACCCTCGGGATCTTCCTTCGCCTTTGCCTTCAGCTTTTCCAGCTTCGCAGCCCTCGCAGCCTTCTCGGCAGCTTCGGCGTCCTCCTTCGCCTTCTTTTCAGCGGCGGCCTCAGCTTCAGCCTTAGCGATGGCTGCCGCCTCTTCGGCCGCAGCCTTCGCGGCAGCGGCTTCTTCGGCAGCGGCAGCCTTAGCCTCAGCATCTTCAGAGATGGCCTTCTGCGCGGCAGCCTCGGCGACACCCTTGTCGACAGCCGCCTTCTCCGCAGCCGCTTGGGCGGAGACAGCGCGGTCAGCGGCAGCCTTCTCGGCAGTGCCCTTGTCGGCCTGAGCCTTCTCGGAGGCGGCCATGTCAGCCTCGTACTTGGCGTTGGTCGCCTCTTGCGCGATATGCGCAAAACCTTCCTTGTCCGTGGCGGCGAAAAGATCGAGGGCAATCTTCGCCTCGGCAGCGTGGTTGGCGGTTGTGCGAGAAACGATGGCCTTCTCTTCAGCGGTCTCGATGGTCTTGATCACCGCGACAGCAGATTCAAGGGCGAGTCTTTCAGCGATAGCACACGCCTCAGAAGCAGCGGCCATCTCGGTCGCGGCCTGGGCAATGGCGATGGAGTCAGCCGCAGCCTTAGCCTTGGCTTCCGCACCAAGGAGAAGCGTCTGCGAGACAGGAGCCCTCGCGCGAGTTTTTGACTCAATCTCAAGCCTGTTGACCACCTGGAGGCGTGCGAGCTCAGCCTTAGCCGCTCCGAGAGCCTTAGTCTTGGCTTCAGCGATGGCCTTAGCCTTGGTGTCAGCGGCTGCCGTGGCATCCGCTTCAGCCTTGGCAGCAACCTCAGCTCTGCCCATGTACTCACCCTCAGCGGTACCGATAGCGCCGGCGTTCCTCGCAGCCTCAGCGGCCATTGCAGCGGTAGCCTCGGCATCCGCCTTGGTGGAGGCCTGAACTTGCCTGGCGGCAGCTTCGACAGCAGCAATTTCCGCCGCGGCGGCACTTTTGGCGCGTTCCTCCGCTTCCTTCATGCGGTGGCTCTCGACCGAGCCAACCTCAGAGAAGGCGAGCTGCTCGGCCTCGTAGCGCTCTTCGGCGGTCATTTCCTGGGCGCCAGCTCCGACGTTCGCGGAGACGAGCTCCCTCTCATCCACGGCACCGGTCATAGCCTGTACGAGTCTGGCGGCTTCCGCCTCATCCTCCGAGGCAAACTCCGTCGCCACCTTAGCAGCGGCGGTGGCCTGAACGGCTTTGCGCTCAGCAGCCTGCTTCGCGTTCGCGGCAGCCTCAGCCTCGGCCCTGGCGCGGGCGACAGCTTGCGCCTCAGCCTGGGCCGCGGCGAGTTCCGCGGCGGCGGCAGCCGCTTCGGCGTTCGCCGCAGCCGCAGCAGCGTTGGCTAGCGCCTGTGCCTTCGCGTGAGCAGCGGCGTTGGCGGCCGCCGCTTCGGTATCAACAGCAGCGGCTTGAGCAGCGGCGGCGTCAGCCTCGAGAGCCGCGGCGGCGGCCTGGGCGTTCATCTGCGCCATGGCAGCCTCCGCCTGTCTGGTCAGCGCGTCGGCTTGTACCTGCGCCTGGACGGCAGGGTCGATCATGTTCGCCGGGACCGCCACGGGAGGCCCCCGAGCGGCGGTTTGGTTGCCACCAGCCATGGACACCACGCGCTGAAGCTCAACCTGCTTCGCCTTGAGAGCCACCATTTCATCCTCCTTCTTTTTGATGTCCGCGACGCTCATACCCTTGAGCTTGAGGTTCTCGATCTCAAGCTCTTTGAGCTGGAGGAGTGCGGTGTTCTGCCGTTGCAGCTTCTCCAGTTCCTGGCGCATGTCCGCGCCGGACGGGCGCTTGGCGGGATTCTTGAGTTCCGCGATTTTCTTGCGCATGGTCCGAACCTCGGACGAGCTCGGGGCGGGAGTGTCGGGGGAGAGCATCGCGCGCAGCTGGTTCTCCGCACGAGCGAGTTCCTGGCTGTTGTCCATCGCGTGCGTGACAACCGAAGAGTGCTCATCATGGTGTTGGCCGGGGAGGACGGTCGAGCGACCTGCGTGAAGCGTTCGCGTGGGTGGGGCGGCGTTAGAAAAAGATATAATTGTGGTTGTTTCTCGCAAGGGTTCCCTCCTCCCGGTCGCGAGCTACGTGCACGGAAAAAGGATGGGATGATGGGATATGGTCTAGCACGTACCTCCTGGCGCGAGTTTGGGTGCTGTGACACGCGCGCGAGCCTGCGGGGACGGAGGATATTCGTGTCAGGTTCGGGACGGAAGGTCTTCGACTTATCATCACGAATTGGGAATGTGGGTCACAATTCGCGAATCGTCGGCGCGCGTACCTTGCCAGGCGTCACACCCCTGCGTTGGCCACCGGGGTTGACTGCGTAGCGGGCGACGTTGACCGCGACGGCAGAGACCGCGGGCGCCATGTTGAAAGCGCGTAACCTTCAAGCGCGAGCCAACTTGTGACGCGCGGTACAACGTCCATCGGGAAAAAGGAGGAAAAGGGCAGCCCTCATCCACAAGCTTGTTTTGCGGCCACAACACGATCTGAAGGTCCGCGTCTCGGCAGATCTGGCGTTTTGGTCAAATGTAGCAGAGTTAATCACGGTCTAATCACCCTCTCGGAACTAGTCATCCTCCATGCGGTCAAAAAGCGCACGTGCGAAAGCTCAAAAAGTCCTCCGCTGGAAGGAATCATCCGTGGACGACGCGTCATGTCAATGTGATGCCACAACGACACGCGCTTGGACGCGGTCGTCAGACAGGCACCGACGATGATGTCGCTTGCACTTCCTTTCACGTGTCCGCGCGCTGTGACGTCAGTACCGCGGGCTGGGACGCGCTCGCGCGGGTCTTGCCAGCAGGTCGTGGAGACTCGCGCACACGGCGCGCGCGGCGGCGGCTTTTTCGTTTCCCACCGCGAGCGCGCGACGACGCGGCGGCGTGAGTCCGTGCTGTGGCACGAGGTTGGGTTTGACGAGCGCGCTTGTCATCGGCTTCCGGGGTTACGCGCGATTACTCGCGTGGAGAGTGATGGGGACGACGAGGAAGGCGTGCAAGGCGAACGCGTGTCCCCCGAAGCGGATGGAAGCGGCGAGAAGAAACTCAAGGCGAACCAGATTCAGCTTCCAAAGGTGAGCCGCAGCGCGGAGATGAGCTTCACGTGCGACGTGTGCAAACACCGAACCACGCGCAGGGTAAACCCGCACGCGTACAAAAACGGAACCATGTTCGCGCAGTGCGCGGGATGCGAGGCGTGGCACAAGATCGTGGACAACCTGGGTTTGATTTACGAGTTCCCCGACGAGGACAAGGAAGCGGCGTGAGGAAGCGTGGGGCGAAACGCAGAACCAAGTTGTAACCTTATTCTAAACTAATACTACTAAACGCCATCTATGGAAGCCCCCCGCGTTCCGCCGTGGCTAACAACGAAACCGTTTCTCCCGTGTGCTCGCCCGAATAAGGCGCGTGGCCGCGCTCCACCGCGAACGCCACGAGCGCCACGAACGCGCTCGCCGCGCACGCCGCTAGGACGCCAGTCATCGCCGGCGTGAGCGTCGCTCGGGCAAACGCGCTTTGCTCATCGCCTAGGCCGTCCCCGAGAAGCGCGAGCTCCATGCGATGACCGAGCTTACCTATGTCAACATCCATGGTCCTTTCGTGTTTGGAGGTCGATTTTGATTTTGATTTTGAACGTCCCTTTGCGTGTCCCGTCGACGCGCGCGATCTCGTCCGCAGCGGCTCGGCGCCCGCGTCCTTCTCCTCGACCAAACCCGAGGTGTCCCTCGGGTTCACCACGTTTTTCAACCACGCCTTCTCCACAACGCACGCGTGATTCTCATCTTCGCAATGTTTGCGGAACGCTTTCGCGAAGGACCCGGTTTTCAGCCCGGAGTGCGCCGTACCTGCGACGTCAACGAACGTGTCCATCACGTCCCGCAGCGTTTCCGGATCCATGTTCAGATTCGCGCGCTTCCACCCGTTCAACGCCCACGACCCCGCCCACCGGTAAAGCACGTCCCTCGATTCCTCGTACATCTGTCGTGTCGCGTCCGTCTCTGCGACTGTTTCATCGCCGGTTTCCGCTTCAACCGAGGTCTGGCCGATGGTCGAGCTCATGTCCTGCCGCGGCGCGAACAGCGGCGGCGTCGCGATGCGGTACCCGTTCTCCCCCACGCCTTCGTGCAACACGCAGTCGTCCAGCTCTACGCAGGACGCGGTGCAGATATCCAGCCTCCCATCCGGTAGCCGGTATTTCGCCGCGATCTGTTTCATTCCCTCCCTGCTCACCAGATACGCCTGCGCGCTCCAAATCAAGCTCCCCGCGCGTTTGGGCAGCGTCGTGAGGCTCGGTTCGCGCGTGTCGCGCCGCGTTTCCTGCCACTGCGTAAACAGATCCGTCAGCTTGTCCCCATACGACAACGCCGAGAGCTGCACGATGGTCCAGTCTTTCGGCAGCGTCTGCACAAAGCTGTGCAGCGATCCTACCCACGTGGGTACCAAATCAGGCGTGGCGTCGTCCTCCAAAATCAGCGCGTACTCCCGGCCGTCGTCGTGCGCGCGAAGGATGGCTTGCACGTGGGACAACGCGCACCCGAGTCGGGAGAGGTAGGTGCTTGACCCGCGACGCACACCCAGGTTTGTTTCGTCGAAACTGCGTGGCAGTGACGACGGAGGGCAGTGCTCCGCGGAAAGCACGTCCAACACCGCGCGTTTGCTGTGTCCGTCCACGCCCGCCACTCGGTGCAAGTTGGTGAAGGCACCGAACAAACGTTCCACGCGTGCGCGCCGATCCACGCTTTTGTCCAGGTTGACGTAATACGTCGGGCACTCTTCGGTGTGACCCGCGACGCGGTGAACCGTGGCAAGGAACATGAGGAAGGCCATGCACGCGCCGCGGGGACGTGATGTCCCCATCATGGGCCGGGGATGCCGCTCCTTGCGCCGCGGCTTCTGCGAATCTGAATCTTTCTGGGTGTTACCAACGAAACCGGCGAAACTGGCGCGTCGAAAAGCTCGTGAAAAACTGGGCAACAGCGGTTGTTCCCTCAGTAGCTCGTGATGCACGGTGTGGGTACACGCGCCGTGCAGGCGCCATGCCTCTTCGCGAGGCTGCGCATGGAGCCTCGCCGGTCGCGGTTCCGCACCCGCGGTCGCGCTCGTGCGTCGTCGTGGGTCAGGGCGTCTGGAACTGATGACGTCAAAATGGGCGTCGTCATCGTGGACCACGGGTCCAGGCGGCAAGCGTCGAACGACCTTTTGGGTGAGTTCGTCCGGATGTACAAGGAACAAACCGGACGGCCAATCGTGGAGCTGGCGCACATGGAAATCGCAGAGCCCAACATCGAAACCGCGTTCGCCAAGTGCGTGGAACAAGGCGCGACGATGGTCGCGGTGAGCCCGTTTTTCCTGTCGCCAGGAAGGCACTGGCAGGAAGACATCCCGCATCTCGCCGCGCTCGCCGCGGCGAAGCACCCGGGAGTGGGACACTTCGTAGCCGCGCCAATCGGACTACACCCGCTGATGGTCGATATCGTGGACTCGCGTTTGGAAACGTGCTTGAAAAGACTCACAGGGGGAGGTGCGTTTGCTTGTACCGTCGTTCTTTCCTTTCGCGTCGTACGAAACGCGCGGCGCCTGACCAACCCTGAAACTTTTTGTCTCCCCTCCTTTCGTAGGTAGCGCGTGCGACGTGTGCAACGGGACGGATTTCGGGTGTAAGCTCGCGAGAGGAGTGAGTGAGGTGTGAGCGCACCGCGCGGCGGACGCGAAGAAAGTAGCCCGGGCGTTTTTGTGATTTTAGATTTCGCGTACGCGCTTCGTCGGCGTCTTTCCTCCGCCGGCACCCGGCGTTTTACTCAGTCCAGGACGACAGAAACGACACCAAACCCAAAATCACACAACGCGCGCTTGATGACGACACGAGAATAGAAAAGTGCGCCGTGCCTATTACACAGCCGATCCGCCGCGCACCCCGCGCGCGCTCAATTCACACTCTCGCCACTCTCTCCACACTTAAGCCTGGCCAGCGCTGGCCTTCTTCTTTTGCCAGAGGAGGTCGATAGCCGAGTCACCGTCACCCTGCAGATACGAACCGAGATGCGTGGAGGGGAGAAAGCAAAGGTCAGTGGCTGGGTTCTTTGAGGAAGGAAGGCGACGAGGAACCCTAAAGGAACCCTAAATCCCCCGCGAGTGGAAAGGAAAACCCTAGTACCGCGGATGAAAGCTTCGCGCGGCCGGCCGGTGACCCGTACGCGGTTTTCCGACCGAGACGTGCCGCCACAAGCACGCGCGTCCAATACATGCTAAGCTTGTGTGTCATTACGCACCATGTTCCTCACGTATCCGGAAAGGGCGAGGGTGGTGTACTGGCCGTTGTAGACACCGGACTGGTCGAGGTGGCCCACGTTGATTTGCACGGCAGCGTGATCCTTAGCCTCGATGAGGCGGTTGGTCCAGCTGCACTTGCGGGGGATGTAAAGCTCGATGTTTTCGCCTTCTTCGTTGTACATCGTGAAAGAGTGTCTAAGTCGTACGGGCGTGTGCGCGTCGAAGAGACGGAGTACGGGCGGGACGACGGGCTCTTGATGGACGGGAAAACGAGAATTTCGTGGAAGGACGAGCGAGGAAATACTTACTTCTTTAGCGCGCCCGCAGTTTTCTGACGCCGGAAACCTCGGAAGCCTCGAGCCACGAACGCACAACGACGCGCACACGACACCCTCCACGATGTCCTTCGACGCGACACATACCGCAATGACTGCCGCGAGCGGCAATATCGCGACTGCCACAACTCCCGCGAGCCTTGCCGACGAGGGCGAGGCCTTCCCCCGCCTCCCCAACCACCTCGTGGTCACTCACATTCTCAGAACTGAGCAGTTCGACGACCCCGCCGATCTCGCACGGCTCCCTGCAGTGAGCCGCGCGATGCGCGACCTGGTGGCAGAAACGGGACTTCGGTTTGAAGAGCTTGATGAATATCTTGCCGTGAAGCTCGGATGTTTCAGCGCGGTGCAGCGCCTGAACCGGGGAGGTCGCCTGTCGCGTCAAGAACTTCTTTGTGCGGCAGCGGCGAGGAGCGGACAGCTCGAAGAGTTGACGGTGTTGCGCGCGAACGGGTGCCCGTGGGACGAGGGGACGTGCGCATACGCGGCTTTGGGCGGGCAACTCGAGGTGCTACAGTGGGTGCGCGCAAACGGCTGCCCGTGGGACGAGTTGACGGGCTACTGTGCGGCGGAGGGCGGGCACCTCGAGGTGCTGAAGTGGGCGCGCGCGAACGGCTGCCCGTGGGACGAGGAAGAGCTGAACATTGCCGCTGCTTTCGGCCACGAGGCGATGGTGCGGGCGCTTATCGAGTTGGGTACGGACGTTAACAATCCGTGGGATAACGGCACGACGCCGCTGTTTGTCGCCGCTGCGCATCGCCAAGAGGCGATAGTGCGGGCACTGATCGAGTTGGGTGCGGACGTAAACAAGGCAGAGGATCACGGCGCGACACCGCTGTTTATCGCCGCTCAACAGGGCCACGAGGCGGTGGTGCAGGCGCTGATCGAGTTGGTCGCGGACGTCAACAAGACTAAGGATGACGGCTGGACGCCGCTGTACACCGCCGCTCGTAACGGCCACGAGATGGTGGTGCAAGCGCTGATCGAGTTGGGCGCGGACGTCAACAAGGCAAAGGGTGACGGCAGGACGCCGCTGTACACCGCTGCTCGTCGTGGCCAAGAGACGGTGGTGCGGGTGCTGATCGAGTTGGGCGCGGACATCAGCATGGCGGCGGATGACAGCAGGACGCCGCTGCACATCGCCGTTCATCATGGCCACGCGGCGATCGTTCAAATTCTCAGGGATGCCGGCGCGGTGTGACGACGGAAATGCCGGCGTGTATTGCTCCTAACCCGGGGGAAGCGACTCCGGTGATCTGGTATTTTCATGTGTTCCAATAAGGTGAGAATAAAAATGGTCAATGGTCGCCTGCCTCGGTGGATACCACGCGCCTCCAATACCACCGTGACAGGCTAGCTTTTGACGATATATCAAGCAGCTACACGACTCATCTCGCTACTTCGTTTTGTTGCCTCCCCCGCTGCCGGCTACCAGATAGTCATTACTCTGCTGTCTTCCTTAGCTGCGCTCAGCGCTTCGTTGACCATCGCCGCGGAGTGCACGGTGCACGTGACCCACAGGGAGACGAATTTCTTGCCTCGGGGTTTGATTTCAATCTTGGTCTGACTCAAGGGTGCGTCGCATTTGTCCATGAGCAACCCCGCGACGTGCGTGATGCCGTCGTCGTCGAGCTCCGCGACCCGTCCGCTGGCTTGAAAAGTGTACGTGCACGGAAACTGCGTGAGCATCTCGAATATCTGCCCCTCTTCCTGTTCCGTGGACACCCCAGGCGGGTCGTACTCGCCTCGCATAGCCCTCACGGCCAAGTCGAAGCGCGTTGCTCCGAACTCGTTCAAAGCCTTGCCCGTTTTCGTGTCGATCAAATCGCCGTTCTCATCCAGCGCAAGGTCCTTGGCCCAATCCGGGGTGTCATCACCGTCCAGACCTCGTGACGTGCCAGTCTCGCCTCCCGTCGCCGCGCGGCGAATGTCGCAGCGCAGAGCGCTCCGCTGACGCCTGAAGCGACGGCCCGGGTCCACGAGCGACGTGCTCGGGACGGGTAACGCGTGCGAAAAGACCACGGCTGCCATCGTGCGGCGCGCGACCGAACAGTGCATGTGGTGTAATAGGATACGTGGCAACAGCAACAGAATGTTTTGGAGACGAAAAAATGATGAGAGACGCGCTCAAAACTCGAAAAGGTGCCGCAGTCGCACTGAGACGTTTCGATAAAGCGCGAGAGAGGCCGAGTCGTTACACGAAGGGTCGGCATTAAATATAAATCGATTGGGCTGAACGTGTCACAAGCGTAAAGTCTCCCCGGCGCGAACATCCGCCCGTCTTCAAAACCATCAACCAAATAAAATCAGCTCGAGTCGATGATGCCTAAGATCTCCTGGTCGCTGTACAGGAATGTTTCCTTGTCCTTGCTCGCGCCGTACGCCCCGAGGTCGACGTTCTGGCCTCCGTAATCAGGAAGAAGCACCGTGTCACCTACCTTGACGCCTGTGGGGGTGTGGGGAAGTTTTCACTCGTCAGAAGAGATGTGCTTTGTGAAACGATTTGGAAGGGTTCGGAAGCCGCGAAAATGGCCGATCGTTCTGGCGGTTCAACACAGAAAAGGACCTACCCATGGGAATAAGCTCGCCATCCTTTCCCGTTCTTCTTCCCGGACCCACCGCGACCACCTTCGCCTCGTTGATCTGTGGTGTTTGGAGGGAACACAGAGGTCAGTGACTGAGGTCAGGGGGGGCAACGACGTCGGTTGGAAAAGGTATCGAAGCGTTGGATTGGCGTCGACGCGGACGCGGACGGCACGGCACGCACCTTGGACACCGCGGACTCGGGCAACAAAATCCCGCCGACACTCTTGGTGGGGGCGACGATCTTCTCCACGAGCACGCGATCGAGCAGGGGGATTAAGCGCTTGGCCATCGTGGCTTTCGTTCGCGCAAGGCGAAGTGCCCGCCGACGAGGCGTCTCGTCGAGAAAGGGGCTTTGTTTTTGGCGTGCAGCGCGTTTTGGTCAAGGAGCCACTCGAGATTTATAAAACACGCTCGTCGTCGCACTTTCCGGTCTTCCAACAAGCACTCGCTCGCCCCCCCTGGGTTAAAGCAGCTTCGTCTGCAGCTTGCGTGTCTAACACCTCTACATACCAAAAGGTGCGCGCACGAGATGAACGCGACGTCGCGACCGCGTGTGTTCGCGCTGCTCGGTACCGGGTTTTTTTTTATGCCGTGTGTGCCATCCTTCGCGAGTGGAAACCGCGGGTCCGCCGGAACGGACGACGCGCGTGGTGCTCGACCGAAACGCGATCCAGTGGGTTTCCGCATTCGTGTCAGCGTCCTCGGGACCCTTCACGCCCGTCGTAGAGGCTACCCATCTGGCACCCGAAACGTGTGCCCTGCCCTCGTCCGCCCGTGCGTTCGCTGACCTTTCCCAAACCCTAAACACGTCTTTTTTCCCGCAGTCAAAATGTCCGGCGATCTCGCGTGCACCTACGCCGCGCTCATCCTTTCCGACGATGGTCAGGAAGTGACCGCTGAGAAGATGGACACCATCATCAAGGCGGCTGGCGTTACCATTGAACCCTACTGGTCCATGCTTTTCGGCAAGTTCGTCGCGACCAAATCGGTCGACGAGCTCATCGCGAACGTCGGCGCGGGCGGCGGCGGTGGCGGCGGCGGCGGCGGCGGTAGCGGTGGCGGTGACGCCGGTGGCGCTGCCGCCGCGGCCCCCGTCGAGGAAGAGGAGGAAGAGGAAGAGACCGGTGACTTCGATCTGTTCGATTAAACTCATCCGTGTCTCCCGCGCGGTTGCGCGCGTGACCCGGATGACGTCTGATCGACGCGGCGCGCGCGAGCGTGCTCTCGCGCGTCCGGCGAACCGAACGTTCTGCCCTAAAATACCAGTTGCAATCTGAAATGAAACACTTCTGCACAACGCGCGCGTCGTGTCCAAGTGGATACACCACTCCTCGCGCTGTCATACCCGCCTGTCTTCTCGGCACTTTACCTCGTGACTCGCCGCGGTGGAAAGAAATCGCGCGAAGGAATCACCGCCGCGGACATGTCAACGTCATTTAGACGATCGTTTCGCATATCCTTAATCGGCCTCAAGAGCACCGCTCTCATATTCATCCCACACGTCACTTTTTTGCGCATGGGGCACCCGATGTTTCTCGAGCGGCGA
>TARA_B110000971_G_scaffold4082_1_pt1 | contig 14269 bp, 17 predicted proteins | sample TARA_B110000971 | Tara Oceans TARA_B110000971 (sample SAMEA4397842) | marine metagenome | biome: Polar Biome; feature: [SRF] surface water layer (ENVO:00010504); material: water (ENVO:00002006), including particulate matter (ENVO:01000060) such as... | depth 5 m | reverse complement strand
AATTATAAATAAAAAAATTATAAATAAAAAAATTATAAATAAAAAAACCCATCGAAGGTATTGTTTAAATAATTTACCATTAATTAGAAATATTATTATACCTGAAATATATAAAAATTTAAAACATGAAACTATTTTAATTGAATTTCGAGAAATGCCTCATTTAGAGTTTTTAATTAGAAATACAATTATTAAATTACCTAAATGGTCTCATACTATTGTGTGTGGTAATAATAATTATAATTTTATTAATAGAATATGTAATACTATAACTGAAAATATTAAAATCATTAAATTAGATATAGATAATTTAACTCCTTCTTTATATAGTCAATTATTAATGACTGTTGATTTTTGGAATAATTTTAAAGGTGAAAAATTATTAATATACCAAGAAGACACTATATTATTTCATAATAAAATAGAACCATTTCTAAAATATGATTATATCGGTGCACCATGGCCAATAACTCAGGATGATAATATATATGGAGTTGGAAATGGAGGATTTTCTTTACGTTCACGTAATAAAATGATAGAATGTATTCAAAAAGTAAAACCAGCCGAATTAAAATTAGGTAAATCAACAATTGAATATATTAAAAATACAAAAAGTACAATTATACCGGAGGATGTTTATTTTAGTAAAGCATTAATTGATAATAAAATAGGTATAGTTAGTAAAAGATCAGATGCATTAAAATTTTCACAAGAAACACAACAAAGTATTAATCCTATGGGTGGTCATCAATATTGGTTAAGTAATAACTATACTGTACCAGTTACCAGTCTTAAACTTATAGATAATTATTATACTACGGTAGCCCATCGAGGAGGTTGGAAATCTATTATTAATAATTTAATAGATACTAAAATAATAAATAATAAATCATCTAATTTATTATTAATAGATTGTTGCGAATCTTATTTTTTATTTGGTGGTAAAAATAAATATTTAAATGAACCTTGGTATGGAATTATTCATTATGCTTATAATTTGCCAAAGCATCTAGAACTAGAAAATATAGATTATTTAATTAATAATAATAATTTTAAAAAAAGTTTACGATACTGTAAAGGTTTAATTTGTTTATCTAATGGATTAAAATCCTATGTCAAAAATAAAATTAAAAATATCAATATTTATTCATTATATCATCCGATAAAACAAATTAAATTTAAATTTAATATTAATATTTTTTTAAAAAATACAGAATATTCTATTATTCAGTTGGGACAACAATCTAGAAAAATATCTACTATTTATAGATTAAAATTACCAAATAAAAAAATCTGGTTAAGCGGTATTCCAAATAATACAAATAATAGAAAAATAATAACAAAACTAATATATGAAAAAAAAATAGATAATTTTGATAGTATTAACTATGGTATGGTAAATAACTATTATACAAAATCATTTGAAGAATATGATAATCTTTTAAAAAATAATATAATAATAATTCCATTATGGGGGGCAAGTGCTAATAATTCTATACTAGAAATAATTGAAATGAATATACCAACATTTATTACAAGGTTACCAGAAACAGAAGAATATTTAGGAATAGGATATCCAATGTTTTTTAATAACCATACTAAAATTGAACAAATTGTTAAAAATAAAAAATTATTTGAAGAAACATACAAAAAAACACATTTATATTTAAAAAATATGGATAAATCAAAATATTCATTAAAATATTTTAATTCGGAATTATTGAAAATAATTAATATTTAATATTAATATACAAACATATGGAAATAATTATTAGTAATAACATATTAGATGACTTTTTATTAAAAAATCATGATTATTTAGTTGATACAACCTATTATGATTTACCATCTGGTCAACAAGAATACAGATTGTATTCTTATTTATCAACATTATTTAATAATATAATTATTTTAGATATAGGAACTTTAAGTGGAAGAAGTGCTATTTCTTTTTCACATAATAACACTAATAAAGTAATTTCTTATAATATAGTTGATGATATAAAAGACCCATCTCATAAGATTTATACAAAGAATAATATTGATTTTCGTATTAAAAATGTATTAGATGATTTAACACCAGAATTAGTATCTAAAACAAAAATTGTTATGATAGATATTGATCATTTTGAAGTAATAGAAAGAGAGATTATTAAACGTCTTTATAAATTAGGATTTTCTGGTATAATTATATTAGATGATATTCATCATCCGGGGCAGAAAGAACGGGATGCAATGCAAAGATTATGGAATAGTTTAAAATATGAAAAATATGATATTACAAAATATGGACATTCGTCTGGAACCGGACTAATAATTTTAAATAGTGATATTAAAATAAATATGATATAAAAAGATGTACATAAAACACAATTCTTCCTTTTTTTTCTGTATGAATTATATTCCAATAATTAGATTTAATATTTGTATTATCGGTAAAAAAAGTAATAGAAACATAATTGAAGAAGTATATAAAATTTATTTAATGAAAATAATAAGTATTTGTATTTAAATATACGTTTTAATATATAAATGAACCAACTAACAATAGGATATTTAAGTTGGAAACGACAAAATATATTAGAACAAACTTTAAAAAGTCATCAAAAAAATGGATTATTTGATATTATACCTCCAGAAAATAGAATAATTTTTTTTCAAGAAATATCACAACAAGATATAAATATTGCAAACAAGTATGGTTTAAATCAAATTGGTAATAAAGAAAATATTGGTATTTTGAATGCTTTTATTGAATTAGTACAAAATTGTAAAACAAAATATTTTATTTTTTGTGAAAATGATTGGTTATTAATTGAAAATAAAGAAATATGTAAAAATATATTGAATGATTGCGTACAATTATTAATTAATGATAAAAAAAATATTATTAAATTAAGACATCTAAAAAATCCAGGAAGTCCTTTATATAGTCGTCCCAATGATGTAAACAAATGGTTAAATGAAAATCATCATGGATGTCCATATAAACTTGAATCTTTATCTTGGTTAGACAAACCAAATAACTATTATAAATTAGGTGTTTTAGATGAAATACAATATAATTATAAATGGTATTCTACAACACTAGAACATCAGAGATGGAGTAATAATATATTTATTGCTAATACAGATTTTCTTAAAAATACCATAATACCAATGTTAATAAATTTTAAAAATACTGATAAGTATCTAGGACTTGAGGATATTCTAATTAATTATAATAATGTATTTGGCAAAAGTGATCAGTTAGATAAATACATTAATGAATATAAAACATTGAAAATTGTAGCGGGAGTTGGATTATTTAAACACCAGGATAAATTAATCTAATTAAAACTTATTCATTGATAAAGCATATGAATGTAGTTATACTATTGATTTCCATAATCCACCAATAGATTATTAATACAGGTAATTTTATTTTCTACTGTGTAATCTGATGGAAAATCAATATCTGAAATATATATAATTTTCATTAAAATATTATATATATATATATATAAAAATTATGGTAAACGGTGAATATTTTGATCAGTTTTCTAATTGTAAAGAAGAATATTTAAATTGTAAAAATTTTGAAGAAATGTTTAATTACTGTCCATTTTGTAAACCTCATAGCACGGGTAATATATCGGGTTTGAAAAAAGTTTATAGTATTAATAATGAATTAACAAAAGAAATTATGAACAAAAATAATTATAATATTGATAAAATAAAACCAGAGGATATAGATTTTGTATCATCTAATAATTATATATTTTGTATTTTAATATTTCATTATTTAAAAAAAATGAATCACCAAATGAGTAATTGTAATATTATTGATATCGGTGGAGGATTTGGTAATTGTCGTAGATTGTTATCTGATTATTATGATATATTCTCTTATATAGTATTTGACTTAGATATAACTTTGCATTTTAATAAATTATATTTAGATACATATGATAATTCATATAAATTATTTCACAATGAAAAACTTAATGAAGTCGGTTTTTATAATATAAGTCCTAATTTTAGAGATGAATTTAATCTACCAGATAAATTAGATTTGGTTATAGCATCACATAGTTTGTCAGAGATTTCATTAGAAGAATTTAACTGGTATATAGAAAATGTAATACAAAAGTGTTCAGTATTATTTTATAGTTGCCAGAAAAAAGATACTGGTTATAGTCCTTGTAGTGATGAAGTTATTAATAAAAAAATAAAAATACTAAAAAGTTGTATGAACTTGTATGATGAACTCCCACAACCAGGAGAAGAAGGTAATTGTTCAGTATTCATATTTATAAAAAAATAATGATTTTCGAGGTAATTAAATTACAAATATGTATGCAGAGTTCCAAAAACTTTATCGTTGAAAATAGATATCACTTCTGATGATTTAGATAATATATTTGTATTTGATATATTATATTTATTGTATATTTCTGTTAAAATTAAATCAGTTGATTTTTGTCTTTTTAAACCTCCAAAAAAATGATAAATAAAATGTTTATTTTTAATATTATGATGATAAAATGATTGACCTTCATTAGTTTCTTTAAATCTACATTGTTTCCAATTAAAATTTTTATTTTCTACTCCATTATCTACACTAGATTGTTTATGAAAATCAAATCCCAAAGAAGGGATAATAGATATATAATTTCTATATTTTTCAAAAATCATATATTGTAATACACCCTGCTCCCAAAGTCTAGTTTCTTTTAATTCATACCATTCAGACAAAATATTATCAATATTTTTTAGATTTAAATCATTATTATTTATACAAATTACTCCAGAAATAGGTTTCATTGGGTGTCCCTTTCCTAGTTCATCTTCCCAAAAAGTAAATATATTATTATTTTAAAAAATGCTATCTACATTTTCTTCAAATGATGCAAAAATAGCATCTGAATCTATGTAAATAATATTTGTATTTGGATATTTTTTAGAAAGATAATTTAATACTGCTACTTTGCTCCATGCTGGAGGTCTTTCATTATTGTCATTAGATAAGCATTTTTTTGTTTCAAAATATATGAATTTATAGTTATTTATTAGAGCATAATTGTAATTAATATTGAATATCTTAAATAACTGTTCATTATTCCAATAATTTAACCCATTCATTAATTACACTTTCAGAATAAAATTTGCTATCAAGAGTAACATTTGGTCTATTGGTTCTTAATTTTAGTATTTTATTAATTACTTCCATAGGATTATTAAAATTACACATCAATTCTTGAGGAATTATTTCGTGAAATCCAGCTTGAACACTATTATCACCAATAACTGGGACGCCTAAATGTAATGCTTCCGCAAAAACACATCCGAATGTTTCAGGATAACTTGTAGAAAATACACATAAACAACTCTGAATCAGTTTGCAATATTCCTCTTTATTTTCAATGCATCCTTTTTTTTCAATAAATGGATATTTATTAAGATCAGGTTCCCATTTACAATATGATGGTTTAATTAATATTAATTTGAAATTCTTATTTAATTTATAATATTGGTTTCCTATATTTAAAATCTTATCTAATCCTTTTGCCCAATTAGATGCAAATATTATTGTATTTTTATCATAATTGATATTATTTTGCTTTATTAAATATTCTGGAAATAAAGAATTATAAATAGGTGTAACATTTACATTGGGTAATCTAGATAAAATATTACTTTTATGAAAATGACTAACCGATACAATTTGAATATTATTTGTTGTAAAATAATGATTAATAGCTGAAGCATTATAATTTCCTGATAAATGATTAAAAATTTTTTCTAAATAATCGTGTGACCAAAGTACATATTTGTTTGATGGATTAATTTTATGTAAATCTATTAAGATATTAAAATGCCTTTGAATTATAACAACTGAATTATTACCAATATCTGGATTCATATTATCTGGTAAAAATCTATATTCAACTTCATCTATTTTACAAGGTGTATCTCTATTATAAACAATAACATTAAAATGTTTTGATAAAGATTTAGCAGTTAAATAAAATAATACTTCACTCGCTCCATTACCATTTTTAATAATAGATTTATGATTACCTGGTTGATTAATAATAAAATATATTGTTGGCATTTATATATTATACTTATTATTTTTTAGCAGAACATACCAATGAACATTTATTTTCCCAAAAAATACCATATTTTTGCATATTAGTTATTTCATTCGGATCGTAAAAAGTTATTTCTTTAAAACCAGCATCTTTTAAATGTTTTATTAATACATCTTGAGAAAAAATTCTCATTTCTAGTGTAGAACCAGGTCCTCCATGAAAACATAAATCACTTGTTTCACCAGATGGTGTTTTACATTTATAAAATAATTCTTCTTTATCATCAATTGTAATATTTTTAATATAATATTTATTGTTTTGATTGTTAAGTTCTATTGAATAATCATAAAGACTTGGAAAATGTTCATAATAGTTATTATAAATAAATGGCACTGAAAAAATTACATATCCATCTGTTTTAAGCATTTTAAAAAGATTATTAAATGCAATTTGAATATTTGGATATGGAGATATATGCTCAAATACCTCAGATGAAATAATGAAATCTAAATTATTATATATAGATACATGTGTTTCATTATAAATATCAAGGAACGGATCTGTATGATAAAATGTATTTACATAATCAAATTTTTTAGATAATTCCAATGCTAAATTTGGAGAATCGGACATTCCAATTCCTCTAATATTTTTATTAGATGTGATTTTATTCAATATTTTATTACTTTTTAAAACAGTATTTGTTAACACATATATAATAGCTCTCATTCTACTATTTAATCCAAATACATTTGCTCCTTCTCTATGTTTTTCATTATCTTCTAATTTAAATATATTTCCAGATACATTACATGTATACATTTTTATATTTATATTTATATTTATATTTATTTAATCATACGCAAATCTATTATATTATCTTTAAAACCATAATATTTTGATTTATACCATTCTAAAGAATATTTATTACATTTTTTTTCTAATAAACCTCCATCATGATTTCTAAAAAGTTTTTTTAACATACTTACAAAATCTAATGTCATATAATGCACTAATACAATTGGTGTAGTATGATTTAAATTATTATCTTGATAATCGCATTTATCATGATCTTCTATTGTTAAGACATTTTTATTAATATTAGTATTATATACATTACAAACTTTATATTTACTATTATAAGTTATATGAACATTACCAATTTTTTCAATTAATTTAGGTCTAATAAATGATTTCACAAATCTATTCCAAAAATGACTATACTTTTCCCTAAAAATAAACTGTTGAAATACAGATTTATTTATATCATAGGTTTGTAAATTACTTGTTCCATAAACTAACCAATTTATAAAAATAGTACAAGTATTATCTGAAAATCTTGATAAAAAATCTTTAATAGTTCCTTCTTTTAACCATAAAAATTCATCAGCATCGCATAAGAATAACCAATCTAAGTCTTTATTTTGATCAATACATTCTTGATATATTACTGGTTGATTTGAATATAGACAAGTATCTATTTTAATAAAAATTTTATCGTTTAATAGATTTTTCTCTTTTAAACTAGATTCTATACTTGGTTCAGACAAATTATCATAAATAAAAATTTTATCAAATCCTAGTTTTAAATAATGAGAAATCCAATCACATATAATTTTTTGTTCATCCTTAGCTCGTATACATACACCTATCTTCATTCTGTTATTATATAACTATTATCGATATCTTAAATCAACATATTAATCCCCTCATCAAACCCAACAGTTATATTCCAACCCAGATCTTTTAATTTATCATTACTAATATAATAGCGTTTGTCATTATAGGGTCGGTCTTCAATATATTCAATCCACTGATCATAATCTTCTGTTTGTTTAATTTTTATTACTGTGATTTAACCTATACAAACTTTAAAGGTAAAATGTTAGAAGCACCGGGTCATTATCATTATAAATATATGATAGACTGTTATAAAAATGATAACACTATAAGTGATTATATAAATAATTATGTAAATAATATTAATTTAATATCTGCGAAAGAATTAGAAAATAATGCAACACAAAGTATTAATGAACTTAAAAAAAGATATGAACATACTAAACGAAAATATACAGGTAAAAATATATTTATTATATATTCAGGTGATTACATTGAACAAAATTACAAAGACAAATTATTATTTTATAGTATGAATCACCCTACTTTTTATCTTTTAAAATTTATAAGTGAATCTATTATAATAATAATAAATTGTAAAAAGATTCAATATAATTTTTATGAAATAGATAATTCGAAATGTATTCAAAAAATTGTAAATTTTGATATTAACAAGTGTAAATTACTAACTAAGAATAAAAATACATTGGAAGATATATGTACTTTATATTATAACAGATATAAGAAAATCAATTTTTATTAAAAAATGCGGAATACAATGCCAAATTTCTTTTAATTTATTTCGATAAAAATATGAAGAGTATATTGACGACTATAAATTTAGTATAAGTTTAAATATATAATATTTTATTAATATTTTTTTGCATTATAACTTATACTATATTACTAATTAACCATTAACAATTTTAAATGATATTATGCCATGGTGTATCCAAATAGTAAAAAATCTAATTTATAATAAGTATTAATTAGTCGAATGCTATTTTTATTTAAATAAAAAATGTAATTTTTATTATTTGTTGTTTTATTTTTATTTAAATGGACATTGAAGTTTTCAAATCCATAATTAATTAAGTTTTGTTTTAAGTTTTCAAACTTTAATACTGTTATTTTTTTGACAATTTCTCCATTAGTATCAATTAAAAACTGATATTGTGGAATATTGTGATTATTATATGTTTGGGGAGATCCCCTAATAAAATATCTTAATTTATTATAAACCATACTTGGTGTATCACCCCTTCTTATTAATTTATAAAAAAATAAATCGCTTAGGATTTTAGTATATGGACACCGAACGATTGTAAATATTTTTAATATGTTATTAAAATCAATGTTCAATACATTTCGATAGGTATATAATGTTTTATAAGTTAAATGTTGTAATGGTAAGTTTCGAAGTTTTGCAGTAGGTAATATATTATTTTTTCCCCCACTGTATAAACTTTGTTTATTCATAATTCCCAAAAATCTTTCAACCGAGGAACCCCCGGTTTTTGGTATATGTATAAATAAAAGATGTCTTTCTGCACTATAAGGCATTATATATTATATATATATATATATATATATACTTGCATTACCATAAGATTAAAATTATTAAGGAACAGTATTAATATTTTCTAAAAAAAAACTTGATTCTCTATATATTCTTGGTTTAATTTGTTTTTTGTTAGATAAAGTATTAATTAATTTTTTTTTTTAATTCATTAATAAATTACATTTTTTCTTATAAATATTTTTCTTATGATTATTAAAGTTTTTATATTTTAATTTATGAACTCCACCTCCTCTTATTTCTTTTACTCCTCTTAAATATTCTTCTGATTGGGTTCTATAATGATTATTTTGAATTAAGTTATTATGGCAATTTTTAATACATAAATTTTTTGAATATTGGGTAACATCACAATTGTGTATATTTAATCGTTTGATTACTTTTGTTTTTACTATATATTTATAACCCTTACTTGGAGATGTCGGATCAATAGATTTACTATGTGTATATAAATTATTATGTATAACAGATTTGGGTTGATTATAACAATCGTGTTTAAAAAGTTTCCAAGGCACTCTAATATAATCAAATATAGATAATTTTTTATTTAGTAAACTTTTTAATGTTGTATTAGATGGAATGCTAAAAAAAAACTCATCCATGTCACAGCAAATTAACCACTTAAACTTTTTAATTTCTTGTAAATGTAAATTATATTCATCTGCTTGATTTAATTTAGCTTTTTTAATAATAATTTTATTTGATTTAATTAAAATATCCATCCAATCTTTATTTAATTCAAGATAATTATCATCTGAATTATCATCAATCATTATAAAACAATCAACACCCTCTTCTAAATAATGATTGATAAACTCATACATAATATGTCTTTCATTTTTAAATCGTACAAGTAAACATATTGACATTCTATATATATTTATTTTATTTTATTTTATTTTTTAATGTTTCATCTATAATTTCTGAATAATCTGATTTCATTAAATCATTTACTGTGTAGTGTAAATATTGAGCTTTTTTTAATTTATTTTTTGAGTTTTCTTCACTTATTATTCTATAATGATAACACAATAAAAATCCAGAAGTAATATCTTTTTCTCTTAAGTTCATATAAAATGGTGTTATTTTTTCAATTTGTTTATTTATACTATTAACAACAATACATTTACCTATCGGAGTGATTGGATGATGAACTTCAATATGATTATATTTTTTAGTTTTAAATATACATTTCACTTCTATTTTATTATATCGACATCTAAATTTTCTAATTGTATGAGGATGTTTTTTATTATGGTTCCACCTAAACGTATTTTCTAATAAAATACTTTTTGGATTTTGTTTCTTTCCATTACACGACATCATTACCCATGGTATTTTTATACAATCAACGTTTTTAAAGGTAGTTTCTAATTCCTCTCGTATTGTTTTATTTATATTTTTTTTTGTTGTAATGAATTCATCAACATCTACACTTATCATCCATTTAAATAAATGTTTAATAATTAAATAATAATTATTAACAGCTGTCATTTGATGTTTATTTTTAAATAAATCTTTTTTATACAAAATAGTTACTTTAGTATCAGTAATATTTTTATATATTGATTTATCATTACTGTTGTCATCTATTATATATATATTATCTACTCCCTGAGATAAATAATAATCACAAAACTCTTTAATAAAGAATTCATCTTTACATCTAGTAATTAATCCTAAAAACTTCATATATATTAAATTAACATATTAATTCCTTTTTCAAAATTAATAGTTATATTCCACCCTAACTCTTTTAATTTATCATTACTAATGTAATAGCGTTTGTCATTATAGGGTCGGTCTTCAATATATTCAATCCACTGATCATAATCTTCTGTTTGTTTAATTTTTTTTATCAATATTTTAGCAACCTCTAATATTGATAGTTCCATTCCTTCATCACAACCGATATTGTATATTTCTCCAATTTTACCAGATTCTAAAATCGTAATAAAAGCAGTTGCTGTATCATATGAATGAAGAAATGCTCTCACACAACTTCCATCACCTTGTATTGTTATTTTTTTATCTTCTTTTAATAGTTTTATGAATTTGGGAATTACTTTTTCTGGATATTGATTTGGTCCATACACATTATTACCTCTTGAAATAATAATTGGCATTTTAAATGAATGAGCATATGACTGAGCAATTAATTCAGCACCTGCTTTTGTTGCAGCATATGGATTTGTTGGACATAAAATTGAATGCTCTGTCTTGTGCTTTTCAGAAACATCTAACATTGACTCACCATACACTTCATCTGTTGATACGTGAATGAACTTTTTAATTTTATTATATAATCGACATTCCTCTAATAATACGTGTGTTCCAACAATATTATCATTTGTGTATCGTAAAGAATCTGTAAAAGATGTTTGGACGTGGGATTGGGCTGCAAAATGAACAACATAATTAATATTATATGTTTTAAGAACATGTCTAATTAAATCTTGTGAACAAAGATTCCCTTCAATTAAAGTATATCTCTCATTTGGAATTACATTCTTTTTTTTAGCAGAATAATACATTGCATCAACATTGATAACATTAATCTTTTGATATTTCTTTAAAATTGTATTAATAAAATTAGAACCAATAAAACCACATCCACCAGTTACTAATAAATTAATATCTTTTGAATCTGGAAAATCACAGCGAGTATAACTTTGTAATAATTCTTTCACTGATTCTTTAATATTTTTAATGTGTGGATAAAGTGATGTTAATTTATTTGTTTCTAAAAAATTATTTGATCGTTTTGAAGCAAGAATTGTATTCTGTTCCTCTACTGTAAAGTTTTTCCAAGTGAAAAAAGGATTAACATATTCCTTATACATTTCTAAGATTTCATTATGTGAAACCAATCCTGGATTAGTTAAATTAAACGTTCCAGTTACATTTTTTTGTAACATATCAAGCATTACTGGTAATAATTCTGGTAATACTGTCATTGAGTTCTTAATAGAACATATCTTTTCATATTTTGTAATTTTTGTTATAAAGTTTCTTGGATTATCTTCTCCAACAAGTGGCATTCTAATTCTTAAATTTAAAACAGACGTATCAAACTCGTGCATTAATCTATCTGTAAATCCTTTTACAACAGAATAAGCTGATCCAAAAAAGTTTGGTAAAGATGATTCAACAAATCCATTATATTCACTTTCATAATGATGATTTTCATCATATTCGAAAATACAACCAGTACCTAAATAAGTAAAATGAATATTGTTTTCTTTACAAATTAATGCTAGCAATAAAGGTGAAAATAAATTATCTCGTACATTATCAACTATTTTTCCATCTTGTTCTAAATAATCAATTGTTGAATATACTTTATCATCAATTTTTCCATGAGTTCGTCCAATAAATGAAATAATATGTGTCGGCTGATACTCAGCGATTTCAGTTAATACATTATCTTTATTGTCAACTCTTGCTGTTCCTAATTTGTAATCAATATTATTTAATAATTGAACAAATTGATTGCCGATCCATCCTTTTCCTCCATAAACTAATAATTTCATTTTATTATATAAATAATAAGTCTTATCTATTTATATAATTTGATGTGTTGTAATTTGTTATTAGTATTTACTTTTTTTTGTAATGTAGCTTTTCAAACATATGTTATTTATTATAATGATTTTAATACTATTGCTTATTGGCAATTAACTACGGTAGTTAGTAATTTTATAGTAATATTTGGGTGTTTGGCTAATTCTAAGGCGTTATTACAAGGATCTTGTGGTAATAGTGATAGGATTATTGTAGTGAATAATAGTGATAAAAAATATAGAGACTATGTTTAATATTTTTAAGGATTTTATATTATATTTTATATTGTAGTATTATATATGGAAAAAACAGACTTTTGTACAAGAGGCGATTTAAAGTATATTCAATGTGATCCAAATAATAAAGATTACTGGACAATGACCGCAACTGATCCAGTTAGATCAAATATGTTAAATGGGTGTTGGATATGTAATATTGAACCTCAGCAAAAAAACAATAATAAATTATGTGATAGGTATTTAACCAATTTTAATTCGTGTTCATCAAAATACCCAGAGATTGTTAATTTAATGTATAAAAAAAAAGTATATAGATAATATAGATGAATAAATTCTCTGCGATAGATTCTTTTAATAACGTTCATAAACTAAAATCTCTTGATAAAGTTTCAAAATTAATGAATGATTTTAGAATAACTGGTACTAAATATAATTTAGATAAAATATCAGATAAAATATGTTATAAGGAACTGTCCGATATTATGGGTAACTTGATAGTAGAAATGAATACTGAAAAAGAGAATTTAGATAATTATAAAATTAAAAAACAAAATATAAAACAAAAAATGATAAAATTAATTCTTATAATGTATGAAAATGAGGTTCAACCTAAATGTCATAATAAACCCCTTAAAAAGGATACAATGACTGATCTTGAATCTGAAAATATTAAAATTGACAATATTATAAAATCGCTGTTGAATAAAATCAATAAGAATTAATATTCTTCCGTCTCATAGGTGTCATCATCTTCATCGTATTCATTATAGTTTTGATAATTCTGATAATACTTATCTTCTTCTGCATCTTCATCTTCATCTTCATCTTCATATTCATCGTCTTCATAATTTTTATACATATCTTCTTGATTAATATAATAAGCATTTTCATATGTTCGATCATCTAAAATATTTTCTAGTTTTTTTTGTAAATCAGAGATATCTCTGTGCATTTGATATGTTTTTTTATCCTTTATTGTAAGGGATAGTTGGGTTTCTCGGAGTTTAATATACCGGTACCAACATTGTTTTGGATACATTCTATCAACATCCGATGGTTTCCAATATTCTGTCCATGTACCAGATGGAGTGTTAAACTTTATTTCAATTGAATATTTAGCATTTTTGCATCCAGATTTGATATATACATATGGTGTATTAATAGTCTTGGAAGAAGTCTTGGAAGAAGTC
>TARA_B110000971_G_scaffold15730_1_pt1 | contig 14276 bp, 4 predicted proteins | sample TARA_B110000971 | Tara Oceans TARA_B110000971 (sample SAMEA4397842) | marine metagenome | biome: Polar Biome; feature: [SRF] surface water layer (ENVO:00010504); material: water (ENVO:00002006), including particulate matter (ENVO:01000060) such as... | depth 5 m | reverse complement strand
CGGCTTAAAAATAACAATTGATGATTCGGTTGATAATGCGGCGCTTCAAAGCGGATACTTCACTGTTGAGGATCATACATCTGATAAAACACATACGGTTATATCTAGCGGTACACCTGCAACTTGGACGTTGTTTGCACAAACAGATGGAGGTGTAGACGACTTATCTGTGCAGTTAAATTTTTCTACTGTGCGTTTTGTATCACCTGAAAACTACTCCGGCGGGATTACTTTTTCAGTAACACCGTACGCAAAAACTGCAACTGACAAGGTAGAGGCCGGCAGTTTTGACTTGTCAGTACAAGTTAGTGCCAGCGCAGAAACCTTAACGTTGTCGGCAAATGCTCTAGCCCAGACTTTGCCAAGTATGTTGTTGACTGAACTGGGAGTCAACGATTTACCTAGCGCGACTATCGCGACAAAGATTTCCTTTACGGAGTTGCTTAATGCTGAAGATTTAACTGCTTCTGAAGGTGATAGCAACGAACTGTTGGTGTTCGAAATAACAGTTCCAAGCACGTTATACCTGTATCAGTATGTTGATAGTGCGGTGCAAATAATCGCACCGTTGACATCAGATGCCGTTGCATCCACGGTGACCTATAGTGTCTCTGGGTTGCTCAGTAACCATGGCACTGCATTTGATAACTACTACCTTGCCAGCGACGCTTTTGAGTCTACGGATGGAATAATTACCGGCACCCGTGATGCGGGAATAAAAGTAGTTGTTAAAACGATTGAGCCTTCATCGGGTGATACCCAAGAACTGGAAGATGTATTCATTGATTACGCGATTACGCCTGTTGCAAATGGGTTGCCAGCACTGATATTAAAAGCAAGCGCTGTGCAAGTCGCCGAGTCAGCCACAGGTGCTATTCGTGGGGTTAGTTTTTTGGATTTAATAGAGCCCAGCCAGTACAGCAGCTACGATTCATCTGAGACCTTGCGCTTAACGATTGCCAGTGATCAAGCTGCAAATTTGGTGGTCTATCAAAAAAACGTTGACGATTCGATAACTGATATTGCCAAGTTGACAGACTTTAGCCATGACTGGCGTATTGACATTGGTTCAACAGCTGATTTAGAAAACTTGTATGTCAGAGGTAACGATTACTTCTCCTCAACAACACCGATCAGTTTATACATGGGTTTGCAAGTCACAGAAACAGGCGCTGCAGCTGCTATGGAAAGCGCTTCAAAAACGGTCAGCTTGATTGTTAAGCCTGTTGCCAGCGGTATCGTTGCTGGTAAAGAGCCTACTGTGATGAGCCCACAGATTATTCAGGAAAACTCACCAGGTGTTTCTGAGGCAGACTTTTCTGTCGGAATAACAGAGCTCCTTTCTGCCGAAACATCTGCGCTGCTAATTGATAGTGCGATTGCGAGTTCGCAGCTTGTTGACAGTAGTGAAGCGCTGTGGTTCCGCCTCAAGCTGCCTGACGGTGATTTGTTTCTCATCAGTACTGACGGTACTTTACTGCCTGCAGGCACTGTTGTTAATGGTGAGAAGATTTACGATATCCTTAGCACCGATTTGGACAGTTTCGCTGTAAGAGGCTCGCTGTATAAAGACAGCAGTGATTACGTATCACTTGGTGTACAAATAGCGGCGTTTAGCAAAGAGACGAATGGTCTGGTTTCTGAAACTACCGCCTTTCAAACCGCATCGATAACGATTGCTCCTTTAGTTGGCGACGTCTTTTCTTCGGTACCTACGTCTGTTGCCGGCGCTGATTCAGGACGTGGTTTGTCGTTTCCATTGCGCGCTTACACGATGGACTCAAGTGAGTCAATTGCCACGGATATTACGTTTATTGGGAAAAATGAGCCCCTATCATCAGACGATTTAAGTTTTTCAATAAATGGCGATTTTTACAAACACGGTAGCCCAGAGCTGGCTGTCATTGGTTTATCGTCTGCTTTTGAGAATAACGCGCTAACGTTAACGGTTGCTAACGGCAATTTAAGTTCTTTACAAGATTTAAAGATCAGTTCAGACAAAGATTTTCGACTGACTGATGCCTTGAAGGTGACCACCACGTTTACGGCAACTGATGGTGGTGCTGCACCGAGCACTGAAACCGTTGTTTCCCAAATTAGCTTTTACAAGCCTGTTCCGGAAGTATCATTTGAGTTCACATCAAATGCGCTATTTGGTGTGGGTCAAGCTGTCATAACATTTGACTTGAACAAGCCTGCGGACTTGCCACCTGGTATTGGACTTGATGGTGTCACTATCCTGATGTCGAATGTTCCAACGGGTGCTTATTTCTTGGCTGGCGGTTTACCCGTCGGAGCTGCTATTGACGATATTCCTGGTTTCTGGGTATTTTCTGCATCAGATTTGTATACAGAAGGTGGGGATTGGACTGACGCCAATAAGTTAGAGATGAGCTTGGTCGGATTAGATGTTACTCAAAGCATCACATCCGACAGTAAGCTATCAGCGCAAGCGGTAGTTGTGGATGCGCTGGGTGGCAGTTCTGTGACCCAAGTGGAGCCAAGTGTTGTGTCTAAGATCGATCTAACGTCGTTGTCTGACCCGTTGATTTTCAGTTGGTATGGCGATGGTATCGTGTCAACGATTCCCAGCGCTGAATTAGCAATAGATTTCGATTTAGATGGTGTTTTAGAAACAGCTCGTGCCTGGGTGCCTGCCCGCGAGTCGGCTGCAGACTCAAATACTGCTAAATTTTCTTTTTTAGTGGATGCATCGTCGGTAGTCCCAGGCGAAACGATACAGATGGAGAGCTTGTATCAAACGTTCGAAGATTTAGTCATTGCGCTCAATCTCATCAGTCCCATTGCAATCACCGCCTCCGATTTAAACGATAGAGTCCAGTTGTGGACTGACTATGATGCGAACGGTGTTGTTGCTGCTAGCGAGTTGGAAGACGCCCCTGCAGGATTCGAATTGGCGCTACCAGCTGTGCAGCTAACCAGCGATTTTTCGGGCGGCATCCAACCTTTTTATGAAACAACGGCGACTTTCAATGCTGCCCCCGAAGGTAAAGCAGGCAAGGTGTTTGCTGTAGGCATTCCTTATGCTGAGCCCACGGCTTTGCCCGGCGCTGCCACGGCCGGCTTGTTTGACCGTAATCCTGCAGTATCGGTTAGTTTTGTATCTGAAAAAGGGTCAACCCCGCAAGTGCCAGAGGATACGCTAGGTGGGCCTAGCTTTGTCATTGATCTAACTGCGGCAGTGCTTGCAGATGATGAGGCGAGTGCAACACACCTTGTTGTTCTTGAGGTCAATATCAGCGACGCTAAAGGTTCTTTACCTCTGGTTGATGGCATTCCAACGTGGGCTCTGTCGGTAGGTGCTTTCAAACTGGATGGTGATAAGTCGTATTGGATTGTTTCTGAATCGTCATTAGACCAACCCATAAAAATTATCGGACTGCCAGAGCATTTCACGGGTTCAATTTCGGTCAAACCTACGGCATATGCCACTGCATCTGATAGCACGGGTCCCCAAGTTGCAAAGAGTTCGCTGGTCGATACTGTGACGCTTGATGTCTATGGAGTGGCAGATATTCCAGTGCTTGCCCAAGGGGCGGCATTCGTTGGTTGGTCACCAAGCGAGGGTGGGACCTTGTTTTTAACTGCAGATGGAACCAGCAGCGGAGGTAACCTGATTGAAGTCATTTCAGCGGATGCTTCTGAAACGTTGAATGTGCAGTTTGAAATTACTGGTGTAAGCGCCGGTGACATAGCGGTCAGTTTGAATGGTGATTCAGATCCGCAAGTTTTGACCGCTGTTGAGGGTGTTTATTCAGTGGCGGCAGCTAGTTTGAGTAGCGTCTCTTTGCAGCTTGGAGCGCGTTCAAAGGACGATTTCTCTGTAGAGTTTTACGGTGTCAGTGCACAAAATAACACATCTGCAAACAGCTTAAATTCGCTCAATTTTAACGCTAGTGTGACCCCAGTTGCGAATGGTTTTAAGGCTGATCCTTTATTGAGCGTTGCCAACGCCGAAATAAGTGAGGGTGCTGGTTCGGGTTTGATGCCGGTTTTTGTTACTGTGCAGTCTGTGGATTCCGACTCTTTGCTTGATTCCGATGAGCGTTATTTTCATGAGGTGCTGGTTGGCTCCGAGGGCTCTGCGGTTTCTAATGCCTTAACAGATGTAGGCGGCTTCACCGCAGTGGCTCTTTCGACAACTGATACCGAGGGTCAATGGTGGTCTGGCATGGTGACCGACCCAGAAAACTGGCAACTGTTTCGATACGTGTGGGACGGCTTAGCTACAGGCGGTTCTGCTCAGGCGGACAGTTTTGGACAGTTGGTGCTAAATGAGTTTTTTGACGGTGAGTTTACGGTTGCGCAAACAGTGCAATCCTTTGAGCTCGAAAATGGCGACACATCTTCCCACCACGCGGTTAGCACTCAGATCATCGAGGTTGTTCCACAAGTAGATATGGCTATGGTGGATATTTTTCTGGGGGATGCACTAGGTAATCGTTTACCAACTTTAGCGGTGACTGAAGGCGATACAACTACAGGTAAGTTTTGGCTTTATGGTTCATCAAGTGATGGCGATGAGACGATTGCCACCGAGATTACCTTGGCCCAGGGGGCAATTGCGGGTTTTACTTTTGCGGCGATCGCGCAGGATAGCGGTGGCTATCAAATTGAGTTTCCAACTGACACCATATTGTCGACCTACAGTGACCTAGGGTTGACAGGAACCGTTATTGTTTCTGATGGCGTGGCCTCTGCGTCGGCTGACGTCTTTTTGGGTATAGATTTAACCAAGGTTGCCAAAGCGCCTGAATTTGCGAGTTTGGATGACCTGGCCGTTTCAGTTATCGACGGTCAAAAACGAGCAGTCTATGCTGATTCCAGCAGCGAGTTTGGAGTAGCTCTTGGTCTGCCTGCAATTACTACTGCATCCCGCTCTGATGACACATTGCTGTATCAGCTGTCTGGTATTCCCAATTGGATGTCATTGGTGACACAAGTTGGAAACATACTGGGCTCAAATGACGATGGCACTTACGCACTTGCATTTACAGAGAGCGAGATGGCCAGCGCCCGCTGGAGTTTTGATAGAGATTTTGTGACTGAGGTTGATAGCGCTGACTTGCTATTGAAGGCAATTCACACAGAAGCGACCAACAATGCAAAAGCGGAGTCGCCAAGTTTACAAATTACTGTAAGTCGAGAACCCTATCCAACCACCCCTTCTGTTTTCGGTGACACAGCGTTTGCAGCGATCGAGGGGGAAAAAGCTTATTTTGACTTTGTCAATTACGACGTGAAGTTAGGTGGGTTTAACGGCAAGTTAGCAAATGGTGAGTTGAACGACGCCGTTAGCGTAAACGTGATGCTCACATCAAACACCGATGGGTTGACCTTGAGTTTTGGCAATCTGGAGCACGTACTCTCGGTAAATAAACCCGTAACGATGTCTTATGCACAACTCGCAACATCGAAGGTAAATTTTGATGCTGGAGAGGAATTTAGCGGCGCATTTAATTTGGAGGTGAGCGCTGCTTTTAGTTTGGGAGATAGCCTAGCTAAGACCAGCGAGCCGTTGAGCATTGCGGTGGTGGTAGCTAATGAGCCAGAGCAGGTTGAGACAGAAACTGTCTCTAGTTTGACCGTTAACGAGGGGGCTTATATTGACGTAACAGATACGTCACAGTCCTCCCTTGGCTTGGCCATGGTCGGTCATGATGCCACCAATGACGACCTTAGTGTTTTGTTGGTAGTAGACGCTTCAGTGGCTTTGTTTCGTGTCACGGGCTCTAACGAGCAGCCTATGAGGGAGTTGATTGATGCGGTTGACTTTAATGATAAGACGGTAAGCTATGACGTGACAGACAGCCTGTACAACGGCTCTGATGCGCTAATTAGGTATCAGCTGTATGTGTCTGATGGCGTTGGTAACTTCAGCGGAAGTGTCGTCACACAGTCTATTGACAGGGCAACAGGCGCTTCAGTAAAGGGAAACTACAACGCGGATGGTGAGGCACGTTTCAATGTTGAAGTTATCCCAGTTCTGGATGAGCCAGAGTTGGTGCTCAGTAAAGTCAAGACTGCTGCCCAAGAGGATTCGTCCTTAGTGAGTTACATCGTTATACAAGAAGACCAGGTAACCGCAAAAAAAATGGGCCTGCTTGCCTTCAGCCCAGACGAAATGGAATATGCGACGGTGGTGCTGACTCTATCGGATGCCTTCTATGTAGCAGGCGGTCGGCTTAGTTTGGGTCTTGATGTTCCAGAGGGTCTGACGTGGACTCACACTGAAGCAACAAAAAGTTACACCATCGTTTGGGATGATACTAAAGCTGGTTCTATTATTCCCACCGAAGCCGTTGAAGTTTACGTCACGCCAGGAGAAAACTACTTTAATACGGATGCTGCTAGCAATGAATTAGAGGCCCAGTTGTCAGAAATTTCTGATGCACTAATTATTAAGGCTACATCACGGTTCGACCCATCTATAAGCGATGATCGCATTTTGGAAGGTTCTGTGCGTGAGGTGAAAATTTTGGTTCGAGAAGCAAATGACAGCCCGCTTTTTGAACAAGAGCACAGCGAAATGTTAGACCTCATTTTTTACGAGCGTCTTGAGTCAAATGAGTCAGATTCATACCAGATGATGTCAAGCTCTTATGGTTTTTCGGATGCCGATGCTGGCGATACGCACCGTATTGCCCCCGTTTCTGGAAAGCGATATTCAGACCAAAACACCAACGTCACCGATATAACAGAGCCAGTCAAGTTAGATGAGAGTCTATTTAGAACGTCTGCGCTTGCTGCCTCTGGCTCGTACTTGTCCAACCTCGCGATTGCGACAGGTCTGATTATTCGGAATGCAGATTCGGATCAATCCTCACCAGTAGTGGGTGTTGATCGAGCCGGCTCTGCGCTGACATTTACAGATAAATTCAATTCGGGTTTTGACTATTGGTACCTAGATGGTATGAGTGGTTTGCTTGCAACCAGTGTTGACGCCGCCACAGATCAGGTAACTTGGCAATTACTGGTCGCTGATGATGAGATTAACTTTTTATCATCAGGTGAGTCAATTACGCAGACTTATCAATTGTTACTATCAGACTATTCAGATAGTGGAGTGCCAGTCGATAAGCTTGGCCGTCTCTTTACAGATGTCACAGTCAATATCGAGGGGAAAGACGACCTTCCTGAGTTTGTTTCTGCATCTATTTTAAGCGGTGAAAAAGTTGGAACCAACCAGATTGTTCTTGATGGTGTTGCTGAGACTGGACAAGTGGCCAGTCCATTTACCATTTACTTTGTCGACCCAGACATTTCTCAGACAGCACCAGATTACAGCGCGAAGTTTGTTGATAATGCAGACGCAATGCTGACATTCTCTGAGGCAGGGCAGATGCATAGACTTCTCACGGATTCTGTCGCCAACTTAGTAGCGACCGATTTGTCAGTCAGTCTTGCCGGCCTATCTGACGGTAGCTCTCAATATCAGGTTGTTAATAGAGGTATCGTTGAAAATGTTTTCACCATCAGTGGCGCCTTAATGCAAGCCAACCAAATAGTGGCGTATAAAACAACGTCTGAGTCGCTTGTTTTCACAACGGCTGTTGAATTGTCGGATGCAGCAGGAGCGGGTGTGGTGAGCAGCATACTGACGTTCGAGCTCAGTGGTGTTGTTTTGCCGAATCTTGATTTACTCTTTGAACCTGTTGATGTCGATGGCATTTACTCTGGGCAGCGCGAGCAATACCGGACTGATCTTTTTGGTCTCGAGGCCGGTGCCGTTAACGATTTCTCTTCTTTTTCTGTGGGTGAAGATGACATTACCCAACTGGCGCCTGATTATGTCGATATTGCTTCCACATCTTCAGCTTTGTATATTGACGGCTTGCCAGTTCAGGTAGGTGCTGTTAATGCCAACTTTGAAGAAAGCGGTGAAATTCTCAGTGCAAATATGTACGGTACATCGGGTCAAGACATCATGTATGGCTCGGGTCAGTCCGGTAGTTTGCTGTACGGTGGTGACGGCACCGCACACGATGTGATTATCGGTTCACGTGGAAACGACTTAATAATTTTGGGCGGTGGTATTGATTATGTCGCTGGCAGCGGCGCTGCCAATTTTACTGGCGATGAAGATCTGTATGTGGTGTCTAGCCTCATAGAGTACGCCGATATGGAGGTGGTTGGAATGACAGATCTCCTATCCATTTTTGAGGCATCATTTGGGGAGTCAGCTGCCTCGGTGCTGAGCGAAGTTTCAACGCACTTGGACACCTTAGAGGGTGACAGCCACTACATTGCTGGCATTATTGAAGATCTGGCTTTCAAGGACGACAGCAATGACCCAATTGACCGCTTGTACTTTGATGGTTTCAATTACGCAAATGACCAAGCAGACCAAACTGAGCAATTTAGCCTGACCTCCGGTGAACATTTAATAACCCAGAGCTTCATCAATGACAGTGGTGCAACTAACACTTACACGGTCATCGTGGCCCTTGGTGACTTTCAAACCGACTATTTAGATGCCCTATTCTTTACTTAAATTTGTATGCTCTGCTTTGGTAATAGCATCTATCAGTGTTGCAGCTTTTGCGCAGCGTGGGCCTCACCTAACGTTGTTGTTCGAAAAGAGCTTGGCACCAGAGTCTATCGCTGCGGCTACAAACGCACTGCCTGGCTCTTGGAATCCGACATCCAGTACGGCTTCGCCTCTGGATGAGGCCGTTTCATTTCTTATAGAAGAGCTGAATGATCCCCAATCTCAGCCTAGCTTTGTTAGCCTTAAACAAATATACGGAAACCGTTACGCAAGTGTGCCAGCTATACGTAAAACCATTGCCCAGCTGCGAGGGCTCGAGCTTTCTGTTGAGGAGCGCCGCGCAGCGTTCTTTCCCAAAGTTACCCTAGGAAGTAGTTCAGGGCGCTCGAATGTTACCCGCAGCGGTACAACTACCAGCGGTAACTTAAGCACCATCACTTTGGCTGCTGATCAGTTGTTATTCGACTTCGGTGCTACCACGACCCAAGTGGGTATTGCATCTACCAGGCTTGAGTCTGGGATTAACCGTATCGGTGTCGAGCGAATGGAAGTGTTGTACGAGATGATTCGTGTGCAGTTGGACTTTCAAAAGTCTCGTAAGCTGATTGTTTTTTATGATGCCTTCGTTAATTCTCGTGAACGCTTTTATAGTCTCATTAAGCAAAAAGTTGATTTGGGTGCCAGCAGTCAACTAGACTTATCTCGCGCCAAAACCAGTATGTTGGAAGCTAAATCAAAGATACCAACGATTACTGGCGAGGTGTTCCGAACTGAAGGCGTTGTGCAAGAGTTGTTTGGTGGTGTTCCTGATTTCGCTTTCGCTTTTTATCAAATACCTAAAATACCAGTCAATTTTCCAGGCGGAATCGATAAAGTTGTTGCCACGCATCCTGCAGTTTTAGAGGCTCAAAAAAATCTAGAAATTGCAAGGGCTGAAGTCGCGTATCTGGAGCAGTCTGCTCTTGGCAGTGTGCGGTTGACAGTCTCTCGATCCAACAACAGGCAGCCAGCGTCTGCTAATTCGAGTACGAATTCTGCTTATATTGAGTACACCAATACCCTGTTTGATGGGTTTGCACACCGTTCTAAAACACAGGCTGCAATAACAAGGACTGAGGAGTTCGGCGTAGAGTTAGAACGCGTGCAACGTAAGACTAGGCAACAATTGCTGACCGCACTGTCCGAATATCAGACTTCCAAAAACCAGTTGGATGTGCGTCGTGAGCTGCTGATGAGTGCAAAAAAAAGCTCCAGTGATTTGATGGAAGCTTTTCTGCTGAATCTAGGCTCTCTCACTGATGTGTTTAATGCTGAAGAGGCTTATTTCTCAGCGGCTGAAAGTACCGTTCAGTCCATGGTGGACTTTTACACTGCCTATTACCGCGTGCTACACGAGGCGGGGCTGTTGTCGGAAGCTTTTGAGTTGAATACATGACAGTCGCAATCGACACCTCTTTTGTCGTCTATGAGATTGCAAACCATTTTGACCTAGGCTTAACGGCTGGGCAGGCGAGGGCCATTGTTTCTGGTGATCGCTTACCTGATGAAGCCCGCATAGAGTGGGTAGGTCGTGTGCTGTTAGACGCAGGCGTTGAATGCACACCCGTTAGCAACTTGGCGCAAATTGACTTCTCTAGGTCCACTGATGTGTTTGCAGTGGAGACAGCTGAGACAATTTACTTGGTTGCTTATGACGATCAGTCAGAGGGAGTGGTCGCTTCTGACTTGAGAGAACACAATAAAAAAATCTCTCTGTCGCAGTTTTTAATTAGTTCGGGTTCATTTGGCGAGTACAAGCTGTTGCATTTTTACCGCGCAACGATTGAGGGCCAAGCATTTATTCCAGGTTTGGAGTCGCATTGGTTTTTTGGGCCTATTTGGAAGAACCGCCGCTTTGTTTATCAAGCAGCGCTGGCGTCGCTGGTCACCAATATTTTTGCGTTGGGTACCTCGGTTTTTTCTTTAATCGTTTACAACAAAATTATCCCTGCCCAAGCGTTGACGTCACTCGCTGTTTTGGTAAGTGGGATGGCCATTTTGCTGGTTGGTGACTACCTCATAAAAATAACCCGAGCTAAATTTTTAAGCATTGTGGGCGATGATGCAGATCAGGTTATCGCTGATAGACTTTTCTATAAACTTTTAGATATTAAATTCAAGGATAAAACAGGCTCAGTAGGCGCGCTTGCGAATACTTTAAAAGAGTATGAGCAAATACGAGAGTTCTTTACTTCTGCTGCGTTGATAGCACTTATTGACTTACCCTTTGCGTTTATTTTTCTAGCCTTCATGTACTTTGTTGGTTCTTGGATGGTGTTGCCAGTATTGGCCGGTATTTTTGTACTGATGGTGAGTTCATATTTCTTCCAGCCACAGTTGAAAAGCCTGAGTGAGTCCAGTTTCGAGGAGGGTCAAAACAAGCATGCAGTGCTTGTTGAGACACTGTCAGGTCTAGAGAGCATCAAGCTGCTGGGTGCCGGCGGGATGTTACGTCGTAAATTTAGAAAAGTTTTGGCAGACCAGTCTGAATCTTCAGAGCAGACTAAGCGTCATACGCATCGTGTATCAAACCTCACTCAGGAGGTACAGCAGGCAGTTCAAATTGCGGTGGTAGCAGTGGGCGCTGTGATGTCAACCTACGGTATGGGTGGATTCGGTGCAATCATTGCATGCACTATTCTGTCGGGTAAAGCGTTGACGCCTTTCTCTCAAATTTCACAGTTGATGTTGCGCCTGAACCAAATTCGAACTGGGTACAAAGCACTTGACGAATTTATGGGCCTGCAGTCGGAGCATGGCGAATCAAAACGCTACTTTCAGCGCGGTAGGCTGGGCGCTAAAATTGAATTGAAGAACGTATCTTTCAGTTACCCTGACCAAAAATCAGAAGCATTAAGTAGTGTGTCGTTTGTAGTTGAGGAGAAGCAGCGAGTCGCTATTGTCGGCCGCGTAGGCTCTGGTAAAACGACTGTTGGGAGATTGTTGGCACGTCTGTTTGACCCATCTGGTGGTGCTATTTATCTTGGAAATGTCGATGTCTCGCAGATCGATCCTGCAGAAATTCGAGAGAGTATTGGCTACGTCTCACAAGAGCCTTGGCTCATCGCTGGAACATTAGAACAAAATGTCACCTTAGGCAGCATTAACGTGTCACACGAAGACTTTTTATGGGCCTGCGAAACCGCTGGCGTTGCTGAGTTTGCTGATAAGCACCCGGACGGCTACAAGATGGTTGTTCGCGAACGCGGCGAAGGCTTGTCAGGAGGGCAGAGACAGTGTGTGGCAATTGCTCGTGCGTTGGTTCGGCGACCACCTATTTATATTTTCGACGAGCCCACAAGTGCCATGGATGCACGTACCGAGAAATTATTTTTAGAGCGGTTTAGAAAGGCTGACTTAGGCGCCAGTGTCGTTTTAATTACCCACAGAACGTCACTGCTTACATTGGTAGATAAAGTGATAGTTTTAGAGGGAGGCAAGGTGATCGGTTCTGGGCCTAGGGAAAGTTTCCTAAAGGGCCGTGCATCAGCAGCACCCAATAGCGCTGAGGTGGTATCGAAAGAATGAAACATGTCTTTGATTTTTTCGGCCAGCTTTTTTCCCTTGACCGAAGGGGACGGGGTGCTCCATCAACACAGCTATTGTTTATAGTTTCTGGTCTTTTCGTTATTTTTCTGGTTTGGGCATCGTTTGTTGAGTTGGATCAAGTTGTTTCTGCCGAAGGCAAGGTTGTGCCATTTTCTCAGTTACAAGTGATTGAGCATTACGAGGGGGGGCGAGTCAAAGAAATTTTTGTTCGACCTGGAGATCAGGTAGATATTGGTGCGCTACTAATTTCACTGAGTCCGCTGCAAACCGCCGGAGACTTTAACGTTCAAAAAGAAAACCTGGCTTTTATGACCGTTCGTCTGGCCCGTTTAAATGCTGAATATATTGGTAAATTGAGCTTTACTGTTGCCTCTGACTTGAAAATTAGCGCAAAAGAGTTTTATGTGTCTGAGTTGGCTTTGTTCAGGGACAGACAGTCTCAGAATCGGTCTAATTTAGCGAAGTTGAGGTCAGATATTGATGCAAGCCTTGCTCGACTCATTTCCTCACGTGCAAGGCTATCAGCGACCAAAGAGGAGTTCGAGGTAACTCGGCAATTAGTGGCGCGAGGTCTCGAGGCTAGGCTGTCGTTGATCAGGGCGCAAGGTGTTTTAGCTGAAGCTGGTTCGGCTTTCACAAGTGCAGAACAAGATTTAAAGAGAGCAGAGGCTTCTTATCAATCCGCACGATCTCAGAGGCGCGAAGAAATATTGGCAGAGTTGACGACTGTTAGAACCGATCTGTCTCAAGCCAAAGAAACATTGTTGGTGTCGGCTGATAAGGCCGACCGAACCGAGATCAGGTCTCCAACCAAGGGCACGGTTAACCGTGTGCTTGTGTCTACAACAGGATCAACTGTCAATCCCGGTGAGCCGGTTGTGGAGATTGTACCGGCCGATGCGCGCCTAGTTATTAATGCGGATGTCATGCCTCAAGACATTGGTTTTATTCGCCGCGGTCAAACCGCGCTCATTAAATTTTCAGCTTATGACTATTCTGTCTACGGCCCTAAGGAAGGCGTTGTCAATATTGTTGGGTCGGACGCAGTTGAGTTTGGTGAAAGTGGACAAACGTCTTATGTTGTCAAATTAGATCTGGATGGGCCGTATGTTGGTCTGAATGCAGAAATATTGCCTATTATTCCGGGGATGCAGGTTCAGCTTGACATCATTACTGGCAAGCGAACATTAATGGCGTATTTTTTCTCACCATTTTCAAGAGCTTTGCAATCATCATTTAGAGAGCGTTGATTGATGCCATTTAAACGTGAGTTAACAAGCCTAGTTAGTTTGGTATTGCTATTGACCCCTTTGTGCGTGACTAGTCCTGCTATTGGGGCAGGAAAGGCATTATATGTCCCAACACACAGCAGCTTATTGTTAGCTGCTGTTGAGTTGTTAACACCCAAGACGGAATCAAATAAGAGCAAGTTGGGGGAAGTTGTTCAGGCACGTCCAGTTCCTAAACGTATACGTAAGGCGTTGAATAACGTAGACGACTATACGGGCAAGCGGTTGATGGGTGCGTATAACGACGGCTATCGATTTTTCGCTAATTTACAAGCTGGGTATGTGATGGTTAAACCTAGTCAACCATCAGCGTTGAAATCAAGTCTGCTGTCTTTTATCATTTCTTATCCAAATCCAAGAAAAAATAAGTCTGGTAAAGATTACTTGTCTGTGATAACTGAGGGTACGTTTGCTTGCGATTCGCAAAAATTCAATGTGACTTATCAGCAGTTTCAAGCAGGACCGTTTGGAGCTGATGAGTCTGTATCTGCTTATGAGCATAAAGGCCCAGTGTATTTTCGCTCGGTATCACCAGCACTGGGGAATTTTTTATTTTCTGTAGTGTGCGAATCGTAAACTCCATTAGCAAATTGTGTAAGGTGTTCGTTGATACGTTAGATTCTAGTGCCTTACTAGTGAACTACATATAGGAACTTGCCAATGTTAAGAGTGATTGTTGGTGCAATGATTGGAGGTGTATTTTTCTTACACAGTGCGGGTATTCTCTCAGTAACGCCGCTTGTAGAAGGTGATCGTGCAGCGTATGACTATGCGATATCAAATTACCCCATCACACATTCAAATGTAAACGACGTTGTTATTTTAGACATCGATGAAGCAAGCTTATCGCATCCAGACTTAGGTCGTTGGCCTTGGCCGCGTGATGT
>TARA_B110000971_G_scaffold94348_1_pt1 | contig 14354 bp, 18 predicted proteins | sample TARA_B110000971 | Tara Oceans TARA_B110000971 (sample SAMEA4397842) | marine metagenome | biome: Polar Biome; feature: [SRF] surface water layer (ENVO:00010504); material: water (ENVO:00002006), including particulate matter (ENVO:01000060) such as... | depth 5 m | reverse complement strand
GCTTGTCCTACTGATGTACTAGAAATGGTTCCTTGGGATGGTTGTAAATCAGGGCAAATTGCTTCTTCACCAAGAGTAGAAGATTGTGTAGGTTGTAAACGCTGTGAAACGGCTTGTCCGACTGACTTTCTAAGTGTCCGTGTTTATTTAGGCGCAGAAACTACAAGAAGTTTAGGGTTAGCTTATTAATTTTCAAAGAATGGATAAATTTAGGAATCTAAAAGATAATTATAAATTTTTAGATTCCTTCTTTTTATGATAGCCATCCATAACTGTGTAGACCTTTTCCAAGGAAGTTTACACCTAAATAGCATATCCAAATTATAAAAAACCCTAAGCCCCCTAATATTGCTGTTTTTTTACCTTCCCAACCTTTTGTTATACGTGAATGTAAATAAGTTGCAAAAATAATCCAAGTAATTAAAGCCCAAGTTTCTTTCGGATCCCAACTCCAATAAGAGCCCCAAGCTTCGTTTGCCCAAACTCCACCTGCAATAATTCCAATAGTTAAAAAAGGAAACCCTAGCCCTATGATTCTATAGCTCCAATTATCTAGACTTTGCAATAGTTTTAATTTTCCTAGTTCTGAAATTTCATCAGATGGCGAAAATAGTTTTGTTTCATAATAATCTAACATTACATTGTAAAGAGGAAGTGACGACTCATCTACAATTTGTAAGTCTACATCTTGGTATTTAGAGATAACTAAGAATAAAATACATAATAATGAACCCATTATTAATGTAGCATAACTTAGCATCATCATACTGACATGCATCATTAACCAATTTGATTGCAATGCAGGAACTAATGGGCTAGCTTTCTGCATATCTGGCGATAATGTTAAATTAGCAAATCCATTTATAAGTAAAGCTACTGGGATTAACACAGCACCCATTAATTTACTCTTTGTTTTACTTTCAACATATAAATAAATTGTCAGTAACGTCCATGTTAAAAAAAGTAAGGATTCGTACAAATTACTTAACGGAAAATAACCTGCGACAATCCACCGTGATCCTAAAATAAAAAATAATAATAAATTTGCTATAATGGCACTTGTACGGCCTAGATAGACGATATTATTTTTTTCTTTAAAAAAAGATAAACTTACCCAATAAATTGTCATTGCAAATAATAAAATTCCAAAAACAAGGTTTGATGAAAAATTTTGAATAGTGTCCCAGTTCATTTAATAATTTTAATAAATTTTTATGTAGATTGTTTTACAATATATAATTTTACTAAAAATCACAATTATTTGATTAATTATATATATAAAGTTTTATTTATTTGGTTTTTTGAAATTCTACGGTATTATAAAATTCACTTAAACTTAAATTTGACATTAAAAATATGATTTGAATATTATAATAATAACTTTTAAAATTTACTATTATATGTCAGTAACAATGAAGTATGAAATGATGATTCTTCTTAAAGAAGAGTTCAATGAAGGTGAATTAAAAACATGGGCTTTTGATTATGCAAAAGCTTTAAGAAAATTGAGTGCGTCTGAAATATCAGTAATTTCACGTGGTAAACGTGACTTAGCATATCTTATTAAAGATCAAAAACGAGGAAACTTTATCCAAATCAATTTTTCTAGTCTTCCAAAATATGTTACTGATTTTTCTAACAATTTAAAACTAGATACAAATGTATTAAGGTATTTAATTTTAAATAAACAAGTAATTACTAAAAATTTATAATTTTAATTATTATAAATTTTGAAACCTAGTTGAATTAATCTTAAAGATATGATATATTATAAGTTGTTCTAACATCCTCAGTAGCTCAGTGGTAGAGCAATCGGCTGTTAACCGATTGGTCGTAGGTTCAAATCCTACCTGGGGAGTAATTAAAAATAAAAAAATGAAAAATAATTTAGATAAATTACAAATAGGCAATAAGTTTTTTGATTCAAGGTTAATGTTAGGTACAGGAAAGTACAGAACCGTAAGTCAGGCTATAAAGAGTATAAAGTCTAGTCAATCAGAAATTATAACCGTTGCAGTTAGACGTTTACCCACAAACTTAAACCATGATAATACGATATTTTTGAAAGATTTGAATTGGCAAAAATTATGGTTATTACCAAACACAGCAGGATCCCAGACGGCTGAAGAAGCAATAAGAATGGCATTTTTAGGTCATGAATTAGCATGTCAATTGGGTCAACCGGAAAATTTCTTTGTTAAGCTTGAAGTTATTTCAGACCCAAAATATTTATTACCAGATCCAATTGGAACATTAAAAGCAGCTGAATTTCTTGTAAAAAAAGGATTCACAGTATTACCTTATATAAATGCAGACCCAATGTTAGCTCTACATTTAGAAGATTTAGGTTGCGCAACTGTAATGCCTCTAGGTTCACCCATAGGTTCCGGCCAAGGTTTAAATAACTTAGCAAATATTCAAATTATAATTGAAAATGCAAATATACCTGTTATTGTTGACGCTGGTATTGGAAAACCGAGTGAAGCGACAAAAGCAATGGAAATTGGAGCTGATGCTGTTTTATTGAATACAGCTGTTGCACAATCCGAGAACCCTTCAAAAATGGCAAAAGCCATGAATTTAGCTGTTCAATCAGGGCGATTAGGTTATTTATCAGGTTGTATGAAAGAAAAAAAATATGCGAATGCCAGTTCACCACAAGTAAATATTAGTCACCAAATATAATATAATCAAACTTACTGAAAATAATGAATTTTAAAATTTGTCTAACAGAAATAATTTTATTTTAGAATATAAGAATTAAATTCTGTTAAACAAATTTTACAAATTAGATATTTTCAAGTCTGTTTCGAAGACTTTGTTTCGACTCTCCATAATTTGGATCAGTTAATTTTGGATCTACTGAACTATAATCAACCTCAACTTCAACCTCATCATTATAATCAAAAGCTGAATCACCATTTTTCGAACGAGTAACAAGTAATTTTGTTCCTGGATATAACGTTTTTGATAAACATTGTTGTGCTAAATTATCTTCTAGAAGTCTCATTACTGCTCGTCGTAATGGTCGGGCTCCGTAAATCGGATCGTATCCTTCTTCCGTCAATAGACTTCTTACAGCAACATCAACTTCTAATACAAGATCTCTATCTTGTAATCTTTTTTGTAATTGACTTATCATTATTCCACATATTTGCCAAATGTCAAATTTTGTAAGGTGGTTAAATACGATTATTTCATCAATACGATTTAAAAATTCTGGGCGGAAAAATTCTTTTAATTCTTCGTTTACTAATTCGGTAACTTTTTTAAATACCGTATCGTCTTGAATAGGTGCTGGTACTGGTTCCCAGCCGAAACAACCATCTTCATCAATCCGAAATGCTGGTTTTTTTTCTTTTGATTTTGGTTGAATACCACTTTCTCTCTCAATGATTTTAGAACCTAAATTCGTAGTCATAATAATTAAAGTATTCTTAAAATCAATTACTCGACCTTTAGAATCTGATAATCGACCATCATCTAAAATTTGTAATAATAAATTAAAAACATCTGGGTGAGCTTTTTCAACTTCATCAAATAAAACAACTGCATATGGTTTTGTCCGGACAGCCTCAGTTAACTGACCACCTTCATTATACCCAACATAACCGGGAGGAGAACCTATTAGCTTGGCTACTGTATGCTTTTCCATGTATTCAGACATATCCAAACGGATCATACTGTTTTCACTACTAAACATATATTCAGATAATGCTTTTGTTAATTCTGTTTTTCCAACTCCGGTAGGGCCTGCAAATATAAAACTTGCAATTGGGCGATCTGGGTTACGTAAGCCTACTCTGGCACGACGAATAGCTTTAGATACGGAAACAATTGCATGATGTTGGCCAATTAAACGTTCATGTAATGTATCTTCCATTTTTAGAAGTCGTTTTGATTCCGAGTCCGAAACTTTCGCTACCGGTACTCCTGTCCAACCAGCGATAACTTCTGCAATATCATTTTCCATAACGGTATCAGGATCTTTTCTAGTTATACCCAATACTTCAGTCGTCAAGGCCGCTTGTTTCATAATTCTTATATGCGTTCGAACTTCCATTTCATGGTCAACTAGTTGTCTAGCTACATCAAAATCATGTGCTTTAATACTCCGTTCTTTATCTCGTAGAGTATCTTGGAGTTCTTTCAATAATCTTTTCATTCCTGTAGGTATTTTACGGTTTTCTAAGCGAACTCGAGAACCTGCTTCATCTAGTACATCAATTGCTTTATCTGGTAGAAATCTATCAGCAATAAACTTATCTGATAAGATTGCTGCTTGTTCAACTGCTTTATCATGATAACTTAATGCATGGTGTTGTTCAAATTTTGACCTTAAACCACGTAAGATATCAATTGTAACACCAACATTAGGTTCTTCTACTCGAACAGGTTGAAAACGTCTCTCTAATGCGGGGTCTCGCTCAATATATTTTCGATATTCATCTACTGTTGTTGCTCCAATACACCGAAATTTACCACGTGCTAAAGCTGGTTTTAAAATATTGGCAGCATCTACAGCACCTTCTGCAGCTCCTGCTCCTACTAATGTATGGATTTCATCAATAACTAAGATGACTGCAGTATCATTTTGAGCTTCTTCAACAATTCGTTTTAAACGTTCTTCAAATTCCCCACGGTATTTTGTTCCTGCTAAAATCGAACCTAAATCTAGAGCCATAATTAAATGGCCTTCTAAAAAATCAGGTGTATTTTCAGTTAAAATTAACTGAGCAAGTCCTTCTGCAACGGCTGTTTTTCCAACTCCTGCTTCACCAATTAAAACAGGATTATTTTTTCGACGCCTCGCCAATACTTTAATAACATTATGAATTTCTTCATCACGCCCGATTACTGGGTCTAATTTTCCATCAATAGCTTCTTTTGTAATATTTTCTGAATACTCATCTAAAGTAGGTGTAGGGCTACCTTTCTTTTCTCTATCTATTAAAAATTTCTCTGCTTGAGTTAAAGGTCTTAAAAACTCTTCTTGATTTTCTTCAATGTCTTTCAAGATTAGTTTTCTTAGGCGTGGTATATCTACTCTTATTTTGTCTAAAGTTCGCATAGCAACTCCATCAGCTTCATTTATCAAAGCTAAAAGAATATGTTCTGTTCCAACAAAATTTTGACCTAAGTCTTTTCCTTCATGAATTGCCATTTCTAAAACTCTTTTTGCCCGAGGTGTAAAAGGTATTTCAGAAGCAACAAATCCAGTACCACGTCCTATATACAACTCAATTTCTCTTCGAGCTTTTTTCAATGTCACTTTAGATTTTTTTAATGCGCGAGCACCAATACCATGTCTTTGGCCTATTACTCCTAATAACAGTTGTTCTGTTCCTACAAAATTATGCCCCATTCGACGTGCTTCTTCTTGGGATAACATAATTATTTTAATTGCACCTTCAGTAAATTTTTCAAACATTGAGAATCTCCTTTTAATAATTAATTTTAAAAATGTAATTTCTATGATTTTTAATTTCGCAAACACTGCTTTATTGCATATAAAATTTTAATCTATTTACTCCTTGACAAACTTATCCTAATTACTGAAATGGTAAGTAAAATTTGTGTTAAACGTGATCTTATAATAATTAATCTGTTGATTTATATTTTAATATATATTATAGTATTAAAAATGATAATTTACAACATTTAAATCGGCGGTGTGGCCAAGTGGTAAGGCAGTGGATTGCAAATTCTCTATCCCCAGTTCGAATCTGGGTGCCGCCTAATATTATTACACCAAGTTGCTTTTTAATGCTAACACGTGTATAATATGATTACATTGGGGACGTGGTGAAATTGGTAGACACGACAGACTTAAAATCTGTTGCCTAGTGATAGTGCGTGAGGGTTCAAGTCCCTCTGTCCCCATTTTACGAAATAAAATTTATAATCATTTGTTTTAAATATAAAAACTTTTCAAACTTAATTTTTACAGGGTATTATCTAATTAGTACAGACTATAAATTCAATTTTTTTTATTTTATTTATCAAACAATCCAATCTTAGAGATTAAATGGCTTAATTATATTTTTAAATAGAATTTAAAATAATAGGTTTAGAGTGTTAGTACCTATTATTTTAAATTTTTGACTATATAATTAATTTACATTTTAACAATTATACATTTGCTTACGGTAAACATATTTGATATAAGACCCCAGGTGGTAAATCTGATTTAGACAATAAATCAAAGATATCTATTTCTGGACCATATGAAATATCGATAATGCGTTTATGAACACGTATTTCAAAATGTTCTCTTGAATCTTTATCTACGTGAGGTGAGCGCAGAACACAGTAGATACGTTTGTCTGTTGGTAATGGAACCATACTATAATTATCGATATTATATGTTTGTATAATCCCATTAATTTTTTGACAAGACAGCGTCAAAAGATGGTGATTAAAAGATTCTAATCGTACACGAATTTTTTCATTCATTTTCAGTTTTGTAAAATTTATAATTACTTAACAATTTTAGAAACAACACCCGCACCAACAGTACGACCACCTTCACGAATAGCAAAACGCATCCCGTCTTCGATAGCAACAGGATAAATTAATTCAGCTGTCATTTTAATACGATCTCCTGGCATTACCATTTCAACAATGTCACCATTATCCGCAGTAAATTGAGTAATTGACCCTGTAACATCTGTTGTACGTACATAAAATTGAGGACGGTAACCAGTAAAGAATGGTGTATGGCGGCCCCCTTCATCTTTTGTTAAAATATATACTTCTGACTCAAATTGTGTATGAGGTGTTATAGTACCTGGTTGTGATAATACCATACCACGTTCAATATTCTCACGGTCAACACCACGTAATAAAATACCAACATTATCGCCTGCAAACCCTTCATCTAATGTTTTTTGGAACATTTCAATGCCGGTAATTGTCGTTACTGTTGTATCTGAGATACCAACAATCTCAACATCGTCACCCACTTTAATAACACCCCTTTCAATACGACCAGTAGCTACTGTTCCTCGACCTGTGATAGAGAAAACATCTTCAATGGCCATTAAAAAAGTTTTTTCAACGTCGCGTACTGGAGTTGGGATATATTCATCAACAGCATCCATTAATGTATAGATTTTGTCTACCCATGGGTTATCGCCTCTTTTAATTTCAGGATTTGCTGAAATGGCTTCTATTGCTTGTAATGCTGACCCTGGACAAATTGGAATATCATCACCAGGAAAATCATAAGCCGATAATAGTTCTCGTACTTCTAATTCAACTAATTCTAATAATTCTTCATCATCAACTTGATCTTCTTTGTTCAGGAAAACTACGATATCAGGAACACCTACTTGTTTTGATAATAAAATATGCTCACGTGTTTGGGGCATTGGACCATCAGCAGCAGATACTACTAGAATAGCACCATCCATTTGAGCAGCACCTGTAATCATATTCTTTACATAATCAGCATGACCAGGACAATCCACGTGCGCATAATGGCGGTTTTGTGTTTCGTATTCAACATGAGCAGTATTAATCGTAATCCCACGGGCCCGTTCTTCTGGGGCGCCATCAATATCAGCATAAGCTTTCGCAACGCTATCACCTTCTAGTGCTAATGTTGCAGTAATAGCTGCAGTTAAAGTAGTTTTTCCATGATCAACATGTCCAATTGTACCAATATTAACATGTGGTTTATTACGTTCAAATTTTTCACGTGCCATTTTAAATTCCTTTTAAATTAAATTTTGGTATTCTAATATATGTTTAAAGCTTTTAGCGAGAATTGTAAGTGTGAATTAATAACGGAAATGTGCAAATGCTTTATTAGCATTGGCCATTTTATGTGTTTCTTCTTTTTTTTTGATTGTATTACCTATATCATTTGCTGTATCAATAATTTCATTAGCTAATTTAATTGACATACTTCGCCCTACTCGTTGTCGTGAGTATGATATTAACCACCGTAATGCTAAATTTGTAGCTCGAAACCCACTAACTTCAATTGGAACTTGGTATGTAGATCCACCAATTCTTCTTGCTTTTACTTCAACTATAGGACTTGCATTTCGAATAGCTTTTTCAAAAATTATTAATGGGTCTTCATTTGTTTTTGCTTTGATAATACTAAAAGCATTATTAACGATGTTTTGAGCTAAATTTTTCTTACCTGATTTTAAAATCCTACTAATTAGCAAACTTACAAGGTAACTATTATATGTACAATCGGGTTCAGGAAAACGTTTTTTTGATATATTTCGACGAGACATAATATAATTTTAGAAAATATTTTATAAATTTAAGATTTTATTTATCTTTTTTTGGTTTTTTCACCCCATACTTAGAACGACCTTGAGTTCGAACTTTAACGCCCCCACTATCTAAGGTTCCTCTGATAATGTGATACCGAACACCTGGTAAATCTTTAACTCGTCCGCCGCGAATTAAAACAACAGAATGTTCTTGTAAATTATGCCCAATTCCTGGGATATACGCTGTAACTTCAAAACCCGAAGTCAATCGTACTCGAGCAACTTTTCGAATAGCTGAATTTGGTTTCTTAGGTGTTGTTGTATAAACCCGAGTGCAAACACCACGCCGTTGCGGGCAGTTTACTAAAGCTGGTGATTTTGTTTTTTTCTTAATTTGTGTCCGGTTTGAACGGATTAGTTGTTGAATAGTCGGCATATTATGGAAAATTAATAAATAAATAAAGTTATCATACTGGTGAATTTAAACCGTATTTTTTCATAAACCGCTCAACACGACCCTCACTATCGATTAATGTTTGGGAATTACTATAAAATGGATGGTTTGCTAGCCAAATATCGACCTGCAATTCTTTTTTCGTTGAACCTAATGTACATAGCGGTTTACCGTCACAATAAACAATTGCTTCGGAAAACCATTCGGGATGTATTTCTGATTTTGGCATATTTTAAACTGATTAACGTTTTGAAAATTGTGGTGCTTTTCTTGCTTTTCGTAAACCATACTTTTTACGTTCTTTAATTCGAGCATCACGAGTTAAAAAACCTAGTGGTTTTAGTATTTGGCGATTTTGGGAATCAATTTTACAAATAAGTCTGGCAACTCCTAGTTGAATAGCATCTGTTTGTCCTTTTAAACCACCGCCATTTACTAAAACAACAACATCAAATTGTGTTTCTAAATTTAGTGTTTTAAGAGGAGCCCAAATTAAATCCAAATGGTTGGTATTATAGTGTAAATATTTTTCCCCTGGAATTTTATTAATAATCAAATTCCCATTACCAGCCGTAAAAGATACCCTTGCGACAGCTTCTTTTCTTCTTCCTAACCCAATCTTATTTTTTTGAAAAACAGATTCTGTGTTAAAGTTCATTTTGGTCTCCTTACCGTTTTATCATAAAAGTTTACCAAATTAGGTTCCATCACCTGTTATTATCTCATGAATTTTAATTTCTTCTTTGTTGTTTAAAGAAATTGGGTTTTGCGCCCCATGAGGGTGATCTGGCGTTGTATAAATCTTTAACCGTTTTGGTAAAGCACGTTTTGCAGCCCCTTCCCCCATCATATTTTTAATGCATGTTTCAATCACTCGGTCTGGAAAATCTTCAGACATTTTTTTAAATGATAATGATCCACCAGGACGCCCAGGACTAAATACGTATGTACGTCCTTCACTATTACCTAATGTAAGATCCATTGCATTTACTAATATAACACAATCACCCATGTCGCCTGATGGGTCATACCATAATTTATGTTTACCCTGTAATATACCAGTAACAATTGAGCTGGTCCGGCCTAAACCTTTCCCTTCGCAATCAATTACATACCATTTTCGTTGTTGGTTTTTATCTGATGAAAGAAATGTTTTGTTGTTCACCCTGAAACTCCTCTTTTTTAAGTGATGTTTTTGTTTTATTTTAGTATTATTCCTAATTTAGTTTTAAGAGTTGTGAAAACTTCATCCGCAGATTTTCGCCCAAAATTTTTAAGCTCCTGAAGCTTTTCAGGTGAATATTCTAACAAATCTCCTATAGTATCTATTTGAGCTCGTTTCAAACAATTGTAAGCACGAACGGATAATTGTAATTCTTCAATTGCAATGTTTATGTGTGGGTTTATACTAGTTAATTTATTAATATTTTCAGATTTGTCAAGTTTTTGTGGGAACTTATTTTCCATAATGGAATCAAGTAATTCAATCACAAATTTTGAAGCTGAAGATATCGCTTCTTCTGGTGAAATACTTCCATTTGTCCAAATATCGATAAATAAACGTTCCGTAATTTTATTAGAGTCACCATATACATTTTCAATTTTAAAATCTACTTTTTGGATTGGTATAAAAATAGCATCAATTTCTAAAAAATCTTCAGAGTCATCAGAAAAAGTTTGTGCTGCTAATTTATACCCAACACCATGTTCAAATTTGAATTCAATTTCAAGAAAATTAGAACTTGAAACTGTAGCAATATAATGGTTAGGGTTTACGATAGTAATATTTGATGGAAGCTGTATAGAATTTGCTGTAACAACAGCTGGTCCTTTAATTTTCAACCGCCCAAAAGAAATATTTTTCGTAGTATTTGTAAAAATAATACCTTTTAAATTAAGTATAATTTCTAAAATATCTTCCCGAACTCCTGTTATAAGAGAGAATTCATCGCGAACACCTGCAATTCTGATCGCTGTAATTGCTGTTCCACTTAAATCATTTAGTAAAACGCGACGTAATAAATTACCTACCGTAATGCCTTGACCTGATTGTAAAGAATTTATTAAAAATTGTCCGTACATCGATCCTGATTCAATTTTTTCGGATTTTAGACATTTAATATATAAATTATTCATAATTGCAGTTTAAATTCATTATAGAATTATTAAAAGTATATTTTAAACTCTACGTCGTTTTGGTGGTCGACATCCATTGTGTGGTACCGGAGTAATATCATGAATAGAGAGAATTTCAAAACCAGCACCTTCGATTGCTCTTATGGCTGTTTCGCGACCTGATCCTTGACCTTTTACTAATATTTCAACATTTTTCATTCCAGTATTCAAAGCATCTAGAGCAGCTTTTTCAGCTGCTGTTTGAGCTGCAAAAGGTGTACCTTTACGTGCTCCTTTAAACCCAGAACTTCCAGCTGAAGCCCACGAAATTGTATCACCTACCAAATTTGTAATTGTGATAATAGTATTATTGAATGTAGATTGGATATGAACAACACCAGTAACTAAACTATTTTTATCTTTCTTAGTATTATTTTTTCGAATTTTTTGTGCCATATTAGATATAAATTTTCATTATTTATTAGAAATTCAATTACTTCTTACGACCTGTTACTGTTTTTTTCGTACCCCGTCTCGACCGAGCATTTGTTCTAGTTCGTTGGCCCCTAACAGGTAAACTAGTCCGGTGTCGTTTTCCCCGATGACAATTAATTTCATTTAATCGTTTAATATTTAAACCGTTAAATCTACGTAAATCACCTTCTAATTTTAGGTTACTATCTTCTAAAACGTTTCGCAAAGCGATTGTTTGTTCTGTTGTTAAATCATTAGTTCTTATTTCTGAGCTAATATTAGCTAATTTAACAATTTCTTTTCCAGTATTAATACCAATTCCATGAATATATGCCAGTGCATAAGCTACTTTTTTATCTCTTGGTAAATCAACTCCGACGAATCTTACCACTTTATTAACTCCTTGAAATTTTTAACCTTGTCGTTGTTTATGTTTTAAATTAGGACAAATTACCATAACTTTCCCATGACGTTTAATAATACGGCATTTATTGCAAATTTTCTTTACTGAAGGACGAACTTTCATTTTGTTTTTAAAATAATTAATTAAGGTTTAGAATAATTTTAATTAAACATATCATTATAAATATTAGAAAGAATAATACTTCTAATTTCCCTCGATAAATCAAGAATTACTCCGACCAAAATTAAAAAAGATGTTGTACCTAAACCATTAAAGTTTGAGCCAGGTAAAATAGCTTCTATTACATTTGGTAAAGTTGCAAGAATCGATAACATAATAGCTCCTAAATATGTTACACGTTCCATTACTTTTTTTAGATAAAATGTTGTTTCGACACCCGGTCTTATACCTGGAATTGAAACAGCCATTTTTTGTAATTCTTTTGAAATATCTTTCGGGTTTAAAACAATTGTTGAATAAAATGAACTAAATAATAGAATCAAAGTAAAATAAATAATCCAATAAATGAATTTTGAGGATTTGATAAACATAGGAAGTGTTACAATCGGCAATAACCCTAAATTACTTATATAGTTTGGAACTACTAAGACTGCCGTTGTTAATATAATAGGCATAACGCCAGCTTGATTAAAACGTAATGGAATATAATTGTTTTTAATTTCGGTCAGTGGAGATACTGAACGTCGTGCTGGTTGATTTAATTGCCTTGAAGAAATTAAGGGTATAATTCTCATACCTTCTTGTAACAAAACAATCCCAGAAATTGCAATAAAAAATATACTAATAATAAGTACCCAAGAAAGAACAGAAATATCATTGTCAGTTCTAACAAATAAAGCTTTGGTGAAATTTGGTAAGTTTGAAACAATATTTGTATAAATTAATAATGAAGCACCATTACCAAGCCCATATTCTGTAATAATTTCACTGAGCCACAATACTATCATTGCTCCTGTTGTCAACCAGATTATAATCTCTATTGCTAAATATAAATTCCAATCAAATAAAGCGCGCTTTAAATAAAAAGCAATACTAAAACTTTGAATTAAAGCCCATCCTAAAGTTACTAAACGGGTTAATTTAGTAATTGTTCTTCGGCCTTCTGCTCCACCTTCTTTTTGTAGTTTTGAAAGGTTTGGAAAAACACTAATTAAAACTTGCATTAATATTGACGCATTAATGTAAGGGAATATATTTAGAGTAAATAATCCTATAACGAATGTATTATTACCTGCAAATGTACTTACTAAACTCTTTGTCATCGAATGCCGTTCTAAATAAAACGCTAAATGACCATGGTTAATACCTGGAACGGGTAAAAAAGTCCCGATCCGAATAAAAACTAATATGCTTAAGCTTAATAAAAGACGAGTTAATAAAATATTTTTATCATTATTTTGTTTAATCATATTTTAATATTTCTTAAATAAGATCTTAATTTAGATCAAGGTCACGTTTTTTTGCTACTTGTGACTTTGTAGTTAAATTACTTAAAGCACAAATGGCAGCTCGAGCATTATTTAAAAGATTACTTGATCCCAATTGTTTTGCAATAACATTTTTAATTCCAGCAACCTCTAAAACCGTCCGAATAGAGCCTCCTGCAATTACACCGGAACCTTCAATGGAAGGGCGCATGATGATATTACAAGCTCCAAAATTTCCTTTAACTCTGTGAGGAATACTTAATGCTTTTGTAATTGGAATTTTAATTAAATTTTTTCGCCCATCTGCTTTTGCTTTTTTAAAAGCATTAACAACATCATCTGCTTTCGCTACGCCAACACCTACTTGGCCTTTTTCGTCACCAATTACTACGATTGCACGGAAACTTAATTTTTTACCACCTTTTGTTACTTTAGATACACGGCTAATTTTAATCAGTCGTTCACTAAATTTTGTCTCATTACGATTCTCATTACGCCGCGATTTTTTTTTCACTTTGTTCACTTGTTGTAAATCTGTATTCATAAAAATTATTAACCTTTTTATTATAATCTTAATAGGTTACTAAAATTGAAGACCACCAGTTCTAGCACCATCCGCTAATGCTTTAACCCGTCCATGGTAAAAATACATTCCTCTGTCAAATACAATTTTAGTTATATTTTTCTTTATACTTAGTTCAGCTAATTTTTCACCTAATAACCTAGAAGCATCACACGTTCGACCATTTTTAGTATAAACTTTAATATTACGGTCTAGAGTTGAACAGGAAACAAGAGTTGTAGCTGTGGTATCATCAATAATTTGCGCATAAATATTTTCATTAGAACGATAAACTGAGAGCCTTGGCCGGTCAATTGTTCCTTTTACTAATCCTCGTAAGCTTTCACGCTTTAACGTTTTAAATTTTTGGGGTTTTAATTTCTTGTTTTTACTTTTGAGTTTTAACAAAACTCGTTTTGGAAATTTCATAATTAAAATAAATTTTTAATTAATATATTAATAGAATTTTTTATGTTTTACCTGATTTACCAGCTTTACGTTGGATAATCTCACCTTCATAGCTGATCCCTTTACCTTTGTAAGGCTCTGGTGGTCGCCATGATCTTACTTGCGCTGCAAATAAACCTAACTGTTCTTTATCATGTGATTTTAAGTGAATAGTCGTATTTTGTTTTACCTCAATAGTAAGTTTATCAGGAAT
>TARA_B110000971_G_scaffold39604_1_pt1 | contig 14376 bp, 16 predicted proteins | sample TARA_B110000971 | Tara Oceans TARA_B110000971 (sample SAMEA4397842) | marine metagenome | biome: Polar Biome; feature: [SRF] surface water layer (ENVO:00010504); material: water (ENVO:00002006), including particulate matter (ENVO:01000060) such as... | depth 5 m | reverse complement strand
GAACGTGTAATGGACAGCAACGATCTTGAGAAAGAACGTGGCATCACTATTCTGGCCAAGAACACAGCGATTCAATATCGCGACACCCAAATTAATATTGTTGATACCCCAGGACACGCCGACTTCGGTGGTGAGGTAGAGCGCATCCTGTCTATGGTTGACGCAGTACTACTGCTTGTCGACGCCGTCGATGGCCCAATGCCGCAAACGCGTTTTGTCACACAAAAAGCTTTTGCATACGGCCTTAAGCCAATTGTTGTGGTAAATAAGATTGACCGTCCAGGCAGCGAACCTTACCGAGTAATCGATGAAGTTTTTGAACTGTTCGATAATTTGGGCGGTACCGACGAACAGCTAGATTTCTCCATTATCTATGCTTCTGCGATCAACGGTGTAGCTGGCTTAGAGTTAGATTCAGTAGCCGATGATATGACCCCGTTGTTGGACATGTTGGTCGACCAAGTGCCGCCACCAGAAGTGGATGAAACCGGCCCATTTCAAATGCAAATCAGCTCTTTGGACTATTCCACCTATGAGGGCGTAATCGGTATTGGCAAAATCTCGCGCGGCCAACTAGCGCGCAACCAACAAATCATTGCGGTTGATCGAGACGGCAAAGAGCGTAAAGGCAAGGTGGTGAATATTTATCGTCACCATGGTCTAGAGCGTATTGATTCGCCTACTGCTACGGCAGGGGACATTATCTGTTTGACCGGCGTAGACAAGATTAATATCTCGGATACGTTGTGCTCACCTGATCAAGTAGACGCGATGGAGCCTCTTACCGTTGATGAGCCAACGCTATCTATGATGTTCTGCGTAAACAATTCGCCTCTTTCTGGTAAGGAAGGTAAGTATGTTACCAGTCGCCAGATCCGCGAACGCTTGTATACAGAGTCTTCGCATAACGTGGCTCTAGTGATTGAAGACACCGCAGATCCAGATAGATTTATGGTTTCTGGTCGTGGTGAATTACACCTTTCTGTACTTATTGAAACCATGCGCCGTGAAGGCTTTGAATTGGCTGTATCTAGGCCTCAGGTTATCTATCGCGAGATAGACGGTGTTATTCATGAGCCTTATGAAACTTTGACCATCGATATCGAAGATACGCATCAGGGTAAAGTGATGGAATCTTTGGGTGATCGTCGTGGCGAGTTGCAAGAAATGCAGCCAGACGGCAAGGGTCGAGTACGCTTGCAGTTCCGCATCCCAAGCAGAGGTATTATGGGTTATCGCCCAATATTCTTATCGCAAACATCAGGTACAGGCATTATGTCCTTTGCCTCGGATGGCTTCGGTCCGCGGACTGCCGACGACGTAGGTTCACGTAAGAACGGTGTATTGATTGCAAACGCTCAGGGCAAGGCAGTTGGCTTTGCTTTGTTTAACTTGCAAAACCGTGGCCGCATGATGGTTCGACCAAATCAAATGGTCTACGAAGGTATGGTTGTAGGTATTCACGTACGTGCAAACGACTTAACAGTAAATCCTCTGAAGGAAAAGAAGCAAACTAACGTGCGAGCTTCAGGAACCGATGAGAATATTGTTTTGACCACAGCGTTAGATTTCACCCTAGAGCAAGCGCTAGAATTTATCGATGACGATGAGTTGGTAGAAGTAACGCCGGAGAATATTCGCGTGCGCAAAACTTTGCTGAAAGAAAACGAGCGTAAGCGCGCCTAGAGAAATATAAGCCAAGAGACGTTAGGTTTCTTGGCTTATTCTAGAATAGGCAGCAGTTGGCCCGAGCGCTATAACAGTAAGTGTGTGGTAGCCCATGAAAGTAGTGTTGCAGCGAGTGAGCTCTGCTGAAGTGCAGATTGATGGCAGTGTAGTCGGCGAAATCAAAACTGGCGTATTACTGCTGCTGGGTGTCGCCCCGGATGATGATAGGGCTAAAGCCGACTGGCTGGTGGAAAAAATTCTCGCCCTGCGGATATTTCCAAACCCTGAAGACACTATTTCCCCTACAGCTATTTCTCCTACAACTATCTCTCCTACAACTATGCAACGCGGCCTAGAAGAATGTAATGGTGAGGCATTGGTGGTTTCGCAATTTACGCTTTTTGCCGATGTCGCCAAGGGTCGACGACCTTCCTTTTCAGGTGCTGCTGAGCCAATACTGGCTAATGAATTGTACCAATACTTTGTGGCCAAACTGGCGGCTAGGGTACATGTTCAAACAGGGCGCTTTGGGGCAGATATGCAGGTGAGCTCAACCAATGAAGGGCCAATGACGTTGATTCTGGAAAGATAAAAGCGTAACGACAGAAACAAATTCAGCCGTCGGTCTTGTGGCGTGTTTAAGATTTATGCGCTTATTTGAGGTTAGAGGCTTGGCTTGTCCGGTTCTTCCTCAGTGTCTTTCTTTTCTACAAACCTTGCCATAATTACGCCAAACTCAAACAACAGCCAAGAGGGTATTGCCAGTAACAACTGGGACACCACGTCCGGTGGTGTCATAAGCATGCCCACAATAAAGCAGCCAATAATCACATAGGGTCTTTTGCGAGCCATTTTGTCGGCTGTAGAAATACCCGTCCAAGCCAACAAAAATGTCGCTACCGGAATCTCAAAAGCTAGGCCAAATGCTAGGAACATCTTCATTATGAAGTCTAGGTAATAGGTAATATCTGGCATCACTTCAGCCACGTTAGGCGCGATGTTGAAGAAGAATTCAAACACCAACGGAAACACTAAGTAGTAGGCAAAAGAAATACCGCAATAAAACAGCAGAATGCTTGAGAACAGCAGTGGGTAGGCAAATTTCTTTTCGTGGCTATACAGTCCGGGTGCAATAAAGCCCCATAGCTGATGCAGTAGAAAAGGAATGCCAATAAATAAGGCGCAGTAGGCAGAAAGTTTAAACGGCACAATAAAGGGCGATGCAACCTGAATAGCAACCATCTTGGTACCTTCAGGCAGTACGGCAATAAGTGGCGCCGCAATCCATTCAAACAGCGGCGTACTGTAGTAATAAATGGGTATGAATAGCAGAGCCACTAAGGCAAAACTGCGCAGAATGCGGGTGCGCAGTTCTATTAAATGATCTAGGAATGGCTGCTCGTGGTCGTCCACCGCTGCGTCAGGGTTAATTTGTTTGTCTTCGCTCACGCTAGTTAGTCTTGTCTTCGTTCAGCGAGGCTTGCTTACGTAGGTAGGCAGCTTCAACTTCGGCATCGGTGCGTGGTGGTGTGCTTGCGTGCTCTGCTTGATCTTCGGTCGGATTAGTTGCTGTTACATCTGGCTGTGATACCACTGATGAGTCGACGGATTGTTCGGCGTTGTTCGAACCTGTGGCGTCTTCTTCTGCGCTGCCAGTGCTATCAGACATGATGCTATTAGCATCCACTGCGGTCTGTTGGCTGAGCACGTCGGTACCAGATTTAACTTCTTCCTCTATTCTTCGCATCTCTTCCATCACCGCTTCGTTATGCAGTTGGCGACGGATACCGTCCATATCAATTTCTTTTTCTATTTCCGTTTTTACACTGGTAAAAGACCGTTGCAGTCGTCCCACCCACAAGCCTAATGTGCGCAATGTTTCAGGCAGGCGCTCTGGCCCAATGACCAATAAGATCACCACAATGATGACCATAGTTTCAATAGTGCTTATGCCATCAAACATTTTGCAATGACGCCATTAGAAAGGGCCGCAAGAGGTACATGCTCTAACCCAGCTTACTGAGTTTTGTGTTCTTCTTTGGCAGCGGCGGTCTGGGTGGTTTGAGGCTCACCGTCGATAACCTTACCTTGGGGATCTTTGTCCTCGGCTTTATCTTCCTCAGACACGGCGCTTCTAAAGCCCTTAATGGCGCTGCCTAAATCAGAACCAATGCTCTTTAGGCGCTTAGGTCCAAATACCAATAGAACGATAGCCAAGATCACCAGCAGTTCAGTCATTCCTAATCCAAACATTTTCTTACTCCGTTCGCTAAATTCTGTAAATTGTAAAAGTCGATGCTTTCTATAATGAGATTTTTTGCAAATGCTCTCAGTAAATCGAGACTATTCGCGGCCTGCTTTCTCTTCAATACCGCCAATACCAAATCTTTCGGCTAACTCGTTGAGCACATCTTGAGCGGTGAGATCCAAATTACTGAGCATCACCATTGAGTGAAACCACAGGTCTGCTACTTCTTTGATTACTTCGTCTTTCTGCCCGGGATTCGCTTCAGCATCTTTCGCCGCAATAATGACTTCAGTGGCTTCTTCGCCAATCTTCTCTAATATCTTGTTGAGTCCAGCTTGGTGTAGCGACGCAACATAAGATTCATCGGCGTTCTGGTTTTTTCGGTCCGCAAGAACTTCAGTTAAGTCATTTAGTATGTGCATCTGATTCCCTCATTGACGGGGCATTATTACTCGGGCGTGTGTCGAAGGATAGGGCTTTTAATTACCATTGATCCTGCTGCCGCAAGCATACGCAGGTACAACTCGAAATTATTCAGTGCCAAAGGTAAGTGGTAGTAGGGACCCTAGGCCAGACGCGCCTGTCGTTGAGTGGTCTAGGTTCAATACCAATATTAAGGTGCCCGTGAGGATTATTCCCACAAGCCAAAACAGACGCCGTCTTTTGCGTTGCATCTGCTCTAGTTGCTCTTGTAACTGACGTATTTCACTGTGCTGCTTGGCAAGTTCTAGGCGCAGTGCCATCTGCCCGTCATCCTTGAGTAGTTGCGGTAAGCGGTGTAACTCAGAAAGCAGTCTTGGTCCTTGTTCCGCCAGCTCTGTGATTACGGCCAATGGACCCAGGTTGCGTTGCGCCCAGCGCTGCATAAAGGGCGCGGCGGTTTCCCAAAGATCCAGCTCTGGATAGAGTTGCCTACCTACACCTTCTATATAGAGGAGGGTTTTTTGTAGCAACACCAGTTGAGGTTGTATCTCCATTTCAAACTGGCCTGCGGTTTCTAAAAGCTCGCCCATAAACGGACCAAAAGATATTTCGCTTAGCGGCTTGGCAAAAATGGGTTCACAAACGGCTTCTATGACTGCTTCAAAAGCATCGGGGTCTGTGGTGATAGGTACCCAGCCAGAGCGAATATGCAGGTCTACTACCTTGCGATAGTCGCGGTGGAAAAAGGCCAGGATATTTTGCGCCAGATAAAACTTATCCTCGTTAGTTAGCGTGCCAATAATTGCGCAGTCCAGGGCCACATACATAGGGTCGCTGGGATCGGATATGTCGATTAGAACATTGCCCGGATGCATGTCAGCATGAAAAAAGTTGTGCTCAAAAACCTGAGTGAAAAAAGTTTCCACACCTTTGTGGGCGAGCACTCGCATGTCTATGTTGGCGTCTTTCAGCGCGGTCATGTTGCCAATGGAGGGTGCAAATATTTGCTCCATTACTAACATGTTGTGCCTGGTGAACTGAGCGTAAAGCCGAGGCACATAAAGCAGCGGCGAACCTGCAAAGTTGCGTCGCAGCTGAATTTGGTTGCGCGCTTCGCTGAACATATTAAGTTCAAGCAACAAAGTTTCTAGGTGATCTTGCATGATGCGCGGCAAGTGTATGCGCCGAACCATTGCGAAACGACTGTCTAAATGTTTGGCTATGTGGATGAGTAACGACATATCTGCATTGATCGTCGCTTCAATACCAGGCCGCACAATTTTTATGACTACGGCACTGCCGTCTTGCAGTTTTGCTTGGTGAACTTGGGCGATTGAGGCGCTAGCAATGGGCCGAGGGTCAATAGAGTGGAAAGCATCAGTTTGACCAATAGATTTTTCTACCTCGGCCTGAATATCAAGATTCTTTATGGGGTCTACTTTGTCTTGGAGCTTAGCCAGCGCTTGGCAAACTTCCAGTCCAAGAATGTCTGGCCGGGTAGAAAGCAATTGGCCGATCTTGATATATACCGGACCCATCTGTTCCAGGGTATGCAGTAGGCGCAAACCCAGTGGCTTTTTGCCGAGGGGCAGAATGGTTTGCAGACAGATGACTGCCCAACGTAGAGGTCGGCTAGGAATAGCTTTGGCCGGTATAAAATGGTGCAGTCGGTTGCCCAAGCAAGTGCCGACAAGTTTTAGCAGTTGTAGCCAATCCTCACGGGTCATTGGTTGGAGTTGTCCGTTGCACTGCGTTCTTGCTGAGAAATTTTTGCACTTAATCGATCTACACGTAAGCGCAGCGCGTCTAGTTCTGCAAGGTGGTGAGCGAACGCTTCCGTGGTGGTGAACCGCTCAACTATTTTGGCGCTGGCATTATGTGCAATATCTTCACCCAGGCCCGAGGCAAAGCTAGAGAGGGCTGCAAAGCCCATCTCAAAAGCCGCGGCCACTTTGTTTGCTGGTTTGTCTCCTAGCACCGCTGCCAACGGCGTGACCAAATCCGGGTAGAAGTTTTTTACCAGCTCGCTCACTTCTAACAGCAGCGTTTCGTCGCCATCAATCTGAATTTCGGAAGAGCTGCCGCCCATAGCTTTGAACAAAGCTGGCGCGCTGCCTTGGATGGCTACGTTTGGACTAGTCGCCGGGCCGTTATGCAGTTCAATGCTTTTTTCACCCAAGGTTAGGTGCCAAATTTTTTCTGGGTTTGTGCATCTAATCTCAATGACTTGCCCTGCGATGGGCGCCATCTTTCTTTGCAGACCGGGGTCTAAATCAGCCGCTTGGCGGCAGATAGCATTGACAAAATCTGCCAAAAATTTGTCGAGGATGTCGCTGCTTGGAAAAGCCATGTTAATAATTTAGTCAGCAGCCAAAGGTTTAACGCCGCGGTGGATTGCCGCCACGCCGCCTACTAAGTTGTGGTATTGGGCTTCTTCAAACCCGGCATCTTCAAACATTTGCTTCAATGCTTTTTGGTCTGGGTGTACGCGAATTGAATCTACTAAGTATTGATAGGGCTGGGCATCGCCGACAAAAAATTTGCCAACCGGCGGCCAAAGAGTTTGAAAAACTTTGTAAGCAGATTCTAATAGCGGACCTTCTGGTTTGGAAAACTCTAATACCAATAGCGGCGCGCCCGGTTTGAGTACGCGTAGTAATTCGCTCAACGCTTGGTCTTTGTCAGTGAAGTTTCTAATACCAAAGCTGATACAAGCACAATTGAAGGTGTTGTCTGCAAAGGGCAATGCTTCTGCAGGGGCGCGACAAAATTGCACTTGAGAGAGGCCTTCATCAATAAGCCTGTTACGACCCACGCGCATCATCGGCTCGTTGAGGTCGGTTAATATCACCCGCCCAGTTTCACCGACAACTGGTGCAAACAAAGCCGCCATGTCACCGGTGCCGCCGGCCAAGTCCAATATGTTATGGCCTGCTCGAGCGCCTGACATTTGTAGCACCATGCGCTTGAAAATGCGGTGGGTGCCAAAGGACATAAGATCGTTCATAACGTCGTAACGGTCTGCGACGGCTTTAAACACCTCGCCCACGCGCTTGGTTTTCTCTGCGGGAGAAACCTTTTGATAACCGAAGTTAACTTCTTCAGCGTGGTTTGTTACTTCTGGGCTCTCTTTTACATCAGACATATGCTGGCTTTATCTTTGTTTGTTTAACACTTTTCGATTCTGTTTAAGGACTTTTTCAGAACCAGTTAGCCCGTATCATCACTAGGGTCAGCAGACCATACGTAACGGTCAGCTTTTTGGCGACCATTGATTGACCGGTATATTTGGTAATCTTGATGCATTGGCCTGCTTTAGGTCGGTTAAGTAATCTTGCCAAAAGGTATCTTGGTTGGTGCCGATCTCTTGCAGATAAGACCAAGCAAATATGCCGGTGTCGTGACCATCGTCAAAGGTAATACGAATCGCATAATTACCGACGGCTTCAATTTGCTTAATGCCGACATTCTTTTTGCCAGTTTGTAACTTTCGTTCTTCACTAGAGTGCCCGCGCACTTCAGCAGAGGGCGAGTAAACGCGCAACAACTCTGCGGGCAGATTAAAGGTTACATCCTCCCAGCGAATTTCTAGTACGTGAGCAATTTTATGATAAGTGATATGTGTTGGTGCTTGCATCACAGCCTCTAAAGAATAAACCGGGATAGGTCGGTGTTACTGACCAAATTAGCCAAATGCTCATTTACATAAGCTTCGTCAATGTTGATTTTAGTATCCGCTAGGTTGTTGGCAGAAAAAGAAAGTTCTTCCAGCAGTCGTTCCAAAACCGTGTGCAGGCGGCGAGCGCCAATGTTTTCGGTGCCTTCGTTAACCTGCCAAGCGAGCTGGGCAATGCGCGCTATGCCTTCTTTAGCAAACTCAAGCTCCACGCCCTCTATGGCCATTAACGCTTGGTATTGCTCAGTGAGGCTAGCCTTAGGTTCAGTCAGTATGCGTTCAAAATCTTCCGGGGTTAAAGCGCTCAGCTCTACCCTGATAGGCAATCTGCCTTGTAACTCTGGAATCAGATCAGAAGGCTTGGCCAGATGAAATGCTCCAGAGGCAATAAACAAAATATGGTCGGTTTTGATGACGCCGTATTTGGTGGAGACAGTACAGCCCTCAATCAACGGCAGTAGATCTCTTTGCACGCCTTCTCTAGACACATCTGCCCCGGTGGTCTCCGAGCGTTTTGCCACTTTATCTAGCTCATCAATAAAGACGATGCCCGTTTGTTCCACAGCAGTTACTGCCTGACTCTTTATCTCGTCTTCGTTGACCAGCTTGGCGGCTTCTTCCTCGCGGACCTTCTTCAAAGCCTCCTTTATAGTCAGGCGCTGGCTACTTTTTTTGCCCTGACCCATGTTGCTGAACATGTTTTGCAATTGGCTGGTCATTTCTTCCATGCCCGGTGGGGTCATGATTTCTACACCAATGTTCACCTGCTCAAGATCTATATCAATTTCTTTGTCGTCCAACTCGCCTTGACGGAGTTTTTTACGGAACATTTGCCTAGTGCTAGATTCACCACTGGCGGGCTTGTCCTCGCCTTCACTGCGTGGCTCTGGTAGCAAAATATCTAAAATGCGATCTTCGGCACGATCCTCCGCAGAGGTTTGTACCGCCTGCATCTGCTCCTCGCGCAACATGTTAATGGAAGTTTCCATAAGGTCGCGAATGATAGATTCCACGTCGCGCCCGACATAGCCCACTTCCGTGAACTTGGTAGCCTCTATCTTAATAAAGGGTGCATTGGCCAGTTTGGCCAAACGGCGAGCTATTTCGGTTTTGCCCACGCCGGTGGGGCCAATCATCAAAATGTTCTTCGGGCTGACCTCATCGCGCAGGTCTGCTGTCAGTTGTAGTCGTCGCCAGCGGTTGCGTAGAGCAATGGCTACAGCACGCTTGGCCTCACTTTGGCCAATAATATGGCGATCAAGCTCATCGACAATCTCGGCCGGTGTCAGTTGTTGCAGGTTGTTCATAGTTACAGGCCTTAATCGGCAGCTTGGCTAATGCTAAGCGTCTCGATGGTGAAAGAGTGGTTGGTATAAATACAAATATCGCCAGCGATGCCCAACGCTTTTTCTACAACCTCTGCTGGAGGCAGTTGGGTATTTTCAGCCAAGGCAATGGCCGCTGCCCGCGCGAAGTTGCCGCCAGAACCAATGGCCAAAATGCCAGCTTCGGGTTCGATTACGTCGCCGTTACCACTGATTAACAAGGTCGCTGTGGTGTCAGCCACAATGAGCATGGCTTCAAGTTTGCGCAGAGCACGATCTGTGCGCCATTCTTTGGCTAATTCAACGGCAGCTCGAGCAAGCTGTCCGTGATATTTTTCTAGCGCTGCTTCAAAGCGCTCAAACAGCGTAAAGGCGTCAGCGGTACTGCCGGCAAAACCAGCAATGACGCGTTCTTGATAGAGTTTACGCACTTTAATGGCGTTGCCTTTCATCACGGTATCGCCCAATGACACTTGGCCGTCGCCGCCAACGCAGACTTGGTTGTCGTTACGTACGCTTAAAATGGTCGTACCATGAAATTCTTGCATTGATGGTTCTCAGATTAGATCAAGTTAGGAGCTATATAATAGTGGGGTTGCAGGACGGACAATTCAATTGCCAAGGCTGCCCGGCTGCCCGGCTGCAAAGTATTATGTCTAAAGGCAAAATTAGTTAAGCCGTATTGCGGAAAAATTTTGTTGTCGTAGGCGGGTCATTGCGCGGTCAGCATCGACCTCTTTAGTGAACGGACCAACCACCACCCGGTACCAGGTTTCGCCAGATATTTCCGATGCTTCAATTGTACTCGGCAGGTCCGTGAGCAATAACTTTGCTCTTAACATATTAGCGTCATCTTCCTTTCTAAATGATGCCACCTGAATTCTATAAACCTTTGCCTTATCCGTACTTACCGGTGGCGCCGAGTAGGTGTCAGGATTAGCCGCCACTTCGTTGTTTTTCAATATGTGAGGAAATTCAAAGCTAATTGTCGCTGTTTCTTTTGTCGCTACCGCATTGTTGGGCGTAGGTGTCGACGTACCGATCATTTCCGGGGCATATGCTGCAACTAATACGACAACCGCACCCACCAAGGCGCCAGAAGAAAAGCTCGGCGCGTGAAAAGTCAATTTGCTTTTTGTAGGCGTGCGCCGTTTCGCCGGTTTGCGAGCCGCGGGTTTGCGTTTGCGTGGATTGTTGCGTTCGGCGAAATCTTTTGTCATTGGTATTAGCTAGGTAGTAGTTAGGTATTTGTAAGGTACAAGTTAGGGATGCAGCTGTAACCAATAATGATACAGGCCGCGGCACCCAGAGGCGAACAGGGATAACTGAAAGTGACGAATGAAATTGAGCAAGCTGGCTTACAACGCGTCGTAGGGATCAACGTCAATAGACCACCGCAACTGAGCCGGCACCTTGGGTCTGCCAAGACCATGTAATAGTTGGTGCAGTTGGCTACGGCTGGGCGCAATGAGCATTAATTGGTAGCGAAATCTGTTGGCAATACGTGCCATGGGCGCAGGTATTGGGCCCATAACTTCCACCTGTTTTTGCCCCATGCCAGTGAAGGTGTTTTTGCAGGTTTGCAGAAAATCTAGGGCAATACGACCATCTTCTGCTTCCGCCCGAAGCATGGCCATGGGTAAAATGGGCGGTAGGCCCGCGCCCTCTCGGGTTTTCAGCTCTTCCTGAGCGAAACCGTCGTAGCCTTCCTCAATTAGTCTAGTGAGCATTGGGTTGTCTGGCTGATAGGACTGAATCCAAACCTCACCCGGACGTTCGGCCCTTCCAGCTCGGCCAGCGACCTGAACAACCAACTGAGCGGTGCGCTCCGGCGCGCGAAAATCTGGGCTTAAAAAACCACTGTCGGCATTCAGCACCACTACTAGAGTCACCGACGGAAAGTGGTGGCCTTTGGCAAGCATTTGCGTGCCCACCATAATGCAGGAAGAACCCTCGTTGATTTTGTCCAACTGCTCCCCCAATTGCCGATTGGTACGAGTGGTATCGCGGTCGACCCGATAAATGGGCACTTCCGGAAACAATGCCTCCACGGCATCTTCTGCGCGCTGGGTGCCAAGACCCACAGGTAAAAGACCCGGCTGCCCGCAGTGTTCGCAGAGTTCAGGAATTTGGAACTTAAGCATGCAGTGATGGCAAATCATTTGCGCAGGCGAGCGGTGCAGAGTGAGCTTGGCATCGCAATCTGAGCAATGACATTGCCAGCCACAGGACTGGCACAGCAGGGTGGGCGCAAAGCCGCGACGATTCAGATAAATCAGCACCTGACCTTTCGCGGTCAAGTGATGACGAATCACATCGATTAAAGTTCTAGAAAAACCGTCCTGGAGTTTTTGGCCGCGCAAGTCGATCAAATGATAGGAAGGCATGCTGGCGCCGCCGGCTCGGTGGGGTAACTTGAGCAAGGTGTAACGCTTGCGTGCTACGTTATATAGAGATTCTAGCGATGGCGTGGCAGAGCCCAGCACCAGGGGAATGCCAAGGCTATGGGCGCGCTTGGCGGTAAGATCCCTAGCCGAGTAACGTAAACCCTCTTGCTGCTTATAAGAGCTGTCGTGTTCCTCATCAACAATAATAAGGTCCAATTGTTTAAAGGGCGTGAACACGGCAGAGCGCGTACCGATCAAAATATTCAGCTCGCCATCCCGGCAACGCAGCCAAGTCTGCAAGCGCTGCTTGTCGGTTAACGCCGAATGCAGCATACCCACTTGGCCAAAGCGTTTCTCAAAACGCGCCAAGGTTTGCGGCGTAAGCGCAATCTCAGGCACAAGCACCATCACCTGACCGCCCCGAGCCAACACCGGCGCCATACTTTGTAAGTACACTTCCGTTTTACCGCTGCCGGTAACACCTTCTAAAAGTAAAACCTCAAAGCGCCCAGCCGCTGCCTCAATGGCGTCGATGGCAGCAATTTGCTCAGCACTGGCGTCCAAGGCCGGTGCTTTCGCGGCAAGTTCGCGCCGGGTCGCCGCAGAAACACGGCTTATAACTTCTAACTCCGCCAGCTTGTTGATCATGGCGCGACTAAAACCAGCCTCAACCAACGCCTTACCCGAAATTACCGGGTATTCCAGCAATTGCTGGTTCATATATTCAACAAGAGCAGTTTGCTTTGGTGCGCGAGCATTGGTGTATTGAGCTTGAAGCAAGTGCCAAAAGTCCTCTTCCTCCAAAACGAAGGGCAGACCTTTGCGCGCAGCGTTGGGCAAAATGGTTGCCAACACCTCACCCAGAGGGTGGTGATAATAGGTACTCATCCAATGGGCCAAGTCCAGTAGCTCACCGGTAATAGCTGCGTCATCGTCGATTATTGCGGTAATCGGCTTAGGGCTTTTATGTGGACTGGTGACGTCAACATTAACGCAAACACCAATGGTCTGAGTGCGACCAAAAGGCACGCTCAGGCGAGCACCTACGTTAGGAATGGGCATATCCTCAGGCACACTGTAGTCATAGACCGCGTGCAATGGGCGCGGAACAGCTACTTGGATAATTCGATTTGCCTGATTCATAGGGCATTCTACGGAGAGTTGAGCCAAGTGCGAAGCCCGGGGAAGAAAGATTGCGAGATTGGGGGTTATTGGGTGAGGAAAAGAAGGTAAAGTTTGGGAGGGGCGCGGCTACTTAGTATTTATATTATCCCAACGCGAGGTTGCCAATGAGTCGGCTTCTGTTAAACTCTGCGACCTTAAAATTTTGATGACGGTTAGCCGCTATGAAGCCTGAAATACATCCTGAGTACAACATCGTGAAGGCAACTTGTAGTTGCGGCGCTGAACTCCAAATTGGCACTACGCTTAAAGAAGACCTCCACTTGGATGTTTGCTCAAGCTGCCACCCTTTCTACACCGGTAAGCAGAAGATCTTAGACACTGGTGGTCGTGTAGAGAAGTACCGTCAGCGATTCGCTAAAAGAAGCAGCGGCGGTAGCTAGACCACTTTTCTAGGCCCATTATCTGGGCCTTCTGATTTGTGCCAGATAGTCTGTTCGCCTCACCGTTCTGGTGGGGCACCTAGTAATACTCTGTTTTTTCCGACCTTTAGAAATTCTGTAGCAATTCTCCGATTTGCAGTCTAACGCTGTGTGGCGAATAGACTATGGCAGAACCGTTCGATTTTAATAAAGCTCGAAAGGCCATTTAGTCGAGGCAGTCCATCAGTGGGGCATACGCTGTGTTAGCGCGTCCAGCGATGAATCGAAGAGACTTCAGCTGAGTGTTAGGTATCTGGCGGATTAAATGCAGAATGAAATGATATAAGACCGTGACAGTCATTCAGTACTCCTGATTCTAGTTCGACGTATTGTAAATATGGATCGAGCGAACCATTGCAGTGTAGTCCGATTTCACTAGCGAACATGAAACCGAAACGAGAATAATAGGCAGGATTACCTAACAGAAAAACTGAGTTCCAACCATTAATTTTGCATCGCTCTAGGCCAGCGCTTATCAACTCGCCACCTATTCCCTTTCCTTGCTCGGTAGGTGAAACAGAAATCGGTGACAATTGGCAACTTTGGTGGTTAAAGCCTTCTTCGAATTCAATCGGCGAGAAGAATATATGTCCAACGAGCAAGCCATCTTGTTCAGCTACTAGCGAAATATAACGCTCATCAGATTCGCGTAGCGCAGTTACTATTTGCGCCTGGGCATCGCCATTAAATGCGGCCCGAATAAGATCATCAACCTTGGAGTAGTCAGCGGGACGTTCATCTCGTATCTCAATTCGCACCACGGATGCCTAACCCCCAGCTATGCTGGCGGAACGCGTTTGATTGTTTTTGTGCGAGGGTGGCGAGGGTGGCGAGGGTGGCGAGGCGTACAAGACGAGCAACGCAGTGGAAGTCAGATCGAGCAGTTTGTTAGGTACGCTTACCAAAATTTCCCCCATGGATTATGGCTAGTAAAGATCCATACGTTAGATTCAATGTCTTTGCAGCTGAATGTCCTACCACCAAACTGAAACTCAGCGAGCTTATCAATTATTTCGGCACCAGCCTCAATGACCATTTTATAGAT
>TARA_B110000971_G_scaffold48965_3_pt1 | contig 14505 bp, 7 predicted proteins | sample TARA_B110000971 | Tara Oceans TARA_B110000971 (sample SAMEA4397842) | marine metagenome | biome: Polar Biome; feature: [SRF] surface water layer (ENVO:00010504); material: water (ENVO:00002006), including particulate matter (ENVO:01000060) such as... | depth 5 m | reverse complement strand
CCGCTTTGCAAATTAAGTTTGTAATTTTTTGTAACCTGCTAAAAATGAGGTTAAGGCTAAATTTTATGGGGATAACATTTGTCACTGGTGCTGTTAAGTTTCAGAGACCGGTCATGGAATTATGTCGGCATACAATGCATCCAACATTCATATGCGAGACAAGATCAGAGTAAATCGACATTATGAGTATTAAAAGTGACCAATTAAATAACGCCTCTGAGTCGTCAGTAGGCGACAGCCTGCTGCGCTCCTTGATTAATTTGCCACAAGGCAAGTTTAAGAACCCGTTTAAAAACAAAATCCTCAAAGCAGTTGATTTCCAGAGCATATCCGTCAAAGGTCTGTTGGGAATCGCTATTCTCAGTGCTGCATTTGGAACTGCGGTCGTTTTTTTCCTAAACTCAGAATCCAAACTTGTCAGCGAAGCCAAGTATTCCACATTTACAGCCGTAGCATTTATTATCATGCTGATTGGCTATCGGTTTTGCCAAAGGTTTCTTATTTCTCAATCCAGCAAATCGATTGAGGCGGCAATGGATCAGTGGAGGAGGCGAATCGCTGCAAAAGTCACTAGGTTGTCCCTTCGAGATATCGAAGATATCTCCGAAGGGGAGCTTATCGATGGCATGATCAAAAACTATGGTCCGCTGTCCCAAGCGATTATTACTTTAGCCGCTGGTATAGAGTGCCTCAGTTTGCTTCTTTTTATGTATATCTACCTCGCTTCGCTTTCGTTTTTAGCCGCAGTTCTCACTGGTTTTGTCGGTGTTGTCACTGTGATTGGTTACATGTCGGTTTCATCTAAACTCTCCAGCACGATGCAGAGCACCGGTACATCCAATGCCAATCTTGACCGACTTTCAGAGTCTGGAATTCGAGGAGCTAAGGAGCTGAGACTAAGCAAACAAAAACGCATCGAATATTTGGAAGATATTAGCTCGGCATCTAAAGAACTTTATACTCATAGGGCATCAAGCGCCTCACTTTTCGCTGAGGTCGTCGCTTCAGGGACAACCGCTTCCTATTTGATGGCGGGGGCGGTAATTTTTGTTCTTCCTCTTCTTAGCCCTTCTGAGAGCGCGGACGTGTCTAGGATCGTGATGGCAGTTCTTTTTCTGATAGGCCCCATAGGTGGTGTGATAGGAAGTATGCAGCAATTTAATGTCGCCCGATTCTCTGTTATGGGAATTCTCAAATTCGAAGAAGAAGTAGATTCATGCCTGGAGAAGAACCTGGAGCAAGATGGAGAGCGTATCGAGGAAGATCGTGCCGGGTTTTTTGAATTGAGTTTTGAAAATGTAGGTTACAGTCACCGTCCTACTGTGGCTGCCGACACTGAATTGAAATTTGCTGTAGACAACATATCATTCAAAATATCGCGCGGTTCTTTATTGTTCATAACTGGCGGAAATGGTTCAGGAAAAACAACTATTCTCCGTGTTCTTGCTGGGCTCTATCCTCGAGAACAAGGTGAAATTCGAATAGATAATGTCCTCGTAGAGCGAGTTCCTCGTCAAAATTATAGAGACCTGTTCGCCAGTGTGTTTGCTGACTTCTATTTGTTTAACAAACCATACGCAATCAGTGGGGGCGGCATCGAGGCTTTGGATAAATGGCTAAAGAGGTTGCACATACGTGAGAAATTCCCTGCCGATTTAACAGCAAATCTTAACGTGGATGCATTATCTACAGGCCAGCGCAAACGTTTAAGTTTGGCGTTGGCGTTGTCAGAGGATAGGCCAGTACTAGTGCTTGATGAGTGGGCGGCGGATCAAGATCCAGCTACCAGAGAATTTTTTTACCGAACCCTGCTTCCAGAACTTAAGGAGTTAGGAAAGACAATTATAGTTGTTACGCATGATGATAGATATTTCGATTGTGCTGATTATCACTATCATGTTGAAGATGGAAAAATCCAACTAATGTCTAAAAACGAGAGTCTTTAAATATCATGAGAGCATATCTAATTAGGTTAGCGAAACGAATGGGTTATGGAATAACATTTTCTTTTCTTGTCTCTTTATTTTTGCTCATTGTGCTTTGGGGTAAAATTGTATACACAGTGCCAGCTGGGCACGGCGGTGTTGTTTGGCATAGCTTACAACATCGATTCGATGAGAATTATAACGCATACCGGGTCGGCGAAGGTTTGAAAATGATTTGGCCTTGGGACAAGTTCTATTTGTATGACCTCAGGCTGTTGACTCACACTGAATCTTATCAAGTTACCTCTAACTCAGGGTTGGAGTTTGAAATCGACCTTACTTTTCGATACAAAGTTAACAGACCTGAAATTGTCGCACTTAACGCTCAGGTCGGTTTAGATTATTTAAATTCAATGGTAGTTCCCGAAATTGGATCGCAACTTCGAGTAATAGTTGCAGGCTACGATGCTGAGGGTTTGTACATGAACCGAAATGTTATTCAAGACGATATATACATGCAGGTAACAAGCGAATCGTTGCCAAATCATATTGGCCCGCGTCTTGAAGAAATGACAAACCCTGAGCAAGACGGAAAGGGAATACAAGTGCTGCTACAAGATACGTTGCTGACCACTATAAGGCTTCCCGAAAAGGTGAAAAAGGCTATTGAAAGTAAAATAGCTGAATCTGAATTTGTGGAAGAGTATGAGTTTCGAGTAGAGCGAGAGCGCCTTGAAAGTAAAAGAAAGCAGATTGAAGCTGAAGGTATTCGGGATTTTCAAAGAACGGTGTCACCTGCGATCACTGACAGTTATCTTCGGTGGAGAGGGATTGAAGCAACATTGAGTTTAGCTAAGTCACCAAACAGTAAAGTAATAGTTATTGGTAATAGTGATAGCGGTCTGCCGATAATTTTGGATACGAAAGACGATTAATTTGTGGTCAGCTTTACCCATTACGTTCTGATCGTGGGCCTTTAGTTAATCCTGCATATGAGCTTGGTAAACTTCCCTTTGGCAAGCGTTTCTTCCTTTTTGTGATCTAGGAAGAATTCTTTTGGGTAAAAATAAGACCACAATAACAATGATTTTAATTAAGACTCGAACGACAATAATTGCGGGCGCAATTACGGATTGTAATGTTTATGCAGGCCTTAAAGATCTTCCTGCGATTTCAGAAAAAGGTAGTTGAAAAAATGTCAAAAGTAAAATTAAGTGAGAGTACAGGTAGTCAGCGCACTCGATACAGCGTGACTGAAAACGACCTCGTTACTTTGCTGCTGACAAGACGCTCTATTTCAAACAAAGGGCTAACTACTGTCGATAAAGATGGAAATCCTACCTTACTGCCGTATTCAACGATTTACGAACTGTCAGCCAAATTCTGTGCCGGATTACAATTGGCTGGTTTGAAGCCCGGAGACAAGCTCCTATTGCAGGTGATCGATCCTCAAGAAGTGCTAATTAGTTTTTGGGGAAGTATTTTGGCAGGCGTTATCCCGGTTCCGCTGAACACGGCGCTATCCTACAAAAAAAGTAACAGTCAAGCTGAAAAAGTAGCTTTTGCATTCACACAGTTTAGCTGCAAGGGTGTTCTCAGTTCTTCAAGATTGACGGTACCCATACAAGGGCTGTTTAAAAGCAAAGGATTGCCTGAAAAAGTGGTTCTGGATTTTGATATTTGCGTTGCCGAATCTAGGCCGCCAACTATACACACTGCCTCGCCCGATGATGTTGCTGCAATGTTTCTTACTTCTGGAAGCACTGGTGCGTCTAAAGGAGTACCACAAACACACGCAGCTATGCTCGCCATGGTAGACGCGACTATTCAGGTTAATGGATTCAGTTCCGAAGATGTAACACTTAACTGGATGTCCCTTGATCACGCCGGATCACTTGTTTTTTTAGGAGTTATGCCTCTTGCTCTCGGGTGTGAGCAAGTGCACGTGCCGATTGAATATGTCTTAAAAAATCCTGTCCGATGGCTTGATCTGATTGACAAATATCGTGCCTCGATTTCTTGGGCTCCCAATTTTGTTTTTTCGCTCTATTTAGATCGACAGGAATTGCTTGCGGGTCGGAGCTGGGACCTTTCTTGTATGCGCTTCATGGTAAATGCGGGAGAAGCAATCGTAAGTTCAACCATAAGGAAATTCATTTCTTTGTTAACCACGTTTGGCCTGCCGCCTAAAGCAATGCGCCCAGCATTTGGAATGGTAGAAACTTGCTCTGGCATAACGTGGTCTGCAGGTTTTCAGTTGGCCGAGACGTCGGATGATGATTTGTTTGTTGATCTCGGGCCAGTTATTCCAGGTGCTGCTATGAAGATAGTTGCTTCCGATGGGCAAACTGTGGAGGAGGGACAAGAGGGCAGACTCCTACTAAGTGGCCCGTCAGTGTTTGCAGGCTACCAGGGCGAGGATGAATTAAACGCAACACTGATTAGCGGGGGCTGGTTCGAAACTGGCGATCTGGCATATATAATTCATGATCATCTTTATATTACTGGCCGGGAGAAGGATATAGTCATCATTAACGGCAATAATTTTTATTGTCATGACATTGAGGCTGAAATCAGTAAATCTCCAGATGTAATCGGTGACAGTGTGGCGGTCACAGGAATAAGACGGCAAGGAGAGAATACCGAAAGCTTGGCAGTATTCTACAGTTCCAATGGGAACACTTCGCTCGAGAAACTAGAAAAATCACTTCGCCAGTCAATTACTATCAAAGCCGGTGTCTCACCATCAGTATTTGTTGAGTTAGATCCCGCTGACTTTCCGCGCACAGAAATAGGGAAAATTAAGCGCAGCTTGTTAAGAAGTCGTCTTGAAAAAGGAGAATATGATAAACAAGAGTCGGTTGATGGTGGGGCGCAATTAACGTCTTTTTCTGAAAAAACATCAATGAAAATAAGTTCTCCCAAGGTTAATGTTTTGATAGCGCAGATTTCTGATATCTGGTGCCGGATACTGGGCTTGGAGTCGGTTGGAATAGATGACACATTTTTCGAACTCGGAGGCCATTCTCTTTTGGCAATTCAAGTTCAGCATGAACTCGAGCTACTTCTTGAAAGGGAAGTCTCTATGGTCGAGCTATTTGACACGCCTACAGTCAGATTAATGTCACATTATTTTTCTGGCGAAGAGTTTACAGATTCAACTGAGCAACCAGTTAAAGAATTTGACGCAAAAAATAGTCCTGACATTGCTGTGATTGGCATCGGTTGCAGATTCCCTGGAGCGAATGGTCCAAAAGATTTTTGGCGGGTATTAGAAGAAGGTCTTGAGACGATTACTCACTTTACAGCAAGTGAAGCAATCGCTGCTGGTCTATCCCCTGAAGAAGCCCATGATCCTGACCAGGTTAATGCGGCACCAGTATTGGAAGATGTTGAAGGGTTCGATACTGGGTTTTGGAATTATTCGAAGCGCGAAGCCGCGTTAATGGACCCTCAGCAGCGTGTGTTCCTCGAAACGGCATGGGAAGCATTCGAAGACGCGGGATATAAACCAGAAGCTGCGCTTGGTCGAGTTGGAGTGTACGCATCGGCTGCAACGAACACTTATTTACAGAACAATGTCTACGCGAATGCAGATTTCGTAAAAAGAAACGGCGGACACCTGTTCACAGTTGACTCTATGGAAGGGTTTAATGTGATGGTTGCCAATGATAAAGACTACTTACCTACCCGTGTATCTTATAAGTTAGACCTGATTGGCCCTAGCATGTCAATTCAAACCGCTTGCTCTAGTTCGCTGGTTGCAGTGCACGAGGCGGTCAAAGCTCTTCGAACTGGCGAATGTGTTATGGCCGTAGCTGGAGGCTGTGCGTTGATGCTTCCGCAATTTGTAGGTCACCGTTACTCTGAAGGAATGATCGTTTCACCAGATGGCCACTGTCGAGCCTATGATCAGGATGCACAAGGTACAATATTTGGAAGCGGTTCTGGGGCTGTCCTCTTGAAGAGGCTCGAAGATGCTGAAAAGGATGGTGATGAAATCTATGCTGTTATTAAAGGCGGGTCCGTTGCTAATGACGGCGGTCAAAAAATGGGCTTTACCGCGCCGAGCATGCAAGGTGAATTCCGTGCAATATCCGGCGCCTTGCAAAATGCAGGTGTCAATGCCGAATCGATTGGGTTTATTGAAGGCCATGGGACAGGAACTCAGATCGGTGACCCTATTGAAGTTAATGCGCTTACAAAGGCGTTTCAGCAACATACAGACAACAAGAATTTTTGTGCCCTCGGCTCCGTCAAAACTAACATTGGGCATATGGGTATTGCTTCAGGGATCGCTGGATTTATTAAGACGGTTTTGGCTCTACATCACAAAACTATTCCTGCAACGCTGCACTACAAAAAAGAAAACTCAAATATAGAATTTAGCAAAACGCCTTTCTATGTTAACAATAAAGCTAAGCCATGGAAGGAAGGAGTGGGGCCTAGACGAGCTGGAGTTAATTCGCTGGGAATCGGAGGGACTAATGTCCATGTAATTCTCGAAGAGGTGCCAATTCAGGAGCGGAGAAATAGTGAGCATTCTTCCTATGTTCTTCCTGTAAGCGCCAAAAGTTCAGCGGCATTAAAGGCTCTAATTTCGTCTATTCACCACCATCTCGATGAGCAAGCAAATGCAACAATGGCCGATCTGTGCTTTACAATGCAAAATGGTCGTCATGCAATGGACTACCGTTATGCGTTTACTTTCTCAGATCGTGAAGAGTTAAAACTTCGACTAAGTACAGTTGATGTCTCATCGTTGCAAAGAAAATCTACTCCCAAGACTGCTTTCATGTTTACCGGGCAGGGTAGTCAGTACATAGGTATGGGCGAGAAGCTATACCTTACTCAGCCTGTTTTTCGCGAGGCGTTAAATATCTGTACTGCTCTGTTTTCATCTCATCGTGAGCACTCTATCAAGGATTTAATACTAGGTGAGAATCTCAATGAGAATGCGGCCAGTATTCTTGATATGACTTTGTATTCCCAACCTGCATTATTTTCGATTCAAGTTGCACTTGTGCAGCTTTATCGTAGTCTCGGAATACAGCCAGATGTGGTTCTAGGTCATAGCGTTGGAGAGATTGCTGCAAACTGGGTGGCAGGAGGGCTTAGTTTAGAAGATGCTGTTAAGTTAGTCGAAATCCGCAGTCGTTTGATGCAATCAATATCTAGCAAAGGTGCGATGGCTTCAGTAAGCGGTGATGTTGAGTTAGCAATTGAGATCATGAAAGACAGTGTTACAGATTGTGAAATCGCAGCCTACAACACGCCTGGTGAGTTTGTCATTTCTGGTCCGGTCGATCAGCTATCTCAACTATCTACACAATTAGAGAAGTCTGACTTTCGATGTAAAAAGCTAAAGGTTTCGCATGCTTTTCACTCGAGACTTATGGAGCCGATCCTAAAACAATTTGAAGATGAAATATCAGCTCTCAATTTTAAAAGTCCGTCAATACCAATGGTTTCGACTCTCTTAGGAGAATTGTTCGAAAAGGGTTCAAACAATTCTACATATTGGGGCAAGCAACTCAGAGCACCCGTTCGTTTCACCCAAAGCTTACAAAAATCCATTGATTTGGGTGTTGATTCCTTTGTCGAGATTGGTCCTGCTGCAATACTTTGTGCAATGGGGCGTAAAACCGAATTCAAAAAGGAAGTGACTTGGATTCCTTCCCTGCGAAAAGCGGAAGATAATAATTTCGCATTCACACAATCAATCGCGAGCCTTTTCATGTCGGGGTCTGAAATTGACTGGTCAGAATCGAGAGCTTTTGATGGTAAGCGAATTCATCTCCCTACTTATCCCTGGCAACGTCAGCGATGCTGGATCGAGCCGGATGCCGAACGTGGATTAACTACTTTAGCTGATCCATTGCTGGCACGTTCGGTATCTCTGCCAGGATTAGGACTTAAAGTTTATCCAGTGGAGTTTACGCTGGAAGTTTTTCCAGAGCTCAGGGAACATTGTGTATTTGGTCAGATAGTGCCGCCAGCTGCACTTTATGTGTCTCATATGATTAGAACTGCTGTTGATTACTCGGGTAAACAGCAGGCTACAATAAAAGATATAAATTTTGTTGCGCCGCTCATTATTCATGAGTCCAAGCCTTGTGAGTTACAGTTAAGTTATGGATCGTCTCTTTCGGATATAAATAATTCGGATATAAAAATAGAAATAAGTAGCTACCTTGTCGGGGAAAGTCCTTCTGAAGATGCAACAAAATCTTTGTCGTTGCATGTGGCAGCTGAGCTGGCGATTGCGGAATACAAAGCCGTCACTGAGGTTCTGTCTATCGAAGAGCTAAGACAGGAGTGTAGTGAAGAGCTAGAGCCGTCCTATATTGAATCCCACATGGAAAACATGAAATTGGAGTTAGGGGTTTCGTTTAAATTGTTCAAAAAAATATTTCGAGGAACAAATCAGGCGCTGGCTTTGCTTGAGTTGCCTCAGAATGGGTCTTTGAGACAAGAGGATTTGGTTCCAGCGGGTCTGATCGACTGCCATTGGCAAACGATTCTGGCGGCATTGCCGGCTCTGCCTAAATCCACGGTCATTCCCGCTAACATTGAGTGCATTCAGTGGAATGGTGCATTGCCTCAAAGCCAAGTTTGGGCTCACGCTAAATTATTCAGTCAGTCTGACGGTAGACTTAAGGCGACAGTTAAACTTTTGTCATTGAATGGCGAAGTGATTTTAGAAACCAGAGGAATCGAGCTGCGCCCGGTGTCGTCCGATGTATTTGTTCATAATTCCATGTCGCCCCATGCCTACTCTCGTACTTTTCGGCCCGTTTACCGAGATTTGCCAACACAAGAATTTGCACAATTAGATCCGGTTTATGTCATAGGCAGTGCTAGTGATCGAGCTCCAATTTTGACCGCTCTTGTCAGTCTGGGTATCGAACCGGAAATTGTTTGTGATGCGGCTTTGGCCAGATCTATAAATTTTGATGACCATGACTGCATTGTCCTTTACATTGATATGATCAGTGTAGATCAGTCAGGTCTTCAACCCAGTATAGAATTCAATGACTTTCTTAATACCAGCGAAGGCATTAAGAACGGCGCTGGGAAGCTATTCGTTATTACGGCCGCCAGTGCGCCTCAAGGGCCAGAAATCTATAATGCAACAGGCCCACAAACAACCGCTGCCAGCTTAATTTATCCAGCCAGCGTATTAAGTGCGGCGCTTATTGCACAAGCTACAAGCTATGCAAGTGAGCAACTCGAATGGGGTACCGTCGCTATAGAAATCGACGATATAAGTTCTAGCTTTACAGCGTTGGTATCGCTGCTGGGACATTCTGCTCCTAATGGATCGAGGTTAAGCATTAAGTCAGGTGAAATTTTTGAATTTTCCTCTGAGACTTTGATCCGTCATGAAGGTAGCAGCGAAACATTGGAATTCGACCCACGGAAACTGCAAGTCATCACTGGCGGTTTAGGGGGGCTAGGATTGGCGACAGCGCAGTGGATGTTTACTAAAGGCGCTCGTAAATTCATTTTGGCGAGTAGGTCTGGAGCAAATGAAAAGGCTCAGCGCGTTATATCCGATATGCGTGCCGGCGGGGCGATTATAGAGATTCAGCGGTGCGATGTCTCGATAAGCGAGGATGTGACTAGGCTTGCTAAAAAAGCTAAATCGATTGCTGAAATAGACAGAATTATTCATGCGGCAGGAATTCGCCGCGATGGGCTTGTTGCTGACTTGAGAGGCGACGACTTTAGGCTATTAAGCAAAGTGAAGCTTGACGGTGCGGTAAATTTGATTCGAGCATTTGCTGAGTTGAATCCTGGTCGGATCATACTCTATTCATCAACTTCCGGATGGGTTGGTGCGGCTGGGCAAAGCAACTATGCTGCTTCCAACGCTGCGCTTGATTGTTTGGCAGCCTTTTATTTCGCTCAGGATATACCCATCGTTAGCGTTGCGTGGGGGCCATGGGAAAAGCTAGGGATGACGGCTGGGTTGTCCACTAATCACCTGGATCGCATATCAAGAACGGGTTACGGATTTTTAGACACGGATCGCGCATTCAGCTTGCTAGAGGAAAGTTTAGAAAATCGTGATTTGTGCCAAATTGCTATTCTTTCTGCAGATACAACACTTCTGTCTTCACTGCCTGGCTCGGCAACCTTTTGGCCTGGGGTTGACAATAAGAAGCTGAACTCTGTGAAAGCTAAGGTCACCGGCTCAAGTACAAACAAAAAAATAGTATCTGAACTGGCAAGTCAACTGGTTGACTTAGGGCATTCGGAAGCTATTGAGCTCATGCAGCAACTTCTCGCGCAATATGTCTCGGAGCTCGCGCGTTTAGAACATCCCGATGACATTAGTAATGAAATGGGTTTTCTAGATCTTGGTATTGACTCTCTTTCTGCATTGGACTTAAAGAAATTTATAGAAACTAAACTGGGTATAAAGCTTAAGTCCACTTTAATTCTAGACCACCCTACTATTGCAGATATGGCGGATGCCTTAGTCTTGAAAGTGAAGTTACAGTTTCAACCTGAAGAATCGGACTTAGTTAGTGAGAAAGCTATAGTGGAGGGCGAATTAGAATCCAAGCGGGAAAATCTACTCGCGCAACTCGCGAAAGAAATTGGTAATTAGGAAAAAAGGGATGATTCGAAAACTAGGTATTGTTGGTGCAGGTGTAATGGGACGCGGAGTCGCGCAAGCTGCTGCTCAGTGCGGAATGGATGTAGTTCTGGTCGACATTGAAGAAAGTGTTTTATCTGGTGCGGTGGCTGCGATACATCAGGCTGTGCGTTTCTCGTCAATGATGGGAGGAGGCAAACTTAACGACTCGGTCGAGACAATCTGTGATCGGATTAAAACCACAGTAGATCTAGAGGCTTTGTCAGATGTTGATTTTTTAGTTGAAAACGTTACTGAAAAAACAGCTGTTAAGCAGGAGCTCTACCCAAGATTGGATGCCGCTTGTAATGCGGAATGTGTTTTTGCAGTTAACACTTCAGCAATTTCAATAACAAAGGTAGCCAGTTGGACTGAACGCGCGGAGCTAGTAGTAGGAATGCACTTCATGAACCCAGTTCCGATGAAACCAGTCGTGGAAGTAATCCGGGCTTTTCACACGAGTGAAGAAACACTTAATAAATCGAGGGATTTTCTTAGCCAGCTGAACAAGGAAGCAATAATAGTAAATGACATGCCTGGCTTCGTATCCAACCGAGTACTTATGTTGACCGTCAACGAGGCAATACTCCTAGTTCAGGACAATGTGTCTTCACCTAAAGATATAGATAAAATATTTAAAGGCTGCTTTGGTCACAAGATGGGTCCGCTAGAAACAGCCGACCTTATCGGCATAGACACCATTCTCTATTCGCTAGATGTTCTCTATGAGAGTTACAAAGATTCAAAATTCCGACCTGCACCGTTGTTGCAGAAAATGGTCGCTGCGGGATTGCACGGTCGTAAATCTGGAGAAGGGTTTTACAAATACCCAAATCTCCTTTAAGAAAAGAAGATTAGTTTTGGTACGTATAGAGGATAAGTGGTGAAAACAGAAAACAATCGAAAGGAATTAAGAGCCTTTTTAGAAACATTTATTATCGATGTCGATTTCTCAGATGATGACGATATATTCGAGCTTGGTCTTGTAAGCTCTCTTATGGCTATGCAGCTAGTGCTTTTTGTTGAAAAGGCGTTAGCACGTAAGCTGAGCAGTGAGGATTTAGATTTTGCGAATTTTCGCTCTATAGAAAAAATGGACGCCCTAATGATTAGGAGAGCCAAGTAGCTCAGACAAAAAATATGAATAAAAATTCAGAAATCCAACAAGAAATAGCTGTCGCGCTAGCGGAGTTCACCCCAGAAGTTGCTAACTCGTGGGACCAATCTGAGTGCATACCCGATGAGGTATTAGAGTCGCTGGCAAGCGCTCAATTGCTTGGTTGCCACATGGGTCGAGAATTCGGAGGCAAAGACTGGAACTCAGTTGAGCTAGGTATTCTTTTTGAAGAGCTTGGTCAAGTGAGTCTTTCCTTAGTTAGCATTCTGACCGTGCATTGTATGGTTCAAGAAGTGGTGCGTCAGTGGGGCTCCTCTGCACAGAAACAGCACTGGCTTCCTGATATGGTCAAAGGCAGAACCATCGCTGCTTTTGCTTTAACTGAACCAAAGCATGGTAGTGATGCGACAGGTATTCAAACTGTGTTGCGCTCCTGCGAAAATGGATATCGGTTGCAAGGCGTTAAGAAATGGATTTCGTATTCGCAAAAAGCAGGGGTTTTTCTAGTCTTCGCGATTGATGAACAAGGAAAGCACACTGCTTGCCTTGTTCCCAGTGATGCGCCTGGAATCAGCGTTAAGCCAGTGGGAAAATTACTCGGCTTTAGAGGTGCAAGTCTTGGACAGATCGAATTCAATGATTGTTTCGTGGCGCAAGAAAATATTATCGGACAGCCAGGAACTGGTATTTCGTATGTTGCCGGTAACGGACTGGATTTAGGCCGTTTGGCAATTTCTTTTGGGTGCCTTGGAGCAATGAAAGCGTGTATTTCTGATTCTGTGGTTTATGCCAGAGAGCGAGAGCAGTTTGGACAGCAATTAATTCAGCACCAACTCATTCAGCAGATGCTCGCTGACATGATTACAGCTCATAAAGCGGCTAGTCACCTTTGTTATAGCGCGGCTAAGTTACGATCAGAAGGTGACCCTATGTCTACTATGGAGACTACAGTTGCGAAGTACTTCGCTTCAACCCAGTCAGTAAAAGTTGCAGATATGGCTCTTCAAATCCACGGTGCAGTGGGTTGTAGTGCCGAGGAAAGCCGAATCGAACGCTATTATCGAGATGTCCGAATTACTGAGATTATTGAGGGAAGTAATCAAATGCAGCAAATGATGATCGCTCAAAACGGCATGGGAGAATGGGTCAATCTTGCGAGAAAACGTAGCGCATTGGGAGCTAAGCGATAACCATGACCACAGCTTCTCCGCGAACTAAAATTAAATGCGTTGTTTGGGATCTTGATGACACAGTTTGGGATGGAGTGCTTTTAGAGAGTGATTCTATCCCTGTTTTAAAATTGCATGTTCTAGAGACTATAAAAGCCTTCGATCAAAGGGGGATTTTACAATCAATTTCCTCTAAGAATGATTTTGATACTGCTATGGCCGCGCTTGTCAGTCACGGTATCGACTCATATTTTCTTTATCCTCAAATGGGTTGGGGAGCAAAATCGGGATCAATAACTAGAATTTCTGAAAAGCTTAATATAAACCTCGACACGTTTGCATTTGTCGATGATCAAGAATTTGAGAGAGACGAAGTGCTTTCAGTCCATCCTATGGTTCGGGTGTACCATCCTGAGTCTATTAATACATTTGTTGGGAACGATGATTTTGTTCCGCTCTATGTTACTGATGATTCAAAAAACAGAAGAAGTTTGTACCTCCGCGACATAGAGCGGTCTCAAGCTTTAGAACAATTTGATGGTCCAGAAGACTCATTTTTGCGGACTCTAGACCTCTCGTTGACCTTAAAGTCAGCGCTGGAATCTGACCTTTATCGAGCAGAAGAATTAACAATTCGAACTAATCAGCTCAATACAACCGGAATTACTTATTCGGTGGACGATCTCCGAGATCTTATTAAATCGGAAAAGCATCAGGTCATCGTTGCTGAGTTAACCGACAAGTATGGTTCTTATGGGGCAATTGGACTTGTGCTAATTTCAGAAGAATTAGGGAGTTGGTGTATCGATCTGTTTCTTATGTCCTGTCGAGTTATGTCTCGCGGTGTAGGGGGAGTCCTGCTTTCGGTACTGCGACTAGCTTGCCGCGAAAAGCAATTAGAGCTAAAAGCAAAATTTAAACACAATGATAGAAATCGCATCATGTTTGTTACCTACCGCTTTGCTGGATTTGAAGAACAGGGCGATGTAATGATAAATAATTTGAGCGAAATTTCTCCTTTGCCCGACCACATGCAACTTACAATAGACTCATCTCTAGGCTGGATAATTCCCCGTGACTAATCAAAGTCCAACAAACGAAGAAAGTATAATCGCAAAAGCTCTTGACGAAATACGACGTCTCAAAGCAGAGAATATTCAGTTGCGAGAGCAGGCAGTTGCCCCGACCCCTGATAGCCGAGCAGATGGCGAAGAACCGATTGCGGTCATTGGCTTTGCTTGCCGCACCCCAGGGTCAGGGGATACTCCTGATAAATTTTGGAAAATTCTCGAGAAGGGGCAATGTACAATATCGGAAGTGCCCAGTTATCGTTGGTCTATAGATAAGTATTACGACCCTGATCCAGAGGCGCCGGGTAAATTGCGCTGTAAGTTCGGTTCGTTTCTAGGCGAGGTAGATGGCTTTGATTGTCGCTTGTTTGGTATATCTCCAGTTGAAGCGAGCGTAATGGACCCGCAACAAAGGTTGCTGTTGGAAATGGCTTGGGAATGTATTGAAGATGCCAATTTATCGTTAGAAGCGCTTAGAGGATCGCGTACCGGAGTATTTATTGGTCAGAGTGGTTTTGATTTTGCCGCTCAACATATGACCGAACAAAGCTTGACGGAGATAACCCCTTACGTTGGA
>TARA_B110000971_G_scaffold38524_1_pt1 | contig 14531 bp, 8 predicted proteins | sample TARA_B110000971 | Tara Oceans TARA_B110000971 (sample SAMEA4397842) | marine metagenome | biome: Polar Biome; feature: [SRF] surface water layer (ENVO:00010504); material: water (ENVO:00002006), including particulate matter (ENVO:01000060) such as... | depth 5 m | reverse complement strand
GCAGAAGAATTAGTTAATCTTACAGTAAAAGATGTAAACGAATTAGCGACTATCCTTAAAGATGAGTACGGTATCGAACCAGCAGCGGCTCCAGCAGCAGTTGCAGCAGGACCAGCAGCAGCAGCAGCAGAAGAAGAGCAAACAGAGTTTACAGTAATATTGAAATCTCCAGGTGCAGCTAAGCTTCAAGTAGTGAAAGCGGTTAAGACTCTAACAGGTTTAGGACTAAAAGAGGCAAAGGAATTAGTAGACTCAGCACCTAAGGAGGTGAAAGAGAATATTTCAAAGGACGAAGCAGATGCATTGAAAGCAGCTTTAGAAGAAGCCGGAGCTGAAGTTGAACTTAAGTAATTTTTAGAAATAACACATGTGAAAGACCCCTGATTTTCAGTGGGTCTTTTGACGTTTATTTTTTTTTCCATTAACACCAAACAATTAAATAGTCTTGTCATCAAAATATAACGAAAGAATAAATTTTGGTAAAATCGCTAAGGTGATTGATTACCCAGATTTCTTAGATGTACAGTTGAAATCGTTCCAAGAATTTTTTCAACTTCAGACGTCTTCTGAAGACAGAAAATTCGAAGGTTTGTTTAAGGTATTCAGTGAAAATTTTCCGATCACCGATACTAGAAATATATTCGTTCTCGAATTTCTTGATTACTTTGTGGACCCTCCTAGATACACCATTCAGGAGTGTATAGAGCGAGGTTTAACTCACGCAGTGCCACTTAAAGCTAAGCTCAAGCTTAGTTGCAACGATGTGGAGCATGAAGATTTTGAGACGGTAGTTCAAGATGTTTATCTAGGTACCTTACCATATATGACTCCTACTGGTTCGTTTATTATAAACGGTGCAGAGCGTGTTATTGTATCCCAACTTCATAGAAGCCCGGGTGTATTCTTTGGCCAAAGTTATCATACTAATGGTACGAAGTTATACTCTGCTCGTATCATACCTTTCAAGGGTAGCTGGATTGAGTTCGCCACGGATGTGAATAATGTGATGTATGCGTACATCGATCGTAAAAAGAAATTCCCTGTTACCACGCTTTTAAGAGCCATAGGATACGAAACAGATAAAGATATTTTAGACCTCTTCGGTCTAGCAGAGGAGCTTAAAGTTACCAAAGCCGGTCTTAAGAAGGTTATAGGTCGCAGATTAGCGGCTAGAGTACTTCGTTCTTGGATTGAAGATTTCGTGGATGAGGATACTGGAGAAGTAGTATCTATAGAAAGAAATGAGGTAGTCATAGAACGTGATACTGTAATTATTGAAGATCATCTTGGTGAAATTATAGAATCGGGTGTTAAAACTATCATCCTAAGTAAGGAAACTGATGATAAGAATGATTTTCAAATCATACTTAATACTTTACAGAAAGATACCTCTAACTCAGGTAAAGAAGCTGTTGAGCATATTTATCGTCAATTGAGAAATACTGATCCGCCAGATGAGGAAACAGCACGCGGTATCATTGAAAGGTTATTTTTCTCTGATAAGCGGTATGACCTCGGAGAAGTAGGTAGATACAGAATTAATAAGAAGTTAGAGTTAGATATTGAAAGTAATATCAGGGTTCTAACAAATCAAGATATTATTTCTATCATACAATACCTTATAGAGCTTGTAAACTCTAGAACGGATGTAGATGATATTGATCACTTGAGTAATAGAAGGGTTAGAACTGTAGGAGAACAGTTATATAATCAGTTTGGTGTAGGTCTAGCTCGTATGGCTAGAACCATCAGAGAGCGTATGAATATACGTGATAATGAGGTGTTTACACCTACGGATCTTGTAAATGCAAGAACATTATCATCTGTGATAAACTCTTTCTTTGGTACAAATCAACTTTCTCAGTTTATGGATCAAACAAATCCACTTGCAGAGATTACACACAAGCGAAGAATGTCAGCACTTGGACCTGGTGGTCTTTCGAGAGAAAGAGCTGGTTTTGAGGTGAGAGATGTTCACTATACGCATTATGGTCGATTATGTACTATTGAGACCCCTGAAGGGCCTAATATTGGACTAATTTCTTCTTTGTGTGTGCATGCTAAGATTAATAGTCTTGGTTTCATAGAAACGCCTTACAGAAAAGTAGAAAAAGGTAGAGTTAAAATAGAGGACAATGTAGTTTATTTAAGTGCAGAAGAGGAAGATGATCATATTATTGCTCAAGCCAATTCTCCATTTGATAAAAAAGGTAACCTTACAAATGAGCTTGTTAAGGCTAGATTTGAGGGTGATTTTCCGATAGAAGATAGGAAGAAGGTTGATTATATGGACGTAGCGCCTAATCAGATTGTGTCTATAGCGGCTTCACTGATACCTTTCCTAGAACATGATGATGCTAACCGTGCATTGATGGGATCTAACATGCAGCGTCAGGCTGTTCCTATTATGAATCCAGAAGCCCCTATAGTTGGTACAGGACTTGAAGCTCAAGTAGCTAAAGATTCTAGGACTCAATTATTAGGTGAAGGAAACGGTGTAGTAGAATATGTAGATGCAAACGAGATTAGAATTAAGTATACTCTTTCTGAGGATGAGTTGCTTGCTAGTTTCGTAGGCGATACTAAAACATATTATTTAACCAAGTTTAGAAGAACTAACCAGAATATGACTGTAAACCTTAGACCATTAGTGGTGAAAGGTGATAAAGTTACTGAAGGTCAGGTTTTAAGTGAGGGTTATGGTACCCAAGGTGGAGAGCTTGCTCTCGGAAGAAACCTCAAGGTAGCATTTATGCCTTGGCAAGGATATAACTTTGAGGATGCTATTGTAATATCAGAAAAGGTAGTTAAAGATGATTATTTCACATCGATACACATCACAGAGCATGATGTAGAGGTAAGAGATACAAAGAGAGGTATAGAAGAACTTACAAATGATATACCAAACGTAAGTGAAGAAGCTACTAAGAACTTAGATGAGAATGGTCTTATCAGAGTAGGAGCTAGAATACAAGAAGGTGATATACTCATCGGTAAAATCACACCTAAAGGTGAGTCAGAGCCTTCTCCAGAGGAGAAATTGCTTCGAGCTATCTTTGGTGATAAGGCGGGTGATGTAAAAGATGCATCTCTAAAAGCAACTCCATCTAAAGAAGGTGTGGTAGTGGCTAAACAACTTTTCGTTAGAAGAAAGAAAGACAGAGCGAATAAAGCAGAAGATAAAACAAAGCTTACTAAGCTAGAAAATGACCACTTAAACAACTTAGATAAATTAAGAGCCTCTCTTTTAGAAAGGCTATATAAAGTTGTTTCGGGTAAAACATCTGCAGGTGTACAAAATGTGTACTACGAAGATGTGATTCCAAAGGGGACTAAATTCACACTTAAAAATCTTGCTTCTATAGATTTTGCTACTGTTTCTTACAATAATTGGACGTCTGATGCTGGTAGAAACGAATTGATTGGTAAAATACTTACGAATTACAAAGCGAAATATACTGAGGTATCTACAACCTACAAGCGAGAGCAATTTACGATCAGTGTAGGTGACGAGTTACCTACAGGTATCTTGAAGCTTGCTAAAGTATATCTAGCTAAGAAGCGTAAGCTTAAAGTAGGAGATAAGATGGCAGGTAGACACGGTAATAAAGGTATCGTGGCTAAGATAGTTCCTGAAGAGGATATGCCTTACTTAGAGGACGGAACACCTGTAGAGATTGTTCTTAATCCATTAGGTGTACCTTCTCGTATGAACTTAGGTCAGATTTATGAAACTGTTCTTGGTTGGGCAGGTATGGAACTTGGCTTAAATTTTGGAACTCCTATATTTGACGGAGCTTCAGAAGATGAAATCAATTCTCAAATAGAAACTGCGCATCTTCCATTAAATGGGTCTGCTCAGCTTTACAATGGACTTACTGGTGAGAAATTTCACCAAAGGACTACTGTAGGGGTGATGTATATGCTTAAACTGGGTCATATGGTAGACGATAAGATGCACTCACGTTCTATTGGACCGTATTCTCTTATTACCCAGCAGCCGCTAGGTGGTAAAGCACAGTTTGGTGGTCAGCGTTTTGGAGAGATGGAGGTTTGGGCACTAGAGGCATTTGGTGCGGCTAACATTCTTCGTGAGATTCTTACTGTGAAGTCAGATGACATCATAGGAAGAGCTAAGACGTATGAGGCGATAGTTAAAGGAGATAATATGGTGGAACCAGGACTTCCTGAGTCATTTAACGTATTACTTCATGAGTTGAGAGGTTTGGGTATAGAAATAACCTTCGATTAATTAAAAATTTAAATTAGAGAAATGTCAAACAAAAAAGACGTAAAAATAAAGTCTAATTTTAAGAAACTTAGAATTGGTTTATCATCTCCAGAGGTTGTATTACAACGCTCTTTTGGTGAGGTTACAAAGCCTGAAACCATCAACTACAGATCTTATAAACCAGAGATGGGAGGTCTATTCTGTGAAAGAATATTTGGCCCTGTAAAGGATTATGAGTGCCACTGTGGTAAGTATAAGAGAATTAGATATAAGGGTATTGTATGTGATAGATGTGGTGTAGAAGTAACAGAGAAAAAAGTACGTAGAGAGCGTATGGGCCATATAGAGCTCGTAGTTCCTATAGTGCATATCTGGTACTTCAAGTCATTGCCAAATAAGATAGGTTATCTGATCGGTCTTCCTTCTAAAAAATTAGAAATGATAGTGTACTATGAGAGATATATAGTAATACAATCAGGACTTAAGGAAGTAGATGGTGTTAACTATCTTGATTTTCTAACAGAAGAAGAGTATTTAGATATTCTAGACTCTTTACCTAAAGAAAATCAGTATCTAGATGATAAAGATCCAAATAAGTTCATTGCCAAAATGGGTGGTGAAGCAATATGGGATTTATTAGCTCGTCTAGATTTAGATGATTTATCATTTAGCTTGAGACATCAAGCTGCTAATGAAACATCTCAACAACGTAAAAATGAGGCACTTAAGCGTCTTAATGTAATTGAGGGTTTTAGAGCATCTACCAAAACAGGTGAAAATCGTCCTGAGTGGATGATCATGAAAATGCTTCCAGTCATTCCACCAGAACTAAGACCATTAGTTCCATTGGATGGAGGAAGATTTGCTACATCTGACTTGAATGATCTTTACAGGAGAGTAATCATTAGAAATAATCGTCTTAAAAGACTAATGGAGATAAAAGCTCCTGAAGTGATTCTTAGAAATGAGAAACGTATGCTTCAAGAAGCTGTAGATTCTTTATTAGATAATACAAGAAGAGCAAATGCCGTAAAAGCAAATGGTAATAGACCATTGAAATCGTTAAGTGATATGCTTAAAGGTAAACAAGGTCGTTTCCGTCAAAACTTACTTGGTAAGCGTGTTGACTATTCTGGTCGTTCGGTTATTGTAGTAGGGCCTAACCTTAAATTGCACGAGTGTGGTTTACCTAAAGGTATGGCTGCTGAGCTCTTTAAACCGTTTATTATCAGAAAACTGATAGAGCGTGGAATAGTAAAAACTGTGAAGTCTGCTAAGAAAATAGTAGATAAGAAAGAGCCAGTTATATGGGAAATATTAGAAAATATCTTAAGAGGTCATCCTATTCTGCTAAACCGTGCTCCAACACTGCACAGGCTAGGCATTCAGGCATTTCAACCTAAGCTAGTAGAAGGTAAGGCCATTCGTCTTCATCCACTAGTTTGTACTGGTTTTAATGCGGATTTTGATGGTGATCAGATGGCTGTACACGTTCCTTTAGGTAACGCAGCTATCTTAGAAGCTCAGATCCTTATGCTTGCTTCTCATAATATCTTGAACCCTGCAAACGGTGCTCCCATAGCAGTGCCATCACAAGACATGGTTCTTGGTCTTTATTATATGACCAAGATGAGAAGATCTACCAAAAATGAAGTAGTGCAAGGCGAAGGCTTAACCTTCTACAGCTCTGAAGAAGTAGATATTGCATACAACGAAGGGAAAGCTAATCTAAACGCTGTTATCAAAGTGAAAACTAAGGTAAAAGAAGAGGGTGAGCTGGTGGACAAAATAATAGAAACTTCTGTAGGAAGAGTAATCTTTAATAAAAATGTACCTGCACATATTGGTTTTATAAATACACTTCTAACTAAAAAATCTCTGAGAGATATCATCGGCATGATGATCAAAGAGGCGGGAGTAGCTCAGACGGCTAAATTTCTAGATGCTATTAAGGAACTTGGTTTCTATTATGCATTTAGAGGTGGACTATCGTTTAATATATCCGATGTATTAGTACCTAAAGCTAAAGTTGAGTTAGTAGAATCTGCACGTATAGAGGTAGAGGAAATAACAGATGCATATGGGAATGGATTCATCACGAATAATGAGCGTTATAATCAGGTGATTGACGTTTGGACTAGAATTAACTCTAAGGTGGCGGACGCATTGTTACATGACATTGCTACGGATGACCAAGGCTTTAATCCGATCTATATGATGCTTGATTCAGGAGCCAGGGGTTCTAAGGAGCAGATACGTCAGCTAGGTGGTATGAGGGGTCTTATGGCTAAACCACAGAAAAAACTAGGTACAGGTGGTACAGGTGAGATTATTGAAAATCCGATTCTTTCTAACTTTAGAGAAGGACTTTCTATTCTTGAATATTTCATATCTACTCACGGTGCACGTAAAGGACTAGCCGATACTGCACTAAAAACTGCGGATGCTGGTTACCTTACTAGAAGATTACATGATGTAGCACAAGATGTAGTAGTTACCATAGATGATTGTGGTACACTCAGAGGTTTTGAGGTACGTACTCTTAAGGAAAATGACGAAGTCATAGATAGATTATATGACAGAGTAGTAGGTCGTGTTTCTTTACTAGATATTCATCATCCAGATACAGATGCTATAATAGTAGAAGCAGGTGAACAGATCAATGAAGATGAGGCTAAGCTGATAGAAGATTCAGGTATAGATGCAGTACAGATACGCTCAGTGATGACTTGTGAGTCTAAGCGAGGTGTATGTGCTAAGTGCTATGGTAGAAACCTTGCTACTGGGAGACCTGTACAAGAAGGTGAAGCTGTAGGTGTAATAGCTGCACAATCTATTGGTGAGCCAGGTACACAACTTACACTCCGTACATTCCACGTGGGTGGTACGGCATCTAACATTGCTCAGGATTCTATGCTTACGGCTAAATATAACGCTGTGACCGAGTTTGATGAGATCAAGACTGTACCAGGTAAAGACTCCGCTGGGGAGGAAATAGGTATAGTAGTAGGTAGATCTGGCGAAGTGAAGCTTATAGATCCTAAGACTAAAGAGGTGTTAGTTATAAACAATGTGCCTTATGGTTCATTCTTGTACGTGAAAGAAAAGCAAAAACTCAAAAAGGGAGACAAGATTTGTTCTTGGGATCCTTATAATGCAGTTATTCTTTCTGACCTTGATGGTAAAGTAGAGTTTGTAGATCTTAAAGAAGGAGTGTCATTCACCGTAGAGATGGATGAGGCTACTGGATATAAAGAGAAAGTAATAACTGACTCAAGAGATAAAAAAGTAAATCCAGCGATACACATATTAGGTAAAAAAGGAGAAATCCTTAAGGAACTAAACGTACCCGTAGGAGCTTATCTTAATGTAGAAGAAGGAACGAAGGTGACTGCAGGTGCCATTATAGCTAAAATACCTCGTGTAGTAGGTAAAACTAGTGATATTACAGGTGGTCTTCCTAGAGTGACTGAGCTTTTCGAAGCTCGTAATCCTTCTAATCCGGCAGTAGTGTCTGAAATTGATGGTGTAGTTACTTATGGTGGTATTAAGCGTGGTAATAGAGAGGTGACTATAGAGTCTAAAGAAGGTATTTCTAAGAAATATCTTATCTCTTTATCCAAGCATATATTGGTACAAGATGGTGACTTCGTGAGAGCAGGTACGCCACTTTCTGACGGTTCTATTACTCCGCAAGATATTCTCTCTATAGAGGGTATCTCTGCAGTGCAGAATTATATAGTAAACGGAATACAGGAAGTTTATAGACTTCAAGGAGTTCGAATTAACGACAAGCATATAGAGGTAATCATTAAGCAAATGATGCAGAAAGTATCTGTAATAGAAGCTGGTGATACTAAGTTCCTCGAGGGGTCTGCCGTGAATAAGAAAGACTTCAAAGAAGAGAATGACAACCTATATGACAAGCGTGTAGTTACCGAGCCAGGAGACTCTAACGAGGTGAAGGCAGGGGAGATAATAACGCTAAGAAGACTCAGAGATCTAAACTCTTCATTGAAGAGAAAGGATATGAGCCCTATAGAGGTAAGAGAAGCACTTTCTGCTACATCTGGTCCTTTGCTACAGGGTATCACTAAGTCGTCTTTAGGTACTTACAGTTTCATGTCTGCAGCTTCTTTCCAAGAGACCACTAAGGTTCTTAACGAAGCGGCTATAGCGGGTAAGGAAGATCATATGCTTGGTCTGAAAGAAAACGTAATCGTAGGTCACCTCATACCAGCAGGTACAGGTCTACGTAGTTACGAAAATCTAGTAGTAGGGTCTCAAGATGAATTTGACCTTCTCAAATCAGCTAAAGAAGAGGCTATGAGTAGTGATGAGGTAACTCAAAACAGCTAATTAGATTTAACAATACACTTAAAAAAAAGGTGGCTATTTTCATAGCCACCTTTTTTATGTAAATTATTTTGTAGAACCGTCTATATTCAATAAAAAAATCTGTTGCTTTGAACCTATGGAAGAACCAAACAAAGGAAACCAAATAGACATAGAGCTTACAGATGAGGTAGCAGACGGTATATACAGTAATCTAGCTATAATCTCACACTCTAACTCAGAGTTTGTAGTAGACTTTATACGCATGCTCCCAGGAGTACCTAAGGCTAAGGTGAAAAGTAGAATAGTGCTCAGTCCTCAGCACGCTAAGCGTCTGAGAATGGCACTTACTGATAATATCAATAAATTCGAAGCAAGTTTTGGAGAGATAAAAATGCAGGACAGTGCTCCTCAATTTCCTCCTATGAATTTTGGCCCTACGGGAGAAGCGTAGTATCTATCGTATCACTGATAGGCTTCAGTGACTTATAGAGTCTTGTGTATTCGGGCTCTAGCTCGTAGAGCGTTTTCTTTATTTTTATAGAGGTGATCGTCAGTTTAGTGATGTCATCAGATTCCCGTCTGAAGTATTCTTTAAATGCCTCTTTAGATAATGCTCCATTCTGCACATCTACTTTTAGGCTGGCTACCTGAGCGATAAGCTCTTCTTGCTCTTTCTGTTGTATTCCATAGTCGGCTAACTTTTTTGTGTATATTTTTCGGATTACGTGAAACTTACTCAGGTCGTTACCGAGCTCTTCAGTCATGTCCTCTTTATAGTAGTTTTTAAAGGCACGTAGCATTTCATCCATTTCGGCTAATCTAGCGTTAAATAGGAGGTCATTAACCTTCAGATTGGGCTCATTCTGTACCAATAGGTTTTCTAATTCAGCTACTTTAGACAGTTCTGGCCCACTATTACAACTTGCAATACTGAGTAGTAACACTATGAATACTGTTGGATAATATTTAATTAATGATTTCATCTTACATTTGAACATTCTGGCAAAGAAAAGTACAAATAGCGTAAAAAAGATAAAACGTCTAATGTTTTTAAAAGACGTATTTATCATAGCACTTAGTGCCTATGGAGGGCCTAGTATGCACTTAGCTCTATACCAGAAGAGGCTGGTAGAAGATAAAGGCTACCTGTCTCACAAGGACCTTATGGAGTACTTCTCTCTCTGCCAGATGCTTCCTGGTCCATCTTCTACTCAGACACTCATGAGTATAGGATATCAGTTTGGTGGGAGAATACTGGCCTTTTTGACATTACTCGTATGGGTATTGCCCGCATTTGTGTTGCTCACGTTTTGTGCTATATTTATTGGAGCATTTCAAGAGAGGGCTCTCGCCTATCTACGCTTTGTACAGCCAGTAGCTGTAGGGTTTGTGCTAGTAGCGGGCAGTAAGATGGTCCATAAGTCTGCTAATAACAGACAAGGATACTTTCTCGCAGCTATGGCATTTGTAGTGACTGCACTTCTCAGATATCCGCTAGATATGTGGGTGAACATGAAAACACCGTGGATGTTTCCGATAGTACTAGTGATAGCAGGGTTATTCTCTTTTTTTTATTTTCAGGGTAAGGTAGAGCCATATGAACCCATTCGGATCACCTTCCCGTGGAGGTCCTTGATTACTTTTGTAGTAGTATTCATAGGTGCTGGAGTCTTAGGTAAGATTAGTTCTAATCCATTTGTACTCTTGTTTGAAAACTGCTATCGTTTTGGTACGCTAGTTTTCGGTGGTGGTAATGTACTAGTCCCCATGATGCTGGAGCAGTTTACTAATCATATTCCTACAGGAGCTAGTGAGTCTTTTATGAGCACAGGCGAGTTTCTGAATGGTGTAGGACTCGTACAGGCCATTCCGGGGCCTATCTTCACCATAGCTAGTTTTACAGGTGCTACAGCTATGAATGGGTACGGCGTGCTGCCTCAGGTAATGGGTAGCTTCGTGAGTACGCTTGGTATCTTTTTGCCAGGGGCATTACTGATCTTTTTTGTATTCCCTATATGGAAAAGTATAAAGAAACACCCTATAGTGGTGAAAGCACTACCGGGAGTGATAGCTGCGTCTAGTGGATTGGTATTAGCAGCAGCTTATCTTATGTTCTTACCCGTAGTGTTTAACTGGGTAGAGCCTGGAGATTTTTTTTATACTAATCTAGATTCTGCTGATCCTATTAATCTGCTTCAGTTACTGATAATAGCAGTCACCAGCATTCTACTATACAAAACCAAGATAAAGTCACCGTGGTATATACTGGTGGCGGTAGCATTTGGAATTTTGATATAAAAAAAAGCTGCCTTTTGGCAGCTTTTAGTACTCAGTTAAAAGGAGTCATTAGATTTTAGATACTTTCCAAAATGCTGTAGTACCATCTGCTAATACTGCATTTATAGTGTAGATACCTGTAGCGAGTTTACTGAGTTGTGCTGTATTATTTTGACCTGATAATACTTCTTGTCCTGCCATATTCGTAATGGTGAAGGTAGCTGTAGTAGTAGGTAGTATCACTAGTCCAGTAGTAGGATTAGGGTAGATACCTGGTGTATTGGATGTGAGTGCTGATATGCTAGCTGTTCTTCCTCCTATAGTAAGATTATCAAAGTAATTTACGGTTTCTTCGCTTCGTCCATTGAAATCCATGAAGATGACCATTTGATCGTACGTCATATTCTCATGATCTACAGTAGAGAAATCAAAGGTGAGTTCCTCCCATTCATTTGTTTTGGTGTTAGCTACTTTAAGTTCACCTTTGGACCATCCAGAAGCGGTTACCAGTTTGATCCCTACATCACTTATTACAGATTTGTAAACCATAATAGTAATAGAAGAGTTCGCTTCTTCTATTTTGTATTCACCTATGTCTGCACCGTGAAGAGATTCGACACCTGCATACGGTGTTCCATCTGCTCTGGCAGTGAATTTCCCTATGGTATTGCTCGTATTGATTCCTGACTTATATGGATTTTCGATGATTTCTAGAGGCGGATTATCTGCGTTTTCGAATGTAACCCAAGTCCAGTCTGCTCCGTTTCCTCCTTCTTCGAAATCTACTGGAATATTTTGAGCAAAGATGCTGCTGCTAAAGAGTAGTGCTAATGTTAGTAATTGTAATTTTTTCATATCGTTTTTGTTATTTATTTAGGAGTATAAAAAATAGGGTTTCGGAGAATGCCGAAACCCTATTTTGGTGGTATTATCAGTAAATCTTATTGAACTATAACCCTGTGTGTATAGCTTCTGTTTTCTGTGTTTATTTTCAAGAAATAGACACCAGTACTAAAGTTACTGACATCTACAGTAGTATTTATAGTAGTACTATTTACATCAGTACTTAAGATAGTTTGTCCTTGTACATTGAGTAATGAGTAACTAGAGATAGTGGAGCTAGCTGCATCTATGTCAAGATGTAATGTACCACTAGTAGGATTAGGATATACCTTTAGTGTATTGAAAGAAATAGGTCGTACACTATTGATACCTTTCTTATAGAAATAAATATTATCCAAGTAGATAGTCCCGCTGTTTCCATCTGGATCTTCAAATTTGAATTGGAATAAATCATTCACATTGAGGTCTTGAGAAGTGAAATCTGTTAATGGGATATTGAAACTATTCCACGTATTTACCTCAATAGCTTTAGTTACAGACTTCTCACCAGATCCCTCACTGATAGGGAATATCAATAGATTAGAAACACTTGTAGACCATACATCTATGTGTAAGGTATCCATACCAGAAGCATCCATAGTCTCACCAAATTCGATTCCTTGGTAGTTTAACTTAGAATAGGCTAACATAGAATCTGTACCTATTTCAAAAATACTTAGCTGAGTAGACTGTCCCCATCCTGGGTAGTAGTTTACAGCAGCTGGGTTTGTATATTCTTGACTATATATTGATAGTACATCTTCTGCCTTTTGAGTAGGAGTAGCTGCGGCCATCTTGGGTACAGGTATAGCGTAGAAGTATATGTTATCTACGAAAATAGTGCCACTTTTCCCATCTGGATCTTCTAGTTTGATTTGGAATATATCACTCATAACTAGACCTTGATCGGTAAATGCTGATAAAGGAACATCGATGCTCGTCCAGCTATTTTGAGATAGGCCTGCTTTCACAGACTTTTCGCCAGATCCTACACTGATAGGAAATACTAGTAGGCTATCTACAGAAGCAGTCCACACATCCATGTGCATGTATTCCTTAGTAGATAAATCTAATGTTTCTTCGAATTGTATACCTTGGTAGTTTAGGTTGCTGTACTGAAGCATAGAATCCGTATCTATAGCAAAATCAGCATACTGAGTAGATTGTCCCCAGTTTGGGTAGTAATTTGCGGCAGCTGGGTCTGTGTATGACTGGCTGTAGATAGAAGTTACGTTAGCAGCAGGATGAGAAGGAGTAGCAGCTGCTAGTAGTGGCTCAGTAGCAGTAGGTGAACCATAGAAGTAGATATTATCTACATATATAGTGGGAGATACCGTTCTTGCAGTTTCATCAAATTTTAATTCGAATAAATCTCCTACAGACAATCCTTGAGAAGTATAGTCAGCTAAATCGATGTCTACTGTGTTCCACTGATTAGCTACTAGTGATACGCTTACGTTTTTTTCTCCAGTAGTTCTACTGATACAGAAAATGGCTACGTCTGCAGTTTGTTCAGACCAAATGTCCATGTGCAGTGTTCCTTTGGATGTAGCATTTATGTCAGATCCAATTTGGATTCCTTGATAATTAAGCGTAGCATATTTAAGCATGTTGTCACCTGACAAATCAAAGGTTGAATAGACTGTGGCTTGACCCCAGTTCGGATTAAAATTAGTGCCAGCGACATCTGTGTACCCGTCACTAAATACAGAAATAACGTCTACACCTGACTCCGTAGGGGCAGTAGGAGACGTAGTTGGTGCTTGAGCAAATCCTAAGATAGAGATTGCTGATAAAATTAAAGTAAAGATTTTTTTCATTTGTTTTTATTTTTGTTATGGTCCAAATATGAGGAAAAAAACTTAAAGTAAAAAATACTATAAGTAAAATTATAATTTGATTTGAATTATTATCTTGCCGACCTAATAATGAGCGATACAAATAAATTTTTTATATCGGAGAATAATATCCCTCTTCAGGAGTCCTTTCAGTTTGGGTTATCTGTTGATTGTGTTGTTTTTGGGTATCATGAAGGAAGAGTAAGAGTACTACTCATAGAAAGAGATGCAGCACCATTTCGGGGTAGCTGGGCTCTCCCTGGAGATCTCGTTAGCTTAGAAGAAGATTTACGTATTTCTGCGAGTTCTATACTTACTAAACTTACTGGCTTGAAGGATATTTTTATGGAACAGTTCTTCACTTTCGGTACTGTGGATAGACATCCAGCTGGTAGAGTGGCTACGGTAGCTTATTATTCATTAGTGAAGAGTGATAACTATGAACCAGTAGCGTCTTCGTGGGCTAAAAGTACGAGATGGTTTGATATAGACGATTTGCCAGACTTAGCTTTTGATCACAAAGTAATATTGACTAAAGGTCTACGAACACTCCAAAGAAGGGTTAGGTATAGACCAGTTGGTTTTGAACTTTTGCCTAATAAATTTACATTACTCGAGTTACACGATTTGTATGAAGCTTTATTAGGTGTGAAATTTGATAAACCTAATTTCAGGAAAAAGATACTTAGTATGGATTTACTGGTGCAGCTGGATGAAGTACAAGCTAATGTATCTCACAGGCCAGCCAAACTTTTTAGATTTGATGAGAAGAGATATAAAGAATTGCGTAAGGAGGGTTTTGCTTTCGACATAACTGTCAAGTAATTAATACGAACCAGGAATTTGTGAAACGTCTTATTTATGATAAATATTAAAGGTAAAAATGCACTTATTACTGGTTCTAGCAGAGGAGTAGGTCAGCAGATAGCTATAGGCCTTGCTCAGAAAGGGTGTAATGTGATAGT